>Ga0114922_10001086_pt1 | contig 25832 bp, 17 predicted proteins | sample AartaG_FD_100975 | JGI IMG/M metagenome (GOLD analysis project Ga0114922, IMG submission 100975) | Deep subsurface microbial communities from Aarhus Bay to uncover new lineages of life (NeLLi) - Aarhus_00045 metaG | ecosystem: Environmental > Aquatic > Marine > Oceanic > Sediment | place... | reverse complement strand
GTTCCATTCCGACCAACGCGAGCCCACACACATTCCTACAGAAATGAAGCCACGCGCGCTGAACGCCTCAATGGAAATCGTCCTCACCGATCCGAAGATCGTTGTTGAACATCTTTCGGTCTCGTACTCTGACGGCGCAGAATCACTAAAAGACATTTACCTCGCCATCCCTAAAAACGCCATCACCGTACTCTTCGGTCCAGCTGGGGGCGGGAAATCTACGCTCCTTAGAACGATTAATCGCTTGAACGACTTGGCGGATGTGGTCGATGTTCAAGGGCATGTGTGGCTCGATGGTGTTGACATCCTTGCCCCAGAAGTCGATGTCATCGCGTTGAGACGGAAAGTCGGCATCGTCTTTGCCCGACCTGTCGTTCTTCCCCTTACGATACGGCAGAACCTGACCTATGGCCTTGAACTCGCTGGAGAAAAAGATGGCTCCCTTCTTGACGCTGCTGTTGAAAGAAGCCTTAAAGCCGCAGCGATTTGGGATGAAGTTAAGGACCGCCTGGATGAACCTGCTGTCTCCCTCTCAGGCGGACAGCAGCAACGCATCTGCCTGGCACGCTCCCTGGTCCTTGAACCTGAGGTCATTCTCCTCGATGAGCCAACATCTGGTCTGGATCCAATTTCTACTGGGAAGGTAGAAGCGTCGCTACAAACGCTTAAGGAGGGTTACACTATCGTTCTCGTACCTCACTCTGTCCAGCAAGCCGCGCGTGTTGCCGATTTCGCTGCATTTTTCCTAGGAGGCGAGTTGATCGAGTACACCATCGGCAAACAGATTTTTACGAACCCGCTCGACTCCCGGACTGAGGATTACGTCGAAGGCCGCTTTGGATGACAAACGGTGAGGGATCTTCACCCCGGTTTTTTCAATAATCAGATGGGGAAACTTGACCTCCGGAGTTATCCAACATATCCTATTGGTAACAGGCGCCCCCGCTGGTCTGCGAAAAACGTGCAGATCGGCGGGGTGCTTCGCGTTATCCTGACCGGAATATTTCTCTCACTAACTATCAATGGGTGTTCCAGCCCGATCAACCCCCCTTCAACTTTAACATCACATCTACCTACAGTCATCCCAACAAAACCGCAACCCACTCAGGAAGTGTTACAAACAGAAAGTTCCACCCCGGTCCCATTGTCAGCAACTGCTACAGAGAGTACCTGTTCCGGATCAGAGGGGACTATTGTTCTGGCAGAGATCGAACATCCTTCACTCCCCAGAGCCCTGCCCTTCAGAGTCTATCTTCCTCCATGCTACGATGAGCAGCCCGAGAAGTATTATCCAGTGCTCTATTTACTGCACGGCTTGCAGGGAACGGATGCACAATGGGATGAACTGGGAATCGACGAAGCCGCAAACACCCTGATCGAGCGCGGCACTCTGCCACCTTTTCTGATCATCATGCCTTGGCAGCGGACCGGAATAGATATAGAGACTGCAGTTATTGATGTGCTCATCCCGCACATCGACAAGACCTATCGCACCCGATCAGAACCCGAGTGGCGAGCGATCGGCGGTGTTTCAAGAGGCGCAGGGCAAGCCCTGCAGATCGCCCTCACCCATCCCAATATTTACTCCATCCTCGGGCTCCACAGCCCTGCAACTCTTCATGCTGAAGGACTCATCCTTCAATGGTTGTTGGCGATCCCAATTGAAGAGCGTCCGGATATTTGGATGGACATCGGTGACCATGACTCGCTGCTGCCCAGCACCCAGAGTCTCCTTAACCTATTCTCACAAAATGACTTTGCAATAAAGGTGCGGATCAATCCCGGCGATCACACGTTCGAATACTGGCGTGCACATGTTGCCAGTTACTTGCACTGGTACGCGGCTCATTGGACGAACGATTCGTCCTTAGAAGCGTGGAAGCTTGATCGCATTAGAAACTAGCACAAATCAATCCTAGTCGTAATGGATTGTCATTCTGGGCGAAAGGGCGACGGAGGCGAAGATTCTCGTAGGTCCCAGATAGGAGCTATCACAAGAGCAGATCGAAATTCTTCGGCGCGACACTGCTCCTCGAGAATTTCGCCGAGGATACTTCTCCCCAGCCTAACAAGTAAAATTCAAAAAGGTTAAAGATCAAAGCCGTGCTCTGGGCTTGTGACTCCATAGCACGGCTTTGATGAGGAGAATGCAACCTTAATAATACTTCTTTAGATTAGCGTGATATGAAAAAAAGATTAATGTTTCTTAAACGCTGCCGATCCTACGCAAGAAGTACTGAGTGGATCTCCTCTTCGCTAATCGGACCCGCACGCAGAATCTTGGGCGGATCCTGCATGCAATCCACTACGGTCGAAGGTTGACCGCCGGGCGTTCTGCCACCGTCAACGATCAAATGTACCTGTGAACCCATTTTCGCTTCGATCTCTTCCGCAGTGCATGCTTCTGGATCACCCGAGCGATTCGCGGAGGTCACAGCTAGTGGCCCCGCCTCAAGAATCAATTCCTGTGCAAGTGGATGGTCAGGGATTCGAACGCCGACAGTACCATGGACACTTATCGAGCGCGCAAGACCAGAAGCCTGCTCCAGGACAATGGTCAATGGGCCCGGCCAGAACTTTTCAACCAAACGCATCGCTGTGAGGGTTGTCCGGTCGACGACGTCGACGAATTGCTCAAGATTCGCGACGAGAACCGGGATAGCCTTCTCGTGGGTGCGACCCTTCACCAGATAAAGCTGCTGAACCGCTTGATCGTTGAAGGCATCCACCCCAAGACCATAAACAGTATCCGTTGGAAAAGCGACCAATTCCCCTCGTGCGAGCACTTCGATCGCGCGACTTTTCCACTCAGAACCGATCGATGCCACGATTGCCATCATGATCCTTGTAAGTCAATAGTATCAAGTACGACAACTCGATCTCTTCCAGATAAATCTTTCAAGACGCCAGTCCGTACAGAAGAATACATGGATGTAAGTTCTCCTGCCAACACGCGAGCGTGAGAAGAATCCACCTCCAGCAGCGCCCGACCACCCGGGGCCAGCGATTCTGGCAGTTCATGCGCCAAACGCCGGATTACCACCAATCCCTCCCTCCCTCCATCTAATGCGAGATTAGGTTCACGGTCAGCGACAACCAACCGCTCCAGACGCTGTGATGGAATGTAAGGTAGATTTGCGCAAATCAAATCGAAGTGGAAATCGAAAGGATGTAAAAGGTCCGATACTATCAACGTAACCCGATCATCAACCCCATGCATTCTGACATTTCCCCTCGCTACTTCCATCGCGGACGGAGACACATCTACTGCAATAACATGGAGGTCAGGAATCTCCATCGCGAGCGTGATCGCGATGCAGCCCGAACCAGTTCCTATGTCGGCGCAGAGCCTTGCCTTTGGGCGAGAGCGAAGAAAATCAAGCGCACTTTCAATCAACAACTCTGTCTCCGGGCGGGGGATGAGAACATCCGGTGTCACATGAAACGGACGTCCAAAAAACTCCCACGATCCGAGAAGATATGGCAGCGCTTCGCCAGAGACCAACCTGCCAAGGTTATGTTCAAAAGCCGTCAATTCATTGGTTGAAAGATGGTTTTCGGGGTGGGCAAGCACCCACTCCTTTTTACGTTTGAGCACGAACGCCAGGAGCAGCTGTGCATCAAGGAAAGGGGTTTCGGAAATTGAAGCTAGAGCCTGACGACCCTGTTTCAGCGCTTCTCTCACGGTTAAGGAAAGTCTCAATCTCAGTCGCCCACAGCCTGCAAACGCTCAGCCTCCTCACGGGTGGCGAGTTCGTCGATGAAGGCATCGAGATTTCCGTCGAGTACGGAGAGTAGATTATGTGAGGTGATGCCAATGCGATGATCGGTTACACGCGATTGGGGGAAATTATAGGTGCGGATCTTCTCGGAGCGCCCTCCTGAGCCAACCTGCGCCTTGCGGCTTGCGTCTTCCTTAGCCTGCTGTTCCTGGATAGCGATATCATACAGCCGGGCGCGCATAATGCTCAATGCTCGCATCCTATTCTGAAGCTGAGAGCGCTCATCCTGGCACTGAACAACCATCCCCGTCGGGAGATGCGTCAGCCTGACCGCTGTTGAGTTCTTCTGGACGCTCTGGCCCCCAGCACCGGCGGAGCGATAGACATCCATCTTAACATCCTTATCCGGGATTTGAATCTCAACCTCATCCGTCTCTGCCAGCACGGCGACAGTCGCTGTGGAAGTGTGAATTCGGCCCTGTGATTCGGTGACAGGCACACGCTGCACCCGATGAACCCCAGATTCGTATTTCAAACGAGAATAAGCCCCCTTGCCCTTAACGAGAAAGGCGATCTCTTTGAAACCGCCCACACCTGTCTCGTTCTGGGAGAGGATTTCGACGGTCCAACTCTTTGTCTCAGCATAGTGGCTGTACATTCGAAAAAGATCAGCAGCGAAGAGCGTGGCTTCATTACCACCCGTTCCGGCGCGGATTTCAACGATGACGTTGCGCCGATCGCGAGGATCGCTCGGCAGCAGCATAGTTTTAAGTTCCCCCTCGAGTTTCTGTAACTTTGACTCTAACTTCTCCAATTCCTCAACTGCAAGTGCGTGCATGTCGGGATCATCGGAGTCATGTAGAATCCGGGTTTGGTCAATCTGTTCGATGACGGATTGGTACTCTTGGTAGGTTTCAACAATAGGTTCCAGTTCCGCTCTTTCACGACCGAGCTCGGCGGCGCGCTGATAGTCTTCACCAACCTGGGTGAGTTCTTGTTGAATTTCCTCGTACCTCGCTTCTATTCCTTCTAGTTTATCTCTCATTCTCAACACACAATAAACTCCCACGACATTCTGTGGGAGAATTTTCCGCATTATACCACGCAGACCGAATGGCACTTCTCCAAGAGAAGGTGGCTAGCAAACCTTCACAAACACCGGGGAACCAACGGGGAATGGATGACGTCTTGCATGTAGAACCGAAATTGATTCTATGGAGGTTTTTCATGCGTCGAAAGATGTTGTTTCTCCCGAATATTTTTTTACTGATAGGGCTTCTATTCTCCACGGCGCCAGCCTATGCCGATGGCATCATCATCCCCCAGCCGCCAATCTGCCATCCCGGACCTTGCCCACGACCGATCCCAATTTCACAACTAGCTATTGAATACCATCACGTTGACGTAGAAATCCGAGACCAGGTTGCGGTCACACATGTAGATCAAGTCTTTCGAAATGATAACGATTGGATAATCGAAGGTATCTATGTTTTCCCACTTCCAAAGGGTGCGACGGTAGACGCATTCACACTTTGGATCGATGGTGAACCCGTAGATGGGAAAGTTCTAACCAAAGAAGAAGCTCGACAAACATATGAGCAGATCGTACGCGAGATGCGCGATCCCGCTTTACTTGAGTACATCGACCGGGAAGCCGTGCAAGCCTCGATCTTCCCCATCCCCCCCGGTGGGGAAAGTAGGATCGAGCTGGAATATAGCCAGATCCTGGAGGCTGATAACGGTCTGATTCATTACCGCTACCCATTGAACACGGAGAAATTTTCAACGTTGCCGCTGGAAGAGGTCGTCATCAGCGTCGATGTTCAATCGCCGCAGTCTGTGCGCGCAGTTTATTCTCCGTCACATCCAGTAGCGGTCGACCGGGAGGGTTCACACCGATTCACCGTTGGATACGAGGAATTCGACATCACGCCTGATAAAGATTTCGATCTGTACTATTCCATTTCGACCGAGGATATTGGCCTCAACCTGCTTACCTTCAAGGATCCTGAGAGCGACGACCCGCATGGCTTCTTCCTTCTGCTCGCTGCGCCGAGCTTCATAAGCGAACAAACTGAGAGTGTTGCGAAGGATGTCCTTCTCGTGCTCGATAAGTCCGGCAGCATGGATGGGGAGAAATTCCGCCAAGCGCAGGACGCGCTCCGTTACGTCCTGAATCACCTCAATTCCCAAGATCGATTTAATATCACCGCATTCAGCACCGGAACCGATTCTTTCGCCGAAGAACTCCAACCCGCGAGTGAAGCGGATGAAGCAATCCGTTGGGTAGATTCGCTCTCCGCCGCAGGATCTACAGATATCAATCGAGCCCTACTCGAGGCGATCGATATGGCCAGCCATGTACGACCCACCATCCTCATCTTTATGACCGATGGCCTGCCCACGGAAGGCATTACGGACAGGCAGATGATCCTTCAGAATGTGGACCGTGAAACCTTCAAAGCAATCCGACTGTTTGCCTTCGGCGTCGGATACGATGTGGACACATACCTGCTGGATTCACTCGCACAAGAAAATCGGGGGACGACAACCTACGTCACCCCAGACCAGGCGATCGATGAAACGGTCTCATCCTTTTACACGAAAGTGAGCCTGCCGGTCCTCACAGACATAGAGATCGACTTTGGTGACATCGTCACCTTCGACCTCTATCCGCAGCCGCTCCCCGACTTGTTCGCAGGCAGTCAAATAATATTGGTTGGGCGCTATCGCGGCTCTGGCTACGAGACAGTCAGCTTGAGCGGCGTGGCCAACGAAGATGATTTGACCTTCGAATACGAAGGACAGCGTTTCCGTTCCTCCGGGGGAGACGACTTCCTGCCTCGCCTCTGGGCGACGCGCAAGATCGGCTCCCTGCTGAACCAGGTCCGTCTACAGGGTCCGGACGAGGAGACCGTCGCCCAAATCGTCCAATTGAGCATCCGTTACGGGATCGTCACGCCGTACACATCCTATCTGGTGACGGAACCGATGGCGCTCGGCGCCAAAGCACAGGAGGGCATCGCCGACCATGCCTTCGATGAGATGCTCGCTGCCCCGATGGAAGTCAGCGGGGAGAAAGCCGTTGGTCGTGCAGCGGCAGAATCCAATATCCGCTCCGCTGAGGTTGCCCCCCAGCTTGACCAATCCAGCGCCGATGTCGTGCGCCTGGTCGGATCGAGAACCTTCAGCCTGGTTGATGGAATATGGATCGATACATCCTACGATCCGGATGTAATGACAACGATGCGGGTTCCCTTTCTGTCCGCTGATTATTTCACACTGGCGGACTCACGTTCCGAACTGGGCGACGCCTTTGCGCTCGGGCAGAGTGTAATCATCGTGGTCGATGGCATTGCCTATGAAGTCGTTGGGGCAGATGACCGGGGGGATCAAATTATCTTGCCTGAAGCACAAGTCGAGGAAGAAGAAACCGCTGCGGACGGCGATGTTGACCCTTCGTCTAATTTGACTCCCGATACGAAAGCGAAGAACTCGCCACTTCCCTGTGTTGGATCAAGCTTACTTGTTTTTATGGTTGCCCTACCGTTCAGCCTAAGTAAAATCAGCCGCTGTCGTCAAGAATCTAAATGACACCCCTTGCAGGAATGAAAGAGCCTGCCTCACCGCAGGCTCTTTTTTTTTATCGATCCGTTTTATATCTGTCAAAATATGCGAAGGCTGGATAAGAAGAACAACCCTCGTAAGAGGGCTACTCTTTTTATTAGTAAATGATCGGGGTACAGGAGTCTGACTCAACCATCGCAAGTATGGTCAGCAGTGTAAAACCCGTAAAAATGGGTATCAGTCAATCCTTTATTATCCTCAACGATCAACCATACGTGGATTTCGAAGAGATCTGATCCAGAATTGATAGTGGCTGAGAATCCGGGCGTTATGCTTAAAGTAAATTTAGGACTTGGGCCGTCATAGCAGGCATCGAAACCTCCGCTTGGAGTAAACCCGCCACTTGGACACATCGTCAAGGGGGATGAATATATATAGGAATTATAGAGAATGCCCCCTTCATCATAGACCTTATACTTGATCCTGACATTTTTTATACCACTTGATGGTGCGATATCTGTGATATATGCATTTAAGACCTCAACATCTACAGAACAGATCGAGGTCCCGAGGTGTCCAATTGTTGGGATAAGTGTTCCCGGATCCGCAATGACCGGTGCTGTTGAGTCACAAGGTGTTGCGGGTGGCTTAGTCGGTTTTTTTGTACTGGTTGGCAGCGGCGTCTTCGTGGGAAGCGGCGTATTCGTGGGCGTGCTCGTGGGCGTGTTTGTTGGCGTGTTTGTTGGCGTGGGCGTCAATGTCGGTGTCGGGGTGTAGGGATCATCTCCCTCGAAATTCAGCGCGGTTGCCGTTGGGACGGGATTGTCCAGCGCGATCTTGATGCCCGCTGCTTGCTCATCGGCTTCCTTCGGAGTCAAGCCCAGATCGCGCAGCGCGTCGCCGATGATCGAAAGACGAAAGACTCCCAAGACTCCCTGTGATCCATCCTGAGAATAGTCAGCGGTCAGTTTCGAGCGTAACCCCAGCGAGAACGGCAAGGATTCCGCTGCTGCAGAGTTTAAGACAATCAATGTCGCAACCATCACCGCTACAATAGCGAGGAACACCCCAAGTGCACGGAAAATCCAGCGTCTTTTCTTCATAGCAATTAACCTTACTTATCTCTGAACGATGGGGCTTGCGAAGCCCATTTCTGCCCGATCACAGTGATTTTCGTAAAAACATCTACGGACAGGGCATTCCAACGCTCAATAAACGTACTTGTTGCATCAAGTTACCTTCATATTTATTGCGTTTCAAGCCTTTCTTAGCTCCTACTCAAGCTTTTATTATTCATACGCATGCAGGTTCCCCATTTCCGACCAGTGTCTATTCCTTACGAGGGTCCGACATATCAATCAAGCGTTCGGTGCGTCCTTCGACTTCATAAATGCCGATTTCCTGCCCCCCTTCTTCCGAAGGCAAGCGGCCATAACGACCAATTTTAAATTGCGAGCGCGCCCCTGATAGATATTCGTGTGTCTCCTCGCTGATTAACACGATCCCACCATGCATCGAATTTGCAGCCTCTTGAATGCGCAACGCAGCGGTAACCGTATCGCCCAGGACCGTGTAATGCAGGCTTCCATGGGCACCAATTCCACCGGCGATAACCCAGCCAGAGGCGATTCCAACGCTCACATCCAACGGCGGCAAGCCTGTGGATGTCCTGTTCTCATTCAAGGCATTAAAATAGTCGATGAGCTCCATTCCCGCATGGGTTGCCTGCAACGAACTGACCTGCATCGGCAATCCTCGAGGAAAGACTCCAAAATATGCCTTTACCTCCCCTCCAGTCAACGTATCAAGAACGCCTCCGTGGCGATAGATTACTGGAATGATCCCGGTGAGAGCATCGTTCAACGTTCGGACCACTCGTGATGGATCCGCCTTTTCAGCATCGGTTGAAAATCCACTAATCTCAGTGTAAAGCACCGTGGCCTTCACCGTCTGCCCCTCTGTAAGCCGACCTCCGTCCACCAGGGTTTTTCTCAAGTGTTCCTTTGCCTCAAGCGTTGGATCCTGACCCAGCAGGTTCCGATATAGGGTCTCCTCACGTATGCCAGTCAGCATCCTGTTGAAGGTCTGCGCAAGAGCGCCAAACTCATCTTTTGTACCCCCGGTAACGATGGTCTCCAAATTCCCCATTGCTGCTTCATGGGTTGCTTCCGTCAGATCCACCAATGGACGAGTGACCCAACTCGACACAAGCAAGCCAGTTCCGATGACAAGCACAAGGGCTAATACCCCAAAGAGAAGGAGATTCGATGCCTGCTGGCGATACTGCTGGTAGAGGACTTCGGCTTCTTCTCCACCCAAAAGCGAGATTCCCATTAAGCCCAATTGCACTGTACCGTTGCGGATCTGGAATGGCGTTAGCACCTCACCGTAAGTCTGCCCGGCAATCTGTATCGTCCGGTATGGCGCTTCCCCGCTTTCTGCATCCAGCGCTGTTTGAACCAGTTGGGGCTGAAGGGTCAAACCCGGGGGGTTCCACGGATCCCCTATTGAGAAATCTGTATTGACTAGAGTGCCCGCCTCAGAGTCGTATGAACTAATGTGCGCTCCGGCGATTTCACCCAGATCACGCGTAACATTTTCCAGATATTTACCGACCAACACAGCCCCAAAGACGTTACCAAGCCGGTCCGTCATGGGCCCACCGACAAACAGGACCTGGACCTCCTGCTCACCGATTTGAATTGCGTGCATTCCTGCTTGCTTATCACCTTCCGCATCCTCTGCCAACGCATCCTGCTCAATGCCAAGGATCGTGCGCACGAAAGACCAGGATTGATAATATCCCTCTCCACGCAGCGTAAGATAATCACCCGGAGGAGCGTCTGGAGCGCTCCTCCGAATCGCTAATAGACTGGTTCCCTCTCTATCTAAGACAACGGCGACATCCGTCTCTGTGGTCACCACTGTCTGCAGGATACGGGCGCGTAAATCCTCCGCTCTGCTTAACGCAACCGCCTCTGGGACCCCTTCCGTGTTTGCGATTGCACGTTGCACCTCGAGGAGACGTTCCTCAATTCGGACCACTTCATCAGCGGCTTGTTGACCGCTGTCACGAAGCTGCCGCAGGAAACTCACTTCTTCCGCCCGGCTCAATTGCTGATTCACTAAGAAGCCAAGGCCAAGGCCTAGCGCGAGCGCGAGGGCGATAAATGGAAGCGTGATCTTCCAGCGCAAGCTTATCCGTACACGAGGTTGGTCGTTTTCAAGCACAAGATGTCCTTATGAAAAACCCGTGTGCAACCTTCGGTAGCCAGAAAGAGTGCAACAATAGCGTTAAGAACACTCCACGAGCATTTCCATCACGGTACCTTAAACTATAAACGCATTTGAAAAACTTTGACTTTACAGTTACCTAACCAGTATCTAGTTCGCCGGAAACAACGATGCGCTGATTATCAACAAGATACGGATAGCAGGAAATCAAGGTAATTGTAGGTCTGGAGGTCGGTTCGAGGACGCTGACTTCGGTGGGGGGAACGATGCGGATGCCGGTCACGCGGTATGTAAATTCCTGAGTTGATGTCGAAATAACAATCTCATCCCCCGGCTTAAGCTGATCCAGATCCCGGAAGAGCTCTCCAAAGATGTCGTTATGGGCGGAGAGAACGAGATTGCCGCTCTCTCCCGGGTTCCCGCTGCCGATGTATTGTCCAACTCCCTTCCGCAGTTGATCCCACCCATCCCCCTGAACTACGGGGGCTACATCGTTCCAAATATTTGGAATGAATATATTGCGTGCTTGTTCCGGTCCCGGTGTCGGTATGGCGACGAAGGGTAACGACTGAACCAGCGGACGCAAGTTCTCAGGAATCTCTGCTTCATTTGGTTGGGCGCCGCCCGGAGAGGTCGGTGGCGTGTGCCCAGAGGGAAGCACAACGGCTGTGATTAAGGGTGTTGGCATCGGCTCTCCAAGCGAAAGAGCTTCAGCGACCTCCTCGTTCAGGCGTTTCAGCGCTCCCGCTCCACTGAGAAGAATATAAAGAAAACCAGCTGCTGCAGCGACTTCGACCACAACGAGCGCACGACTTAGGAACTGCTTCAGGGGCTGCTTGGATTGGGTGACCGTCTCCCCCTCATCGGCTATGACCGAGTTCACCTGGTTTACCGACGCTGTATCTGGGGTGGTTTGAGGTGTTGGGACTGGAAGTACTCGACCGCTGCGCTGGAATTGTTTCAAGCGCGCTTGCCGAGCCTCCATCTTTTTTCGAGCCAGCAATGCCTCCAACTCGGCAATCGTCAGCTCTTCTGCCAGTCGCCTATTCTTTGCCATAGATCATCCACAAATACAAATTCTCCAAAGTGAATGTTGCAGGAAAGATGCCGTATTGGGTACGCTGGGATTATACTCGAAGGCTTTTTTCAACATTGGCAAGAGATTTCAAAGTATACAAGCATTGAAAATCAGGAGAGTCATCCCCGGAGGTCGCTTCAAGTGATTTGCGACTACGCTGATCCTCGTGAATAAAGACCTTGCCTACCTGCAAGAGGGAACAATAGGAACATCGGGGCGCAGTAATTGGTCCAGGTCGGCAGGGAACGGTAGCCCCTTTTGACCTGGGCAAATTCGGATCGGCTGAACTTCTATTGATGGCTGACACAGATCGCGCAGCCTTCCATCCTCGACGCAAGGGATACAGAAGCGGTCATCACCACTTTAAAAAAAAACAGGATTGATGCTTTCATCGGCGCAATGCCAAAGGTACTGGATGGCAGGCTGCGATTTTGACAATCGCGCGTGCAAGTGGGCGCGTTACCCATGGTGTTATTCCCTTAGAGAAGGCCCTATCGGGCAATGATTTCGTTGGGTAAGCTGCGAAACGTGGCTTTTATATCAAACTCGACATATAAGTACAGGTTATTCATCCCGCATCGCATGCGAGCATATTGTCATTCGCGTCGATGCAGGCATGTTCTATTAGCTTTCTTGTAACGCCTCAAGCCCCTATCGGTATTGCCACTCTGAAGGGCAGAGCGACATAGAATTTCCCCCACTGAGCAATACCGACACGCTGAGGTCCACTCAAACTGACAAACCTGAGTAGTTACACATTCTCCTTAAAAAAGCTGACCCGGGAAGTTTTTGAATACCAGCATTCCGGGGTCGCTGCATTTAACATATTAAATGAATCCGATAGAAAACTAAATTAGGAAATCCTCCGCATCCCCGTTGATCACCATGCGTATCTGTAACACCAATCGATCTGCTTGATCCATTGCGAGTCGCAATCTTTTCATTGGCTCAGTCACACCTGCTTCCAGCGAGTCGCGAATACCATGCAGCTGTGGAATTAGAACATGATCGGCATAGCTCAAAGCTTGCTTCACATTTTGAAAGTCCTTCTGATGGGAGTATTCCAGTAGTGCAATAAACCCCTTCAGGTCCTCCCTTAATGCGCTTATCGTAGCTTCCAGTTCTTCTGTGGATTTAAGCTGGTCAGCAACACGCTCAAGGTTATCAAGAACTTGCGGAAAAGTGATCATGCGTCACTCCTACATTTTCCTGAAGTTACACCTTTACTTCAGTATATACCCAATATACATTGCCAGAGCGATCAGAAGTCAACACTGACGTGCTCGTCGGCTAGCGGGTAAGATGAGATCACGATCCATTCTTCGTATATACGCTACGTTTGAGTTCAGCGAGGTAGGGAAGCGTGCGATACGTCTCCGCGTAGTCTAACCCGTAACCGACAACCCATACCTTAGGTATGGTGAACCCGAGATAATCGATCGGTTCATATGACTCGTCCCCCTCCTTCTGCACTAAAACACAGGACTTCAATGACCTCGGTCGCCGACCTTGTAATGTCTTGCGCAAATAGGAAATTGTTTGACCGGTATCGACAATATCCTCGACGAGCAGGATATCCCGATTCTCGATTGGCGCACGAAGATCCATCAAGATCCGTACCGCGCCGCTGGATGTGGTGCTGTTACCATAACTTGAAAGCGCCATGAAATCGACGATGTGAGGAATAGTGAGCTCGCGCACGAGGTCCGCCATGAATATGAACGCACCCTTTAGTATCCCCACCAGGTAAAGGCTGCCATCTTCGCGATAATCATCTGATATCTGCTGTGCCAGCTCTGCCACACGTAGGCTGATATCCTCCTGCGTGAGAAGCACTCTTTCGAGATCTGGATTAATTTTTGACATCAAATTATCCCTTTTAGAGTCTTTGAAACGAGATCTCAGGATTTGATTTCCTGCACCGAATCGACAGAATTTACGTCACCAATTCTATGTTCCCTGCCTAATCTATGCAATGTCGATGAATAATAGCCCGCTTATCGATTTATTCAATTAAGCAACCTAATAACTGGTCTATTTTTGGAGTCGTCCAATCACTAGCAATGCAAGATGGATCAAACCCAACGGCGAGGGCGGTACTGGAGCGCTTCGGCGAGGTGGTTGGGGATGATTTCATCATCACCGGCCAAGTCTGCGATCGTCCGGGAGAGTTTCAGAACGCGATGATAGCCGCGTGCGGTAAGCTGCAATTGACTCATCGCCTGCCGGACGAGCGCCAAGCCCGTCTCATCAAGCGAGCAGTATTGGCGTACTTCTGCGGGTCCCATATCTGCGTTGCACACCAGATCCGTTTCACCAAAGCGCACCCGCTGCTTCTCACGTGCCTTTTCAACCCGATCCCGAACCGATTCAGAGGGTTCACCAATACGATCACTTGAAAGCTTCTCGAAATCCACTCTCGGCACCTCGACGTGGATGTCGATCCGATCCAGCAGTGGACCAGAAATGCGCTTCTGATAACTTGTTACGGAGTTGGGTGTGCAGGTGCAGCTCCGTTCGAGGTCACCGAAGAAACCACAGGGACAGGGATTCATCGCCGCGATCAGCATGAAATTAGCAGGGAAAGTTGAGGAACCGCGCGCCCGACTGATCGTGACGACTTTATCCTCCATGGGCTGCCGCATTACCTCGAGCACCCTTCGTCCGAACTCAGGCAGCTCATCGAGGAAGAGCACGCCCCGGTGCGCAAGCGAAATCTCACCTGGGCGCGGCCAGTTGCCGCCACCGACGAGTCCGGCATGAGAAATGGTATGGTGCGGCGCACGAAAGGGGCGGGTTTGAATCAACGATGTATCTGCAGGGAACTGATCGGCTACAGAGTAAATACGAGTTACATCCAACGCCTCATCGAAAGACATGGCTGGCAAAATCGATGGCATGGCACGAGCGAGCAGGGTCTTACCCGCACCTGGTGGCCCTACCATCAATATATTATGCCCACCGGCAGCTGCTACCTCCAGCGCGCGTTTGACATGTTCCTGCCCCCGCACTTCCTGAAAGTCAAGAGCGACCTTCCCCGCAACTGGATCGTGCATCTCCGCTTCTTCCGGCGGGATCGGAACCACCCCAGAGAGGTGATTTACCAGCTCCGTTAGCGAGCAAACAGCGATCACCTCTAAATCCCGGACCAAACAGGCCTCCGCCGAATCTTTTGCGGGCACAAACATCCGCTTCATGCCTTCCTGTTGAGCCAGCGCGGCCATGGGAAGCACCCCCCGCACATGGCGAACGGAGCCATCCAGAGACAGCTCTCCAACAGCCATCGCCTCCGCCAGCCATTCCGCCCGTATCTGCTCGGAAGCCGCAAGAACGCCCAATGCGATCGGCAGGTCATACGCTGGACCTTCTTTTCGAAGGTCGGCGGGGGCTAGATTTACAGTGACGCGATGACGGGGAAAGGTAAGGCCCGCGTTCTTGATTGCAGCTTGAACGCGCTCACGGCTCTCCTGAACCGCGGTATCAGGCAAACCTACGATGGTGAAGGAGGGCATCCCGCGCGTGGTGTCCACTTCAACTTCCACGATCTCCCCCTCCAGCCTAACGACGGCTGCAGCGTGGACCTTTGCGAGCATAGCTCCAGTCTACGTGTTCAAAGGAAAAAGGTCAAATTGCCTGGAAAGAAACGATAGCAATTGCCGATTTCGATGATTCATGGGGACGGCTCAACCCGGGCGATGCTACACCCTGGAGCCTCTCACTCTGCTTGTGCGAAAAAAGCCTCAGCTTGCGCTATATACTCACGCACATAGGCACGGTCCCACGCCAGGGAGAGGAACGTTCGCAGCTCGTCTGAACTTTTCATATGCTCGCCCTGATCCAGGTAACATGCCCCAAGGATGAAGTGCGCGAGATCATACTTTGGTGAAAGGCTAATCGCCTTCTGCGCGCTTTCCAGAGCCCCTTCGACATCGCCCAGGCTGCGCTGGGCAAAAGCTTTATACGTAAAAATGGCACTATCATAGGGATAAATCGCCTCTGCCTTTTCCGCTGCGGCCAGTGCTTCTTGTATGGAGCCTTGCTGAAAGTAAATAAAGCTCAGGTCACGATAGGCTGTCCATTCATCAGGGTCGAGATCTCTGGCAAGGTTGATTTCAGCGAGCGCCTGATCGAGGTCTTGTTGTTGCATGAAAATATAACTTTTTGCCAGATGCCCATCAGCAGGATCCGTATTACGTACAAACACAGGATCGAGCAAATCCTGCGCTCGACCGTACTCCTGCAGCGCAGCGTAAGTATAGCTTAGACTGATAGCAGCCTGGTCACTTTCCGGATAGTACTCAACAGCCTTCAAGAGCAGTTCCTCAGCCCGCGCAAACTCGATGCGATCCCAATGGGCGCCTGCGAGCAGCAGTAGGCTGTATAGGTCTTCCGGTCCCAGGTCTTCAGCCCAAGCCAATTCTCTCTCTTCTCGTGTCGAATCATCCAACTGATGGTATGCCATGGCCAGCAGCGCATGCGGCGCCCCCCAATCAGGCGCAAGCGCTATCAGATCATTCGCTTTCTCAACAGCCTTGTCAAACTGCGCCATATTGAAATAGGCCAATGCTAAATCCATATGCGCAACATGCAACTCCCAATCCTGGAGGATGGCTTCCTGATAATAGACCGCCGCCGACTCCGGGTCCCCTTCACTGAAAGACAAGTTTCCCAACCCGTAGTTTGCCTGCGCTAGCAGATAGGGTTCTGGGCTAAGCGCAATGGCAGCCTCGAATTCCCTTCGAGCAGCCTCAATCTCGTTCTGGCTGAGATAGGAATAACCCAATCCTAGAACCGGATCAGCCCATGTATTGTCGATTCGACGCGCTTCCTCAAATTCGTAAACCGCCCCCTCCAGATCGCCCATCGAGTACAAGACCCAACCCAGGCTCGAATGCGGTCCGGGAAGATGGGGGGCTGATTGGATCGCGCTTTGGAATTCCACCGCCGCACCATCTAAATCGCCTTGTGCGAGGAGTAAATCACCCTGCTCAAGATAGGCAACCGCCTCCGGATTCCCCCGCAATGTAAGGCCTCTTCCCCCACCAAACAGAGCCGCTAACAACAACACGCCAACTACAACCCCGGCGATCGAACCCCAGACAGTGAGTGTGGATCTCTCTTCTTCAAGCGCCGTTTCACCTTGTAACAGGTCGAGGCGCACCAGCCAGTGGACGCTTTCGCGCACGGAGGACAGACTTGTCCAGAGAAAATAGGCTGCACCTGCAGTTAGTATGCCTAAGTAAATCCAGTCAGTCAGCCAACCTGATTGCATCGAATCGAGCAGATACCAAACTCCTCCCTGGGTGAACACTTCACCTGTCGTGAGAATGAAATCGATCGCTGAGTCAAACTGTAACCCGCCGAAGACTGCCCCGAGATAATCACCGAACAAACGACCTTGCGGTATTCCATAGAACGCGAGGAGTGCGGCGACGACGGCGAAAATCAAGGAGAGCATCATCTCTTCAAGTCGGGTTTTTTCAATCACCCTGCGCAAGACCGCAGAAAGAACAATCCCGCCAAGGAAGATCAATGCAACTAACGGAGCCCAACTTAGAATCGCCAGGATTATATTAACCTCAACGCCGAGGACCATGCTCATGAGAGCAGTGATGAAGTAATCTAGCAAACCAATTGAAAGTCCGATTACTGCGCTGGAACCCAGGCCGAGAATAAATGGCCATGGTGGGATGGGCGGGGGTTTGGTGATCGAGAGCGGATAGCGACTGTATAGCTCTTGGAGCTGCTGACGGATCGTTGTGTCATCTTTCAGCTTGAGCGCCTCTTCCAGAATCCGGATCGCGCTATGCGGGTCTCCAGTTTTAAGCGTCTCTTCGGCAAGTTGCGTTAGAAGGTGGACATTCTCATCTACCGGTTGATTTCCCCCTCTCGCTAAATTTATTAGCGCCATCGGTGTATAAATAAAACCCCACGGGATCCCAACCCACCCAGCCAGCGCAGTGATCAAACCAGCCAGGATGCGGCGTTCGTTTCGATGCCTCGAACACCACAATCCTGTCCAAGACCTGCGGAAGGTTACAACGACCAGGCTGACAACGAAGGGCAGGGCGACCAGACGCAGCGTCTCATCTTGGCGCCCGCATATCTCACAGGCGGGAGCAGGCCCATGATCAGCCGCGAATGTTTGCGGGGGAGCAGGATCAAACTCGGATGGGAAATTCTCATCGCTCATGTTCGCCCTCACCTTCTACGGTGGAATCCATTCAAGCCGCTATATGCACTCAATCATAGGCTCAATCAGGAGTAAATTCAATCCTCATTCCGGTGAGAGAATAATCCACTGATAGGAATATCACTAAATCTTGTTGTTAACTAATAAGGCTTCCGTGTTGAATTATAGAGAACGACAGGGATGCCATCCACGATCGAAAGTGCAGCCAAAATCCTGTTTTCAAGGGTGCGTCCGTTGACGCTTATGAACACAGAGGGGTGCAATACTCCTTCTCCGGGACGAGTCATGCGATTAAATATCTTCAGAGTCGTGAGCCGTTAAACAAAGAGGAAATATAATCTCGTGATCCGTAGGGATGTGGAATGGCGCTTCGTGGATGGGTTGCTGCTCGTAGAAGTGAACTGGAAGGGTACACAAAAATGTGCGACCGTTTCTAAAATTACTGACAATCTTTACCTGTAAGGAACTGCTAATTTGGGTCGGTCCACATGAAGGATCAGGATGCAGAAAATCTCATCTTCAAGATCTTCAATAACTCTGCCACCCGGCGGCTTAGCGGTCGAAATGCGGTTTGCACAGCAACGTCAGGACCCAAACCAATGGAGAGAAACCGTTTTCCATCCAGGGCAACCAGGAGCAATTGACGATCTGAACCGGTAACACTGGAATAACGAAACTCCGCCGCCTCAATTTCTCCCAGAACCCGAATGGCGGTAAGGGCTAAAGCGGCCGTCATCGCGGAGATCTGATCGACATTCACAGGTGGCTGAGATGGAACACAAGCCACCAACAAACCATCATCATCCACCAAGGCAACCCAGAGTGGGTCTGGGAGCTCCTCGGCTATTGTTTCCAATACTCGTATCAACTCCGATTGTCTTGTAACCATATCCGCTCCAATTAGCTTTCGGTTCCAGCAGCCTCTACATTATCGCCAATAACGCCTCTTGACAAGCTCCAACCTGAACTCGAATGAGTCACTGATGAGTTTGCCTTGAAACCCCTTTAGGATACAATCTCGATGCGATGGAAAAAGTATCCCTCCATAGGCGCCCCTTCTTCATATTGTTTGTCTGTACGCTTCTTGCGGTTGCCATTACCGTGTTGCTGTTTGGCCGAGTCGTGGATCCTCAATTTCCGAAGCTTGTATCCACGCTCGTCCCGCTCCTGGCAATACCGGCACTCCTCAGCTTGATTGCATTCACTTTACGATTCTCGTTTTCCTCTGCGGCCGGTCCTGGGGGAACACTGCTCGCTGCGTTAAGATTGACCATCCTCCTCACCTGGCTAGCAGTTCACATACAATTTGTTAGCCCGGAAGAGGAAACAGCAACACTGCGTTCCGTTCTTATTCTACTAGACTTAGCCCTGATAACATTGATCCCATTACTCGCGCTTATGGCTCAATTCATCCTGCCTGTTAGTTCGTTCCAAGAACGCTTTGATACCTTTATCCGTCTGCTCGGGCATGCTCTGGGTGAACGCGGACCGGTCTCCTTCGTTCGCGACGGAGCGGTTATCGAGGCTCTCGGTGAACGTACACGAAGGGGCTCCGGTGTCATCCTCATCGATTACGCAAGTGCGGGGGTCTTGAGAACGGATACGGCATTCACACGTGCTGTCGGACCCGGAATCGTATTCACAGAACCCGGTGAATGGCTGGCGGAGGCGATCGATTTACGCCGCCAGGAATTACATATACAGGGTTCTCCCCCCACTCCCGGTAAGGATCACGCCCCAGAGAGCATCAGTTCGCTGGCGGTCACACAAGATGGAATTCCCGTCTCCGCGGATCTGTCCATCACATTTATGATCGACCCCGGTCACCTGCTTGAACCGCGGGAAGGGCGAACAGCTGACGCAGCTCCTTATGAGGTCAACCTGAAGGCAATCGAGCGGGCTGTCTATGGGCATGTCTTTGGTGAGTATGAGGATGTTTCATGGAAGGATTTGCCGCTGCTTCTCTTTATTGACCTCTGGCGTGAGGAAATTAAACAGTGGACACTCAACGCCCTGATTGAGACTGATAAAAATCGCACTCCCCCGCTGAAGCAAATTGCCGGCGCCATCCACGCACGATTGGTCCCTTCAATGGACACCGCTTCACCAGCGCAAGAGGGAGACAGTCCAGATGCAGCCCGCGAGTTAGAGATTCTCACTTCACGTGGTATCCGTGTGCTTGACTTGAAAGTGACAGATTTGCGGTTGCCCCCTGAAATTCAAAATGAGCGCAACTTGCAATGGCGCGAATCCTGGACAGGCGAAGTTCAGGAAGCCCTGCGGGAAGCGACCGATCGACTTCGAAAAAATCGCAATTTGGGCGAATTTGAAGCAAACGATCTTCTATTCCATGAATTAACTTCCACTCTCCGCGACCAGCTCGAAGCGGGTAACCACCCGGGTTTACCGGAAACACTCTCGCTGATTCTCACGGATGCCCTCCAGATCTATGGGCAGGATGATAAGCTGCCTGAGAGCAGCGAAATGGTTCATGAACTGGACCAAATCGTGAGCAGAATCACAGGAAGGGAATAAGGGTTGTCATACAGATGGATGGTGGCATGAAAAACTCCGCTTTGGACCGGCTTATAGAAATATCAAAAGCGACATCGCGGAGCGCTGTCCAACTCATTCTCGGAAGAGATCTCACCGCATCAATGATCCGTCTTTTCCTAACAGGTACTCTCTTCACCCTGTTCTGGTTAGTCCTGATCGTCGCCTTCGACTTTCCTGGCCAAATCCCATTCCCTCTAATCCAGTCACTACCCCCCTTCCTGTACCCCATCCTCAACATCATAAGCACCTTCCTTAACCCGCAGGTCGTTCTTTATCTCATTCCAGTCTTGTTCGGTCTCAGTTTCGGGATCATCTTGAGCAGCAGATACCTGGCCGACCTTTTTGAGCTTGAATCGCTATGGATCGCTATCCGCTATATTCTCGCATCCTTGTTCGGATGGTACTTCCCTCGCCTGAAGATTGATCGAGGGGATGTCGAACAGCTCAATCCCACTAATCCGATCAAGCGAATTGGGGGACCCGGATTCATCCAAACCCACCTTGGTTACGCAGTAACATCAGAGGCCATTGACGGCACACCCAAAGTTTACGGTCTCGCGGAAGACGAGATCGATCCAGCCCAACGCGAGGTTGATCCTTCAACACCAACTCCTGCGCGTTCCACGTACTTCATCCAGGGATTTGAACGTTTACGTGAAGTTGTCGACCTACGAGATCGTTTAGTAAAAGTCGATGAAATCCGCACCGTGACCCGCGACGGGATTCTGGCTTATGCACATGATGCACAAATGCTCTTCCGAGTCTACAGTGCGGATAAAGAACGAAGCTTAAAATCCCCTTATCCATTCACCGAGGAAAGCGTTCGCCGACTTGTTTACGGCCAACCGGTTGTGGAAGGTAAGACACGCAACCCGGATCAGGCCCTGGCATACGTTCTTCGTCACGAGATGATTGATTTCATCGCTCACCATACCCTTGAAGAATTCCTCGCCCTCCAGCCCTATCGTTCGACGGTAAAACAACACACCGAACAGGGAACGGCTGTTGAAAGTATCCAGAACGTCCACATCCCTCGCCGGGAATTGACCGAGCATTTCCATACTGAGGTATTGAGTGAACGGTTACGAAAGCAAGGCTTGGAGCTGGTTTGGGTAGGGGTAGGAACCTGGGAGATCCCGGTGAGCGTCCAGGAAGATGCTGGTGGGCAATTGGGTCCTGGTCATACACTGATGACAACCTGGCGTGATTACCAGCGCCTCCAATTATATAGATCACCCGAGTACCTCGAGCGCCAAAGGGCTCTCCGATACCGGGAAGTCACATCAGAACTTCTTCAATCCTGGATCCAGACATGGCGTTATGGAGACCTTCCTGTGAAGCACCGCAGCTACGAACTCCTGGCGATGATTTACAACCAACTCCAACGGATGGAGAAACGCCTGGAGATCGATGTTGACATCAAACGGAAACCGGAAGTTCAACGCTCTCTGGAGCATATTAAGGGTGTACTTGAACCGAAGGTCCTGGGAGATGATGCTCGATGATGGAGACTCCAGCGAACGAAGGACCAGTGCTTGTGATCGGCTCCGCTGGACTGGATCTGGTTGGACGGGCAGAAATCAACCTTAAGCCAGGAACATCCAATCCGGGGAAGTTGCGTGTTTCAATGGGCGGTGTAGCCCGCAATGTCGCTGAGAACCTCGCTCGTCTTGGCACCGATGTGATCTTGATCACCGCAGTGGGCGCCGACGAACAGGGAAGCCAGCTCCTGGAGCAAACAGCAGCCACCGGGGTTAATATCGAGAACAGCCTAGTCATCCAAGGTCAGAACACGGGGACATATCTGGCAATCCTCGACCCGGATGGGAATCTTCATTTAGGCATGGACGATATGCGTGTGACTGCTGCTATCCATCCAGAACATTTACGTGAACGCCGAAAGTTGTTTAAGCAAGCATCTGCAGTCTTCATCGATGCTAATCTCCCCGAGAATACACTTCGAACGGCTATCTCGATAGCCCACCGCTCGCGAGTACCTCTTGCGGCTGACACGACCTCTGTCAACCTTGCCCCTGTCCTCGCTCCCTACCTCGATCGTCTATGGTTGATAACGGCAAATGAGGCCGAGGCAGAGGCTCTCTGCCCTATGTCTGTCCCGCATGCAGACCACAACAGCGCGATCGATGCCGCCCGGCATCTGGTTGCTGAAGGCATTGACATTGCCTTGATCACAATGGCGGAATTCGGCGTTGGTTATGCGACCGCGGACGGCAGCGGTCATGTGCCTGCGCTAAAGACCGAGATTGTGGATCCCACAGGTGCTGGTGATGCTCTCTCTGCGGCAGTGATTTTCGCGTTGTTGAACGAGATCCCATTGGATGAAGCCATTCGCCTCGGAGTATCCGCAGCTACTCTCACCCTGCGCTCACCCGGGACAGTCGCTGCGGATTTATCTCTCGACCGGCTTTACGATGAGCGAAGATGATGCCGCCAATTCCTGAATGGATCATCTTTCAACCCGAAGTCTCAGACGCTCTCGCCGAAGGTAAGGCGATCGTGGCTCTTGAATCTACCGTGATCACTCACGGACTCCCGCGACCGGTTAATTTTGAACTCGCCCGACAGATGGAGAAAGAAGTTCGCCAAGTTGGCGTGGTTCCAGCCACAATCGCTCTGTTGAAGGGTGAAGTTCACATTGGTTTATCGAAAAAGGATCTAGAACGGCTCGCTTTAGATACCGATAGCGTAAAAATCAGCGTACGAGACATTGGTTTCGCACGGGCATCACGCTTAAGTGGGGGTACGACTGTAGCAGCGACAATGTTTTTAGCAAATAAAGCTGGAATTCCGGTGTTCGCTACAGGCGGGATCGGTGGAGTGCACCACGGACCAAGCGGGGATATATCGGCTGACTTAACCGAACTTGCACGTACACCTGTTGCAGTGGTCTGTTCAGGTGCGAAATCTATCCTGGATCTACCCAGAACACTCGAGTGGTTGGAGACTTTTAGCGTACCTGTCATCGGCTGGCAAACGGATACGTTCCCAGCTTTTTTTACTAGAGAGAGCGATTTGCCGATCCACTTCCGGGCGGACACTGTTGGTGAGATAGCAGCTTTAGTGCGGGCGATCTGGGAAACACGGAGTTCAGGCATCCTGATCTGTGTACCTTGCCCCGAAGGCGCCGCGATCCCAGCAATACGACTCAACTCAGCTCTAAAGCAAATTGAGCAGGAAGCTCAAGAACAAACCATACGCGGAAATAAACTTACTCCATTCCTTCTATCTCGCCTGGCGGAGATTACAGAAGGTGCAACCCTGCACGCGAACCTGGCGCTCCTCCGCAATAATGCACACGTAGCTGCCGAGATCGCCAAAGCCTTAGTATTGATTCAACTGGAAGATCGATAGGACCTGTCCCAAAGGATCAAAAAGAGCCTGTGTTCCCCTTATTACTCCTCAAGGAACATCCACTCTTAAAAATCTCCATCTATATAGAAATTGAGAGAAAGGCGGATTGAAAGCTGCTATAGAAACGCTATTTGCTATAAAAGCCCACGTTGACGAACCACATTTATTAAGGTTATCGATAACTCTAAATACTCTGGCGCCATAACCACGCAGCAATGCATGCGTGGGCATTCATCCATGCAAGCGCAAGCGGACATCGATTGCCTGCGCACCACTTCCCACCTCCTGAGCACGGAGAGGGTTAATTTCAAGTTCTGCTACTTGAGGGTTCTCAAGCGCCAATTGACTGATTCGGAGAAGGCTTTCTATTACCGCTTCTCGATCTGCGGCTGGAGTGCTTCGATAGCCGCGCAGGCGTCTACCAGCCCATGTCTTATTGACCATAGCCTCCGCCTCGGTGCGGCTCAATGGAGCGAGAGCGAAGGAGACATCCTCCAATAGCTCGACCTCCGTCCCCCCGGCGCCGAATATCAATAGAGGTCCAAATTGTAGGTCGCGCACAAAACCGACGATCACATCCTGCCCTCTAGGGATATAGGCCTGCACCATAACTCCTTGCACCTCGACGCGCGGAACCGAACTCCGTACACGGCGCAAAACAGAACGATAGGCTTCAACCACCTCTGAAACATCTTTTAAATCCAGCGAGACCGCTCCAGCATCGGATTTATGTGTAAGGTCAAATGAATCCGCTTTGAGCGCCACGGGGAAACCAATCTCCTCGGCGGCACTCTCGGCGTCCTCGGCATTGGTTGCATTGCGGTGTTCCGGGATATGGATCCCGTACGCGTTTACGATCCTCGCCGAGATATCCGCGGTTACGAATCCCTCCTTCCCGACACTTGCTTCTTTCAAAATAGACTCCACTTCTTCTTGCTTGACATCGTCGAACACGACCACATTTTCCGATGGCCTTCTGAGCTGGATTGATCGTTCGTAGAGCACACGCAATGCAGAGGCTGCACGCTCCGGAAATCGATAATCAGGAATGTGTGCACCCCTGAAGAGCCGAGCGGCATGGGCGATAAGCTCCTCACCCATCAACGCGATCACAATAGGTTTCGTCGCTGACTGGATCACCGGAATGATTGCGCCTGCGACTTCCGCTGCTGTCGTCATGGGTGGAGGCGGCAGGATCACGATGATTCCATCCACACCATCATCCGCCAGCAGCAGACGCAAGCTGTCGGCGTACTCGCGCGGTCCTGCCCCCGCTAGCATGTCGACCGGATTGGTCAAACTGGCCGCCGAAGGAAGAAACGCCTCCAATTTCTCCCGGGTGTGGTCAGCCAGCCTCGCCAGCCGTAAACCGTTATCATCCAGCGCATCCGCAGCGATAACGCCCGGTCCGCCCGCGTTGGTTAACACAGCCATATTCGGGCCCGAAGGTGGTTGACACCATGCCAGAGCTCTCGCCCAGTCGAACATCTCTTCACTGTGCCGGGCTCGTATCACCCCTGCCTTACGAAAAGCCGCGTCGAAGGCGACATCACGCCCGGCAAGCGCACCGGTGTGAGATACTACCGCTGCACGTCCCCCCTCAGAGCGTCCAACTTTAATTGCCACAACCGGTACATCCCTTGTAACCTTCCTCGCTTGCTCAATGAAATTCGCTCCATCCCCAACCCCCTCAAGATACATGGCGACAACACGTGTATTCGGGTCCGCGGCTGTCGGCGGCAGGAGATCTCCTTCATTTAAATCCATTTGATTGCCCAAACTCAATAATCGGGACAACCCAAACCCCTGACCACGCGCCCAGTCGATCACCGATTCGCAAATGGCTCCCGAGTGTGACAGAAAGGCGATATCACCCTTAATGGGTCCTGGAAGCGGCAGGAAACTCGTATCAATAGGAAGATGTGTATCCAGATAACCGATACAGTTCGGTCCTAAAACACGGATGCCAAAGGACTGGGCGATCTCTATACACCGTTGCTCGAGACGAATTCCATCCTCACCAGTTTCACCAAACCCGCCTGATCCCACGATCGCGAAGCCAATCCCCCGCCTGCCGCAGGCCTCCAACACCTCTGGCACCGACTGTGCC
>Ga0114922_10001085_pt1 | contig 25847 bp, 21 predicted proteins | sample AartaG_FD_100975 | JGI IMG/M metagenome (GOLD analysis project Ga0114922, IMG submission 100975) | Deep subsurface microbial communities from Aarhus Bay to uncover new lineages of life (NeLLi) - Aarhus_00045 metaG | ecosystem: Environmental > Aquatic > Marine > Oceanic > Sediment | place... | reverse complement strand
GCCTTTTCCCATTCTGCTTCCGTCGGCAAACGATACGCTCTCTCTGTCTTTGCAGAAAGCCAACTGCAGTATGCCATGGCTTCGAACCAGCTTACTCCTACAACCGGAAAATCTTCATTCCCTTCAATCCCACCTCCCCTATATGTTTCATTTCGCCAGTACCTCGGTGCACTTCCATACTCGCCATAACCGCCCGTATGCCAATATGCAGAAGTTGTATATCCACCGTCGTCCACGAATTTCTTATACTCCATGTTTGTCACCTTATACTTCCCGATATAATAACCGTTAACAGCTACTTCATGAACCGGAATTTCATCGGGGTCCCCTTCATAGTAATTATCCCCCATCTGAAAGGTTCCACCAGGCACAAAAACATAGTCCCCATAACCATCATTGACAACGGTTTGTGCTTCGGAAGAGTTCACACCGAGAGCAATTATAGCGATTATCATAAAAAATTTTGCCATTCTCAATATTCCCTCACACACCTGAAACCCGTTTTATAACTCTTAAAATGTGCGCCCATTTTGTGTCTGCCAGCCGCTCGCTGGTAGTATGCACTGTCAACATAACCCCCGGATCTTAATACACGACTGCTTCCAGAATCAGGACCTCGCGGATTTTTTACAGGGGAATTTGAATAATATTTCATACCGTACCAGTCGTAGCACCATTCCGATACATTTCCAGTCATGTCGTAAGCCCCGTAGAGAGATGCATTATAGTGAGTCATAAGATCATCGCGATGACTCCCGTCATAAAAGCCTACTGGGGTTATTTTCATTTTTTTCCTGCCTTGGCCAAAATCGAAATTCGCGTAACTTTTATCGATATCATTACCCCATGCATACCTCCTCTGGTCGGTTCCTCTGGCCGCTTTTTCCCATTCCGCTTCTGTCGGCAACCGATATTTCTTACCCGTCTTCACGGATAACCAACGGCAGTAGGCCATGGCCTCAAACCAACTAACTCCTACAACAGGAAAGTTCTCGAATCCCACAATCCCACCGCCTCTATCTTTCGGACTATTCCAATGTTCCGGCTCGTCTCCATACTCTCCGAAACCGCCTGCACGCCAGTACTCAGAATTCGTATATCCGCCATCATCGATAAATCGCTTGTATTCTCCATTCGTGATCTTATTCTTCCCGATATAACAAGCATCCAAATAAACAGTATGTACCGGTATCTCATCTGAATTCCCTTCATCGAAGTTATCTCCCATCCGGAATGTTCCGGCCGGAACGAGAACATAATCTCCGTATCCATCATTTATCGTTTTTGGAGAATGCGAGCAGTTGTTGCCGAGAATAAAGATAATGATGAATGGAATAGCGATCTTGAGTACGGCATACCATCTAAACATATTAATCACCCATCATACGATCTAAAAACCTCATTAAGTTTGATCATTCTTCGTTTCATTGTCATTTTCTCCTCTTATTGTTCATATTATCCACAATAACGAATCGCTGTATGCGTTAAAATCGATGCCAAATCGACGACCGACTGTATATCGACCCATTCTTCGTGAGAATGAAGACCGGCGCCCTTAGGACCGATAATGACGGTTTCAGCTCCTCCCTCGGCGATCAGGGCGGAATCCTCCCACCAGTGATGCCCGATGAACGAAGGAGCCCTACCGATTATCTGGGTGGTTATCTTTGTTACAAGCCGGACAATTTCGGCATCAGAAGATATTTCATACGGATTCCTGTGTATTCCTGATTCGACTCGAGCATTAAATGTGTCATCCTCATCGGCTAACCTGGAAACGATATCTTCCATTTCTTTTTGTAATTTCCCATAGGCTTCACCCGGAAGGGTACGCCGTTCTACCGAAACCTTGCATTGATCCGAATAAATAAAGAGCTCGGTTCCGCCCTTGATCAAGGGAACATGTAACGAAGGAGGTCCCAGAAGTGGGTGTTTCTCTTCATTCAACAAATCCTGAGCATGTTTATCCAATTCCGCCAGTATTCTCCCCATGTGCAGGTTTGCATCGACACCATCCTGATACCGACTCCCGTGCGCAGCCCGTCCAATCGTCTCAATGTCGAAAACGGCGAATCCTCTGTGAGCCAGACAGACGTCTAAGGATGTGGGTTCTGTGACAATGGCAGCGTCCGGTTTATATGATCTCACCAATGCTTCTGTCCCGATACTCTTAAACTCTTCATCGGCAACGGCAGCAAATATCAGGTCTCCCTTGGGCTGAAAATCACAGTCCATAAGCGCTTTTACCGACGCTAACATTGCGGCCAGGCCTCCCTTCATGTCCTGGGCTCCCCGACCGTATAACTTACCATCGCAGATCTCTGCCGAGTACGGTTGGGTCATGCCTTCAATACCCACCGTGTCCATATGGCCGTTGAGCATCAAAGAAGGACCGTCACCCCCTCCTTTTAAAACGGCCACGACGTTGAATCGTCCCGGTTCAAGCTCCTGCATTTCAGGCTCCAGGCGACATTTTTGAAGTGCTTCAGCAATATAACCGGCAATCTCTTTCTCGCCACCACCTTCGGGGACGAGTCCAGGATTAATGGAATCGATGCGAACAAGATCGGCGAGTGTTTTTACAAGAAAATTTTGATCTATATCAAACTCCATGATGACCTCTACAATACTGCCCTTATTGGCTCATAAACCACGGATTGTCACGGACAACATAAGGAATTTATTAATTTTAATGATATATTGAATAAAAAAATAGAAAGGAATGGTCGAATTCATATAACATAATCTCTTGTTTTATTATATCCGTGTACCTCTGTGTTAATCCGTGGTAATTATTCAGGCTAATCAATTACAACGACTTTTCAATCTCTTTAACGGCATCTGCGAATATCTCAATGCCCTTCCTGGCCAGTTCTTCTGTCAAAATCAACGGCGGCAGAAACCTGGCCACATTGAAATAATGACCGCCGATTTCGATCAATAGGCCATGTTGGTGACAAAAGGTCCTTGCCTGGGCTGCCAATTCCGGAGCTGGTTCTTTGGTGGCCTTGTCTTTTACGAATTCGACGCCCAACATGAGTCCCCTTCCCCTGGCCTCTCCGACGATTTTTGAATGCTTTTCTATCTCCTTGAGCATTCTAAGCATCATCTGCCCCAATCGAAGGGCATGGTCTGCCAGACTGTTCCGGATCATAAAATCGATGGCTGCCGCACCTGCCGCATACGCAATCACATTTCCTCTGAATGTGCCGATGTGTTTCCCCGGGGGGAATGTATCGAGTTTTTCTTTATAGGCGACACAGGAGATGGGGAAACCGACCCCGCCCAGGGCTTTACTCATTGTCATAATATCAGGAATAGTGTTTGTATGTTCACAGGCAAATATTTTACCCGTCCTGCAGAAGCCCGCCTGAATCTCATCATCGATCATCAACACATCATACTTATCACATATTTCCCTTATCTTTGGGATCCATCCTTCCGGCGGGACGATCGATCCCCCTTCTCCCTGAATCGATTCTACGATGACAGCAGCCGGCTTCCCCACACCTGAATGGGAATCTTCAAAGATATGATCTAAATATCGGGCACAGAACATATCACATGTCGAAGGCTCTTTATCGAATGCGCAACGATAACAATACGCATACGGAACGAAATGGACCTCCGGAATCAATGGGATAAAATCTTCTTTAAACGGACTCCCACTGCACAGGGAGAGTGCTCCTGCGGTCATGCCATGATACGCCCCTTCGAAGGAGATCATGGGAATTCTTTTGGTGTTATACTTAGCGAGTTTCATAGCACTTTCCACAGCATCGGAACCGGTAGGAGCCCCGAAAAAGACACGGTTCAATCCTTCTGGTAAGATGGTAAAAAGTACCTCGACGAGAGATTTTCGACTGGGATTTGGGATGTCGAGGGCATGGGTTAAATCGTCGATCTGGTCCTTAGCCGCCTGTATCACCTCGGGATTGGCATGACCCACATTCATGACTCCGGCGCCTCCAAAGAAATCGATATAGAGATTGCCATCTACATCCTCCATGGTCGCGCCCCTGGCGCGGCGAATCGCCATAGGCATCCCCCTCGGGTAGGACACGGCCGAACCTTCGTGGGCAGTTTGATATCTTAGATACTCCTGAGATGCCGGACCTGGTGGTCGATTCTTAATCATCGGTGCATCGGCATAAGAAAGCCCTTTAAAATCCATATTGAAACCTCCGGCTATAATTTTTTTATCACCACGAGAGTGGCATCGTCCTCCCAACTGACACGATTGCCAAAGTTATAAACCGTTTTAAATACCAATCCCACGATCTCTTCGGCACTCTTATCCTGGTTGGCAATCACGCACTCCTTCAGCCTTTGTATTCCAAACTGTTCCTCATCACTCTTTTCCCTCTCGTAAATTCCATCACTGTACAACACCAAAACTGAACGCGGTCTCATACGAATATAAGATCGACGCAAATCGATTTGTGGCAGAAAACCCAATGTAATTCCTGTTGCTTCCAAATCGTAAACATTTTCTTCACAAACGAGGAATGGCGGAGGATGCCCGGCATTGACATAAAAAAGATGGCCTTCTGCCTCAATCTCACCCACAAATATGGAAACAAAATTTGTAGAGTACGTGCTGCGTTGTATCACCTGATTTAATTTTTCCAACGTATAAACCAACCGCATCTCTTTGGCCAGACCCATGCGTAATCCGATCACTACATCCCGAACCAACAGTGCTGCCGGTAGCCCATGTCCGCTGGCATCTCCGATACATCCTCCAAAATCGTCTTCACCAAATTGGAAATAATCATAGAAGTCGCCGCCAACGACTTCGGCGGCTTCTGAGTGCCCAAAGAGGTCATATCCCTTGATTTGGAGTGTTTCCTTCGGCAGTAGGCTCTTCTGGATTTGTTCGGCCTGGGCCAGATCATTTTGCATCATTTCGGAAAACAGTCGATAATTTAATGCCGTGCGCATGGCATTTAAAAACAGCATGACCTCCTCTCTGGCCCAACCACGTTTCAACTCAAAAACCAAAAGCCACTTACGTACCGGATTATGCACTAATATAGCCGCAGGCGTAATGGTTTCGAGATCCAAGTTTAAATCAAAATCTTTAATGAGTTCGGGTTTGTCATAAACAACGATGCCCTGTCTTAATACTTTTTGTATGCCTACGGCATTGACCGGGATCGATTTTGCTATCTTGCTATCCGTTCGCATCTCCGATGTATCGATGAACGCAAAATCGTCCCCCCGCTGTTCATAAACATGACTGTCCTGAATGTGCAGGGCATCTCCAAACTTTTCTTCCAGTTTATTAAGGATAGTGACAAAAAATTTCTCATTCGTCTTTTCCGTGCTGATTGTAGCGAGCACTCCGTCCAGTTCGCGGTAGAAAGTTTTCGGTTCAACCATATTTTTCCCTCAATGTAAAAGGTGAGAAGATTATCTTACATGCTGTATCGATTTGCAAGCTGAAGGATTTCATCGATCTCCGCAGGAGTAATCTTCTGATCGGCAACCGCCGCAAACATCTTCTTTGCCAAGAGGTTCATCTCTGCCGGCGTGATACGGTTCTGGGAGTATGCCTGGGCCAATCGATGGGCACTGTTGGCTATAGCCTCCTGACGTTTCGCTATAAAATCTCTAGGCACCGACTGGACGGCCCTTTCAACGACCCGGTCGATGGCCACATCGGCCGCTTTCTCAATCAGCGTTTTGGGATGCTTGATGAGGTAACCCGCCAATCCAACCGCCACCAATGCCGAGACGAGTATACCCACAAAAAAACCGATGAAAAACGTTCCTGCTCTGGAAAAACTCCTCTGCCTTCTTCTCTCCATGCTTATCCTTCTCCCTTTTTAATTCATTCTTCAAAAATGACTTTTTGCGGTACCCTGTTTAATATTTCATCATCTGCTTCCCATATCTTACCAATCTCATCATTCGATCTTTCTAAACTTTCCATAATCCCTTATAAAAATGCCACCAAGCCACCAGCAACCAGTAACCAGCTACCAGTAACCAGCTACCAGCAACCAGAACCCTCACCATACTCCATCAATCACCGAACTGCACTCGGGACACTTCCCATCAACAATACGATTACTCGCCACCTCAAATCCCCAGCGATGAATGAGACGCGCACCGCAGGAGTAACAGAATGTACTTTCCCGTTCCTCTCCAGGTACGTTACCCGAATAGACATACCGTATCCCCTCATCCAAACCGATTTTGCAGGCCTTCTGAATAGACTTCACATTCGTGGGCGGTCGATCCATCATCCGATATGTGGGATGGAATCGGCTGACATGCCAGGGAATACCGGGATCGACCTCATGCAGGAACCTGGCGATACTTCGCAGTTCATCTTCCGAATCATTTAAATCCGGAATGAGAAGGGTTGTGACTTCAATCCATATTCCCAGTTCCTTCATCCGACGAATCGTATCTAACACCGGCTGCAGTCGCGCACCGCAGTTATTCCGATATGTCTCATCACTGAACGATTTCAAGTCCACATTAGCGCCATCTAAATAGGGAGCCACCATTTCCAAGGACTCCTTAGAAAAATGTCCGTTGGTCACGAAGATATTTTTGACACCACTCTCATGAGCCAGTTTCGATGTATCATATGCATAATCCAGATAAACGGCGGGTTCGGTATAGGTATAGGCAATAGTCCTGCATCGATGTTTCAACGCGGCTTGGACCACGGCTTCGGGTGGAAAGTCCTCTCCTTGAATCAGATCCCGATCTTTGGGCATCTGGGAAATATCGGCATTCTGGCAATTCAGGCAGCGCATATTACACCCCACAGTAGCCAAGGAAAAAGATCTCGTGCCCGGATAGAAATGAAACAGAGGTTTCTTTTCGATGGGATCCACATGCATCGCGATGGCCTTTCCATAAACCAGGCTATACAGCGTGCCCTCCCTATTCTCCCGCACCCCACAGATTCCCCTCTTTCCTTTGGTAATCTTGCACTGATGAGCACAGGTGTTACACTGGACCTTGCCATCTTCCAGTTTTTTGTAAAGTTTTGCTTCTTTCATGTCAGTATCCAAAATATTTATCTACCACAAAGCGCACAAAGCTTTGTGGTTTTATAAATGTTTCCCTTGAATAAAATTTTAAAAACCTTGTTACCAAATCAACGCCGCTATTCCACGGGTAATCACTCCGAGGATCAGGGCAATAACAAAAGTAAAACCAACAATGATTGCTGTCGCCTTTGCGCGTATCTGTTTATAGAGCACACCTATCGTCGCTACGCAGGGAATATAGAAGACTACAAAAACCGTAAACACGAGAATCTGGGCCTTGGTCATCACTGTCTGCAATTCATTCGTCCCAAGAGCCTGAAACAGCATGAGCATCGAAAGTTCTTTACGAAGCACGCCGAATATCAGCGTCATCCCTGTCTCAAAGGGAAGGCCCAGGAACACCGTAATCGGTGATAGAATCCCATTAATCAGATCCGAAAGCTTAAATGCCTCGGCAAGACCGAGAATACAGCTTCCTATAATCAAAAGCGGCCAGGCAATGACAATGAAATCTTTCAATCGAAGCCAGGTTTTCATCAGTGTAATCTTTAAACGGGGCGCCTGATAGACGGGAATCTCAAGTACCATCCCGGGCGTCACTTCCGGCAGGAGCCGAGACATCAGGGCACCCGAAAGGGCAATGACGATCATGTTAAGAATATAAATACCAAGGGCAGCATTGCCACCAAGATAATAGCCTACGAGTCCGAAAATGATGGTCATTCGTGCCGCACAAGGGACCATGGCCGCGATAAGAGCGGCGATGAATCGATCCCTGGGCGACTCCATAATTCTTGTCGCCATGACCGCCGGAACGTTACAACCATAGCCTAAAATCCCGGGTATTACGGCCTTGCCATGCAGACCGATCCGGTGCATGAAAGCATCCATGAGAAAAGCCACCCTGGGTAAATAACCGACATCCTCTAAAAGTGCGAGTCCGAAGAGAAAGGGGAATAGATAGGGCAGTACAATGGCGATACCTCCACCGATTCCCTGAAAAGCACCAGTCACAATAACCGAGAGTAATGATTCCGATCCCAACTTGTCCTGGATTGACTGTGTCACGCCATTAAAAAAATCCATTAAGGGGGCTTCCAAAAGAGAACCCACTTTGAAAATGACATTAAAAAAAAGAAACAGAAAAGCGGCCAAAATCACATATCCCCAGAGATTGTGCATCAATATATCATCGATACGATCCCTCCAGTGTGTCTGAGGTTCTTTGATGATACTGACTTTTTCAAAAATCGACATCGACAGGGCATGGCGTTCCGAACTAATGACTTCGTCCGAAGACCTGCCATGGCTCTTCGCCAGCCTCCTCCGGCAATCTGAAACCAGATCAAGAAGTTGAGGGCGGATCTTACGAATTTCTTCCTCAAAAAATTTATCCCTTTCCAGCAGCTTCGTCGCCAGAAGATGCCTGGAATAGGGAGTTTCATCTCCCAATTCCTGTCCCAACTGCCTCTTCAGACGACCGATGACCAGTTCGACATCACGGTGTCCCCGAATATGGCGGCCCTTCATTCTGGATCGAGCAATTTTCAGAGCTTCCCTGAAGAGTTCATTGACACCTCTTCCTCTGGATGCCACCGTTGTTACCACTGGAATGCCCAATATCCCGGAAAGTTTTTCAGTATCGATTTCAATACCCTTTCTCTCGGCCTCATCAATCATATTGAGGCAAAGGACCATGGGAATTTCCAACTCTAAAAGCTGAAGTGTCAGCTCAAGACTGCGGCTGATCAGTGACGCATCCATAACATTCACGATGACATCTACACGTTGTGTGAGAAGATAACGCAGGGATTCCCGATCGGCCTGATCTAGACAGGTTAAAGAATAGATACCTGGAAGATCGACAACATCGTGGATGTGATTTTGAAAGCGGACATGGCTCCTTGTATATGTCACCGTTACACCAGGAAAATTGGATGTCACTGAACGATAACCGGCAACCTCATTAAAAAGCGTGCTCTTGCCACAATTGGGCTGACCTACTAATACGATCTGGGCATGCTTGAAGTCATCCAGAGGCTCCCAATTCGACACGCATTCTCCTTTCATCGATGTGCTTATTCAGTTATTTCCGAAACAATGACTTTACCCGCCAATCCTCTTCCCAGTGCGACATCCATCCCATGAACCTGAATGAGTATCGGTCCACTCATAATTCCACTCCGTTTTACCAGAACAAGATCTCCCGGATGAATTCCCATCCTGTTCAACCTGTTACGCACGCCCCATCCCCCATGTATCTCAACGACTCTCACTTTAGTCGTATTTTCTACTCGATCCAATGTCATTCGATCCGTCATTGCTATTGCTCCGTTGATTTGCCAACACACTTATTCTTTTTTTTTGAAACCATTACTCACTTCCATATTCCGATTCCAGGAATCGGGCGAGACTTTCAAAGGTCTCCTGACTAATCGCATGTTCCATACCGCAGGCATCTTTCTCGGCAATCTCTGCGTCGAGGCCTAAAACCTGAGAAAGGAAGTCCTTAATGACCTGGTGGCGATGATAGATGTCTTCCGCAACTCGCGATCCCTCTTGTGTCAAACCAACCAGATCGTAACGTGGGTGACATACGAGGTCCTGTTTTTCCAGATTTTTAAGAGCACTGGAAACACTGGGCATTGTAATATCCAATTTCTTGGCAATATCCTTCACACGAACAGCACCTCTCTCGTTCTCAAGGGAAAGGATCGCCTTCAAATAATCTTCCATGCTCGGAGAAAGTTTTGTATTCATGCGATACTCCCGAGGTTAGACGCATTTAACAAAGTTAGACATGCCTAATTTATCAATTTCACGAAAAAAATCAAGGGATTTTTTAAAAAACCCTGACTCGATCATATTGAGCCAGGGTTTTGAAATATGCAACCATCCATTAAATATAAAAATTATCAATTGGTAATTGTTAATTGAACATTGTCAATTGTTTATTCCATGAGTATCATTTTGAGTGTATGAATGAGTTCGCCTATTCGCACCTGACAGATATACACGCCACTGGGAAGCCGAACCTTCTCATCGTTCGTACCGTTCCACTGGACCGTGTAATCCCCTTCTTTTTCGATAGGGATATTCCATACACGAACAGGCCTCCCCAGCACATTATAAATCGTCAGAATCGCTTTAGATTTGCTGCCTACTCGCTTAAACGGAACAACAAACCGGAAAGTGGTTGAAGAATTAAAAGGATTCGGATGATTGGGATAGAGGATAAATTTATCGATTTTTTTCCCTCCAAGTTGTACCCTCGTGGTTTGAACAATCTCTGGTTCTGACGTCGATACAACCTCAATGTCGTCGATATAGAATCCTTCAGCTACATTTGTACCGTCACTGACAAATCTGAATCGGATGCGAACTGTATCGCCCGATGTGAAACCACTCAAGTCATATGTCTCTTTGATCCATTCGTTCCCGATGGTCAACAGTCCCAACGCCCCTCCGCTACCAATGAAATCCAGTCGCTCCCAGTCATCACTATCCTCTTCCAATCTGTGATCTCCGACCTCGATATAGAGGCCATCCACACCATAAGTTGTGACTTCATTCCACTGCCAGAAACGAAGTTCTCCATCCGGGGGAAGCACAAAAGGAGGTGTGACAAGTATTGCATCCATGTTGTCCGCGTAGAATCCCTCATCGTTTGCACCACAGTACCAGCTCAGATCGCCGGAATGGGCACGTCTGTTGGAGAGATTCCAGAGATCGGATTGCCCCGAATGGACCCATCCGCCATTCACCATTTCCAGGTCATCGTGAAAACCAAAACGTCCTATCCCCAACCACAGTGTGTCCTCAAAAATGAATGTACTAAATCTTCCGGCTCCCTCACATTCGGATTGAATAATCAAAGTTGGAAAAGATGGCTCTGGGCACAGTGGGTCCACACACAACTGAAACTCTACACTTAAGGTGTCCCCGGATTCTAAGACCTGATCGGGCATATACTGACTGTCTGGATCCACATCAATAAACTCGGCATCGGGAAGAAAACGGATCACTCTCCCCAGTCCTTTACTACCTCCAGTATTCTCAATTACAAGAGACAGGGTCACCTCATCCCCGGGAGATAATCCCGCAATATCGCCTCCCGAAGAGACGATTTTCCAGTTAACAACATCAAAAGAGGGTGCTCGCACCACCGCAGCGACAACAGATGTGGAACCGAGAGAATCAACCTTCACTTCTAAATGGAAAGAGAGGACATGCATGTCCGGACAGGTCGAATCCACGAAGAAGGCCAGGCCTTCATCCTGAGGTAAAGCTTTACTTTCATCGGGTAAGATGGGGCCGAAAATGGCCACACTATCGATGAGGGTCACATACGGATCGGAAATGTTTATAAAGAGGCTGCAAGCCGCTGCCACTTCGTTCCCCCTGTTCTTCAGCGTGATTTCGATTTCTACTGTTTCACCGGGATTGATTTCACCATTATCCGAACCCTGTCCGTCCCGTATTCTCAATTGGGATTCTTCGACAATGACATGAGGGCCATCCGTTCCCTGATGATTCCCATCCGGGATGATGAGGCATTCCCCTACCAAATAATTGGGGGAGACTGCCGTCACCTTCACGGTATCCGGAAGAGGGTGACTCGAATCGAAAATGACCTTCCCTGAATAATCGGTCATCGACGACGCCACCCAATCATCGTTCATCGTCGTCAGGGTCACACGAGCATTCTGGACAGGACCTTTACCTGCTCCCCCTTCCATAACAAGAAGAGTAATGGTCCCTTCCGATGACTCCCTTACTGGATCCGGAGCGACTACTAACGATCTGGGCTTTTCCGTCCATATCTCCATCTCAGGATCCCCCAGGAGGTTCAGTTGATACTGATGCCATCGATACACATTTTCCCATCTGGAATGAGCCGCATAAAATGCCTTCGCTGCAGCCAGTGCGGCTCCAATATGACGTATGTTTTCCTGAAAGATAAAACGGAAGAACTGCTGATCGAACCGGTCCGAATATCCATAGCCTGGATTCCCCGGGGAGCCCCACCCATACCTCGAGTTCCCGATGAAAGCCACTGCACCGCCATTGGGATTCAGGACGAGATGTTCTCCCACGCAATCCCTGTCGAAGGCTCCGGGCCAGCAGCCAATGGAATAAATAATGAATGGATGATCCGAATTCGAGAGTGCATCTGCATCCTGGATGTTAAAAGATTCACCCCCCATTCCCATGCCCGTGTACCCTGCATGTCCATCGTGATTGAAAAAGTGGACACCATTATTCAGCGCATTTTTAACCGACGCCACACTTTCATTTCCCATGGATTGGTAAAGTTTTATGACAGGACGGAAAAGATCAGGCAAATACGCGGCTTCGATCATATCCTTCCCAATACCCGAATCGGTGTAGGGATCATCCCAGAGAATTTCTGCTGTAAAGAGTATGGTTTGAAGGGTCTCTAAGGATGGATTCTGTTCGTAGGTCAAGAGCTTTCCTACAAAGCCATTGACTTCAGTAACACTACAGGCCGGAATTCTTCCTACGAAAACATCGGGGTAAAGGTCCACACCATCATCCACTTCCCCGAAGACAAGATTACCGTTTCCATCCCAATTGGAGTCCAGATCGGCGTAGTAGAGATCACATGGGATCCGGTTCTCATCGCCTGAACCTCCCCACTCACAATCCATTGCATAGGCCCAGCGTACAGGAATGATCGAGTAATCACCACCCAGGAGCACCCATTCGACACCAAAAGTCTGCCAACGATACCTGATATAATTCCGAATTTTCTCTTGTCTGTCTACCCCGGAAAATGTATTATATATGGTTTCTGTCGTAACGATAGTTGTCCTCAAGCCCTTCCGGTTTTTCCAGCGGGCCAGAGGCTCGAACGCAGGAACAAGATCGTTTGAAGTAATGATCAAATAAGAATACTGCTCGCCGTCTGAAATCATTTCTTTATTCATCCGAAGTTCGGTACCATCATCAGGAATCGAGTTGTCAGTCATGCCTTCGGCAACCGCTTCCATCATCTTTGAGAACGAGAGCCCCGGGCTTTCATGCATAGACTCTCTTTCTAAACCATATTCGACAGCCACCTCAATCTCCGGATGAAAAACCAACGCTCTGGATGAGGGATTATATTGGAGAGGATAGACTTGAAGGCTTACGATGACATGTTTACCCAATCGTCCTGTTCCCAATAACTTAACAACAGTTTCCGGGAAAAGCTCAGACAAAGAGTAGATTTCAGGCTTGGGGGGCACAAAATCAATCTTACCCTTTCGATTTTCAGACAGGATCACCGGAGGTTGAGACGGATATAGCGCAATTCTCCGGGATACTCCTTCATTCTCGGCCCGAATCACCCGCATGGAACGAAAGGCCATTCCTCCCGGCAAGGCGATTTGTAAAGTATAAACGGGAAGTTGAGGCGCTCCGACATCCCTGCTGATGTCACAACCTTTCATAGTTACGATATCGTAGTCGCCAATTGTTCTTATCTCCAGATCAGACCGGAGGAATCGCAGCCTGCGAACGATTTCACCACTATGTAAAGACCCAGTCGTAATAACGGCTAAATAGACGCCATACCAAAACGCGCTCTTTAAACGCATATATGTCTCCTCAAATCCTAGATTTGACTCAATCAATTATAATTTAATCAGCGCGTATCGAAATATGAAAAATACGGCAACGAGATACATCAGCCAGTGAACTTCCTTTCCTCTTCCAGTAAAAAGTTTAATCACGGGATAGGCAATGAATCCTATGGCCAAACCATCATGGATGTTGTAACTTAATGGAATTCCCAGAATCATGAGGAATGCGGGAATGGCCTCTGAAAAATCTTCCCAATCGATCTTTCTCACATTCCGCATCATCATCGTACCCACGATCACCAGAGCCGGTGCCGTAATCGGAAAATATTTCCCTATCATTCCAATGAGAGGTGTGAAGAATAAGGCAAATAGAAAGAGAACTCCTGTGGCTACGCTGGCCAACCCCGTCCTCGCACCGTACTCGACGCCAATGGTACTTTCAATAAAGGAAGTCACCGTACTCGTTCCCGAACAAGCCCCTACGACCGTTCCTACGGCATCCGACACCAGGGCCCGTTTCGCGCCTGGAAGTTTATTTTCTTCCATGAAACCGGCCTGCTCGGCCACACCGATGATGGTACCCATCGTGTCAAACAAGTCCATAAAAAGAAATACGATGATGAAAGGAATGAATTGGAATTTTAGCGCTGCAATCAGATCAAATTTAAATATCGCATGTTCCTTGGGGAGTCCAAAAATCCCCTCATATTTTACCTGTCCCGCAATGAGTGCAAGAATCGTCGTAAACAATATCCCCCAGACGATGGAACCCCGTACTCCCCTTACATGAAGAACGGAGGTCACAATGAGTCCGGCAAGAAAGATCAGGACATTGGCCTGAAGAATATCGCTATTGAACTTTACGGCTGTTGCAGGATCTTTTATGATGATACCTGCATTCTGAAATCCTATAAAGGCGATGAGAAGGCCAATACCCACAGCAATTCCATTCTTCAGGCTGGGACTCACTGAATCGATGAGAATTTCGCGTATGCGGAACAAAGAAAGGATTAAAAAGAGTGTTCCGGAAATCAATACAATCCCCAGAGTGACCTGCCACGAATTTGTAATCCCCTGGGCAGTGAGGGCCATCACGACTGTCACAAAAAATATGTTTTCGCCCATTCCTGGTGCCTGGGCAATAGGATAGTTGGCGTAGAGACCCATCAATGTCGTGGCCACAAAAGCTGCAAGACAGGTAGCCAACATGGCAGCATCTGATGACAAGCCTGTGGGCTCCCCTGTGAAATCAGTGGAAAGGATGGCCGGGTTGACAAATATGATATAGGCCATGGTCATGAAAGTGGCCAGGCCAGCCATCAGCTCCACCTTCACCGTCGTTTCCTTCTCCTGAAGCTTGAATAGTTTCTCCAACATAGGCGCCTCCCAGGAAGTAATGAGACAATATTTTATTTGTTCATTCAGGGTTTAGATTTAAACGTAAAATTATTCAGCATCTTTATTGGAGTAATGGAGTGATGGAGTAATGGTAAAGATTTGGTAATAAGTGGATAAACCACCAAGAGCGACTTACACGAGGATGCGATTCCAACATATTACCAAATGTATACAAATGAACATTTCATTTTAATTTTGGCAACTAATATCAATGTTTAATATTTCTCCATTACTCCATCACTCCATCACTCCATCACTCCATTTCCCCATCACTCCATTTTTCTTTTTTCCGCCTTTTCCACAATAGCCAGGAACTCCGCCAGCACCATGGCCGTTGCCCCCCATATTTTATGATCATGAAATGCATAAAATGGCACCATCACTTTCATGCCACTGATGATCCGATGCTCCCTTTTGATATTATGAGAATCCCTAAGATGCTGAAGAGGCACCTCAATGACTTCTGCCACCTCGTCTGGAGACGGATGAAACTCAGGACGTTCCTCTGAAAACGCCACGTAAGGATATACACAGAATCCGCTCCGTGGGATATAAAGAGGTGTAAGTGATCTCAGTATCCGAATCGACTCCGTTGAGAGTCCTAACTCTTCGTGAGTCTCTCTGAGAGCGGCGGTTTGAATGTCCTCTTCCGGCTCTTTCCTTCCCCCGGGAAAGGATATCTGACCTTGATGACTGACGACTCGATCTGTGCGCCGTGTGAATACCAGATAAAGTTGATCTTCCACAGGATAAAGGAGTAAAAGGACTCCGGCTTTCAAATAGGAATCATTGTTCCCATGGACGGCCCGAGTCCCCGGGCGCGGTTCCGGACACATTTTTAACTGGGCTTTCAGCCCCGGTTTGTCATTCTCTAAAGCATGTTCCAGGGATCCAAGAAAATCTAAATAGATAACCAGTGCGATTTTATTCTCTCGGTAATATTAAAACCAGGCAAATCAAATCTCATCAGTTATGGAGGGAAATGAGAATCAACCAATTGGTACCCACCCATATCGATCAAGATCAATCTTTCCATTCTTATCGAACACGATTCCTTCCTTCTCCAGCAATCTTCTTTGTTCTGACCCAGTAAGGCTGATCTTTCCTCCTCTTCCCACAACCCGCTGCCAGGGGACAGGAAGTTCCTCCCTTCGATTACCCAACGATGCCAGAGCCCAACCCACCATCCGGGCATCACATCCGAAATCAACGTATCGGGCAATCTGTCCATAAGTAGCGACTTTGCCCCTGGGAATTTGAAAGATAATGTCGTATATGGTATCAAATAAACTTTCTGTCTTCTTCATAAATAGAGATAAATAAACCTTTTATCAATATAAAATCTTGAATCATGCCAAAGGCAGATGCGCCTAGGCGCATTTTGAGTCAAGTTCCCCCCTTACTGGCTACTGGTTGCTGGTCTCTGGTTTCTGGTCACTGAAAGCTGAGAGCCGAGAGCTGACAGCTATCAGCTCTCAGCCAGTAACCAGCCACCAGAAGCCAGTAACCAGATCAGGCGAAGCTTCGCTAGAGATTATAATATTTTTTTAAAAGTCTCTTCAAAAACGTGATATGCTTCTTTCCCAAATAGGCAGAACACGATTTTTTCGAGTCGCGTTTTTCCTTTTATATATTCAATAACAGTCGAAATCATAATCTGGGCACATCTATCCATGGGATAACCGAAGATCCCAGTACTAACGGCCGGAAAAGCGATGGATTTCAAGCGGTGTTTATCGGCAAGCTTAAGACTGCTCATCGTTGCGCGTTTAAGGTTTTCATCCTCATCTCCCTCTCCCATCCGAGGACCCACTGCATGAATCACGTACTTGCATTGAAGATCCCCACCACCGGTAATGGCTGCAGATCCAGCTGGCACTTCACCTCGGGCAAACACCCATGTATCACTCTCTTCTTGTATGGATTCACCCCCTTTCCTGACAATGGCCCCTGCGACTCCTGCCCCGTGGGCCAATCGGGAATTGGCCGCATTAACGATAGCATCCATGCTTAACTCTGTAATATCCCCTTCCATTAAGGCAACAACGGTCTTTCCAAATCGTTTCTTCATCTCATGCTCCCTATTCCCGAATATTTGAACAATGTGGTTTCGAGGATGTTCCATCGTTCCCGGAGGACTTCCGTTTATCCCTAATCGAAATAAACCATCGTTCGCATAATAGAACGACTGCGACGCATAAAATCCCCAATAGGGCTCCACCCAGGATATCCAGAGGATAATGAACTCCAACATATATACGAGAATAAACCACGAGTGTGGCAATGGATATAAAAACAGCCTTGAATCGTGGATACTTTATCGAAAAGAGCACCGCCATAGCGGCCATATTGGATGCATGGGAGGAGGGAAACGAAAACGATCGTGATTGTCTGATGAGCATGCGAGCTCCCTCAACTACGAAGCAGGGTCGCACCCGCCTCACCCAGGGTTTAATCACAGAGCTCGACATTTGATCGGAAAGCGTCAGGATCAGCACCACCAGAAGGGCGACAATTCGACCTTTCTTACCACCGAAAATAATGAGAGCCAGCCAAATCAAAAAAATCGGAATTCGCCAGTAGTCCTCCTCGGTAATATAGGGCATAATAAAATCAAATACCGGATTGGACACTGTTCTGTTGAAAAACAGAAAAACAGCGCGATCGATAGAATATAAAAGTGCCATTTTGGTTCTATGTTATCTGGACAGACCGAAATACCCTGTGTGCTTTTATGAAATATAATAGATAAACATGCAAATATCAATAAATTAATGATTCATTTAATTGAACCACCCTCTCACACCCGTGAAAAATACAATTCTTTTAAAAAAATGAAGATTTCGTCTAATTTCATTTTCCCCTTGCAAATGGTTCACTAAATTCCTATTATTATAGTACAACCCTTGAATCATATTTGTCTAATACGATCTGTATCTAATATGATGAATGAATTTCAACATACCAGATCTCTTTTCAAGATTTTCAATTCTAATGTGATATCAGACTACTTAAGAGAGTATCGAAATACGTGGATTGTCCAGAATAACAACGGTTGTATTCAGATTAACTTCTTATTATGGTTTATTTTATTCACCGCAAATCTAATCGATCTGCTTGTGACATATTATGCCTTTTCAAAAGGGGCAATTGAGGCAAATCCGGCCATGTCAGTATTGATATTTAAATTTGGCAACATTTCAATGGCCTTCGTCAAGGGCGCACTCCTCGGCATGCTCTTTATCCTGCTCCCCTACATTAAAAATTTCATGCGAAAATGTTTAATATTCTCCTGCTCTGTGTATGTAATACTCGTCTTTTCACATATCATTCGATTTTAATTTATATTCGGTTCCATTTATGTTCATTAGTGGTCAAATGATAATCGAAGGTTGCGTTACTTTTCCACATTAAAAACCACTCTCCTATACCGTTTCTTCCCCGCCCGCAGAACCAAAGCACCATCAACCAAATTCTCTGGCGTGATCTCCTGACTATCATCCTCAATCTTCGTATCATTCAAATACGCACCACCCTGCTTTATGAGACGCCTGGCTTCACCATTGCTGGCACAGAGCCCGGTTTCCACAAAAAGCTTGACGATCCAGATACCCTCTTTTAACAATTGTGATGTAAATTCGATTGTCGGAATCGTATTCTCTGTATCTGGATGAACATCACTGATTTCCGATGAGGTCGCCACTTTTTCTTCGGGATCGCTTGAACCAAACTGCCTCACAGAGGCCGTATATGACTGAACCGCATCCTCTTTACCATGGGCCAATCTGGTGATTTCAAAGGCCAGGATTTCCTTGGCACGATTCACATTCTCTTTTGGCAATCGTCTCACTTCATCCATGGGAAGTAAGGTGAAAAGACCAAGATACTTCTCAATATCCCTGTCATCCACATTACGCCAGTATTGATAAAAGTCAAACGGTGATGTTTTATTTTTATCCAGCCATATCGCGTTTCCGGCAGATTTTCCAAATTTCTCCCCACTGGATGTCATGATAAGGGGAAACGTCATTCCATAAAGTTGTTTGCCTAATTTCCTTCGTGTCAAATCCGCACCGGCCACAATGTTCCCCCATTGATCCTGTCCACCCATCTGAATTTCACAATCATAATCCCTGGCAAGAACATAGAAGTCATACGCCTGCAGTAACATGTAGTTGAATTCGATGAATGATAATCCCGTCTCCAATCGCTGGCGCACACTTTCGGTTGTGAGCATCCGATTTACACTGAAATGCCGTCCAATATCTCGTAAAAATTCGATATAATTGAGTGAAAGCAGCCAATCGGCATTATTCAATAGAAGGCCTTTGCCTTCTTCGAAAGAGAGATATTTGGCGAATTGAGGTTTAAATCTTTCGCCAAAGGCCTTGATCTGTTCAATACTGAGTATCTGACGCATTTCTGTCCTACCGCTGGGATCACCGACCATTGTCGTTCCCCCTCCGAGGAGGGCGATGGAGCGGTGTCCACATAGCTGCATATGGAGTAATCCCATGATAGGGACTAGGCTTCCCACATGGAGTGAATCTGCCGTGGCATCGAATCCGACATAACAAGTGATCTTCCTACGATCAAGGAGATCTTTTAATGCCTTGTCATCTGTCGTCTGGTAGAGAAATCCTCTTTCCTTTAAAATACGATACACGTTTTGCTTCATATTTTTTCCTCTTTAATGCCGTCCCCTGATAACTCTTTCGATCTCTCGATCGGAATCTCTTTTCGCGATGTCGGCCCGCTTATCGTAATGTTTCTTTCCCCTGACCAATGCAAGCTCCACTTTAGCCTTTCCATTCTTAAAGTATATTTTTAAAGGCACTAATGTTAATCCTCTCTCTTCCACCCTTCCCTGAAGCTTTCGGATTTCCTTCTTGTGGAGAAGGAGTTTCCTCGGCCTGAGGGGTGGATGATTGTAGAAAGACGCTTTCTCATAAGGACCGATGTGAAGCTGGTACAGAATAACCTCTCCTGCCTCCACCCGTGCATAACTGTCCTTGATGTTCGTCTTCCCCTCCCTGAGAGATTTCACCTCCGTTCCCTGAAGTACTATCCCGGCTTCCCATTTATCTAAAATATGATAATCGTACCTGGCCTTACGATTTGTTGTGACAATTTTAATGGACAATCGAACTTCCTTCTAAATTTACCACGGAACAAACGCCTTGACATTTTACACGGAAATCTTTAAATTTTCTCCACTGCCGAAGTGGCGGAACTGGTAGACGCGCTGCGTTCAGGGCGCAGTGTCCTTCGGGACGTGGGGGTTCGACTCCCCCCTTCGGCACTTTTTGTCCGGTATGCCAAGTAAATATATAGAAATTTCTCAATTTTCTTACTTGGCATACCGGACAAAAATATTAATGCGCCTCGTACCAGTTCTGCCCGATACCAACGTCTACCTTCACCGGAACGTTAAGCTCAATAGCTCCTTCCATTTCCTGTCGCACCATCTCGGAAAGTTTGTCGACTTCGGCCATCGGACACTCGAAGAGGAGTTCGTCATGAATCTGAAGGATCATCTTCGACTGCCATTTGTCTTTTCGGAAATGCTCTGCAATACGAATCATGGCCACTTTGATGAGATCGGCCGCTGTCCCCTGTATGGGTGTATTGATAGCCGTACGCTCACCAAAATCTCTGATGTTACGGTTCTCACTCCGCAATTCGGGAAGATATCGACGCCGATTCAACAGGGTCGTGACGAATCCCTGCTGATAAGCCTGAGCGATCGTACGGGTAATAAATTCGTTTACTTTGGGATACCGGGCAAAATAGGCAGCAATAAAATTATGCGCCTCGTCATTGGAAATCCCTAACCGCTGGGCCAGTCCGTAACTGCCCATTCCATACATGATACCAAAATTAATCGTCTTGGCTTGTCGCCGATGTTCCGATGTCACCCGATCCTCGGGAACGTCAAAAATCTCAGTAGCCGTGCGTTTATGTACATCCTTTCCCTCTCGGAAAGAATTCAATAAAGTTTCATCTCCCGATATATGAGCCATGATTCGCAGCTCGATTTGGCTGTAGTCTGCAGAGAGAAGGACCCAATTCTTCTGACCCGCCACAAAGGCCCGCCGAATTTCCCTTCCCAGATCTGTACGGATGGGAATATTCTGCAAATTGGGATCGCTCGTGGAGAGCCTTCCCGTGGCGGCTACCGCCTGGTTGAAGGAGGCATGCACACGGTTCGTTTTTGGATTGATCAATTTGGGGAGGGCATCGACATACGTCGACTTTAATTTCATCAACTGGCGATAGTCCAGGAGTTTCCTGGGAAGCGGATGAACCGACAGGGATTCCAGCACCCGGACATCTGTCGCATAACCGGTCTTCGTTCGTTTGGGTCGGCGGATCCCCAAGAGTTCATGTACTTTCAATTTTTCAAATAGTATTTTGCCTAATTGCTGTGTTGAGTTGATGTTGAACTGTTCTCCGGCGATCTCATAGATTTCTTCACACTTTCCCCTGAGTTTGACCTCCATCTCATCCGACATACGATCTAAGAGTTCCCGATCTAAAGCGACGCCATTCTCTTCTATTTCCATCAGAACCCGAATCAAGGGTATTTCCACATCCCGGAAGAGGGGTTCTATTTCATTTTCCCGCAGTTTCGGTTCCAATACACCCCTCAACTGGTGAGCGACATCTGCATCCTCGCAGCCGTATTCGGCCACCTTCTCCAAATCTACCTGATCCATGCTGATCTGCTTTTTCCCGGATCCGATGAGTTCCTTTGTGGCTATCTTTTTGATGTTAAGATACTCCATAGCCAGAGCATCGATACCGAATTGCCTTACCGATGGATTAATCAGATAGGCCGCCACCATTGTATCAAAATCAACGCCCTGAAGATCAATCCCATGATTGAGGAGTACTCGCATGTCGTATTTGATATTCTGGCCAGACTTATGGATCTTCGGATCCTCCAAGATCGGCTTCAATTTTTCCAATAGAAATTGAAGATTATTCGCATCGAGGGTTTCAAAGAGATCCCCGGAACGATTATCCATGGGACACAACACTGGAATATACGTTGCCTCCCCTTCCTTCCATGAGAAAGAAAATCCCACGATTTCGGCTAAAATCGGATCCAGAGAAGTGGTTTCCAAATCCAGGGTAAACATGGGAATCGTTTTTAATTCTTCCACAAAGGCATTCAGATCGGCGACCGTTGAAATGGTACGATAATTTCTGGGACGGACTTTCGTCGTCTCTCCCATGAAACCCGGGAGTTCCTCTATTAGACGTTTAAATTCCAGCTCCTGAAACAGGGCGACCACCTTTTCCCGATCCATTTCCTCGGCTTTGAGATCGAAAACCGACACATCCAGGGGAACATCCACACGGATCGTCACAAGATATTTAGATAGGAGCGCTTGATCTCGATACGCGACCAAGTTCTCTCGAATCTTTTGCCTCTGAACATTGTCGGCCTGATCCAGCAGGATTTCCATTGTACCAAATAAGTCTATAAGTTCCAGGGCCGTTTTCGGCCCAATTCCTGGCACACCTGGCACGTTATCTGAACTGTCGCCCATGAGTCCCATGAGATCTATGATTTTCTCGGGACGAACCCCCATTTTTTCTTCAACTCCTTCGGGATCAAGAATCGTGACATCCGAACCACTTCCCCGTCCCCCCAAAGTATACATCTTTATCCTCTCGGAGACGAGTTGCATAAAATCCTTGTCCCCTGTAACCAGGTAAATGTCGAATGCCTCCGATTCGGCCTGCCTGGCCAGCGTGCCCATGACATCGTCGGCCTCGAATCCTTCTTTCTCTATCGAAGGAATCCGAAATGCCTGAACGATCTCCCTAATAATGGGTAATTGGGCTGCCAGGTCTTCGGGCATCTTCTCACGAGTCGCCTTGTACTCCGGATAGGTTTTATGCCGGAAGGTCGGTGCAGAGGTGTCAAATACGCATGCGATATAATCCGGCTTTTCTGATTTTAAAATTTTCATCAGGGTATTGGTGAATCCAAACACACCACTGGTATTCACCCCCTTGGAATTAATCAGGGGACTCCGAATGAAGGCAAAATAAGATCGATAGGCCAGTGCAGTTCCATCTAAGAGAAAGAGCCTTTTGGGCCTTGATTCAGATTCTGACATTATTTTTTTACCATTAAAATTTGTCTATGAAAGGCCAACCGCCTCATCTCGAATGTTGTCGGCGTAACATTCCAGAAATTGAGTAGCAATCGCTGACCCACACGGATCGACTGCCCGAATCGCAGTCCGTTCAGTCTTCTCAAACTCTGTGTTGGAATATTCAACCAATCAGCGTAATGCCCCAGAGTCTCCCCGGGCAACACCACGACATTCATCCCCTCGACCTCCATTGAGGACATATTCGCCGTAAGGAGATCATTGATCCCATCGATATTTTGATCCCTCATCGGACTCATTCTTTCGGCCCAAATTTTTTCTTGTTCACTATTAGAATCACCAGGATTAGGGAGAACTTCCCCTCCACTCTCCGATAATAACGTTATAGCATATTCCGTCTCATCTGAATATGATTCCCGATTAGGCGTGGAAGGAAATAAGACACCGGCCCATGCTTTCAATGTTTGGGCTATGGTGGCTAAGGCACCCAGTCCAAATCCTTGCCGATTCGTTCTTACCTCCAAAGCCTCCGAGTCTGCGAATATGTCTCGCGGTTGAGGAAGCCGGAGATGATAACCTTTGGGAATCATCTTCTTTTCCTTAAAAATCGAAGGTCGGAGTGCAGGATTCAAACTTTTCAAGTCCTCGATCGTGACATTATACGCCGTTAAAACGGAGTCCAATGGGTAATGGATCGGGAGCTTGACCGTTTTGAGTCTCAATGGGGATTCGACTTGAATCGTCCCAAAATAACCCGCAGCATTTTGGGCAATCCGCACTGCGGCAAGAAATTCGGGATAAAAATTCTTGCTCGCAAAGCCAAACCTACGGCTGCTATAGTTCCGAATGATCGTACCGGCATCTTTCGTTCTTAGCTTCTGAACCGCCCGCCGAATTCCCCCCAGCCCACGGTTGTACGCCATTATCGCCAATGGCCAACTGCCCAGGGATCGATAATTCGTCCTCAGAAGTTTTGCCGCTGCCCCTGTGGAGAGAATCGGATCTCTTCGCTCATCCACATCCTTTCCAATTTTCAGATACCTTTTTCCCGTAGCCCGGGTGAACTGCCAGATCCCCACGGCACCATATTTGGAATAAGCATGGGGATTGAAAGAAGATTCAACATGGGGGAGATAGGCCAATTCTTGAGGAACACCATGTTTCCTAAGTATCTTCCGTATCTCTTCAAGATAGCGTCCCGAACGGATAATCCCCTCAACAAAGGCTTCCCACATTCCTCCTTGAACCCTCACCTGGTCTACTGCGCTCTGAATTGTTTGGCGTTCTGGTTTTGGGCCAAACAATCGATATATCCTGAGTTCTTCCTCCGATAAATGATTAACATCCATCTTTCCTGATGCCAATTTCTTCAGTATTGAAATAACTTTATTCTTTTCACTTTCTACAAAAGATTCTACTTTTCCTCTCGTGATCTCACTGTAACTCAGAATGTCATTGAGATCAACAACCCTGTAAATACGCTCAGGCTTATCCGCATCATGGATGATTTGCTGGTAGATCGAATACTTGGTAAATATGTCGACCCAGAATTGAACCTGCTTTTCCAGTCCATCCGGAACCGGGAAGAAATTCATCTCATTATTTGCCGATAATGGAAATGCCCAAATCCATGTAAATACCAGCAAAAACCATTTTCTTATGAATCGTACCATCATAACAATTTACCGCAAATATATTGCCAATAATAACCATTTACTATTGCTTAAATTGGACCCTGTTATCCGATTTTGCATACTTCCTCTGGCACGTCTCACAAGTCGTTTTGTTATCAGCACCAAAATCGATACGATTACCACATTCACAAACCCATCCAATTTGCTTACCAGGATTTCCAACAATTAAAGCATAATCCGGCACATCTTTCGTTACAACGGATCCGGCCCCAATAAAAGCATTTTGGCCAATTGTGTTCCCACAGACAATGGTCGCGTTCGCGCCAATGGAAGCCCCCTCTTTCACCAGGGTAGGTATCCATTGACCATATTGGGGAAATTTCTTTTTTGGATATCTGGAACGTGGATTGATGTCATTTGTGAAAACAGCAGAAGGTCCAACAAAAACGTAATCTTCAAGTACGACAAGATCCCAAACATCAACGTTCGATTCCAATTTGACGCCATTTCCGAGCTTCGCCTCGGGTCCAACAAAACAGTTGTGCCCGATGACACAATTCTCTCCTATATGCGCTCCGGCCATAATCTGTGAATTGTGCCAGACCTTTGTCCCTTCCCCGATCTCTACATCTTCATCCACGGTGCAACTATCATGGATAAAATATTTTTTCTCTTCGCTCATAAGTTCTCCTTCTTACACTCATGAAACACCACGCACACAAGAAACTAACCTGAAAAATTCATATGCCACAAAGTCACCAAGACACAAAGTTATAATAATTAATTTCTTGAGGAAGTATTGGGTTCTTTCCATTTAAATTCAGATTTAAATATCAATAACACCTAATTTATTTGTTCTTAGTGACTTAGTGTTCGCCACGGCGAATCTGCCTTGGGCACGATCTTGGTGGCATTCATTTATTCTATTACCTCGAATAACTTTGTTATTTTAATAAAAATATTTTTCTACCAAGCTCTATTTGGGCGTCTATCATGTATATGAGATAATGAGTGAACGTGATAATGTGGAATAAAATATAATTTCTTACCGCATTTACTCATTTAAGCATCAACCCATTT
>Ga0114922_10001084_pt1 | contig 25848 bp, 22 predicted proteins | sample AartaG_FD_100975 | JGI IMG/M metagenome (GOLD analysis project Ga0114922, IMG submission 100975) | Deep subsurface microbial communities from Aarhus Bay to uncover new lineages of life (NeLLi) - Aarhus_00045 metaG | ecosystem: Environmental > Aquatic > Marine > Oceanic > Sediment | place... | reverse complement strand
CTTTCGCATCGAGTCCCGCGTCGCGCAGATTGGATAAGGCCCGATCGACAATCAGGATTGGATTGTTCACCACCGTACCCATCAGAATGAGGAAGCCCAGCATGGTGATCATGTCGAAGGGTTGAATGATGGGAGCGAGACCGAAGCGAGGCAGGATCGCGCCCACCCAGTTCATCAGTGCAAGCCCCACGAGCCCACCCGCCACGCCAAGTGGTATCGTCGTCATTATCAGCAGCGGGTAGCCCCAATGGGTGAAAATCGCGACCAGCAGGAGGTAGATGATCGCTACTGCCACGAGATAGTTGCCAGCGAGCGCATCGCGCGTCGCATCAAGCTGGTCCGATGCGCCTGAGATGGTCATGCTCACATCGAAAGGGACCGCGCCAGAGCGCTTCAGATGATTGACGAGCTGCTCGCGGACGATCTCAACGCCTGTCTCCAGGGCCACATCGTCTGGCGGAATGATATTGAGCGTGACCGTGCGCCGTCCATCGATGCGGCGGATCGTGTTCGTATCGACTGTCTCTCTAATCTCGGCGATGGAGGAGAGCGGGACGATCGTGCCTTGCGGCGTATAGACCGGCATTTGCGGCAACGTGTCGAGCGAGGTATCGGCCGCATCCTTACTGTAGAAATAGATGTCGATCTTGTCGTCGCCCTGGAAAAACTCGCCCACATACGCGCCATCCGTCAGCGCGGCCACGGTGAAGCCGACATCATTCGATGTCAGGCCGAGCTCAGCGGCCCGGTCCCATTTGGGGCGCACCTCGATCAGCGGCTGCGAAAGGGTCAGTGTTGAGGGGTCGGCTTGAATACGGGGGTTGTCGAAAATCTCGCCCGCGCGGCGATAGGCGGTGGACGCCAGCGCGTAGACGTCCTGAAGGTTCGGCCCGGCAATATCGAGGCTGACGCTGCGCGTGCCGCCGTCATTGCTGGTGATAATCGAGCCGCGCGAGACGAATGCGCGCATGCCGGCGTAGGATTTGTATTTCTCCGTAACCGCTTTCATGAGGGCGACGATATCGCCGGGATTGACGGTCTCGGCGATGATGCGCACGCCGTCCGCCTCAATCAAAAGGAAGAAATATTTGATCGCAGGGACTTGCACGTCACCGCGATCGAAGCGAGCCGGGTCGTCCTCAACGAAGGGCATTAGCCAGTCTTGGAGGTCGGCACCGATCTTCTCCATTGTCTTCAAATTGTAGCCGGGCGGCGCATTGAGCCTTGCGAACATCTTCGGCTCCTCGCCTTCCGGCAGATACTCGGCCGGCGGCGTTAGGAGCAAAATGATCGCCACGCTTGCGCCCACCGCTCCAAAAATGCAAAGGAGGCGCCGCAATGGCCCGGCCATGAGCCAGCCCACGCCTCTGACAATGGCGCCATCAGCGGCATCGACCGTCTTGTTGTCCTTCGGCGTGAGATCGAAATGGGCTGCTGCCGTCGGCACCACGGTGATGGCGACGAGCATGGATGCCAGGATCGAGGCGGACACGGCGATAGCGATGTCCGAATAGAGCTGTCCGGCTTCTTCTTGAATGAAGACGATGGGCACGAAGACGAGAACCGTGGTGAGCGTTGAGGCAAGCACGGCGGGCCACACTTTCCGGACGCCTTCAATCGCCCCTTTTAGGCGCTCCAATCCCCGCCGCCGCTCAAGATCGATGCTCTCCAGCACGACAATTGTGTTGTCGAGTGTCATGCCGATCGCGAAGGCAATGCCCGCCAGCGAGATCACATTGATCGTCCGCCCTGCGAGCAGCAGGCCGATAAAGGCCGCGATCGTACAGATTGGAATGCCGATCACGCCCACGACGGTCGCCTTGGCGGAGCGAAGAAACAGAAACATCACCAGCGTTGCGAGAGCTGCGCCGATGGAAAGGTTCGTCCACACATTGCGGATCGAGGCCTCGACATAGTTCACGTCGTCCGCGGTGAGATTGAGTTCCATGCCGGCAGGCTTGAGGACATCCCGATTGATGGCCTCGACCTGCTTCATCACCGCCTTCTTGATTTCGATGACGTTGGAGCCCGCCTCCCGGCGGATCGACAGAAAGATGATTGGCCGGTCATTCACATACGAACGGGCATAGATCTCGAAATGGCCGAGGCGCACATCCGCCACGTCTTCGAGCCGGATGATGTTGTCACCGCGCCTGGCGATGATGAGGTCTTGCAAATCCTCCACATCGTCGAAGCGGCCGATTGTCCGCATCAAATAGCGCCGCTTGCCACTCTCGATTTCACCTGCAGAGGTGTCGCGGTTACGCGTGGTCACGGCCCGTCGCACATCGTCCAGCGTCAACTTGCGCTCGGCGAGCGCGGCCTGATCGAAGAGGATTTGAATTTGCTTCTCGGCCCCGCCGCCGAGCCTCACATCGGAGACGTCCTTCACACTTTCCAGCCGCGCGCGGACATTGTCGTCGATGAAGTCGCGCATCATGTCCATGTTCAGTTGGCGCGGATTTCCAGGGAGCGGCGACACGCGGAAATACATGAACGAGTTGGCGCTGAACGAACTTGCGCGCACACGCGGCTGATCCACATCCTCGGGATAGGATGGCACCTGGCTGAGCGCATTATTGATGCGGATCAGCGTCTCGTTGAGATCGATATTGTAGGGAAACTCAAGTTCGATGCGGGCTTCGCCACTTGATGCGCGCGAGATGATGCGCTCAAGGCTCGGGATCGAACGGAGATATTCTTCCTGTTCGATGATAATCTCTTTCTCGATGTCCTGAGGGGTCGCGCCCGCCCAGCGTGTAAAGACCGTGACCGTGCGCACCTCAAGATCAGGGATCATCTGGACGGGGATGCGGGTGGCTGCGAGAATGCCGAGCACGCATACGATCAGCGTGGCGACCGTGACCAAGGTCCCGCGCTGGACGATTCGCTCAAGCATTAGGGTGTCTTCCTTGCTCGCTTCGAGTCAGCTTGCCAGCCGGACGGTCTGGCCTTCGCGCAGCGATTCGTTGCCGCGCACGACGACGCGCTCTCCCTTTTTCAAGCCTGACAGCACTTGCACCAGGCCGTCAAAGGCAAGTCCGATCTCAATCCGCCGTTCGGAGACGCTCATTTTGTCGCCGTCTTCCTTCAACACCCAAACGGTCACGCGCCCGTCCGGATAGCGGATCAGCGCATCCCGGCTGACGGCCACATCGCGTCGGCCCGTGTCGAGATCGACGAGAACACGCGCGGACATGCCCGGCGCGATTGGAATGTCGGTACGGCTCGGCAGAATCCGGAGTGTGAAGGTCCGCGCATCGGGATCGCTCACAGGGATGAGCGCGCCGATCTTGGCCGGAATTTCTTCGCCTGGAAGCGTGTCGATCTCAAGGGCGACATCGGCGCCGCCACGAAGCCGTGCGTAGTACTCTTGCGGGACCGGTACATCGACGCGGAAATCTCTCATGGCAACAAGTTCGAAGACGGCGGTGCCTGGTTTGACCCACTGACCGATCTCGACCATGCGCTTCGAGATGACGCCATCGAAGGGTGCCGGGAGCCTGTGGCGCGCCAGGATGACTTCGCGCCGCCTCTGTTCCGCCTTGAAACCCTCCTCGGTCGCCGTATCGATTTCCACTTCGGCCTGTCGGGCCTCAACTTCGTTTTGCGGGCCGTATTTTCGCTTCGCCAGGCTCTCGGCAATGCGCATGCGCCGCTTCGCATCCGTAACTTCGCCTGCGGCCTTGACCGCTTCCGCGGCGGCTTGCTCGAAAGCGGCCTGTTCAAGCTCGTCGTCAAGCTCCAACAGCATATCGCCCTTCTTGACATTGGCCCCGCTGTCGAAATGGACCACGCTCACAAGGCCCTCGACGGACGTTGAGATTTGCGAGGCATGCGGCGAAGACACCGTCCCCGACAGCTCAAGCTTCCGGATCACGGGCGATTCCTGGACCGTTTCCGTCTCGACCGGCGCAATTGGCTGCGCATGCAAAGAGGAGGGCACGCCTGCGGCAGCAACCGCGAGGAGACCTGCGACCACAGCTGCGCGTCGCCAAGGCCTCAACGAGGTCCGGATTGTGCGGGTTCTATCGTCCAAGTCGAAGTCCATGCGGTGGCCTAAACCAATGCCTAAAAAAATGAGCCCTATGTTAGTCGAGGCGCCTTTCGCCCAAACATTAAGAAGCGGAAAGGTGGAAACGCTTGGCCTGCTGCGCTCCGCGCCAACCTAAGGACACAGTGGCACACCCGCCAGATGCCGGGGAGACTGTCACCTGGATTTGAACGAGAGACATGGACCAAAGGCCAAGCTTTCCGGCCCGCATCGTTAATGCAAAAGGCAAGTGCGGGACGTTTCGGCGAGGCTTCCTGTTTCAAGACGCTGAAGTTTGAGCTTGCTAGCCGCCGTGCAGACATCGCGCTCGGTTGTGCCTGGCATGCGGCATGTCACGGCATCTATGGCGCTGGGCGCGCCGCCCGGCTTGACCAAGACCATGTTCTGCTCACGAGAGCCGCCGAACCGCGTGGGGTCGAGGGTCCCATCGGTCCGGTCGGCATTAAGCGTGGCTCTTTTAGACAAGTCGGGCATTTGGCAACGGCGCGCCGTCCTGCCGCTTGAGATCGGCGAGGAATTTGCGACGCGCATCTTTGGCCATGGGTCGTGGCCTAGAAGAACTTTAGGTAGCGGTCGCGTTCCCAGTCTGAAACATGGTTGTGATAGGCATCCCACTCTTCGCGGCGGAATGTGGCATAGGCCTCGAACATCGCATCGCCCATGACGTCCCGCGAAAACGGATCCGCTTCGAAGGCGTTCACCGCTTCCTCCAAGGTTCGGGGAAGCAGAGTGATGCCGAGCTCTTTCAGCTCGCTCTCCGACTTGTTGTACATATTCTCGGTATGAGGCTCGCCTGGATCGAGACCTTCCCGAATACCCTCAAGGCCGGCACCCAGCACCATGGCCGCACCGAGATAGGGATTGTTCGCCGAATCTGCCGCGCGCAGCTCGACGCGGCCGCCGCCGAGTGGAATCCGCAAAGCGTTGGTGCGGTTGTTGTCGCCGTAGCAGACAAACACCGGCGCCCAGGTCGAGCCTGACATGGAGCCCTGCTTGATCAGTCGCTTGTAGCTGTTCACGGTGGGAGACACGACGGCGCTGATCGCAGGCAAGTGCCGCAGAACACCGGCAATGAACTGGTAGCCGAGCTTCGACAGGCCGCAGCCCCGCGGGTCGTTCTCGTCCTTAAAGAGATTCTCGCCCGTCTCGGGGTTTGCAAGCGACATGTTGTAGTGCGCGCCAGAGCCTGTGCGATTGGCAAACGGCTTTGGCATCCACGACGCGTAGTAGCCATGCTTGCGGGCAACGGCGTTGGACATCATCCGCAAAAAGACGAAGCGGTCCGCCATCGTCATGGCATCGGCGAAACGGAAATCGATCTCGAACTGGGCGTTGCCGTCCTCATGGTCAAAGGAATAGACATCCCAGCCAAGACCATCCATGGCGTCCACCAGCTCCCTGAGCCAGTGCAAGTTGTCGAGCGCGCCGTAGCCGTCATAGCAAGGCTTGTCGAGGGTATCGCGCTCCGACACGGGGGCCGCCTGGACCTCTCCATCCTTGAGCACATAGAATTCAGCCTCCAAGCCGAGATTCATCACATAGCCCAAATCCGCAGCCTTCTGCGTGGCTCTGGCCAGAATGTTCCGGCTGCAGGGCTCAAACGGCGCTCCTTCGCACCAAAGATTGCTCGCGAACCAAGCGACATCCTTTTGCCAGGGCAACACGATGCACGAAGCCGGGTCCGGGTGGGCTGAGACTTCTTCGTCACTGACGTCTTGCGGTACGCCGTCCAGCGCCGCGCCTGTATAAAGTTCGGAGCCCGCCATCATTTGATCGAGATGGGACAACGGAACCATCTTGGTCTTCGACACGCCATGCATGTCGGAAAAGCTCGCCATCAGATAGGCCACGCCTTCGGAGCGGAGCTGTTCGCGAAGAGAGTCGAGTTCTGTAGCTATCGGTTGCATCGGGTACCCTTAGTTTGACGTCGCCTGCGGGAGCCGGATGCTAGCAACGCGCTTATGCGCTAAGAAATTTTTTCCCCACTTAATAAAATATTGGCGCGAAAAGTGTCGTCGATTGTGGTTCGCCGACATCGAATTACCGGCGCAGGGTTACCACAACGGCGCGGGCGCCAAGGGCTTGCCACGAAGGGTCTATTTCTATGGGCTGGCTGCCTTCATGAGATCATGGCGTGCATGCACGAGATGTCTTGTCATCAAAGACTGCGCGAGCTGCGCATCGCGCGCATGGATCGCATCGAAAATGCTGCGGTGCTGCCGGTTATATTCGTCGATCGCCTCAGGCGTCAGAATCTTCTCCTTCATCGCGTCCCATTGCGCATGGAGCCGCACGTGGTTGATCTGCCGGTAAACGTTGATGAGCAGCGGATTGGCGGAGGCATGGGCGAGAAATAGATGAAACTCCCCATCCCACTTCGAGAATTCATCGTTGTCGGTGGTTGCTTCAGCATGCGCCAACACGGACTCCAATTCGTCCAACGTGCGTCGCGTGGCGTGCAGCACCGCGAGGCGCGTCGTGAACGGCTCAACTGCCATCCGCGCCTCAACGAGCTGGAGTGGGCTGACCTCGTCAATCAGGTCAGCAGCGCGCCTGCCCGCTTGGATCGGTGTACCGACAAATGTCCCGCTGCCGAGTCGGCGAGAAACAAGCCCGTCTTTTTCAAGATTGTCGAGCGCGCGGCGCACGGTTGAGCGGGCCGCGTTGAAGGTGGCGGCAAGTTCGCGTTCGGGGGGAAGCCGATCGCCTTCCGAATAGGCGCCGGTCTCGATGGCGCGATGCAGATAGGCCGAAATCGTGCTCACGCTGGAGGACCGTTTCACCAGGCCCCCTTGCGGCGCAACGGGTCCCCTGATCGGCGATTGGGGCAAGATATGGTCTCCTCTTTGTTCTTAAAACATATCAGACCGCTTTGGGCCCAGTAAAGAATTATGTGGTTTGCAATTGGGCCAACCGTATGCATTAATTTAGGCGATCTTGCAGGAGAAAGCGCTGGGCAGTGCCATGTTAGTGACAGGCTTTTGGTTTCTCCGAGGCGGGCCCAAAAAGGCCCGATTTGAGACCGATCCAACAATGGAGGCGGTCTAGAATGGCCAATCCAGCTGGCGCAAAATTTGCCATCATTGGTGCGGGCATTCATGGGCTCAGCACCGCGTATCATTTGGCACTCCAATTGAAGGCCACCGGAAAAGGCTCCGGTGAGGACATTCTCGTCATCGACAAGGCGGGAATTGGCGGCGGCGCATCCGGCATCGCCTGCGGCGTTGTTCGCAACAACTACTTTCAGCCTGCGATGCGCGAACTCATGGCCCACTCCGTTGAGGTGTGGGAGAGCGACCCCAAGGCTTACAGCTATCATCCCGTCGGCTATATGCAGATCAGTGCTGAAAGCATGCATGCCGATGTAGCCACGATCTACGAACAGCAAAAGCTCATCGGCTATGAGTCCGAGTTCGTTGAGGGGGCCGGCGACTGCCAGAGATATATGACCGGTCTGTTCGACGATTGGCAGGCCAAGGGGATTACGTCCGTCCTGCACGAGAAGCGGGGCGGCTACGCCAACAACACCGCCTCTCTCTATGGTCTGGCGGGGAAGGCCGACGAACAAGGTGTCCGCATCGCCACCGGCGTTGAGGTCAAAGGGTTTGAATACGGCTCAAACTTCGGTGCCGTCACAGGCGTCATTACCGATCGCGGCACGATCCCATGCGAAGCCGTTGTCATCGGCGCGGGCCCTTGGGTCCTGAAGTTCTGGGACTTGCTCGAATTGCCCAAGGCCATCTCCATCAAAGGGCCGGATGGCACAATGCTTGACGACGTGCCGATGTGGAAATTCTGGTGCCTGGAAGAGGGCACGCTCGGGGTCGATCCCGATATGCATAAGACGAACGATGGGCGCATGCCGCCTGTGATCCACGTCGATACCGACGCGCCCCTCTATTCGGACGTGGACGGCTCGCTGATCACGGACGAGATGTGGGGCCTTTATTACAAGCCGGACTTCAATTTCGGCGGTATCCAGGGCGGCGCATCGCCCTACAAGGTCGATCAGGATCCAAATAAAGTGGCCATCGACCCTTATGGGCCGGATTCGCCGGACTTCATTGTCGGCGACGATTTCATTCACATGTGGTGCTCGATGCTTGCGCATTGTCAGAAGCGCTTCGAGGGGATGACCCCGCGCTACAAGCACAAGGAAAAGTCCGGCGGGCTCGGCTGCTTCACGCCCGACAATTTTCCTGTGTTCGATACGTTCCGCGAGAATGTGTACGTCATTGCCGACTCTAATCACGGCTACAAAATGCTCGGGGTTGGAAAACTGGTCGCGCAAGAATTGGTGGGAGAAAAGAGCAGGCTTCTGGAGCCGTTCCGCTTCGGACGCTTTGCCAAGGGCGAGCTACACCCGGTCTCCCATAGTCCATTTCCATGGAGTTGAGGTGAGGGAGATGTCGATGGATATCGAAGGTTATTTAGACGACCCGCAGCGCCAAGAACGCGTCAAGGAAGTCCGTCGCAAGATCGACGAGCTTGGCATCGATTATCTTTATCTGCAGTTCGTGTCCGTCACGGGCCGCATCATGGGCAAGGGCATCCCGGCTGATCATTGGGAGAGCGTCGCCAAGAAGGGCTTCCAGCTCGTCTACGGCGCAACAGTCAATCTGTTCCTCGACCGGCACGGCGATTATCTCGGCTACGGCCCCGAAGCCGCGGAGCTCGTCGGCATTCCCGACCCCGAGACCTTCATGCAGCTGCCATGGGACAAGCGCGTGGCGCGCATGTATTGCACCCTGTTCCGCAATCGCGAGGAAAAGGAGAACCCAGGCGGGTTCCTGACCGCGGATTGCCGCGGCAATCTTCGCCGGCTCCACCATGAGTTCCAGGCAAAGCATAACGGCTTGCATCTCAGGGTCGGCACCGAGCCGGAGATGATGTGGCTGAAAAAGGATGAGAACGGCAAGCCGAATGGCGGCTACTCGAAACCGTTCTGCTATCACATCGATCAGTTCGAAAGCTTGCGTCCGGTCTACATGAAAGTGATCGAGTATTCCCGCAAGATGGGCCTCGACATCATTCAGGGCGACCACGAGGACGCACCGGGTCAGCTTGAGCTGAACTGGATGTATGACGACGTGCTGCGCAATGCCGACCGGCTGACGACGTATCGGCAGATCTGCGCGCAGGTCGCCCGCGAGTTCAACCTGATAGCCTGCTTCATGACAAAGCCCTTCATGGGCGTGTCGGCCAGTGGCTGTCACCACAATATGTCGCTGTGGCGTGGCGGTGAGGATCGGCTGCATCCGACCGGCAACGATGCCAACGATCTGCCGGGTCTGGCCCATAACTATATGTATGTCGGGGGCGGCGAGAACACCTTCATGCCTGATGGCGATGATGTGCAGATGCCTGGCAAGGCTGGGCTCGCGGCGATCGGCGGCATCGTTCACCATTTGCGCGCGCTGACCGCGGTTGGCTCATCGACGGTGAATTCATATCGCCGTCTCTGGGACACGGGCTTCTGGGCGCCGGTCTTCGCCGACTGGGGTTTCCAAAACCGCACCACGGGCTTGCGCGTCTCCGCGCCCGGTCGGTTTGAGTACCGCTCGGTCGATTCGATGGTGAATCCGTATCTGATGGGCTCGACAATTCTCGCAGCCGCCGACGATGGTATCGACAACAATCTCGACCCCGGCGAGCCGGAAGAGCGCAACATCTATGAAGCGATCAAGGCCGGCAAGCAGGTCAAAAAGCTGCCGATGACCTTGGGTGAGGCGCTCGAAGCTTTGGCGGCCGACGAAGTCGTGCAGCGCGGCATGCCGGGCGAGATGTATGGGCTCTACCACCAGTACAAACAGGACGAGTGGGAGCGCTTTAATCACACCGTCACCGAATGGGATATCGACACATATCTCGACTGCCTGCCATAGCCGCGCGTGCCGCGATACGCAGCGTTCAGATAACAAGGAGGAAGAAGAGCAATGTGCGGGATTGCAGGAGTGATCCATCGCGGTCAGGAGGTTGGCGTTGGCCAAGAAATGACCTCGATGCTCCAAAGCTTGAAGCATCGGGGCCCCGACTCGACCGGGTTCGCTGTCTACGGCCTCGGCGAGCCGGACGCGTATGTCATGCGCTTGAAGCTTGCCGAAGCCGAGGACTTGGACACCGACTACAAAATTCACGAAAAAATTCGCGACCGCCAGGCCCAAGTCGACACGCGGCTCGCGGAGATCGGCGCCAGCGTCATGTCGGTCGAAGAGCCGACCCCGTACGCGTTCCGCTATCAGCTCCGCTACGGAGGCGATACCAAGCAGCTCGCCACCGATATTGAGCAGATCGAAGGCGCAGAAGTTTTGTCCTTCGGCAATGCGCTGGAGCTCATCAAGGATCTCGGCGATGCGACGCAGGTGTCGCAGGCCTATGGCCTTGGGCTCTTTCTCGGCACGCATGCCATCGGACATACGCGGATGGCGACAGAGTCGGATGTGGACATCCGCTCGGCGCATCCGTACTGGGCCTATCCCTATAACGACATTGCCGTCGTCCATAACGGGCAGATCACCAATTACTGGATCATGCGCCGTGAGATGGAGCGGCTCGGTCACCGCTTCATGTCGAATTGCGACTCCGAATTGCTCGCGGTCTACACCGCCAACAATCTGGAGCAGGGTGCGACCCTAGAGGACTCGCTCAAAGCCTCAATCACGGAAATCGACGGCGTGTTCACTTACATTGTCGCGACCGACAAAGAGCTCGGGCTTGCGAAGGACACGATGGCCGCTAAGCCCATGGTCCTCTACGAAAGCGACGACATTGTCGCGCTCGCCTCCGAGGAAGTGGCTATTCGCGCCATCATTCCCCGGGAAATCGATACATCTGACCCTTACGATGAGGAGGTGCGGGTATGGCAGCGCTAACGCGAGCCGAGCCGACCGGGCAGGAGCGCAAGTCCCATGAAATGGGCATGCACTCGGAGCAGCTCAAAGGTCGCACGCAGCAGGTCTTTTTCGATATCGACGTCAACGAGCCGCATTACGGCTTCGGCTTGCCGGATACGTTCGACGTGGATTTCAACAAACGCGCTGAAATCGACGCCTCCAAGTTGCAAGCGAATGCCGTCAATAGGTGCATCCTCGCGCTCATGGGCGAGGGCTATGGCAGCATCGTTATAAAGAACCCGGGTGCGAAGCACTCGCTGGCGGTTGGCATTCTCAATCGGCTCAATCTCATCGTCGAGGGCTCGCTTGGCTATTTCGGTGTGGGCCTCTTGGATGGTCCAAATGTGCGAATTACTGGGCGTGTGGGCTGGTCATGCGGCGAGAACATGATGAGCGGCACCATCTTCATTGAGAAGAATGCCGGCTCCCAGTTCGGCGCGGCTATTCGCGGTGGCGATCTCGTCTGCAAAGGCGATGTCGGCTCGCGCACCGGCATCGATATGAAGGGCGGCAACATCATCGTTGGCGGCAATACTGGTGCCTTTTCAGGTTTCATGATGCAGCGAGGTCGCATGGTGATTTGCGGCGATGCGGGAAAGAACCTCGGCGACTCTATGTATGACGGGGTGATCTTCATTGCGGGTGAGCCGCAGAGCCTCGGCGTCGATGCTGTTTGGGGTGAGATGACCGACCTCGACAAAGAGTGGCTGACGCAAAAACTCACCAAATACGACGTGATGCCGAAGGGGGGCGTTGAGTCCTTCCAGAAGATCGTCGCCGGCAAGCAGCTCTGGAACTACGACAACCTAGAGCCGACCGAAAAGAAATTGGTTCTGTAGCGCGAGGGAGCTGGGCACATGGCAAAGAAAAAAAAACAGAAGGCAAACGGCGCGCAGGAACCTGCAGAACAGGCCCGTTTCCTTCTCGGCAAGAGCCAAATCTTCACGCCGGAAGTCATGAACGACATCCACGTGAAGGCGGAACTCGGCCGCTACCGCATGCGGGGCTTCTCGCTCTTCAAGAAGATTCCCCATTGGGATGATCTCACCTTTATGCCCGGCACGCTCACGCGCTTCGTTATCGAGGGCTATCGCGAGAAGTGCGACACCAAGACGGTGATCGGGCCCAAGGCCAAGCGCCCGCTCGAACTCGACATCCCGGTCTACGTGACCGGCATGAGCTTTGGGGCGCTATCGTATGAGGCCAAGATCGCCCTTGCGCGCGGCGCAACCATGGCGGGCTCGGCGACTTGCTCAGGGGAGGGCGGTATGATCCCCGACGAGCGCCGCTATTCGTCGAAATGGCTCTACCAGTGCATTCAGTCGCGCTATGGCTTCAACCCGCATCATTTGCGGCTTGCCGATGCGTGCGAATTCTTCATTGGCCAAGGCTGCAAGGTTGGGCTTGGCGGTCACTTGATGGGTCAAAAGGTCACCGACCAAGTCGCCGAAATGCGTTCGCTTCCGGCCGGTATCGATCAGCGTTCTCCGGCGCGCCATCCCGACTGGCTTGGGCCTGATGACCTTGCCTTGAAGATCGAAGAGATCCGCGAGGCCACCAATTGGGAAATTCCGATCCAGCTGAAACTGGGTGCGGCGCGTGTCTATGACGATGTCCGCATGGCCGTGAAGTGTGGACCGGACAGCATCTATATAGACGGCATGGAGGGCGGCACAGGTGCCGGTCCCCACATCGCGACCGAAGATACAGGCGTGCCCGGTATTGCCGCTATCCGCCAAGCGCGCCGTGCCATCGACGAACTCGGCAAGCGCGGCGAGATCAGCCTCGTCTACGCGGGCGGTATCCGCAACGGCGGCGACATTGCCAAGGCCTTGGCGCTCGGCGCCGATGCGATCGCGATCGGTCATTCGGTGATGATGGCCCTCAACTGTAACAAGGAAATTCCGGAGTCGGATTTCGAGGCGGAGATGGGGGTGCCTGCAGGGAACTGTTATCACTGCCATACGGGCCGTTGCCCGGTTGGCGTTGCGACGCAAGACCCGGAACTTCGCAAGCGCCTCGATCCCGACGAAGCGGCCGAGCGCGTCTACAATTTCCTGCACACGTTGACGCTGGAAGCTCAGATGCTGGCGCGCGCCTGCGGCAAGACGAACATCCATAGCCTTGAGCCGGAGGATCTTGCCGCGCTGACCATGGAAGCCTCCGCCATGGCGCAAGTCCCGCTCGCAGGGACCGACATGACGGTCGGAGTTGCCAACTATCACAAATTGGGGTGAGGAAAGCCATGGGCAAGAAAAACATCCAGAAAAACGGCCAGGACGACGTCAACAAGTACCTGAAGGATTCCGCGGGCCTCGATACGGACCGCGAAAAGGTGATCGGTCAACATATCGGCTACCGCTATGACGTGAACTTGTTGCCTGACTACGACCGGATCACGCCGTTCCTGAAGGACTACATGGAGTTCATGGGATGGGACGACCTCAATTGGCTCGAGGACGTGCATATGGGCTACGAGGAAGGCCAGCCTGCGATCTTCGATCGCAATATTAATGGCTGGGTGCGTATTCCGGACTCCCTAAAGCTACCCGACAATCAGCAGGACCGGGATATGATCGCGCGTGAGCTTCTGATCCGGTTTCAGACCTCACCCAGGCATCCGCTCAACGAGCTCAACAAGGCTTATCGAAAGTTCTAGCGATGAAAAGATCCCCAGCTCGACGGCGGGGATCAGAGGTTGGACCCCGCCGCATCCCAGTCCGGCTTGAAGGCCAGGACCTGAGCGGAGTCGGGCAGTGCCGGGTTGAAAATGCGGTTGTGCCAGAGCGCCGCCGCCCGGTTCGGGTGGGTCTCCTTGAGCGCCTTGATCTTGCAAGGAAGCGTGAAGCTGTGACGCCCTTGCGAGAATTCGAGGACGCACTGAGAGGAACCGGCAAGCGGCGCATCGGCTGGAACAACGGCCAGAAGCCTGTCTTCGAATTGATTCGGATCTTTGTAATAGCCGGATTGCAAATAGCGCAGCGCCTTCTCATACGTCTCGCGCGGGTCCGCGGATTTCATGACCTGAAACCGGAAGAATGCCGTGCTTTCCTGGGGCTCTTTCGGAGCAAGGAGGACAGTCAGTGTGTTCGTGCTCTCCGCCCGTGCCGCATTAAGAACCCGCGGGCACATGCCGGGCGAGGGGCGCCCGCCATCTTCGCGCATCGCAATCTGCCGAAGCTGGCATTGCCAGTCGTAAAACCGCTGCTTCAGCTGTCTCTTTGCAGATTTACTCATGATAACGGCGTGCTCCAGCTTGGGATAATCGTCAATTCAAAGCGCCAGGTCGCCACGAATTGTGTAGTCTGTTCCAGGCGATTGAAGGAGATGAAATCGGCCTATTGCTATGTACTATATTCGTGCAGTAATATTTCCTAAAAAGAAAAATTATTTCATGGGATTGACGGAATCGGGGCTGCGCCCTAGCATTCGGGAATAATGGGCGCCGTTTAGACTTCACCGCTTACGGGGCTCATCGGGGACTGTCAGATGAAAGGATATGAAGCGACATCATGAACTAGACGAAACCACCAACACGGCCAAGGGACTCAAACCAAACCAGAAGTCCTGCCGTTCAACCCTAGGGGGGTTACATCTATGGGTAATAACCTAGACGCGCTAACAACCGTCTTCACCGAGTTCTATTACTGGGTGACGGTTGTCTTCATGTTTCTCATCCATGTTGGGTTCTGCATGTACGAAGTCGGTGCCAGCCGGCGGCGGAACCATATGCACACGCTGATGAAGAACACGATGCTGATTCCGCTGGTCACCATTACATTCTTCTTCTTCGGCTGGTGGATCTATTGGGCCTTCCCCAATGGTCCATTCATCACGGGTGGCCTGGAACTAGAGGGCGCGGCGGCAAATCTGCCGACATCGCCGACGATGGCAACGGATCTCTCGGACCGCATAACAGGTGTCTTCTGGGCAGCCTTCCTGCTGTTCTCTTGGACAGCGGCGTCGATCGTTTCGGGTGCTGTCATCGAGCGCATCCGATCGGGCGCCTTCTGGATCATCGCGGTGATGATCGGTTCGGTGACATGGATCATCGATGCGGCCTGGGGCTGGAGCCCCAATGGTTGGATGGTCAAGCTCCTGGGCTACCATGATGCCTATGCATCGGGTGTGATCCATGGAATCGCGGGCGGGACCGCTCTCGGCGTTCTTGTCGTGCTTGGGCCACGTCTTGGCCGCTTCGCCGCGGATGGAACGCCTCGTGTGTTCGCGCCTCACAATCCCTGGCTGGTGACGGTCGGTCTGTTCTTGATCTACACGGGCTTCTGGGGCTTTTACGCGGCCTGCAACGTGCCGATCATCTCGCCCGAGGTCATTGGCGGTCAGATCACAGGCACGACCTGGACGGCGACCACCATCTACCTCACGCCGACGACCCTCGGTGCCATCACCTTCAACTTCCTGATGTCGTTGTCGGGTGGCTTGTTGGTGGCGTATGTCGTGTCAAAAGGCGATGCCTTCTGGACATACTCGGGTGGACTTGCCGGCATCATCACCGCATCTGCGGGCAACGACCTCTACCATCCAATCCAGGCCATGTTTATCGCCGGGATCGGGACGTGGATTGCTTACAAGATGCACTATTGGGTCGAGCGCACATTCAAGATCGACGATGCTGTCGGTGCGGTGGCGGTCCATGGCTATGCCGGCTTTGTCGGTCTGGTCATCTGCGGCTTCATGTTGTGGGGCTATCCGTCCTCGCCATATGAGGGCTTTGCCACGATCAATCCGCTCGGTCAGTTCCTCGGCGCCATTATCATGTTCTTCGTCCTCGGCTTCGTTCCAGCCTTCGTCGTATCGAAGATTTTGGATGGGATGGGCCTGCTCCGTGTGCCTCATGCAGTCGAACTCATGGGTCTCGATTTCCGGACGATGCATGAAGAAGAGCAAGCTCGCCAGGATGTCCGCGATGCGGAAAAGGCACTGGTCTAATGGCCATGACAAGACAGACAAACATGGCAAGACACACAAAGGAGAACCAAAATGGGTAGCACTTGGGCCGTCGACCTTGCCAATGTGAATGCGATTTACCCTTGGCAAGGCAGCGAATGGATTATGGTGATCGTTGCGGTCGCCGCCTGGATCCTATGGCACATCATCCAGCTCCGTGAGGAGAAGGAGGAGTTCAATAAGGACATCGCCGAGTACGGCAGCAAAGAAGCCATTCGGAAGGCACTGGACGAGCACGTCGACTAAGACTCCTCGACTCTAGGCTGATGTCTTGAGGGCGCTCCGCTTAACCGCGGGCGCCCTCTTTCTTTGCGAGTGCTCTGGTGCAGGCGTCCCGGCAGGTCCGGCTCACGTCAGGGTTATGCGGTATCGGACGAAGTCGTCGGCCTTTATGTAGCTGTCATAGAGCCGCCGGGCTGTCGTGTTCCCCGTATCGGTGTGCCAATAAAGCCGAGACCAGGCTTTGGCCTTCGCAAGGCTGAAGAGATCGTCAATCAGCGCGCGGCCCGCACCGGCGCCGCGTGCATTCGCATCGATAAAGAGATCTTCCAAATAGCAGTTGGGCTGAAGCGTTCAGGTCGAGGGGTGCAGCGTGGAGATGGAGAAGCCCACGATCATCCCGTCACGTTCGGCGAAGCGGCCGAACATGGGCGTATCGGGGTCGAAGAGACGTGCCCATGTCCGCGCGGTCACAGCCTCCGGGACATCGACCTCATAGAAGGCTAGATAGCCGGCCCAAAGGGCGCGCCATGCTGCTTTGTCTTTGGGGTCAGGGTCACGGATGAGAAGCGCGCTTGTCGCGGTCATCAGCAGTCAAGCGTTGTGGCGCGCTCCCATGGCGTCAGCTGCTTTGAAAACTCGTTCCAGTCGTTCATCCTCAGCTTGACGTACGAGTCGACAACTTCGTCTCCAAGCTCGCGCCTGAGAAGGGCAGACTTCTCGGTGAGACGTATCGCATCCAGCAAATTGAGCGGCAGCTTCTTAACGTCGGCCGGGGCCTTGTGCCCATCGGCGTACATGTCGATATCTAGCGGTGCACCTGGATCGGTGTTCCGCGCGATGCCGTCGAGCCCGGAGGCAAGGACAGCTGCGGGCAAGAGATAGGCGTTTGTCGCGCCATCTGCGAGCCGGAATTCGAAGCGTCCGCCGCCAGGAACGCGGATCATATGCGTGCGGTTGTTGCCTGCATAGGTCACGGTGTTGGGCGACCAGGTTGCTCCGGATGTAGTGACGGGCGCGTTGATGCGCTTGTACGAGTTGATGGTGGGATTGGTAATCGAGCAAATCTCGTCGGCATGGTCGATAAGGCCGCCGATGAAGCGATAGGCGTCTCTGGAAAGGCCCAAGCCATCGCTCTCGTCTTCGAAGAGGTTCTCGTTGCCCTTCCACATCGACACATGCATGTGGCAACCATTGCCGGTGAGATGACTGAAGGGTTTGGGCATGAACGTGGCGCGAAGGCCGTGCTTCTCCGCAATGGTCTTGACCATGTATTTAAAGAAGACCATGCGGTCAGCGGTGATCATGGCATCGGCAAAATCCCAGTTCATCTCAAACTGGCCGTTGGCGTCTTCATGATCGTTCTGATAGGGGCCCCAGCCGAGCTCAAGCATGCAGTCGCAAATTTCGCTCACAACGTCGTAGCGGCGCATCAGTGCGGATTGGTCGTAGCAGGGTTTGGACTGGGTGTCGGCGGGGTCGCTGAGCGATTCGCCGTCAGCGCTCACCAGGAAATATTCGCATTCGACGCCGCTCTTCATCGTGTAGCCCGCGTCTTCGGCTTTCGTCAGCATTCGCCCCAGCGTATTCCGGGGGGCCTGTTCGACGAGCTTCCCACCCATGTAAGGGTCGGCGGCGAGCCAGCCCACCTCCGGCTTCCAGGGAAGTTGAATCAGGCTGCTCGGATCGGGGACGGCAAGCATGTCGGGGTCAGCCGGCGTCATGTCGAGCCAACTAGCGAAGCCTGCGAACCCGGCACCCTCTTTCGCCATGTCCGAGATGGCAGCTGCCGGGGCCAGCTTGGCGCGCAGCGTGCCGAAGAGATCCACGAACGAAATTAGAAAATATTTGATCCCGCGCTCGCGGGCTTCGGCTGCAAGATCGATCGCCATCATATTCCCCTTCAAAGTCTGGTGTGATCCGCCAATGCGTGCCTCGCTCAGTCTATTCCGTGTTCAATCCTGGAATCCATTTCGTGCCGGCCAGAGGGACTTGTGCCATCGCGGCGGCCTCAACTGTCAGAGCGACGAGGTCCTCCGGCTCAAGATTATGCACGTGGCTCTTGCCGCAGGCGCGCGCAATGGTTTGCGTCTCAAGGGTCAGGACTGACAGATAGTTCGCAAGCCGCCTTCCGCCCAGCTCCGGATCGAGCCGCGCGGCGAGTTCCGGGATCTGCGTGTTGATGCCTGCGGGGCATTGGCCCTCGTGCCAGTCGTCATAGGCACCGGCGGTCGTGCCGAGGCGTTGATATTCCTCCTCAAGCGCCGGGTCGTTGTCGCCGATGGCCGCGAGCGCCGCTGTTCCAACGGAAACCGCATCGGCGCCAAGCGCAAGTGCCTTTGCCACATCGGCGCCGCTCCTGATCCCACCTGAGACGATGAGCTGAACCTTGCGATGCATCCCGAGGTCTTGCAGCGCCTGCACGGCGGGACGGATCGCACCGAGCGTGGGAAGCCCCACATGTTCAATGAACACTTCCTGGGTGGCCGCCGTTCCACCCTGCATGCCGTCAAGCACGATCACGTCGGCGCCAGACTTCACGGCGAGGGCTGTATCGTAATAGGGCCGTGAGGCACCGACTTTGATGTAGATGGGCTTCTGCCAGTCCATGATCTCACGCAGTTCTTGGATCTTGATTTCAAGGTCGTCGGGCCCGGTCCAATCAGGATGCCGGCAGGCGGAGCGTTGGTCGATACCCTCCGGCAGCGTGCGCATCTCTGCCACGCGTTTGGAGATCTTCTGGCCGAGCAGCATCCCGCCGCCGCCCGGCTTGGCGCCTTGGCCGATGACGATCTCGATCGCATCGGCACGCCTCAAATCGTCGGGGTTCATGCCGTAGCGCGACGGGAGGAGCTGATAGACGAGGATCGAGGAATGCCCGCGCTCCTCCTCGGTCATGCCGCCATCGCCCGTCGTCGTCGACGTGCCCATCTTGCTCGCGCCGCGTCCGAGCGATTCTTTTGCCTGGGCGGACAGAGAGCCAAAGCTCATACCCGCGATGGTCACGGGAATTTTCAGATGGATGGGTTTTTCGGCAAAGCGCGTGCCGAGCCAGACATCCGTTGCGCATTTCTCGCGGTACCCCTCGAGCGGATACCGGCTCATAGAGGCGCCAAGGAAAAGAAGGTCGTCGAAATGCGGAACCTTGCGTTTCGCACCGCCGCCGCGAATGTCATAGATGCCGCTTGCGGCAGCCCGCCGGATTTCGGACATGGAATAGTCGTCGAATGTCGCCGATTTGCGCGGTGTTGTGATTGGCGTTGTGTCCATTAGTACTCCCCCGCGTGGTCGACGTTGAAATTGTAAAGCGTGCGGGCCGAGCCGTAGCGCTGGAATTCGCTTGGATCGACCTCGCCGTTGAACCCGGCGCGCGTCAGCACGTCATGCAGCGCGGCCTTGTGCTCATCGCTCATGTCTTTCTTGATGCAGTCTGCCCCGAGGCTCTTCACGCTTCCGCGTACGAAAAGATGAGCCTCGTAGATGGAATCGCCGAGCGCATCGCCAGCGTCTCCAAACACGACCAGATTGCCGGCCTGCGCCATGAACGCACTCATATGGCCGACCGAGCCCTGCACCACGATGTCGATCCCCTTCATGGAGATGCCGCAGCGGGAGGAGGCGTTGCCGTCAATGCGCAAGAGGCCACCATGGCCTGTCGCGCCGGCCGCTTGGCTTGCATCGCCCGACACGTGCACGAAGCCGCTCATCATGTTTTCGGCAACGCCCACGCCCGCACTGCCGTGAATGTTCACGGTGGCGAGCTTGTTCATGCCCGCGCAGTAATAGCCGACCGGGCCATTGATCTCGACATTGAGCGGCGCATTGAGCCCGGCGGCGATCGCGTGGCGCCCCGCTGGGTTTTCAATCACCCAATGGCGTTCGTTGGTCTCCGGGGGAAGCTTGTGCAGCGCCCCGTTGAGTTCTCTGAGCGGCGTCACGCCGAGATCGATGTCAGGCATGTCTAGCGCTCCCAAAAATAGACAGTGGCGGGTTCCGGTTCCCAGACTTTTGCCAGCCCGATACCGGGCAGGTCCGCCAGGGCCCGGTATTCGGAGCCGAAAGCCACATATTGATTGGTCTCGGCCATAATGGCGGGCTTACAGGCAATGCCATCCCGCAATACGCCGAACCCATTCTCCGTGCCGACCACAAATGTATAAAATCCGTCGAGGTCTTCGAGGCTTACCTCAAGCGCATCGCCGAGCGACAGGCCCTCGCGCATGCGCCAGGTGAGGTAGCCCGCTGCCACTTCCGTATCGTTCTCGGTCTCGAATGTCAGACCCTCACGGCACAGCGCACGGCGCACATTGTTGTGGTTAGAGAGCGAGCCGTTATGGACGAGGCATTGATCCCCACCCGTCGAGTAGGGGTGCGCGCCGTCAGTCGTGACTGCCGACTCCGTAGCCATGCGCGTATGGCCGATCGCATGGGTCCCATGCATGGTCGCAAGACGGAAACGCGCCGCCACATCCTTGGGCAAGCCCACTTCTTTGAAAATTTCCATGCGGTGACCGCGTCCAACGACTTCCGTATCCGGGCATTCGCGGCCAAGCCAGGCATCGACCCGCGCGAGATCCTCGGTTGGCACTGCCACGACGGCATGGGTGTCGTACAGGGCCGCGTCGGTGCCGGGGAAGGTCTGCTTGAGTTTCGAAACCGTGTTTTCGATGCCGGCGACGGATGGGCCGCGCAAAGTCAGCTTTGTTTGTCCCGCCTGGCCCGTGCCGTAGACAGCAAAACCGGCGCTATCGGGCCCGCGGTCCGTCATCGTCGCAAGCATCCTGGCCGTCATCCGGCCAAGGTCGGGTTCCAGAGCGGAATCCTTCAAAAACAGTCCAACAATGCCACACATGGAAGAGCTCCCGAGTTCAACGACGGCCACCATGCTACAAGGCACACGCACACGTCAACCCATATGAAAGATAGTTTCCTTAAAGGAAACATTGAGATGTGGAAAAAGCGGCTCTATGAGCGCGGATAGATGATGATTGACAGATACGTCATCGGCGTATCGATCAGCTCTTCGGGACCATGCAGGGCACCGGCATCGAAGAACAGGGAATCGCCGGGGCTGAGGGGGTAGAGCTTGTCGGCATGGCGGTAGAGCACCTTGCCGGTCAGCATATGGATGAATTCCATGCCATCGTGTTGAAACTGGGTGTATGTGCTGGCGTCCTCGCTCAAGGCAATGAGATAGGGCTCCACCACGATATCGCCCGAGAGCGAGTGGCCTAGGAGTTCGTAATGATGGCCGGCCTTGGTCCCGCGCCGCTCAATGCGGACCCCTTGCCCGGAGGGCACGAAGGAGCAATCTCGCCGCTCGTCGAAATCGGCGAAAAAGCTCGTCATCGGCACATGGAGCGCTTCGGCCAACGATCTCAGTGTGGACAGAGAGGGCGAGGTCCCACCATTTTCGATCTTGGAGAGCATGCCCGGTGAGAGCCCGGCTTGCGATGCAAGGTCCGTTGCCGTGAGTTGCAAACGCTGGCGGAGCTGGCGGACCCGGCGGCCGATGGAAACTTCGAGATTAAGGTCGCCTGAGGGCGCGTTTGAGCTTGTGACGTAAATGTCTTCGGGCGGCGGTGGTTTCTTTTCCGCGTCTTGTTTGCCGCGCTTGGTTGCCGTCTTCTGACGTGCATGGCTCCGCGCGCGAATTTTCTCCGTGGTCAACCGTGATGCCATCTGCGCTCCCGTCCGGGCATTTCAAGATGAGCAAGTTCTCTGACTCCAACAAGCCTAGCACCATTGGTTTCGGGCACGCGACCCTTTACGCACGCAATCGGGTCTGGCTTGGCGGCTCGCCGAAGGCTCGGACATAGGCGCGCGAAAACTGGCTCGCCGAGGAGAAGCCGGTGGCGAGGGCCACGTGGAAAACCGCAAGAGATGTCTCGCGCAGGAGCTGGCGCGCCCGCTCCAGCCTCAGCCAGCGATAATGTTCTTGAATCCCGTGTCCCACATGGACCTGGAACAGCCGTTCAAGCTGTCGCAGCGAAATGCTGGCCCGCCGCGCAAGAGCGGCGCGCGGCAGGGGCTGCTCGAGGTTCATTTCCATAAGCCCGAGAACGCGCAGCACCTTCTCATCGGCGATGCCAAGCCGGTAGCGCAAATCCAGGCGCTGTGGCCCGTACCCTTCGCGGATGTGGGTGTGCAAAAACCAATCGCCGACTGCTGCGGCGAGCGGGCGTCCATGGTCACGCTCGATCAGCGAGACCATCATATCGAGCGTCGAGATGCCCCCTGAGCAGGTTATGCGCTTGCCGTCGATCTCGAACAGCGAGGGCACGACCGTGACATGCGGAAAGGCTTCCCGGAAGGCTGGCATATGCTCCCAGTGAAGTGTTGCCCGGTGCTCATTGAGGAGGCCTGCGCGCGCAAGGATAAATGGCCCGCCGGAAATTCCGCCAAGCGTCGTGCCTTTGCGGGCAAGTCGCCGGAGCCACGCCAAGCTTGTCTTGTCATCGAATGTCGCGGGGTTTCCGCCTGCGCAGACAAAAACCATGTCGGCGGATTTCTCCGTCCGTGTACTGCAATCGGCAATCACCGCAACGCCATTAGACGCGGTCACGGGCTCACCGGAGGGTGCCGCATGCCACCAGCGATAAAGCGTCTTACCAGACAGGAGGTTGGCCGCTCGTAAGGGCTCGATAGCTGCCGTGTACGACATCAATGCGAAGCCCGGCACCAGCAAGAAGCCAACGGTCGACGTGGATTGTTTTTCCAGCATGGCGGAAAAAATCAAATATACGTCGCAAAATGTCAATCACTCAGCGAGCGGGTGCGCACACTCAAGGTCATGCGCTACTCGTTCGCCAGCCTGATCACCAACGCGCTCACGGGCAACCGAAACTGGAAGCCCGTCTGGCGTGAGCCCGAGCCGAAACCGTCCTATGACGTCGTCATTGTTGGTGGCGGCGGGCATGGGCTCGCAACGGCGCACTATCTTGCCAAGCAGCATGGCATCACGAACGTCGCCGTGATCGACAAATCCTACATTGGCTCGGGCAATATTGGACGCAACACCACCATTGTCCGCTCCAACTATATGCTTCCTGGCAATGAGCCCTTCTACGAATGGTCGATGAAGCTGTGGGAGGGGCTCGAGCAAGACCTCAACTACAATGCAATGGTCAGTCAACGCGGTGTGCTGAACGTTTTTCATTCTGACGGACAGCGCGATGCCTTTGTGCGCCGGGGCAATGCCATGCGCCTTTATGGCGCCGGCGCTGAATTGCTTGACCGCGAAGGGGTCCGGAAGCTCGTCCCCTTTGTTGATTTTGATAATGCGCGCTTCCCCGTGCGCGGCGGCTTGTTTCAACCGCGCGGCGGCACGGTCCGCCACGATGCGGTCGCGTGGGGCTATGCGCGCGCCGCCGACCAGCGCGGTGTCGACATCATCCAGAATTGCGCGGCCACCGGCTTTCGCATCGAAAATGGTCGCGTTGTCGGTGTCGAGACCGAGAAGGGGTTCATCGGCGCGAAGAAAGTTGCGCTGTCGGTGGCTGGGAGTTCCTCCCGTGTCGCGCAGATGGCGGGCATGCGGCTACCCATCGAGAGCCATGCGGTGCAAGCCTTCGTGACCGAAGGCATCAAGCCGCTCATCGATACCGTCATTACCTTTGGCGCAGGCCACTTCTACTGCAGCCAGTCCGACAAGGGCGGGCTTGTCTTAGGTGGCGACATCGAGGGCTACAATTCCTATGCCCAGCGCGGCAATTTGCCGGTCGTGGAAGATGTCGCCGAAGGGGGTATGGCGCTGATACCCGCGATTGGGCGGCTGCGCATTCTACGTTCCTGGGGCGGTTTGCTCGACATGTCCATGGACGGCTCGCCCATCATTGATGAGACGTCAATCGAGGGCCTCTATTTCAACGGTGCCTGGTGCTATGGCGGCTTCAAAGCGACGCCCGCAGCTGGCTGGTGCTTCGCTCACCTCATCGCCACGGGCCAGTCACATCCCTTCGCCGACGCCTATCGCTTCGATCGATTCGTCTCTGGTCGCGTCATCGATGAGAAGGGCATGGGCGCACAGCCCAACCTGCATTGAGGAGACACTGATGCGGATCACTTGTCCTTATTGCGGTGCGCGGGCGCACGAAGAATTCAGCTATCTGGGCGATGCCACCGTGAAGCGGCCCGAGAGCATCGATGAGTTCTCGTCGAAGGCTTGGGTCGACTACGTCTATCTTCGCGACAACCCGGCTGGGCTCCATAAGGAGTTATGGCATCACAGCGCAGGTTGCCACGCCTGGCTCGAAGTGACGCGCAACACAGTGACCCACGAGATAGTTGCTGTGGACTACGCGGCGAAGGAGAGCTGATATGGCGGGGCCGCAAATCAATCGCCTTGATGGAGCCGGACTGATTGACCGCGAGAAGACGGTCAGCTTCCGTTTCGACGGGGCAGATCTCACCGGCCACCCCGGCGATACGTTGGCTTCGGCGCTACTGGCAAACGGTATCCGGCTTGTAGGCCGTTCGTTCAAATATCATCGCCCGCGCGGCATTCTTACCGCAGGCTCCGAGGAGCCAAATGCGCTCGTGGAGCTGCGCACGGATGCCCGGCGCGAGCCCAATACGCGCGCCACGACAGTCGAGCTCTACGACGGACTGGATGCGGCGAGCCAGAATCGCTGGCCCTCGTTGAAATACGATCTTCTCTCGCTCAACCAGCTAGCCTCGCCCATCTTTGGCGCCGGCTTCTACTACAAGACTTTTATGTGGCCGGCGGCGTTCTGGGAGAAGCTTTACGAGCCCATGATCCGCCGCACGGCGGGTCTTGGCTATCCCTCAAAGCTGCCGGACCCCGACCACTACGAAAAGACGAATGCGTTTTGCGACGTGCTGGTCATTGGAGCGGGTGCCGCGGGTCTGTCCGCCGCTCTTTCCTCCGCGAAAACCGGTGCGCGCGTGATTTTGTGCGACGAGGATTTCCGGCTTGGCGGGCGCCTCTTGGCCGAGCAGGGCGACGTCGATGGCGAATCCGCATCAGACTGGGCGCGTGCGGCGGAAGCCGAACTCGAGAGTTTGGCCGATTGCCGCATCTTGCGGCGGACCACCGTGTTCGGCGTCTATGACGGCGGCACCTATGCGGCTATTGAGCGCGTGAACGATCACGTGCCCGTGCCGCCCGCCCACGAGCCGCGTCAGCGTCTATGGCGCATCGTTGCGAAACAGTCCGTCCTTTGCGCGGGCGCTTTCGAGCGGCCACTTCTCTTTGGCGATAACGACCGGCCCGGCGTGATGCTGGCCGGTGCTGTACGCGCTTATGTCAATCGGTTCGGCGTTGCACCGGGACGAAGTGCCGTTGTGTTTGCCGATAATGACGATTCCTTCGCAACCGCGGCCGATCTCAACGAGGCCGGCATTGAGGTGAAAGCGGTTGTCGATCCACGCCGTACACCCTCAAGCACCGCGAAGGACATCGCCGAGGCGGCAGGTGTTCCCTATATCAGCGGCAACATCACACGTGTACGCGGTGCACATGGCATTACCGCCGTTGAGGCGCGCGATGCGGACGGCACCACGAAAGGATTCGATTGCGACGTGCTCGCCATGTCCGGTGGTTGGAGCCCGGCGCTCAACCTCACGACCCATCTTGGCGGCAAACCTGTCTGGGACCACACGCGTTCGTGCCTGCTGGCCGGTGACATGCCCCCTGGCATGCAAGTCGCGGGCGCCGCTGCCGGTCTCGCATCCGTGCAAGATTGTTTGGCG
>Ga0114922_10001083_pt1 | contig 25865 bp, 33 predicted proteins | sample AartaG_FD_100975 | JGI IMG/M metagenome (GOLD analysis project Ga0114922, IMG submission 100975) | Deep subsurface microbial communities from Aarhus Bay to uncover new lineages of life (NeLLi) - Aarhus_00045 metaG | ecosystem: Environmental > Aquatic > Marine > Oceanic > Sediment | place... | reverse complement strand
TTTAGGAATTGGCTGGATTCTCCTTCCTTGTCGGAGGCGCTAAAGACGAAAATGTTTGCGTCAATGAATACCTTGGTTGAAACCGGTATGTCACATAAATTCGGCATATTGTATCTCAGGAGATAGAGCGACGAATTTTACTACCTTCTTGTTAATTGTGCTGTTCAAAAGATTAATTAAGAAATGGCATCCAGACAAATGTCAGGGGAAAAAAGAACGGTGTGAAGAGCTGGTATCAAAGGAGGCTCCTTCGTGTACTGATCTCCGCCGAGCGCAGCATTAAGGTAGGGAAGCATGCTCTGGATGTCTTCATCCTACCACGACAGCAGGGATGCAAAATGATGAAGCCATGCTTGCTTACAGCAGTCACGCTAAGCCAACAGGTTCCAGATCATCTTGGTTGCGATCCCCAGCAGGACAATGCCTATGATAAGCTTTACCTGTTTCCGTTTCAGCTTCTCCGTCATAAGCCACGCTCCAGCAACTGCTCCCACCGCTGAGCCGACAGCCGTAAAGCCCAAGAGTTGAATGTTCATATGCCCAAGCGAAGCGTGCCCTAAGAAGCCGGAGAAGGACGAAAAGATGACAATGAAAGACGTCGTGGCAGATGCCTTTTTGGGGTTGAAACCCAGCCAAACGAGTACCGGTACGATGAAGTTTCCTCCGCCTACCCCCAAAAGACCGCCTAAGAATCCGGCAAACGCGCCCACCGACACACCACAAACTATTTGCTTAGCTTTGGAACTCTCCGCCTCCTTCTGCTTTGATTCGTAAAAAAGCATCATCCCGGCTGCAAAAAGTAAAAATGCTGCAAAGAGCCAAAGCAACACATCGCGGTTCAACCCGCGGCTGGTATAAGCCCCTAACGGCGAAAGGACGGCGGCAACGATGAGTATCGGAAGGGCGACCTTCCACATCACGATCTTGTTCTTTATAAACCGGTAAGAGGCGAATATCATGGCAATGGAGTTAAGGAGCAGCGCCGTGGCCATAGCCACATGAACCTCTATCCCCAAAGCGATAAATACAGGGATCAGGATAAACGCCGCACCCACTCCTGCGATGGTAAGCAGGGTAGTGAAAGTCAGAGTTATGATCCCGGCTATCGCAGGAATTACCATCCCAGATGCCTTTCTTTGGCAAGTTCGTTGTTGTGTAATCAAAGGCCCTTTATTGTTCGTACCCGGAACAGGGGATGCACATATGCTTGTTGCCAACTACTCGTAGATAAGCTACGGATACCAGTTCGCCACAGCCATCACAGGGTTTGAGACCCATGATCTCTCCATACTCATCCCAGGGGTAGAACGTGACCTCCCCGATGGAAAGCACCTCATCCTCTGACGCGTCCCAGACGATGTTCACCATCTCCCATGCCTCTTCCTCAGGAATCTCCGTGGGTGGAACACCCAGGCCGCGCCTTTTCATGAAGGCGGATGCGCCGATGAGTTTGTGCCGCGTGGGCTTGTACGACACCCGGACCGACCGCTCAGTTTTTTTGTCAATTAAGGTGATGGCAAGCTTGCCCCAGCCCGCCTTTTCAATATTGGCCTTGCCAAGGGTACAGCCCGTGGCATACTGAACACCATCGGCGAAGCACTGGGCACCATGATTGTTGCCAATCTCGACGATACAATGCAGGTCGCCAGAAGAACCGGCGCGTTTCACGCCCAATTTGCGCAGAGCCGCCAAACCCGCACGAACCCCAGCCGCACTCGCCCAACATATGTGTCCGTGAAATTTGAATGCATCGGTTAACACTTCTTTGTCATCCGTCATTTTTATTCCTCCATTTTCGCTTTTTCCCTGCAAGGTATGCAAGGCTTCTTGTGGCCAAGAATCCGACCATTCGGAAAGAGCTTTTGCTTGAAGACATCCCAGTTGATGTTTTCTTGAGGCGCAAGGAAAAACAGCCCGCGAAGGCCCTTTATTACTTCAAGGCCCTTCAGGCCACAAAAAAGGGGCTAAGCCGTAATGGCTTAACCCCTTGATATCCCTGGTGCCTGGGGAGAGGCTCGAACTCTCACTCACACAAGGTGAAAGGGATTTTAAGTCGCCTCAAGCCCAAAATTCGCAACCTGGGGAAAGCCTTGACATTCAAGGTTTTCCCTTGTTTTTATGCCCTTTTCAGGCTGATGTCAACTTTTGATTTTGTTAGCTTCTGTTAGGTCTTTTTTGAACGTCGCGGTTACAGGATGGTTACAATTTTTCTTGACTGTATCTTGTAGGTTATGATTAGTTAAACACAAAATGTGGGGCTAGGGCGTGCACCCCGAAAACCTGGCACCTCCACTGCCAGGCTGCCCCCAGATTCTCAAAAGTGGAGCCACCGTCGTGGAGGGACGTCATGAAGAACGATAATTCGACATTTTCTGAGGAACGGTTAAATAAGATCACATCGGACGCCAGACGAGATGGGGCCATAAGGCTGTGGGATCTGATTGTCATTATGGCTGATGAAGCAACTTACAATGATATAGTATTTGAACTGTGGGACATCTTTGACCTGAATAGCGATGAATATAAATCGCCTAAAGAAATATACAGGGACGGAAGATTAGATAAAAACGATAACTTCAAATTTAAAGGGGACCGGGCGGGTGTTTGGTGGCACATATGGAGGAGATTGGCGAAAACGGGGGGAGGAGAACAATTCCATTCCAGGAATTTGCCTAAAATAGTCTCTCCTATAACGCTTTATTACGATGACGGGGGCGGGCTAAGGAGGGTAAGGGGTGGCAATGAGCGAAAGGACGGTCATTTTGTTAAACTATATGACCTTGCCAATTATCTAAAAAACATCGAGAAACACTACGGCTTGAGCATTCCACTACCGACACGATTGTTTCCTGACGACGAGCGTAAGGATAGCATCTCCCGCAAACGATCCTCTCAGATACACACACACAATGTTTTCCCTTGCCCAGAAGGGACCACATGGAAGGATGTAGCCATGACCCTAGTAGCTGAAGATATGTTCAGGGTTGAAACGCCTCACGGCAAAGGGCGGTACACATACCACGATTTGAAGTTGTCAGATAAAAGAGCTGGAGACAAGCCCACAATGCTTTGGGTACTATTAAAGCTATTTGCTAAATATAACGGTTTGATTCATTCTGAAAATTATCCGTATGATCGAAAGTTACCTGATACTGCAAAAAGGCTCAGCTACCATTTACAGAAACTCTTTGGAATTGAGGAATCAATATACCAAGCCCATTATCGAAAGGAGAAGGCATACAGAACGAAAATCAACTTTAAAGATGAAACCTTCTAGGTCCATCCGCAAAAATTCCACCTAAAAAGAAATTTCCTTTTTCCCATCCTGAAGAATCTTCATTTTTTTATCTAAGAAAATCAAGTCGATACAAAGAAACATCAGCCTAATTTCCATTCCATTCACGCATTTCCTTATTAAGGTCAAAACATAATGATTTTTTTAACCGATCCCACAGGAGAAAACCATGCACGTAAGCCGCTTACTCCGTAATACCGTCAAACTAAGCGAAAAACGGGCTTATCAGATTGCTCACGAGGCGGGCTTGCACCCATCAACCTTGTCTCGGCTGCTTAACGGCATTGAGCGAGTAAAACCCTCAGACCCTCGCGTGACTGCCGTGGGCCGTGTTTTGGGTATTGCTGAAAGCGAGTGCTTTGAGAATGAAGGATCGGTACTATGAAAGATGAATTCATCGAAATCAAGCTACACAAAATCTTTTTGCTGCTTACGAAAGCTGAATATTTGCGAGCATTGCGACGCGTAGGCACAGGAGATTAGCATGAATTATCAGCAAGTCGCACAAGCCATAAACAAATCAAAATATCAATTGATCGCTGTTGGTTGGAGGGATGTCGGCATGGAGGAACTGGAACATGTTCTAAAGATAATAGTCGAGTCCAAACCGGCGCATGTAACAACGGCATTGAACCGGCTTTATGAGCAACACCCAGACACCATTGCTTTGAGTGAGGCCTTCAATAGAAACATGGCGGTTTTGTGAAAATACGAGCGAAAAATAAGGCACTCAAAAAGGACCTTAGACGGATCAAGAGAGCCATGGGGGTAGAAGGAGCGAAGATCTACAGGCTCTTACTTGAGCTGGCTGACGAAAACGGACAAATTTGCTTTGAAGGATCTGAAGAGGACATGATCCGAGAGATCCAGAGGCTTTATGCAATCAGGTATGGGGAGCAATTGCCCAGTGACTAAACAAGAAACCATACCCGGCGGCGGGTTCACTGTTGCTCGCAAGATTTTTTCCTCGGACATTTGGCTCAAGCCCCCTATCTACCTGAAGGTGTGGCTCTGGATTCTTGGCCGGGCAAGCTATGCAGACCATGAAAAAGCGGGTCAAAAATTCAAGCGAGGTGAATTTGTAACCACGTATGACGAAATCATTAAAGCTGGGGCTTACTACCACAACCGCAAACACATAGTCCCCACATTAAAGCAGATCCGAATCATGTTGAGTTGGTTTCAATCTCAGGGAATGATTATGGTTGAACCCATTAGAGCATCCGAAATAGACCAAGCGCAAACACAGACAGGATCAGGGATTCAGAGCGAGCCCCCCGCAAACCCACACCAGGCCGAGCGTCCAACAAGGGCAGACCCCAGGGCACGAACAAGGGCATACATCGGTATACGAATTATAGTTGTAAATTACGGTACTTACCAAAGTTTAGCAAGTTACAAGGGCAGAGACAAGGGCAGACCTTCCGTCCAACAGGGGCACAATAATAAGAAAGAAGAAAAAGGGTTAAAAGAAAAAGAACCCCTTTCTTTTTTTTCTCTCAGTTCTCTGAGGGAAAGATATCCTGACCAAAACCTCATTGAGAAAGTTTTTGATGCAATTCGATCTACCAGGAAATCAAACCGAGTTGCAAAATCCGTCCTGATTGCCTTCCTTCAGAAATGTGAGCGGTATCCGGTTCAGCAAGTTGAGGCCGGTTTCAGGAGCTACCTTGAAAAGGACTATGCAGACCAAGGGAAGAAAGAAGAATACCTTTTGGGAATTATCCGAGGAACCAAAATCAGAAAACAGAGGCAGGAATCAACAGGTTCAGCCTTATTGGACGCCTACTATGCAGGAAAGCATTAGTTCATACATTCAGGGCAAGGGGTGGGAGTCGAAGAAACAATCCGGACAGATTATCGTCAGAGAATGTCCGTTTTGCCATGACACCAAGTGGCATTTCTATGCTGACCCGGATAAAGCCGTTTGGTTCTGCCATAAATGCCAGGAAAAAGGGAATCTCTGGACTCTGAAGAAGCACATGGGTGACATCCAGGAAACCATCCGGCCGGCTTTCAAAAAGCCGAAATTCAAGCGACCCGACCAGAAGCAGGCCGACACATACCATCAAGCTCTTTTAGGGAACTCAGAGGCTCTTGATTATCTGAGGAACCGGAAAATCACCAGGGAATCAATCGAACGGTTTAAGCTTGGGCTTTGCCATGAAAACGGAACCCGTTGGTTAACGATCCCCCACTTTCAGGGCCAGGACCTCGTTAACATCAAATTCAGGTCCCTGCCTCCAACAAAAAAGACGTTTAAGCGAATTCCAGGCTGTCGGTCAATTCTCTTCAACATGGATGCCAAAGAGGGCGCAAAAGAGCTAGAGGGCGCAAAAGAGCTTCATATCACCGAGGGAGAATTTGACACCATTACGCTGATCCAGAATGGAATTGAAAACGTTGTAGGAGGCACCACGGGGGCCGGTAGCTTTGATCCTGAATGGATCGACCAGTTGAAGGGCATTGCAAAGGTTTACATCTGTTATGACGCCGATGAAGCTGGTCAGAAGGGAGCCCGGTCCCTTGCCAAACGTCTGGGTTATAATCGCTGTTTTAATATCGAGCTACCAGAGGGCCAGGACGTTAACGACTTTTTTAAGGGTCATGACATCTTTGAGTTTCAGACTTTAGTCCGTCAGGCACGTAAATTTGACCTACCGGGCGTTATTTCTGTAGGCACAGCTATTGACCTTCTCAAAAGGCAGAAACAGGCAGGAGAAGGCGAACAGGGCTTATTAACCCCATGGGAAAACGTCAACCGGATCGTCAAAGGATTCCACCCGGGGGACCTGATCATCGTGTCAGCGTTTCCAAAGATCGGAAAGACAACCTGGACCTTGAATGTTGCCATGGATCTAACCCTCGAAGGCTATCCCGTGTTGTTCTTCTGCCTTGAGATGAGGCCGGAACGCCTTACCAGAAAGCTCATTGCATCCCATTATCGAAAACCAGAAGAAGACCTAACGTTTTGGGACATAGAACGGGCAGAGAGCGAATTTGCAGGCTTGCCCCTGTATTTCGGCCACTCGTTCAAGAAACAAAAGCTTGAGGATGTCCTGAGCCTGATTCGGGAGGCGATAAAACGCTATGATCTGAAACTTGTGGTCTTTGATAACCTTCACTTCCTGATCCGGTCCATTTCAAACGTCAATGAGGAACTGGGTCAAGCCGTACAGGGTTTCAAGCTGTTGGCAGAAGAGATGGAGATCCCCATTATCGCTATTGCACAACCCCGGAAAAGGGAAGGCGGTGCCCGTGATGAAATCATGCGAGCAGAAGATATCAAATACTCAAACGCGGTTCATGCTGACTGTGATCAAATGATTATCCTACATCGAAAGCGGATTGCGAGTAAGGCCAAGGAAATAAACCAGGATGGATTCACAGCCAAACAAGAGGCCCTTGACCCGGTGACTTTGGTCAGGGTTGAAGCCCACAGGTATGGGGCCGGAGGGGAGACGTTGCTGTATTTTCATGGTGAATATTCTCGGTTTAGTGTTCTGCATCAAGGAGTTTAAGCGATGGGAAACGTCAAACAACTGGATTCTGACCAACAGGCTAACGCAAGTTGCTCTATTTGCGGGAAGTGGCCTGCTACGGGCTATTGGCATGGCACACAAGGCTATCTGTACGTATGCTCGCACTGTGCCTTGAATGTGCTTCCTGCCCTGATAGCTGATGCCATAATAGACAACGGCAAGATGGCTGATCCCTCAGTTAAGAAACGTGACCTTGAGCACTTTGAAAAGGTGTTTTGGCGTGCTTTGTATTTTATGCGGATTAGGCTTGATAGAGGGTTAAAGACGGTTACATTTTAGTGACATGGCTACGCAACCCACTAAAAAAACTAAGAATAAAAAGGCGCAGAGGATTAGCAGTCCCTTTGCCAAGCGCCTGTACACCTTGAAAGAGGCCGGTCAGTATCTCGCCCGCAGTGAGTACAGCATTAGGTCTTTGATATGGGCCGGTCTCCTACCTGTGGTCAAGCATGGGAGGAAGCAGTGGGTGGATCTTAATGACATGGACACCTACATCAAACGTAATAAAGAAACGATGGTCTGAGCATGAAGATAATCACGGACTCACGCGAGCAGAAACCATACCAATTTGAGACACAGTCAGAGGTGGGAACCCTTCAGGTCGGAGATTATTCCCTGGCAGGCGGTGAGCATTTGGTAGCTATCGAACGTAAGACGTTAGACGACTTGATTGGCTGCCTGACGCAAGACCGAGACCGATTTGAGCGCGAGCTACATCGTGGGAAAGCACTCGAATATTTTTGTCTGGTCATAGAGTGTAGTCTGAGTGAACTTGCAGGTGGTCGGTACAGGTCCAAGATGCTGCCAAAGAGCGCCATACAGAGCCTTTTGGCCTTCTCTATCCGGTACCGCTTGCCCATCTTCTTCTGTGAGAATCGAGGTTACGGCCAGAAACTAACTGAATCCCTGCTTTGCAAGTATGCCAGGGAGATTGAGAAGAAAGCGAAGTTAATTCTATGATCCCAAAAGAAAGTAGAAAAATCCACCGTCCCGACTGCACGCCTGAGAGTCGTTCTCCTCTCTGTTACTGTCAGCGGAGGAAGCCGGAGACTGAGCCTGAGAGCACGATTTGGAGGGACTTGGGTTACGAGTCTCCAGAAGCATATGCAGCGTGGCTCAAGCGCATATCTTCACGGGATACACCGTTATTCAAGGGTGAAAGGAATGTCTGACAAACCAAAGACCAGAGTTAGAACGATTCGGATCAGGGGCCGGATTGTAACTATTGTTAAAAAAGTAAAGAACTGTCGTAATGTCAACCATTTTGCAGGATCAATAAAAGGAGGAATAAATCATGAGCAAAGTAATCGAAGACGCACAAAAAACAGTTGCAGAATGCGAGGATCAGCTTCGCAAAATTAACGCTGCAGAAACCAAAATCGAGGACAGGGAGCGCCTGACTAAGACGCAGTTAGCCGAAATCAAAGATCAAGTCGCCAACGTTTTGGTATCGCAAGCCCTTGGTGAACCCACAACGGTTGAGGTGGGTGACTTGCGAAAGCAGAAAGCCATGTTCCAACAGTTTCTTGAGGACGCGCCCCTCGCTTTGAAGAAACTGAAAGAGCGCAAGCCTTCGATAGCAGCCCAGATGCGCGAGGCGGAAAGGACCTTGGACCGATTTAACCGCTATCAAACCGCCAAGCGGCACATCGAGACAGGCCACGGAACTTACGCCACCCAGAATGATTTGAAAGATTATGCCAAGGCTCTCGATCTTGAGGCCGACTGCGAAGCGTTTTTGGCTAAATTTGGGAAGAGATAAGGTATGACTCTTTTTACCAAAAGTCTCTGAAGTGCTTGTCGGGAGATCAAAGGTCAGTTTGACTTGAAAGCATTAGGCATAACCGTTGAAGAACTTGGCCCGGACAACCTCCATGCTTTGGCAGAGCTGGCCTGGCACGAATTGGTGGAAGAAGCTGAAAAGAGTCTCCCCATCCTGGTGTTGAATAACGGCAAGGTGCTGACAGACGGTCAAATTCAACCATATTTAGATGAGTTGTGTGGTTACTAAACCTTTAGCTGGACTTTACTAAAGTGGGAAAACCAAAGATTGACAAGGTAAAGCTAAGCCAAATGCTCAGAGGCGGCAAGACTCAACGTGATTGCGCTAAAGCCTTTGGTGTTACTGAGGGGGCTATCAGCCAGGTTAAGAAGGAGCTGAATATCAATGTTGTGAAGAGCGTCGCCCTAGAGAACGCTCACCGGGTTGTGGATAAGAGCCTGAACGCTGTCGACCAGCTTCAGAAAATTAACCGAGTCTCTAAGCAACTCCTTGATGAACTAACCGGGGAGGATCAAACCATTGACCGCATGGTGAAAGCAGTTGAAGGCTCTTTGGTGTACGAGGGAAACCCTATAAACCAGAAGGAGTACATTAGGCGGGTTATCCTTCAGGTGAATCGGGATAAAAACACAGCCCTTAAAGCCTGCGCCGAGATCCGGGGCCAATTGAGGCTCCAACTCGATATTTTTTCAACCTTGTACGACCTCCAGGCCGTGCAGGATTTTCAACGAGAGGTATTAGATGCTATTGCCAGCGTCAACCCAGAGGTCCGGGATCAAATTGTCCGGTCGCTTAAAGAAAGAAGAGCTTTACGAGGGCTTACTCGCATCTCTTGAGGCTCAAGCTTTTACGCAAACGGACGCAGACACCCCCCCGGACATCGTGGAGTGGTCCGAGCGGTTCATAATTTTGCCCACAAGGGAGTCTATCCGCTTTGAAAAGCATCAAGAAGCGATCCTCCGGCATGTATTCACCTTTGACGAAGACGGCAAGCTTCCCTACTCGATTATCGTTTACTCATGCGTGAAGAAGAGCGGAAAGACTGCCCTGAATGCCCTGGTCATGGCTTATTGGGCTCTCAACATTGAACCACCAAACGAAATAATTTGCACGGCGAATAAGCGTGATCAAGCCATTGCCAGGGGCTTCAATGAACTTAGGGGTTACATTGAGCGAAACGCAGCGTTATTGAACGAGACCGAAAGAATCACCGACCGGCAGATCAAGCTGAAGAACGGTACAACTATCTTAGCAATTCCTAATGACTTCTCGGGAGAGGCGGGCAGCAATCATGGATTAACCACCTGGGACGAACTCTGGGGCTTTGTCACTGAGCGTGACCGTAGGCTGTATGACGAGTTAACGCCCGTTCCTACGAGAAAGAACTCTATTCGGTTCATTACTACCTATGCAGGCTTTGAAGGCGAGTCTGAGCTTTTGGAAGACCTTTATCATGAGGTTTTCAACGAGGACGGAACCGTTAAGCACGGCATCGATAGACCCCTGGGTGAGGATTTTCCGGCATACGCTAAAGGCGAATTGTTCCTGTATTGGGACCATGAACCGAGGATGTCCTGGCAGACTGAAGCGTATTACAAAAGCCAAAGGCAACAGCTCAGGACTAATACTTACCTCAGGCTACACAAAAACCTGTGGGTGTCCAGTGAGGCCGGCCTTTTCAATATGGACAAATGGGACGTCTGTGTGGATTCAAGCCACAGGCCCCCCCTTCCTGATAAATCAATTCATCTGTACGTAGGCGTCGATGCTTCAGTGAAAAAAGACAGGTCCGCCGTGGTGTCCGTCTATCGTGATGGCGACAAGGTAAAGCTTGGCCCTAAACGCTTTTGGCAACCCTCTCCAGATGATCCCATGGACCTGGAGGAAACGATGGAAGCTTATCTCCTGGAGCTTTACCGGGGATACAGCTTGCTTTCCGTCAAATACGATCCGTTTCAGTTTCATCGAAGTGCTACCACGTTGGCGAAGAAGGGCCTCCCCATGGAAGAGTTTCCACAAACCGGAGGGAACCTCACGGAGATGGGCCAGAACCTTTACGACCTGGTGGAATATGGAAATATTGTGCTCTATGCCTGTAAGGACCTTCGCTATGAGGCCACCTGTGCCATAGCCAAGGAGACTGGCCGAGGGCTTAGAATCGTCAAGGAGAAATCCACCCAGAAGATCGATCAGATTATTGCCCTGGCTATGGCTGTTTTGGAGGCAGTTAGAGAAAAAGACCTGCTTTTTCCATCATTCAAATAACTTTTAAAGGAGAATCGTATGAAGGAAATCAAACATTGCCTGCGAGAGGGGTCGAAGCTTGTAGTCTACTTTGAGAAAAAGGAAGATGGCAGACTTTTTTGTGAAAAAATTCTTGGCGGTCTGTCGTGGCCCACACCCACTTCAACCGGATATTACTGCATCTTTGGTGAGCTACCGGGTACGAAACCCCGCTATAAGCGACTTGTCTTGCTCGCCGAAAGCGAAGCCGATTTACCGAACGAGCTTTACGAGAACCTATGTGAGAATGTAAGAAAGCTGTTGTGTTGGAACTTCTTTAGCGACCTAAGCGAGCCCAATCGAGATTTTTACCAATCTTTCCGGCGCTTCATTGAGCAGAAAGACTTGTCTCGGATTCGGGTTGTCCAAAGTTATCTTAGCTGGTACCCGGCGCTCTGTGCAGTCCAGGAATGGGCCAAGGATGGCGCATTGGATATTGATAGAAATAGCATTTTGGCTGGTCAACTCGGGAAAATGCAGAAGGCCGATCAAAGCGAGTCTGGCAGGGCTGCCTTTTACGCTGTTTCTGCACTTGGGCACGTCGTTGCGGAATATGAGAGGACCAGGAAGGGAGGAGGAGGCCTGCGGAAAGTTGTACCGAGTAAGTTTGTGTGGTGAAATCAAAGAGAGGAGGTGAGCGAACATGCCAATCATTAATAACCCACCGAAAAAGAAATATACGACGCCATACCTCGAAGTGGAACCCCGGCCAGACGTGAGCTACAAAATGCGCGTTTATCGGCCAGGGGACACGCCCATAGACAGGTTTTACAGGAGCCTTGAGCAACTTGAGCGTCAGCGGCAGTATTACAAGGGACAAGGTTTTAAAACTCGCAGAATTTAACCCCGGATTTATCGAAAAAGAAGATGGTATGACAAACCCCCGGGAAGAGGGCTGAACCTCAGACGTGTCGTATGCCTTTCAGCCCTCTTTCCGAGGTGGTTTAATCCTGTCTCGGGGGTGCTTTATTTCCGAGTTAAGGGGTTAAGGTGTTGGTAATGGCGATTAGACACAAAATCAGATCAAACGATAATGGCGGGACAAAGGTTATGAATCTGACCGCTATGTGCTTGTGGTGCAATGAATTTGAACCGTCTAAGAAGTATCGGCCAGGCAAGAACGTGGACTTTATCTGCTCAAGCTGTGTTCAGCTACTTTGCGGGTGCAGCCAGGAGAAGTTGAGAGAGCTTCAAAAGACGTGTCAGGCTAAAGGCTACGGTCGTAGGCTTGAGGCGTTAAAATCATTTGTGGAGGTTGGACATGAGCAACGAAACCCTAAAGGTGCAAGACCTAATGACCGAATCGGACCTTTGCGAACTATTCGGATGCAAAAAAAGTCAACTTGCACGATTAAGAAACGAGGCGCGGCTTCCCTTCTTAAAGATCACCAGAACCAGCAGGCTGTATCTGGAATCTGATGTCGTGAAGTGGTTGGTTGCAAATCGGAAGGTTTTGAACGCCTCGGAGTCTGACGAGCAGGGATTATAAACCGTCCCAAGTCGTCATAGATGAATATGAAACCGTCTGAAACGGGCTGAAGCGGGCGAAGATTTTCTGCTTAAGGGGTGAGTATAGCCGGGCAAAGAAAAGGCCCACAGAGGCGATTCTACCAGGGACCTTTTAGACCCCCTTCAAAGATAGTTGCTCTTTCAAATTTGAATACCCAATATGGGCTGTGTCCTAATCCCCCACAGGAAGAGGGGATAAATTGAAGCACCAGGCCAGGATGCCTGGGAGGGCATCGTACTACGGTACGTAGGTTAAGCTGTTCCGAAAAAATGGCGGTTGTTACCCTTTTTGCTGATGTGTTAAACGCAGCCCGTCTTCGGGCAGTGATGGGTCTGTCTCAAGTTTGAAAGTCTGTGCCTTTATGTTGCTGCCTTACTGATTCTGTTTCCATGCTTGAATTGATTGAATCATCTGATCGCGGCGTTTCCCCGAGCAAATCGAGTTTAGAGTGTCGATGATTCTTCCAGCATTATGTGCGTATAATTTTGCCGTCTCTTGTCTATCGAGGTCGGGCCAAGCAAGGCGATAGTCAGCATGATTTCGTTTTGTTCGAAGATTGTTGAGTTGATTGGCCATATTTTTGATGTCTGCATCACCACTATGGGCAAAATGAAGATAAAGGTCGTTATGGCCTCGGGCGTTTTGGGGGATAGAGAAGCCCATATCTTCAAGTAACTCAACTCCAAGATTGAAAACTGCAAAATACGCACGGCTTATTGCCGTTCGAAAGTCAGCCGGGAACCTGCCATGTTCAGCAAGCCTCAAGGCGAGATAGTGAAAATCGCGTGGCTTCATTGTTTAGGAAATGTTGTAAGTGACTCTAATATTATTCCGCACAAATAGGGGGGTTAAGGTGACCCACCTTCGGGTATATTCGTCGTAAAGATCCAAAATTTCGGTTACGTTACCTTCAAGTGTGACGTCAATCAAAAGCCATTCGTCGTCTGTTTCTGGATCTTGTTCCGAAAGCACGTGCAGGTTTTTGACTGAAGGAAAACAGTCGTAAATAGTTTCTATGGCAGTTTGTAGATAGGGAAATATGTCCTTTTGAGAACAGAACTGAACAACATCATGTGAAAGCCAAGTTTCCAGAGCTCCTGACACGGAAGCTGGCAAGTCAGGCGGGCCGTATGTGGCAAATGTAAAGGGGACCCTACGACGTGAATCATCCCAGAAAACATTCAGCACATCATGTTCAAGTTGAGCTGGAAGTCCATATAGTTTCAGTATCTTGGCATCAATTTGAAACAGAAGATCTTTCGCTTTGTCCGGATCGCTCGAAAGGGACTCCAGATAGCCGTCGACGAGCGGCCTGATACTGCCCCCGCTTTGTTCCAAATCCCTTGGAACCGGAATCGACTTGTAAATACGTGCCGGGATATCTCGTTTACCAGTGTGGGCGTCAATAAATGCTTGTGCAATAGGTGAGTTCAGAATAGCAGCAAGAAGTTCCACATCGATACTTGGTTTTGTTGGCCAAATTGCGTAGAATCGCCTACTGACCAAGCGCCCTTTCCTATCAACAGCAGCCGCATAACACCATGGTCCTCTTGACGTGCGAGAAACTGGAACCACTACTTTAGGGCTCTCCCAATCCAAATTCCAGGCCCCCAGTGCTCTTTTTCTTCTCAGCTTCTTATCGGTCAACATATACGAGGAGTCAGTTGCAGCAAAAACCATGAAACCTTTTGTGACGTTGTATATGACTGGCTTTGAGCCTGGGAAGGGGTTTAAACGAACCACCTTATTCTGTCTTTTCTTCAGCTCTTTTGGTTCATATTGAACTCCAATTCTTACCGTCGCAACGTCCTTGAGCCGAGGTAGATCTTGCAGGCCCTCCCATATTTCTCTTAACATTGGTAGGTTCAATCTGCCATCTAGCCGATCAGTAAAATGTGATTGGGGAACCGTGTCTTCCCACGTCACGTCGTAGCGTATGCGAAACCTATCTCTATGATGGTCTTTAACTTCTCGAAAGACGGTATATGCCTTAGCCTTACTCTTGTCCTTTTTAGCTACGATTGTTACAGTTTCAGCGTAAGAATGCTGAAAAATCCTATCCGGCAAGGAGGTCAGAGAAAGAACGTGAAAACCACTGAGAAAGGTTGCTCTTTGGTTCCTGTAATCTTCTCCATCCAGAAATGAGCGAGGCAAAACTATACCAATTAAGCTACCGTCAGTCATAAGGGGTAACGCTTTTTGCAAGAGATAAGCAGGTTGTGGGATTTCGGAACCATTGCTCTCGATGTTTTCGAAGGGGGGATTTCCCACAACTATTGTTGCATTCCCCACACTGTTTTCGAGTGCTTTTTGAGCAAATATATCTCCTCGCTGAACATCCCAGTTGTTTGATTCTGGAAAATCTGCCAGCATTAGACACATCCGGGCGACTTCCAAAGAAAAAGGTTCAATGTCGACACCATGAAGCCTATCTACAAAGAACTCATGTCTTTGCGCACTACTCCAATTTGACGGTAGAAGGCTCCGCATTCGACGCATCGCAGCTATCAAGAAAATGCCATGTCCGCACATCGGATCTAGAACATTCCATTTTGTCCTTGGTATTTCTTCTATTGGCATTTGAGAAAGGATGTAATCAGCCAAGTAGGAGGGGGTGCTGTGAATACCCAATTGTTTTCGGCTTATTGAGGAAACAAAAGTGTTTTCGTAAACGTAGGCAAGTGTGTCAACAGACAGGTTATGCAATGAAAAAGCCTCCCCAATTTCTTTCGAAATGCTTTTCAACAAATCACTTGGAAGGCCTTCGACCTCCATACTGAGTGAATGACCGTAGTATTGAGAGGCAGCACGCAAAGAAATCAACGGCTCTGAGAAATCAATAGTGGGATCTGTCTTGATGCTCCTGTCCTTTAGGACCTTCGCCGTCAATAGGCGAAAAGTGACATTGAAAATAAGCGATGCATCAAACGGTAGTCTTTCCTTTTCAAATTGCTCTTCAGCATCGTGCAAAATCCGCCTAATCAAGGAATCTATCTTAACTGAAGCTTCCCGCTCTAATGCTGGTAGCAATCCAAGATCAACGAAGTCTATTTGTTGTGCTAAAGGCTTTGGAAATCCTGACTTCAGCCTGATCATCTTTGCAGGATTCCAATTGGCACTCTTGGTTTGGATCAAGTTCGGAAGAGCATCGGTCCTCAATTCTTCTCGAAGGGAAGACTTGTTTACTGTATTTGTCCACCACTCTGACGTCCCATTCCTCACGATGAATATATGTGGGGCACCAAAAGCACGGAGTTGATTAATGACGGTTCCTGCGGGAGATGCCTCATGGACGTACTTGACCCCAAAGCACGCAGAGCGGTAGTCTGGTGGGTCTTGCCCAAATATGGCAAGGTCTAGAATCCTAAGCGGGTTTTCGGGGGCAAAGAAATCTGTGAAACCGTAGTTCCGTTTCACTAGGCTGCGTTTATACCCAATAGAAAGAAATGCATCCTCTATGGGCTCTACCGTAGCTCCAGTATGCCTGCTTTTGTCCGCTGTCATTCTTTTTTTGACAAGGAGGAGTATTTATTGTCCTTCGTGGTGGTTTCTTTGGACCAATTAATGCCCTGCTCTTCAAGGAATTTGACAACAATCATTTCAACCTGAGCAGAGAGGCTACGAAACCCTTGTTTTGAAAGGACCTCCAGGGCTTCCTTTATTTCCGGTGTTGTTTTGAATGTTATAGAGGCTTGTTTCATCCTAATGGAGAGGTAGAATGTATTTATTTTTATTTACTTACCTTTACTTATCGATATTGTCAAAGTATCTTTAAGATTTTATTCTTGACAAAAGATACTTTCTATGATCTTGTATTAGGCAACCATTAACCTCCAAACCACAGGCAATGACAATCAAATCACGAAATAGAACGCTTAACATACCCTGCATGGTGACGTGCAGGGCGGCTCGTCTGTGGGCCGGGAGATGTGTTAGGCGTTTTTTGCAAGGCCCCTGCATCGGTCTATCAGGCTGTTGCAGGGGCTTTCTATTTTAGGCCGTGAGGCCGGAAAGGAGCAAGATGCAAAGTAAGTGCCAGTGGCTACCACCAAACAGGATTACAACCCGAGCGCCTTTTAAGGACCTCTTCCCGATTGAACAGGGCACGGTTGATGCCGTAGCGGACCACATGAAGGCTAACGGCTATGACGAGTCACAACCTATCATCGTATGGAAAGAAAGCCATGATAAGCATCCGGTCATTATTGACGGCCATACGCGACTGTTGGCTGCTTTAAAGATCATGCTGTCACCCGTGTATGTGGCTGTTACCGACTTTCCTGATGAGCAAGCGGCCATAGAGTATGCGATCCACAACCAGAGGGACCGACGCAACTTGACCGATACTGACCTTATCCGGTGTGTGCAGGCTGTGGATAAGCGGAAGCCAAGGGGCGGTGATCGTAAGAGTGGGGCGGTAAAATCAAAAGCGTCAAGTGACGCTATTGATGTTGACAAAGCGGGAAAATCAAAAAGTGCAATTCAACCTTTTGATTCTGCACAGGAGACGGCCAAGATTGTGGGCACATCTAGGGACAAAGTCAAGAAGGCTCGTACCATCCTTGACCATGCTGATGAGGACACAAGGCAGGCTGTGTTGGACGGCAAGAAGTCGATTCATGCGGCGGCTAAGGAGACTCAGAACAAGCGGGAGCCCAAGGTCAAGGAACCGTCCTCAGAAAAACCGCTTCAGGAGATTAGCAGGCTTACGGAAGTGATGGGCGCACTTGATGATGACTTGGGCGATTTTATGCCTCACATCATGCGATATTGCAGAAAGCCCTTGGCTAACAAAGAGAATGCCTACAAAGTGAGAACCTTCTTCAGCCAGGTATATTATTTAAGGGATACGCTCATCGACATTTTTACGGCAGAAATGAACGCCCGAGAGACCGCCACCAAAGAAAAACAGAAGAAACCAATTGAACCAGAGGAAGAGACCCTGTCTGTACCTGAAATAGCAGGCAAGAATTTTGATGAGAAGGTTATCAAATCTGACCTTCCCGTATTGGTTGATTTTTACACGGCTGGCTGTCAGCCATGCCGGCAGTTGTTACCGAAAATCGAAAGCATAGCTGAAGACTACAAAGGCAAGATGTATGTGTATAAGTGTGATGATAAAGATATTTGCAAAAAATATGGTGTTAGAGGGGCATATTCAGGCAGTGTTCCTCAGTTGATTGTATTCCATAACGGCAAACATTATCGGCTTGACCAGATGGCAAGGACAAAGCAGGAGATAAAGAGGGAGGTAAGTAAAGCCCTTCGTAGTTAAAATCGAACCCCACAGACCACGATCACGGCCAGGGGCATACTCAGGTATAGGCCAGGGGCAGAGCGGACTGGCTGTGGTTTGAAGGTGCTGAGCATGTTTGCAATGAGATCCGGGAAGTGGTTCGAGATGCTGTGGATTTTGTAGGTATGCACACAAGAGACCATCAGATGTGAAAGATATCATGGAGGACGAAAACGCCCTGATTTTTTATGCACTCTTTCATAAAGTTATGACGGAAGGGCAATCTGAAACCAGTACGGAATGAGAGGAGGTGAAGATATGCCAGAACAGTCTATTGAAGAACGCTTCAAAGAACTTACGGATTTTTTGGACCGCAACATCGACAAGGCGGTAGCGTTATCAGTGTTGTCTCTGGAGACAGGCAAAGGAGGGGGAACCCTGGGTGAGATTGCCTGTTTTGGACTGGGGGCGCATTTTGAGGATATTGCCGATCAGTTTCGTGACACCCTGCACATGGTGGAAACATTGAAAGGCGGGGTTACCAAGAAACTCACAGAGGATTAGGAAGGAGGACGCACTATTCAAAGGCAACATATAGGAAATGGGAGAAAAAATCAACATCAAAGACGAAAACGAGAAGGAGGGGTAAGCATGACAAACTACCAAGAACAGAGGGCCTGTAATGCCTGGATTAAGTTGGAGGTTTTGCAGCAATTATTTGAAGGTCTGGCAGAGATAGATACGGATAATTGTTTTGCCGGACTGTCTGACATTACAAAATCTATTATTTACGATATCCGGGCGGCATGTGACTGCGTCAAATTCTACCCTGAGTTAGAGCAATATGATGACGCGACCCTCCAACATGAGCTTGAAAGGCGGAAGCCGATAGAAGCCAGGTTAGACGAATTGGAGAAAGAAGAAGCCTCCAGGGACACCGGCGAAAGTGAAACCCCGGACACAAAACCAGAGACCAATGCAGAATGAAAGGAGGGATAATCCATGGCAGAACTATGTGAAAATGACAAGATCAATATTGTGGATCAGGTTGAAGAGGATTTTGGTGTTCTAATAGGGACCTTGGAGTTGATGTCGGGGGCAGCTACAGGCGACCTGGGAACAATAGAGGAATGTTTGATCCCAGTATTTGATAACCTGCAGCATCGTGTGCAGAGAGTTAAGGACCAATACGAAAAACTCTATTACGCGGTCCACCCATTGCCTACAAGGATGGAAACCAAGTTAGCCGATTTGGAAAAAGAAGAAGCCTCCAAGACGCCAGCAAGCGAACCCCCGGAGGCTTCAGAACAGAGCCCATAAGGGCTTATTCACAAGGGAACATAGCAATTATGACGCCACAGTTCAAGATTGAAAATGTAACCATCGAAAACGTGACTATTTACCGCGGCAAAGAACCGGGTGCCTCCGGTACCAGTATCAGCATAAGCGGAGGTACCCATACTCACAAACATTACGGGCCGGTCCCTTCACAAGAGGAGGGGCTGTGCCTGGATGACGTACAAGACCTACAGATCGAACAGCCTGAGGAACCGCCTGCAAAGACCGACAAGGTTATTGTTCGTTCCTGTCGGAAGCGACTCTCGGAACTTAGGCAACAGATCTGTACGTTTGACGGCACACAGACACCGGATGCTGAGTTCTGGCAGGCTTTATATGATAGCTATCAGGCCCTGGAAAGCGATCTGGACGGGGTTTTAAAGTAGGCCACAGGACATGCACAACCATTGGCTATACGCATTGAAAAAGGGTGATCAAAACAGTACGGTAACACGTGGTACAATTTGTCCCACCCAAAACCAACAAAATCAACAAGTTGCACATCACATCTTAAGGCATTGATTTTATCAGTATGTATCAGACGTTTTGCAAAGTCCTTGCTGGTAGCCAATTTACGGCGTTGTGGCGATCCTTCTGGAAGAGGCCACAGGACATGCACAACCATAACCAACACACCACGGGGCTAGGCTGATCACCGAAAAGCCGTGTCCCTGACGGCCTGCCCGTGGTTAACCTACCAGGGAGAAAGTGAGGGACTTTATGGGTATGATCTACAGAAGAAAGAGGAAGGACAAACACGGCAACGTCAAGGAGGGTAAGACCTGGTGGATTAAGTATTATCGGAACGGCAAGCCCTATTATGAGTCTTCCAAGTCCAAGAAGGAGACGGACGCCAAGCGGCTGCTCAAAAGGCGTGAGGGGGAGATCTCACAGGGCAAGCTTCCGGGAATTTACTTTGACCGGGTACGGTTTGACGAACTGGCACAGGACTTTCTGATCGATTACAGGATCAACGGCAAGAAGTCTCTTAGCAGGGCCGAGAGAAGCGTCAGGCACCTTGGGGAGCACTTCGCAGGGTTCAGGGTGACTCAGATTACGACACCAAGGGTTCAGGCATTTATCGAAGAGAGATCAACATGGACCTGTGGCCTATGTAAAGAAACGTTCCTGACCAGTGAGATCGAAGATGCCAAACAGCCTATGTGCCCTTATTGTGGCTCAGAGGAGCTGGTGAAAGGTGCTTCAAACGGTACGATCAACCGTGAACTGGCAGCACTCAAGCGAATGCTGAACCTGGGAGCACAACAGACACCACCAAAGGTTGACCGGGTTCCTCATATCCCGATGCTGAAGGAGAACAACGTCCGCAAGGGGTTCTTTGAGCATGGGGACTTCTTGGCATTGAGGGATGCCCTGCCCTCCTATCTCAAAGGCTTTGTGACGTTTGGGTATCACACAGGATGGCGAGTGTCAGAGATTGCAGGCTTAACTTGGAGCCAAGTCGATCTTGAAAACGGCATTGTCAGGCTTGAAGTAGGCGAGACCAAGAACGATGAAGCCCGGACCGTGCATCTGGATAAAGAACTAAGGGAAGTCTTTGAGAACCAGTGGACAGCCAGGAAGCGAAGCGGGAAGCTAATCCCCTATGTTTTCCCTAACGAAACCGGAGACGGGCCGATAAAGGACTTTAGGGGAGCCTGGGAGAGGGCTTGTGAGGTTGCAGGCATTGGTAAGAGGTTGTTCCACGACTTCAGGCGAACGGCTGTTAGAAACATGGTCAGATCTGGCATCCCTGAAGGTGTCGCTATGAAGATCAGCGGCCACAAGACGCGGTCGGTTTTTGAGCGGTACAATATCGTCAACGATGCTGATTTGAAGCTGGCCGCACAGAGGCAGGAAGCGTACTTGAAAAGCCAAAAGGTTACAAAAAGGTTACAAATCCCCAAAGTGGTGGAATTGGTAGGCTCAAAGGAAAACGGGTAACATGCTGTTTTTACTGGTGCCTGGGGCGGGAATCGAACCCGCACGAGGACAAGCCTCAAGGGATTTTAAGTCCCTTGCGTCTACCTATTCCGCCACCCAGGCATTTGTATTTCGGATGTTAGATTTGCGGCTCACGCCTTGAAAACAGTACGGATTTCGGATTTAACGGAAGCTGAAGTTATTTATCTGAACATTCAGGCCTGACAGTATTTTAGCAGGCAAAAATTGTCAAGGCTCTGTTGCCGAAACAGGGGTAAAGCGGCTTTCCTTACCCCTGATTTGTTACATTTCTGCCCAAACCGAAATATCTTTTTTTATATAACCGGCAAAACGAACGTTGTCAAATGCCGCATCTTCTGGTAACTTTTGCATAGAATGAATAAGTTTTTGTCGCCCCACCCCCTGATCCTGGCCTCAAGATCTCCCAGACGTCGCTATCTCCTTGAGCAGGCCGGCTTAACGTTCAGCGTGATTCCAAGTACTCTTGATGAAAGTTCAGTCCCCGTAAGTCCGCCAGAAAATCATGTTCGTATGCTCGCTAAGGCGAAGGCTGTGGAGGTTGCCGAGCTCTATCCGGAAAGCTGGGTTATTGGGGCCGACACCCTTGTGCTTACGGGGGATGCCGTACTGGGCAAACCCGATACCGCGGTCCAAGCCCGCCAGATGCTTGAGGCACTTAGCGGTAAGACACACCGCGTATTGACCGGCTATTGCATCTGTTGTAAGGCAGCAGGACGCTCCTTTTCTGAGACCGTGGAAACAAAGGTCTTATTCAAGACCCTGAGCGAAAGCGAAATCGATTGGTACATCAACACCAGTGAGCCGTATGACAAGGCCGGAGGGTATGCGGTACAGGGTCTAGGCACCTTCCTGGTAAAGCGGATAGAGGGTTCTTACACAAATGTTGTGGGCCTTCCGGTGTGCGAGGTGATAGAATACCTGCTGGGGGAAGGCATGGTCCGGCGGTAAGAGTAACCCGACACATTTTTGTCTCTTACAGAGCCCACAGAGGCTCAGAGTTGTTGAGTTGAATCCTTGACCCCGGAGGAATATGCTGCGCATTCCACAGGGCAGGGAGGAGGATTCAACTCAAAGGTTCGTCCCTCGTGTTGCTCGAGACAGCCAAAACGGTTTTATGCCCCGGTAGGGGCTGAGAATTTTGTCTGATTTTTCCTCTCAAAAAATCAGACAAACTCTTTTATCTCTGAGAACTCTGTGAGCTCGAGCGACTGAAAGGAGCGGGCGAGAGAACGCTTTGATCAGTTACAATCCAAGGAACATGGTTCTGCAGAAAAATATTCAAAGCAAGCTAAGACGGGTTAAAGACCGAATCAAGGCGGCGGCCCTCTCGGCTGGCCGCGACCCAGAGACTGTGAAATTGGTTGCCGTGAGCAAGACCGTGCCAGCGGATCGTATCCTGGCTTCCATCAAAGCAGGTGCGACTGACCTTGGCGAAAACTATGTGCAGGAGGCGCGGGAAAAGATCGAAGCCCTCAGGGGAGAAAACATTTCATGGCATTTCATAGGCCACCTTCAATCGAACAAGGCAAAGTATGCGGTCAAGCTCTTTGACCTGATTCACTCTGTAGACAGCCTCAAGCTTGCAAAGGAATTAAACAAACGAGCTGGTGCCCCCGGCAAAGTCCAACGCATCTTAATTCAGGTGAATATCTCCGGTGAAGAGTCCAAGTCTGGAATCGACACCAAACGGGCTCTCGAGTTGGTTCGCGAAGTTTCCCTCCTTGAAAACCTCGCCATCCGCGGGCTTATGACCATGCCCCCATACTTCAATGCCCCAGACAGGGTACGGCCCTACTTCCGGGCTCTTAGATCCCTACAAGTCCTTATCCGCCAGGAAGCGATTCCGAATGTGGACATGACTGAACTTTCCATGGGCATGACCGGCGATTTCGAGGCTGCCATTCAGGAAGGGGCCACATTGGTGCGGATTGGAACGGCTATTTTTGGAGAAAGAAGATAAATGATCAAGAGCGGGCTTTTGTCTCTCACAGAGCGCACAGAGACTCAGAGTTTCTTAAGCTGAATTGCTGAGAGGGCAATTAAGCTTAAACTGCCACGCTATTGCGTGATATTTCCGCTGTGTTGGTCAAACACGCCACAATCCGGGTTCAAATGCCCCGCCAGGGGCTGACCGTTTGGCCTGGCTTTTCCTACTCAAAAAACCAGGCCATGAAATTCTCATCTCAGAGATCTCAGCGGGCTCTAGCGACCAGGGGGAGCGAGCGAGAGAATGGTTAGTTTGTCATGAAAGCTCTACTGCACATTTGCTGCGCGCCCTGTGCCATATACCCCTTGAAAATTCTTCGATCAGAGGGCTTTGAGGTCATGGGTTTTTTTTACAATCGCAATATCCAGCCTTTTCAGGAATGCCAGCGGCGTGAAAACGCCCTCAAAACCTATGCCGAGCAGGTAGGCTTAGAGGTTATCTATCAGGACGGTTACGACATGGAAACATTTCTGCAAAATGTGGTGTTTCGTGAGGAAGAACGTTGCCACTATTGCTACCACGACCGGCTAAAGACCGCAGCAATCATCGCCAGACATGGCAAGTTTGACTATTTCACCTCCACCCTTTTGCAGAGTAAATTCCAGAAGCATGACATGATACGCTCGATTGGGAAAAGCCTTGGCAAATCCTACGGCGTGCCGTTCCTGTACCGGGACTTCCGGGAGGGCTGGAAGGAGGGGGTTGAGACCTCAAAGCGTCTGAACATGTACCGCCAGCAATACTGCGGTTGCATTTACAGCGAGAAGGAGCGGTTCTATAAGCGTGGAGGGTGAATCATAAAAACGTGACCGTGTCCGTGGTCCGTGTCCGGGTCAAGGAGGAACTCTATAAGGTGCCACGTAGCAAGGAGGAATTACAAGCTAAAGGAGGGATTCGGCGTTTTTCTGCATATCTTCGAAATCATCCTGGCTCAAACCCGCGCCCAGGACAATTTGTCTTGCCTGCTGTTCAGTGATGAGATCCGAAGGTTCATGGGCATCGGTATTGAAGATCAATTTTGCGCCGTGTTTCCTGGCCAATTTCGCAACGTGCCCGTTCGTCAAGCTGTGTCCCTTTCGAGCGGTGATTTCCAGAAAAACACCTTTTTCCGCTGCCATCACCACTTCCTCCTCCGAAATGAGACCCGGGTGGGCCAGGATGTCAATGTCTGCAGCCAGGGCAGCACGATTGGTACCGGAAGCGACGGGCTCCACAATCGTTTCTCCGTGGACCACTACGATCCTGGCCCCCAGAGAGCGGGCTTGTTCAGCCAAAGGCCCAATATGAGAAGGTGGGATATGCGTCAACTCGATGCCGGGTACGGCCTTAATCTGGTTGACACGATTCAAGCTTTCCGATACAGCCACAATGCGGGGAATGATAAAATCCAGGTTGGAGGCATCACCATGGTCCGTGATACCTATGGCCTTGATACCAAGTACCTCTGCCCGGCGGACCAGTTCAGATGGAACCAGAACGCCATCGCTGAAAATCGAATGGGTGTGCAGATCAATCACGACTCTGAACTTAGCTCCGCTTCGCTACGCAATTTCAAGTGAGCTAAAATGCCTAAAGTGCCTAAAGTGAGCTAAAGTTAAGGATGAAAAAAGCTCTTATAAGTTGTAGAAATTCCAAAACGTTTATTCACATCTTGTATTTGCCAAAATCATCGGGTGAAAGCTTCTCTAAGTACTCCTTCCATTTCATACCCTCCTCACTCTTGTCCCATGCTTCAGGCTCTTCATCCAGTTGCTTTGATTTCTGTATTACAATTTCATCAACGAATATGGGACAACCGGCCCTGAGGGCTATGGCAATGGCATCGCTGGGACGGGCATCTATATTGTATGAGTGGTCATCAAGAGAGAAGTAGATCTGGGCAAAGAATGTGTTATCCTTCAAGTCGCACACCTCCACCTTGGAGATCTTTATCTCTAGTTTATCAATGAAATTCTTGAACAGGTCGTGGGTCATGGGGCGAGCGAAGCGAACATTCTCAAGCTCTGTGGCAATGGCCGTCGCCTCCAGGATACCGATCCAAATTGGAACTGCGTGATCTCCCTGAACGGATTTCAATATGACTATAGGGGTGTTTGACGCCGGATCAATAGTCAAACCCGAAACTTTCATTTCATGCAGCATGGGATATGCCTCCATTTTCGCCAGAGTATTCTCCATGGCCCTTGCCGCCAGGATCCCCAAGCAAGGAATGTGAAAACGCTTCCACAATCCTTACCGGCAAGATCTGGCCGACACGTGCCATGGAATCCGCACCATCCGTGAAGTTGACGATCCTGTTGCAGGGGGTGCGCCCTGTCAACTGATCAACCGATTTTTTGCCAGGACCTTCCACCAGGACCTCCTGAGTCGTCCCCACCAGGGCCTTATTCTTCTTCAGGGTGAACTCCCTTTGAACCTCCAACAAGGTGCTGAAGCGCTCACCCTTTATGGCCTCCGGGACCTTGTTGGAAAACCTGGCAGCCGGAACACCTGGACGATCAGAATACTTGAATAAAAAGAGGCTGTCAAATCCTACCTGCCGGACAAGATCCACGGTGGCTTCAAAGTCAACCCTCTCCTCGCCAGGAAAGCCGATAATGATATCAGAGGTTATTGCAATACCAGGCCGCACGTCGAATAATTTTTCAACCTTCTTGAGATAGAAGTCCCTTGCGTATCCTCTATTCATGCGCCTCAGCACGCGATCTGAGCCGGACTGAACCGGCAGGTGGATATGAGGGGCAAGTTTGTCCAGCCTGCGAAAGGCCTCAATCAATCGATCCGACAGGTCCTTTGGATGCGAGGTCGTAAAACGTATGCGGCGCAAGTCTTCGATATCGTTAACATGTTCAAGGAGTGCCGGAAAATCACATCCATGGCCGTTCTTTTGTCCATATGCATTTACGTTTTGGCCTATGAGTGTGAC
>Ga0114922_10001082_pt1 | contig 25884 bp, 30 predicted proteins | sample AartaG_FD_100975 | JGI IMG/M metagenome (GOLD analysis project Ga0114922, IMG submission 100975) | Deep subsurface microbial communities from Aarhus Bay to uncover new lineages of life (NeLLi) - Aarhus_00045 metaG | ecosystem: Environmental > Aquatic > Marine > Oceanic > Sediment | place... | reverse complement strand
GTCCGGGAGGAGGGACAGGACCTCTATCAGATGATCCCGAGCCAAGGTGGGTTCGTTCCCGCTGACGCGAATGTGTATAAAACGCTTCTTTCTGGCGATCCCAATAAGACGAGGAGCGACCTGCTGGGGAGAATAGAACTGGCCTCGACTTTCTGGATGGGTGACAACAGGGTACGACCAGCAAAAGATGCAGCACAAGCAGCAGCCCACACAATCGGCCGTGGCGATGCCGCCATAGAAAGGGGCAGGCCGGAAGCGGTAGTATTTACGCTGATTGCCTCTGGTGACGATTTTGCTGATTTCCCGGGCTTTTTGTATTGGATCGATCATGATGATTCCAAACCTCCCAAGAGACCCCGACCGCCGTCAGGGAAGGCTTCTGGTTTCTGGCTTCTGGTTACTGGTTTCTGGTCACTGAAAGCCGACAGCTATCAGCTTTCAGTTGTTAGCCAGAGACAAGTGACCAGTAGCCAGTAACCAGATTAAGGCGAAGCTTCGCTATGATTTATCAATTTATCATTGTAAATTTCCTGCCCGAATACCGATTACTTCAAATATACCGCTCTCCTCACATGGTCCTTCCTCTCGAACTGTGCACGGACCAGGTAGATTCCCGATTCAACAAACCTGTCAGGAGACCAAACATGTTCTTTGGACTCATGGATCAGTCGTCCCCGGATATCGTAAATGGTGATCAGGGCATCTGTTGGGGCAATGATATTCACCGCATCGTTAAAGGGATTTGGATATATCTGAATCTCGATTTCTTTAGATTGAGTTTGGGATAATATGCCTGTATATTCAGAGCCCTCGGCGTTGTACCATCGCCTGAAAATCGTTTCGTTTCTATGAAATGCGAGGTTGTCATACGTGAAGTAAACGGATCGCCAGCCCGCGCCGGGCACATGGACCGTTAAATTTTCATTGGCGGATGGGATCTTAAAATGGGGTTTTAGAGGAGGATATTTGGGAAACAGGTTGTCCATCATCGAGATGAATCCGCCGCAAAGAGTTTGTGTGAAAACATATATATGGGTGTTATACTCATTCAAACGAAGTGAAGATATAAGCCTCTAAAGGGAACAGGGACAAGGGATTAGGAGATTCTTTCCCGAAGTATCGGGATCCCGAATGAAATTCGGGGCGTCCCACAAAACGGGACTCAGAATGACATTTTCTTGGACATATTTATCGTTTTCACACAGTCTGAAAGCAGCGAAACGAGGAGTACCCCTGGAAGGTTAGGATCACTATTTTTCTGTCCCCAGTTTCCGGTCTGCCGTCTCCTTTTCTTTTATCTCCGTCTTTCCCACCGATTACCGATCACAGATTACCGAAGGGCCTATAGCAGCACATCAGGTTATCGGCAAATCAGTTGGCAGAGATCAGGATACCAGAGTATCAGATAGGTTTTTCCCCTGATCCTCCGATTTACTGATATCCTGCCCACTGATACTCTGATCTTCTGATCTGCTTCAGTATACACCCACCGATTACCGATCACAGATTACCGATTACATGGTCCTCTTTTTTCTGTTCACCGTTCACCTTTTCCCCCTCCCCCAAACACCCGGTGATTCCGAAAAGGATCGGAAACAACCGGGGTTTACCCTTCCCGTCTCCAGTCTCCGTTTATTCCAAAAGCACCATTTTCTTCACATTGTAAAAATCCTTCATCTGCATTTCTTTTACCGAGATTAATTTTTGAAAATTACAAAAAAAGTTGAAGTATTTCAAGGAATAATAAATAAAACTTGCGTGTCTTAAAATAACAATATATATTTAGAAAACTGAGGAAATTGCAAAAGGAGTCCCTTTTGAAGATCGCCATTACTGCCGACCTTCACCTGACCACACGCCAGGAGTCTCCGGAACGGTATCTGGCCCTGGAGAATATACTTGAGCAGATGATCAAAGATAGGATCGATACGCTTGTCATTGCCGGAGACTTATTTCATGAAACGAGCCGTAACTATGCAGAATTCGAGAATTTTTGTAAAGGTTCAAAATATAAACATATTCAATTTCATGTCATTCCCGGCAACCACGATGCAGGAATTGAAAATGCCTTGTTTGCTGCTGAGAATTTAACTGTATATTCCGAGCCGGAAGTCCACCCATTCGATTTGATGAGTGTCCCCTTTCTCTTTCTCCCCTACAAAAAAGGCAAAACAATGGGTGAAATAGTAGCCTCTTTCAGTCCAGAACTAGATCACAACAGATGGGTCCTCATCGGACATGGGGATTGGATCGAAGGAATGCGGGAAGTCAATCCCCTGGAGCCCGGTATCTACATGCCCTTAACACGCACAGATCTGGAGGCCTTTAAGCCTGCACGGGTCTTATTGGGACACATCCATAAGCCCATGGATAGAGGCATTGTGCACCATCCCGGTTCTCCCTGTCCGTTGGATATCAACGAAACGGGAAGACGTCGCTTTCTGATTGTTGACACCGAGAATGGTTCTATTAGATCTCAATCAGTGGATTCCCCAAGACTCTATTTTAATGAATCATTCGTCATCCTCCCGGTGGAAGACGAGTCGGCCTATTTAAGAGTCCAGATCGAATCCAGAATAGGGAAATGGCGCCTCACGGATGTGGAAAGGTCCAGAGCCAGAATTCGAATCAAAGTCCATGGCTACACCTCGGATAGGAGGGTGTTAATGGAGACACTCAAGGTTTGTTTTAAAGGATTACCTTATTACAAAGACGGTGAACCGGATATCGACGAAGTCTCTGTTGCTAATGATCCGGAGAGGGCAGAGATTGCACAGCGGGTGATGAAAGGCATTCAAAACCTGGAATGGCCCGAAAGGGAAGAGGAGCCCGGGAAAGAAAAAATACTCCTTGAAGCCCTTCATGTGATTTATGGAGATTGAAAAATGGGTGTTCGAATCAAAGAGATCAATGTACAGAATCTGGGGCCGCTTACCCGGTTTAACATGAAATTGGGACTCTTCAATCTTATTTACGGACGAAACGAGCAAGGAAAGACATATCTCGTTGAGTTTCTCATCCGTTCACTTTTCAAGAATGTTCGAGACTGGGGCCTCAGGTCTGAGGCGGGTCGTGGGAGCATTGTTGTGGAAGGATTGGGGACTGAAAAGGTCCATTTTTCCCTCTCGCCATCCCCCAAAATAGATGATTTCTGGGAAAAGGAAGACATGGGTCTCCCTACGGATTATTCACGACTCATTGTGGTCAAGGGCGCCGAAGTTGAGCTGACGAGTAAAGAAGCCCCCAGCGACAGGGCCATCTTGAAACGATATCTTTCCGGGCAAGAGTTATTGGATATCATTGAAAAAAGAATTTCACCCACGATACAGAGCTGTCAATTAGAAAATGGAACGATTATCGGTCCAAATCGAGGCGAAAAAAAATCGAAGGATGATCATGCTAAGAAATTAACAGATGTAGATCAGTTATTTGAGCAACTGGATAAAGGATATTCAAACGGGAAACGGAAAATTCTATCCGATAATAAAAATAATCTTGAGGTTAAGCTGGACTTGATTGAGAAAGCTAAATGTTATCTTGCCTATAAATTGTCTCAAGAAATTGATGGCTTAAAAAATGAAAAACGGCGGTTCTCAGAAGAGGTATTGAGAAGCGCGAGTGAAAATCATCATAGCTATCGCCTCAAGATTAAGGAGATGAAAAGAAAGGAGAACTCACAAAAAGAATCTGAGAACAATAGTAGACACTATAAATGGCTTAAAAAGGCGGAACAGAATTACAAGGATTTATTACATCAAGAAGGATTAAAATTTAGTCACATTTTTTTAATTCTCAGTTTGATCTTTATTCTTATTACGGTGGTTTTCATTATTATAAAGATATCGATCGGAACATATGTTACTTTGGCTTGTGCCGTTCTGTTTGGATTCCTCTATTATTTTCGCATACGTACCTTTATAAAAACGACTCCCGGGAGGGAGGAATTAGAAAAATTAAATGGTGAATTTAAGAGCCGATTCGATAGGGATCTTACTGACTTGACTACGATCCAAGAGATGATACAAAAAGAGGAAGAATTTTATAATAAATCAAAGTTGTTGAATGAACAATTGGCTGATGATATTCGAGAAATGGAATCCATTCAAATTAAAATATCTCAGCAAATTTTCGAGCTTACTGGTGAACGTATTGATCCGGAAAAATGGGATCAGACCCTCCGTGGAATTGAATTAAGACTTAAAGATTTAGATTCAAAAATACACGAAAAAGAGAAACGACTCGCGAGGTTAAATGTATCCGCATCTGATTATTTGATTGACAAACCGGAAATGAATTATGATGAGCAGTTGTATGAGAAAATACAAACAGAATTGGATCATTTCAAAAGTAAAATCAATGAAGAAAATGATAAGTTAAATATATTGAGAAATAGGATATGTGACCAAACACGAGACGATTTTGATACTGAGTGGGAGACACTCATCCAGCATCTTCGTCAGAAGAGGATAGATCTGATAGCCGAGAATAGAAAAATAACAGCGGAAATCATTGGGAAAAAAGTGGTTCATCATGTTCTAACAGATCTGAGAAAGGATGAGGACAGTAAAATTATCCAAGGATTGAAATCGGAAATGATTTTAGATCCCCTTCAAAGGATTACCCAACGTTATAAGGGACTGGAACTTCAAGACGATAAGTTGATCGTCTATGATGACTATGATCATTTTGATCTGGCGGATCTCAGCACTGGCGCTCAGGAGCAGATCTTTCTGGCCCTTCGCATCGGCTTTGTCCAGAAATTGGTCAAGTCTCGAGAACCATTATTCCTCATCCTCGATGATGCTTTCCAATATTCTGACTGGGAACGGCGCGTTTGGTTGATGGATATGATGGTCGATCTGGCGAAAGCGGGTTGGCAGATACTCTATTTTACTATGGATGATCATATCCGCGGATTATTTGAAAAAAAAGGAAAGGTTTTTGGGGATCAATTCAGGATCATTGAACTGGCTACAAAAGACTAGCGAAGATTAGCCCAAACTGGTTTCTGGCTACTGGCTACTGGTCACTGGTTAAATAAAGAATCACTATGATTTAATATGAGTTATAAGAATCTTGAAACTTTATGGGATACTCAATCATTGAGGAACAGGGGACTTTGTGATGATTTGCATAAAAGATTGAATATTTCAGGAAAGAAGCTAAATCGCTTTATCCAAATTTTAGAAAGAAAAGAGATTAATAAAAACAAATAAAAGTAAATTGTATGAACGATCAACCAGATGCCAGTGGCCAGATACCAGTAACCAGTAACAACAAGCCAGTAGCCAGTAACCAGAAACAAGAAACCAGGAAGAAGAGAATTTCTTATATGTTTTGGAGTGTAAATGGTCCATCCTATTGAGAATCTACGGGTTGTCAGCTTGCAGGATGTGGCAGTACCGAGGAAGAAGGTCATCAGGCGATTGGGTTATCCCACCGATATGGATAAAATAAACGGGGAGATCAGTCGAATTCTTGAGGAAGAGGGTCAAAAGGCCCTTGCCTTGTTAGAGCCCAGAGGGATTTATCGGTTATTGAAGATAGCATCGAGGAATGAAGACCTGATCACGTTTAGGGATACTTCCTTTACCATCATGAGCGGCCGGGTGTCTCAGATGTTAAGCGTATCAGATCCTGTCGTTCTCTTCATGGTGACCATCGGGCCGGCGCTGGAGGAAGAAGTCAAGTTGCTTTTTGAACGGGATGAAATGACCAAGGCAGTGATCTTGGATACGATTGGGTCCGAGACAGCCGATGCCGCGGCAGACCGGATGCACCGCGTCGTTATCAAACAACTGGCCAGGGCAGAGGGATACAGAGTGACTCCTCGATTCAGTCCCGGTTACGGGGATTGGCCGGTTACGGTACAGGGAGAATTCTTAAATGCTTCCCATGGGGACAGGATCGGTATCTCAGTCAATGAGTCTTCTTTGATGATTCCGCGAAAATCGGTTTCCGCAGTGCTTGGATGGGTTCGTTCGTAGAGCGGGAGGCAGATTGGCTTCGTTTTACAATTACCAATTTGACGAAGGATGAAATAGAAATGGCTAATACAATGACTGAAATAGGTTTCCTACAGCATATTATTCAAGATCAACTGCACCGCCATTCCGGTTTTCAGGTAGACGATTTATACAAGTTGATATACCAGGCAACCTGCGGGGGGGAGCATTTACTGACAAACAAGTCCAAAGCGAGGAAGAACCTCATAGAAGAGTGGGAGAGTACGGAACGAATCCCAAAGGGTGAAACACTTCTGGAGATTATAGATCCTCGAGGAGAGATTATGCGTGTGAATCTCCGTGTATACAAAAAGATCGGTGGCACGGTTCAGAAAATATTTGAATATTTCATTCGGTCGGTAGATGCGTTCAAGAAAGATCAAGATCGTCTGGTTCGGTACTGGGAGGCCATTATGGAAATGGCTAAGAAAGAAACGATTCCTTTCTCCAAGGACATATTGGAAGATTTCTATATCGATATGGGACGGAAAGGATTCCCTGCGACTCATCATAGTGAGAGTTATCTCGATGCAAATCGTCCATCCTATCGTCTGGTACTAAAGGGGTTATGGGAAGGATTCAATAAAAAAGGGACTGTTTGATAAACATGAAGGAGTCGCAGCGCGGCGAAGCCGCAATTATGAATTGTAATACTATAAAGCGAAAAAAGGAGGGTATTTTGGCCTCAAAGGAACTTGATTCGGTCAAAGATCTCACTCGAGAAGAAATGGAAGATTTCATTCGGGAAAAAGAAAAGATACGGAACATCATCGGTCAGATCGGTGGTAGACCCACGACGATAGGCAAGGTAATCAATAACGCAATGTTAGTATTTATCCTCATCACTCTCATTGCCGCTCCCTTTATTCCCAAAGAGCTGGAACTGCCGGCCATTGAGGTTGGACTCGTTTTACTTTCCTTGAAGATATTTATATTTTTACGTAACGAGGCCAAGGTGATCCATTTTCAGTTCTGGATGCTCTCTTCCCTGGAATGGCGAATGAATGACATGGCAAAACATCTGTCTCGTATAGATGAAAATATACAAAAGATCGCAGATGTTTAGTCGTATGGATTGTTCCTTGATTTTTGCCAAATAATTATGAAGGAACTAAATAATTGACAATTGTCAATTGATAACACTATCTTATTATGACTGAGAACGAGCGAACGCGCATTGAGGGGATGCTGCGCTATGAAAGAGCCCTCTGGAAGGGTGGTACTCGGTTCATCGCGGGGGTGGATGAGGCAGGACGTGGCCCCCTTGCCGGGCCCGTGGTTGCGGCAGCAGTCGTGTTTCCTTCGGATGTCTCTATTACTGGCATCGATGATTCCAAGAGGCTCACTCCGACTCGGCGGGAAGAACTTTTTGAAAAAATAAAGAATGAGGCCCTGGCAGTAGCCACCGGAATTGTTACCGAGAAAGAGATCGACCGTATGAACATTCTCAGGGCCACTTTTAAGGCCATGCGAATGGCCATCGGCAGCCTTTCCATTCGGCCGGAACATATTCTTGTCGATGGTCGTCCTTTGCCGGAGAAGTTTTATCCCCAGACGGCCATTATTGGGGGGGATCGGCAGAGTTATTCTGTCGCTGCTGCTTCAATCATAGCCAAGGTCACCCGGGATCGGATGATGGTGGCATACGATAAAGTATATCCCGAATATGGATTTGTCCGCCATAAAGGATACGGTACAAAAAAGCATGTTGAGGCGATACGTATCCATGGACCCTGTGAGATCCATCGGAAAACATTTCAAATCAAGGGATGGGAAAGTCGATGAAAAAGGATGGGGGGTATAGAAAGCGGGTGGGGAATTGGGGCGAATTAGAGGCAGAGCGTTATTTAAAGGAAAAGGGCTATTGTATTCTGGAGAAGAATTATCGTGCCGAAGGGGGAGAAATCGATCTCATTGCCAAGGATAAAAAGAGCCTCGTTTTTGTGGAGGTGAAGACAAGTACGAGTGATACTTTTGGGGAACCGGAAGAATGGGTGGATCGAAGAAAACAAGTTCAGATTGGGAAAGTAGCGATGGGATATCTCATGGCGAAGCATATTGAAAATATGGATTGCCGTTTCGATGTCGTGGGTGTGATAAAGAACGCTTCGAAGACTGAAATTCGTCATGTTGAGGATGCCTTTTGGCTCGAATCGGATGAACCGGAGAATCTGTATTGAAAGAAAAATTGACCGGTAAAGAAAAACGAAAATTTATTCTGAAAGATTGGGGAAATACGGCACTTGAGATAGGCAAGTGGGTCCTGGTACTTTGGCTCCTATGGCCGATACGGGGTGCCGCTACCGGTCCTGGTCCTGTGGATTTTGTTCGTGTGGCTGCCGGTATTTTACTATTTATTATTTTTGCTGGAAAGTTGTTCTATGACACGATTATCATGGGGATCCTTCGGCAGCGAAGGACGTCTTTAAAGCAAGATATCCTCTCATTTGTCGGAATCATTCTGGTGATGACTCTCGTTGTGGGATTTTTACTGTTATTTGTTGGTTATCTCATGGTCGAGTTGATGAAGATGTCGCAGCAGACGCAAGAGGGATAGGGGCGAGGGAGTATTCCGGGATTTGGAGTGTTGGAGTGTTGGGGAAATGGAGTAATGGATTAACTGTATAGATGGTTATACAGATATTTAGGAAGATGGATGGAGGTTAAGAAGCATGAGATATTTTAAAATACTTGGTCTTTGCGTAATCTTAATATTTGGTCATTGTACGCAATTAGATGAATTTCGTTACGGGGAGATACGGCAGATATCGATTTATGAATCGAATTTTCATGCGGCATTCCCCGGGGCAGCATCGATGGATTCCGGCGAGCTGATTGTCGTCTTTCGTGAGGGGCAGGACCATGTTTCTCCGGATGGAAAAATTCTATTGTGCCGGTCGGAGGATCATGGAAAAAACTGGTCAGAGCCGGATACCATTGTCAGTACGGCTTGGGATTGCCGAGATCCTTCGATTGTTCAATTGAAGGATGGTCTCGTCCTTGTCAATTTTTTTCAATCTAAATACGATGATCAGGGGAAAATAATCGGAGCCGTGGGATGCTTTACGGTTCGGTCCTTTGATAATGGAAAGACATTCACTGCACCGCGGATGGTACAGATCCCGGATGTCGACTGGTCGGCCACATCGGATGGTATCTTGGAACTCAACGACGGTTCCCTGATACTCCCGGTGTATGGAGGCAGGGAAGGAGAGACGTCTTCGGCTATTGCGGTGATCTCCCGTAATGGTGGTGAAACATGGAAAGAGAGTGTTGTGATTGCGAAAGATACGACCGGACAGATCCACTTTCAGAAACCTGCGCTTATTAAACTTCCCGATGGAAAAATACTTTGCGTGTTGAGAACGGCGGGAGCGGATCGTTTCTTGTATCAGACCGTTTCGGAAGATTCCGGAAAGACCTGGTCACTCCATCGAAGCTCGGGGATTCAGGGGCAGGCAGCGAATCTCACTCTAACCAACCACGGTACTCTACTCTGCGCTTACCGCGACTTCTGGCCCAGGGGTGTGAGCTTCGTGCGGAGTTATGATTGGGGCAGAACATGGGAACATGAAATTCAACTGTCCAATGCCGATGACGATTGCGCTTACCCGAGTATTATTCCTGTTGGTGATAGGCTGATGGTTGTCCATTATGGTGTTCATATAAGAAGGCCAAAAACGGCAGAAATGAAGTCGTCAATTCAGGGGACTATTTTTAATGTTCATCCTCCTGAGGCACCAAGAGGTTTTTCTGTCTCTGTACAGGGTGATGAACAGATTAATTTACGCTGGAATTCGGTTGAAGGAGCCGTCTATTACAATATATACAGGGATACTGCTTCGGATTTTGTCCCGGTGCCGGGATATCCTTTTAAAGGGAACGGCATTGCGACACCCACGTTCTCCAGGTATACGGATGTGCGTGTGGACTCGGGCAGGACCTATTATTATCGTGTCACCGCCGTGGCAGGGGAAGGAGAACTCATTCCGGGAACCGGGAGTGAGAGTGAGCCGACACGGGCGATTGGTGTGGAGGCGAAGTGAGGGGATGAAGTGATCTAAAGTGACTAAAGTTAAAAGTGCCTAAAGTGAAGATCAGAACTTGTGCTCACTGTCAACTTATAGGAATAGTATATAAATGTCAGATAAAAATGAAAACGCCGGGGTGACCTCTTCAAATATTCTTTTCTGCGATATGCGTTGTGAACATGCTTCATTTCCAAGGAAGAGGGGATTGACGGAGCTGAGAGCTGCCGTACGTTTTCGGCAATATGGTGCGAATTGGTACAGGAATACGTCACGAAGAATGCCCCATGCAGAGCCCGATTCGGAAAGAGACGGCCTAAGAGCCAATGGTAGAAAAATTTTATGGGGAATTTTATTTCTGTAAAGGTGTTGAAAAAAACATTATTCTATTACTCTGAAAAACTTTGTTTTTTAACAAAATTATTGATCGAGGTTATGGGGTGTTTGGGATGTGAACTTTAGGCACTTTAAATTTTAGTTCACTTTAGGCACTTGCGCTTTAGCGCGTTAGGACTAAAGGAGGTCATATTGAAGAAACAAGAATTATTAGATAAGATTAAAAAGGAGAAAATCGAATTCATCTATCTTTTATTCACGGATATCACAGGAGAACCGAAAAAGGTAACGATTTCGGTAAAAGGTCTGGAGAGTGCCCTGAAACATGGTATCTGGTTCGATGGATCATCCATTGAGGGCTTTGCCAGAATTTATGAATCGGATATGCTTCTCAAGTTGGATATCGATACTTTTTCAATTCTACCCTGGACTTCTGAAGATGGCCGATGTGCGCAGATCATCTGTGATATATATCTCCCCGACGAGAAGCCTTTTGAAGGGGATCCCCGTGGGGTTTTAAAGCGAACCCTGGAAAAGGCAAGGAAAATGGGGTATGAATACTATGTAGGGCCGGAAATTGAATTTTTCCTTTTAGAAAGAGATGCACTCCCCAGTCTGAAAACCCACGATAAGAAGGGCTACTTTGATCTGGGTGTTCACAGTCGTGCTGTAGAGATGTGCCAGGACACGATGCGCCAGATGGAGCATTTTGGAGTTCAATGTGAGACTTATCACCATGAGGTGAGCCACGGCCAGCATGAAATCGATTTGACTTACGATAATGCATTAAAGATTGCCGATGGAATTATTTCTCTGAAACATGTCCTTCGGACCAATGCCATGGCGAGGGATTTGAAAGTTACATTCATGCCAAAGCCGATTTTTGGGGTTAATGGGAATGGAATGCATATCCATCAGAGTCTGGGGGATGGCCAGGGCAAGAATCTTTTCTATGATGCAAGAGATCCATACAACATCTCGGAACTCGCATATCACTTTTTAGCAGGGCAGATAGCCCATGCGCGCAGTCTTGCTCCCCTCGTGGCTCCGACAGTCAATTCCTATAAACGTTTGGTACCCGGTTTTGAGGCACCGGTTTATATCTGCTGGGGAAGAATCAACCGTTCTGCGCTCATTCGTATTCCCATGGTGACCAAGAGTAAGGCCAAAGATGGGGCCAGATTGGAACTCCGTTGTCCGGATCCGTCCTGTAATCCGTACCTTGCCATGGCCAGTATGCTGAGTACAGGCCTGGAAGGTATTGAGAAAAAATTAAATCCTCCGGATGCGGTAGAAGAAAATGTCTACGGCTTCAGTGATGATAAGTTGAAGGAAATGGATATTGCCACTTTGCCCATGAACATTGGTGATGCCGTAAATGATCTGGAAAATGACGATGTTTTGCGCAAGACATTGGGGGATGATCTCACGGATCATTTTATCCATGCGAAGAGGCAGGAGTGGAGAGAGTTCTTATTGCAGGTGACTCCGTGGGAAGTGGAGAAGTATTTGTGAGGGATGGAGGGAAGGAGGGATGAAGGGATGGAGTACTGGAGTACTGGAGTATTGGAGTGTTGGAGTAATGGAGTGTTGGATTAATGGAGTAATGGGATAGATGGATATGTAATGATTTGACGATTGATGAATTTAATGTATCCTTCGTATTAAGCAAAGCGCAGAGTACAAAGTGCATAGCGTCTATTTACGCTCTGCGTTCTGTTCTCTGCGCTTTGCATTAATCTTATGCCAATGGACTGTCTAACCGAACATATACATTTATATTAAATCTTATCTCGGTATTTCGCCAATTATCGAATATCGTATCTGAGAAATGAGACGAAGGCTCCGACAAATAAGACCAAGATCATCAGTACCATGACGATTAAGTCGGGCAGGGCCAATGAAAAGGATTCCCCCAGACTCATGGGAACGAATTCATGCTGGGGCATATCGTCTAATACGGGTTTGGGTTGTTCGAGGGGATTTTGTAGGTCTAAGTTCTCTGTCATTTTGATATTGACCCATTTTGAGAATATCGGCTTGTATGACCTGAGCGAATTGAGAAAGCGTTCGTGCTCTTGGATTCCCGTTTTTCCGAGGCTCAGAGCGCCGAAGGTCAATGCCGATGCAGGGGATATCCGGGAGAGGTTAAGGGCCAGTATCTGTTGTTTATTTCGTTTGGCCAAATACCCGTCCTCAATTTCCCTGTTTTTTGTTTCGATTTGTGTGACCAGGTCCGCCCTCATCTCACCGATGAATTGGCCCAATTTGGCACGATATTCGTCTGTATCTTCCGATGGATTTTCCTGCTGCCATTCCTGAAAGAGTTTCGGTCCTTTAGCCTGAATTTCCTGCATGAAGGCATCTTTCTGGGCATTGACCGTATGCACGGAGGGTACGGGCGCGATATGCTGGGACAGGATCACGGCGCCTTTGGGAATCACAAAGATAAAGATCACCCAGATAAAGAGCAGGATAAAAAGACTGCTCGAGGCACGATTGGTTCGTGAGGAAACAAAAAGACCCAGTGTAAAAAAGACTGAAAGATAGAGGAGAAAAAAGAGAAAGATCAATCCGATCCGAAGCCAATCATCCCCTTTAAGGGATATATCGGGAAAGAGATTGACCATGATCATGGCAATGAGAAAAGGAATCACGAGGGGAACGAGGAGGCTGACAAAACTACCGATAGCCTTGCCCAGTATGACCTGATCTCTTGGCACACGGTTGGACAGGGTCAGTTTGAGGGTTCCCCGTTCCTTCTCACCCACAATGGCATCGAAGGTAAATAGAATGGCGAAAAGACTGAGTACGATCCGAACGATCAATGTCAGATCCAGGGGGCCGAAAATGGCAAAAACCGGGTTGCTGTTATATTTCGAGTCGATCAGCTTGGGATCAAAGGCAATGTTGACGGTGGCGCTCCGGCCGACTGCATCCTGAATGCCGGTAATAATGGTACTCAGTACCTGGGGAGGCTTGGTTATCTTTGTCCCGAGTCCTGCCAATGCACCCCAACTGGGTTGGCTTTCCAGATTCTTTTTATTGAGAGCGATTGCAGAGTTGTACTCTTTCAATTCCGCTCTGTAGCTGTTGATACCGGTATATGCTGCCAGCAAAATGAGAATCGTACAGAGCAAAAAAGTGAACACAAATTTTGGACTGACGATGTTGTCCAAAATTTCTTTCGAGATGATGTTTTTTAACATGACGGGCTCCTTATTCTCTGTTTATAAATATATTGTGATCTGTGAAAATACTCGACGGAACGATTATGCAGCCGCTGCCTCCTGCATATAATCCAGATAGATCTTCTCCAGATTTTCTGCAAGGAATTCTTCTCGAGTACGGAGCATGACCAATCGCCCCTCTTTCATGATGCCCACCCTGTCGGCGATGGCCTTGGTACGAAAGATGTCATGGGTGCTCATGAAAATTGCTTTTCCTTCCTCTTTCAATTTTTTCAGTATTTTCACAAATTCTGCGGCAGCCTTGGGATCGAGTCCGGAGGTCGGCTCGTCCAGGAGGATATTGGGGGCATCTTTGATGATGGCGATGCATATGCCCAGTTTCTGCCTCATTCCTTTTGAGAAGTTCTTCAGCTTCATCTCGTATGCCTTCTCCTGAAGACCGACCTGACGCATGACATTGTAGTAGTCTTCCCGATTCAGATGTTTCTTTCCACCCAATTTGGCGAAATAGTCCAGATTTTGTCGCGCGGTGAAGTTACCGTAGAGCATGACGTTTTCAGAGACAAATGAGACGTGTCCCTTGGCTTCCAATGGATCTTTTGCCGAATCGATTCCGTTGATGAGGGTCTGGCCTTCTGTGGGATCGATGAAATTGAGAAATAGATTGATGGTGGTCGTCTTGCCTGCACCATTGGCGCCCAGCAGACAGAAGATTTCACCTTCCGTCACTTCAAAATTGACATGATCCAGAGCCAGTAGACCATCCTCATAACGTTTGGTTAAGTCAATGGCTTGTAGCATTTTCTCCTCCTTAGCTTAGATAAATACTAATCGTTTTTTTCGTAAACTTACTTCAGAGCATTTTCAGTCGGGCAGATGATCGAGTACCTGTTTCATACTTTGCCTGTATGTCTGAAATGCCTTACGCCCGCTTTTCGTTAAGCTTAATAATGTCCTGGGTATTTTTTTGACAAACTCCTTTTTTATATGAATGTACTCTGCATCTTCTAATTTACTGAGATGGGAAGAAAGGTTCCCACGCGTTAAACCCGTCTGATTCATCAGAAAGAGAAAATCGGCACTCTCTACGACGAAAAGATAGGCCAGGATCAACAACCGCGCCGGCTCATGGATGATACGGTCGATATCCGAGAGAGGCTGAAGGCCTTCGCTGTCAATCTCAGACTTATCCATGGCCCACCTCCTCGTTTGTCCTGGGATATTTTTTCAGGAAACGGACCATCAAGACCAAACCGTTGACAAGGATGATGGTTCCGGCAATACTGAAAGGTATTAATCCATCCAGGGGAGAACCCACATGGAGGTACAATATCTCTGCAGTGATGATGCTTAATCCCATTAGAATTCCGAATAAAAAGAAGCGAGGAAAATCAATGATATGCGCGATGATTGCAAAAATGATTATTGTGAACATCACTAAAAAGAGAGGACCTACATAGTTCGATAAACCGGTTTCAAATGTCGATTGAAATATTTGCATCTTGATTAAGATGATGAGGATGATCTGTATTGGTGTGATAATCGAAGCCAGGATCCAGATCTTTCTCTTGGTTTGCTCCCTTTTCGGTCCAAATCGTACAAAGCCCATTCTCGGTATTGTGATGCGTTGTTTTCCGAAATAACCGATTAGGACTGCAATCAGGGGGATGACGAGATAGTAGAGGGGTTTGGGTACACCCATATTCTTCAGTACCGTATTAATCCCCATACCGATAATGATCACTCCCCATACGATGTCCCACAGACCATCCTGAAAGGTCGACCTGTAAGCCTTTTTTTCGATTTCGCTCAAATTGAAAAGTTTTGTCATGTAGTGCCTCCTTGTCATAGACTCATCTGTTAGTCATATCAGTTTGTAATACAAACCAGTCTACGATAAAGATAGCAAAAAGTTTCAAAAAATCAAACTTTTTTTTACCACGAGCTGTTCGAGAGATAAGGATCGGATGCTCAACATTAAAATCATTTCCTTTGCGTCCATCCATCCATTTATTTATATCGTATCCATCTAATGGCTTCTTTAATGGAGGCTTTTTTACCATACATGAGAATTCCGACGCGATATATTTTGGCAACCAACATGATTAACAGGACTGTCGATGCGGACATGGTAAAAAGGGACAAGTATGCACCCGAAGGGATGATTGGATCGCTTACCGCAATACGAGAAAACATGACAATGGGTGTAAACAGTGGAAATAGAGAGACCCAAAACGCCCTGGGTGTTTCCGGATTCTTCGCCACTGTCAGCATGATAAAAAATCCAATCCAGATGAGGATCATCAACGGCATTTGATACTGTTGGCCCTCGTCTTCGGTGTTGACCATGGCTCCGACGGCTGCAAATATGCTGGAGAAGAAGACAAAACCCAATAAAAAGAAAATAATCATAAATGCGAAAACATTAGATGAAAAATGAATTTGCCGAACAAAACCAAGGACATCCGGGGCGTCAACCCCTAATTGTTTAAAAATGGATTCAGAATAATTCAGCATGAGCAAAATGATGCCGCCAAAAACGATCAACTGCGTGATGCCCAATGCACAGATTCCTGCAATCTTACCCAGCATGAGCTCGATGGGTTTAATGGATGACACAATGGTCTCCGTGATCCGTTGGGTTTTTTCCTCGATGACGCTGCGCATCAGGGTCTGTCCATAAATCATCATCATGAGTATGATCACATAAGTCAGGAGATAGCTCAAAGCAAAACTGGCACCGCCACTCTTCTCGATCTCGCCTTTTTCTGTGACCTGTCGGGTATTTAACCTCACTCTGCCACGATTCATCTCCTGACGAATTTCATCGGCAGGAAGGCCTCTATTCTCGAATCGCATATTGGTAACGATCCATGAAAAAGTTCTGCCGAATGATTCCTGTTCCTCAAAATCGCTCACATTACGTGCGGAATAGGTGATTGTTTTTGACTCGACAATGTCTTCGGGGATAATCATATAACCGTCAATTTCTTTGTTGAGCACCCTGTTTTGAAGACCATCCACGATTGGTTCAAGACCTTCTGCAGTGATGTCCTCTCTAATAAATTGATATTCAGGATCTCCATTTTTTAGAGTATCCGATTGTATTCTAGAGAATTCATCAAAGATGCGACCGGATTGGTCGATGATATGATATGTTCGTGTGGAAGGGCCGAACACCGTACTAAAAATGAAGTACCCTCCAAAAATCAGAATGAGTATCATGGGAAATAAAAAGGTGCCAATGATAAATCCTTTGGTCTTGACTCGTGTTAAATACTCCCGTTTTATGACAGCGAATACTTTCATATTCATGATTCATTTCCTCCCTCATTGGTTCCCTGGATTGTTTCTATGAAGATGTCATTTAACGAGGGTTCTTTTAACTCGAATTTTTTTATGGTAATCGTCTTCACGGCATCTTTCAATAATTTCTGGGGATCCCCGTCTTTCTTCAATTGAACTTCAACATAATTCCCATAGTTGTCAAACTTCTTAATTTGATCCGATTTTTTCAGAAAATCATCGGATCCATCATACTCGATGAGTATGTTTTGTCTGCCAATACTTTTCTTTATTTCCCCCAATTTTCCATAGAGTACTTCTCGGCCTTTATTGATGAGAAAAATTTCTTCGCACAATTTCTCTGCACTCTCCATGACATGGGTAGAGAAGATAATCGTCGTCCTCTTGCCCTTTAATTCCAAAAGGATATCCTTAATGAGATTTTGATTGATTGGGTCAAGGCCGCCGAAGGGTTCGTCTAAGATCAGCAACTTGGGTTCATGGAGGACTGTTCCAATGAATTGGATCTTCTGCTGCATCCCTTTGGAGAGTTCTTCAATTTTTTTATTTTTCCAATCCATTAAATCGATTTTTTCGAGCCAATAATCCACGGCTTGCCTGGCTTTTCTTTTATTCGTTCTCTTTAGAGCGGCCATGAAAAGCAGAAGTTCACCGACTTTCATTTTTCGATATAATCCTCTCTCCTCCGGGAGATAGCCGATGAAGTCGTTGGCGGTTTTAGAGTTTGTTTCTCCCAAAACGGAGACACGGCCTGAATCAGGTAAAATGATATTAATGATCATCCGAATGGAAGTAGTTTTGCCGGCGCCATTGGGACCCAACAATCCAAAAATCACTCCTTCTTCGATGGAAAATGAGACGTCATCCACAGCTCTGAAGTTTCCAAAACTCTTGCTGATGTTATTTACTTCCAGTACTTTCATGTTTCCCTCTTATTTTAACATTAATTGTCTCTTCAAATTTATATATACTATTAACAAACGAAATTCAATTTTATTCAATTTTCATCAGTCTTAAAATTGTTGTCCTTTATTCGAGATATGTTTTGCGTCGTGCAAATGTGACAACCGTTGGGTACAGGAAGAGAATGCCGCAAATGAATAGAATCGCAATTTCCGGTTCTGCGGAACCAATTTTCGTTTTGTAATGAATCGCTAAACCAATGGGAATTCCATAAATAATGGCCGCACAGAGAGCGATGAGTATGATGGCGTCGATACCAAGTCGAGTGTCAGCCCGGAAAACCTCTGACAGCAGATCCCGCTGAATGAAGTATATTGAAAATCCCAGGAGGCTCAATCCGAAAAACATGATCAAATCAAAACCACCGTCATTCCAGGGAGGGAGGTCTCGAGTGACCAACAGATGAATGATAAGATAGATTCCGTATAGACAAAGGCAGGGCAAGAGGAGTATCATGAGCCGTACCATGGCCAGCCGGTGAACGGATAGGGGTAGAAGTATGTGGAGTCGCTCCCTTTTTTCAATATTCCTGTCGATCAAAATTTGTATGACAATGGCCACTGCCATAATACAGGGGAGAACAAACCAGTTATCAGAATGCCTCATCGTTGCAAAGAGATAAAAAGCCGGAACGATCCAAATGAGGGTCAGAATACGATATTTATAATAGTCGATCTCGGCTTTTATTATACTTCCCATTTTATCTCCTTTAACTTCATCTTAATGAATAAGCCATAAAGATCACAAAGAAAACATTAAAATCAAAATTCATAATTCGGTATTCAATATTCGATATTCTGTAACTATTAAGCCATTAGAAATTAGCTGTTAGGGGTTTATAGCAAAATGAACGTGCACCCCCCTGGGGGGTGCTTGCATGAACGAAAAAAGTTTTGTATCTTCATTAAATTGTTGTTCCTTTAACTGTACAGGTTGTGATGATCAAAAAAAACTTATCAAGATCCGGAGACATGTTAATCAACTTCACTTTGAAGCAGGGTGGAGTAAAAATCGAATCATGAACGAACTCGGTGTTTGCAAACATTTCGTTATCAAATGGACTCAGTCTGCTGATCAGGACGTCACAGTTGATAACCGTGGCTGGCCCTCAGGTCAGCGTCGGAAATGGACATTCGGGACCGAAGACCGTATTTTTGAGATCTATGATCAACTCAAGAAGGATCCAGCCGAATTTTTTCATGGCGCAACTGCTATTGCACAGCAATGGCGTCAGCGTTACCCGGATGAGCAGATTCCTCCCCTTAGAACCATTGGCCAAATCATGAAAGATTTAGGTCTTTCAAAACCAAACAAACCACCTCGTAAAAAGGGCGCTGCGCGCTACCTCTGCTATCCAGAGAAAACGGTCTATGGGGGCGCTCTTGGCAACAGGATTATCGAAGCAGACTTCATTGTACGGCGCTACTTGAAGGGAAACAGTGTTCCGGTTCATTTTATTGGTTTTTCGGCCAAGAAAGCGCCTCGTATGCGTTATTTTGAGCGTATTGAGGGCCTTGGACTGCCGATGCCTTTATAAATGCCTGTGATCGGTTTTTTGAGCGTTTTGAAGTGCCTGATGTACTCAAGGTGGACAATGCGGCCACTTTCATTGGCAGCCTCTCAGGGAAACGCTCTTTGAGCAAAACAATACTCTACCTTTTGGGTCAGAAAGTCTGTCCGGTTTTCTCAGTGCCAAAACGACCTTTTTCACAAGCCTCCATCGAAGGCAACAACAGTGTCTTCGCTCGGCATTTCTGGAACAGAAGAACGTTTGAATCCGTTGACGACGTTGACCAGAAGCTTCAGTGGTTCAATGATTCGTCACTCCGCTACACTTCATACAAGCGTCCTGAATATTCCAAAGAACAGAAGAACTTCATCCCCCGTATATATTTCTTGCGCCAGGTACGAGAGAGTGAGAGCACCCGGGGGCACGGCTCGATTAATGTCCTGAACGAAGAGGTCTCCCTCCCGGCCCCCTACATCAACTTCTTTGTGTTGGCTGAGTGGAACCTCCTGACTAAGACGCTAACCGTCTCCATAGAACAAAATGAATTACTCCAAAAGATAAAAGAATTGGACTTCTCCATAAACGAACGTACTGAGAAAAAACTCATGAAGGGGGGTGCACGTTCATTTTGCATCTGACCCCTAACGACTTAATAGTTGCCAACATTTTAACATTTACCGCTCACAGTAAGACTTCCTGTTTGAAAAAGTCAAGACACTCAAACATGCGATGATCATACTGAACAGAAAAAATTTTATAACCCCGAGAGATCCTGAGAAGGGATTCATCCTGGTAAAAAAAGTTTTGATTTGGTCCGTGAGCAAAGGAGAGTTTTTAGTCAATATTAGAACGATGATGCCCAGGATCATTGGAATAATAATTAGGAAGGCTATGGTCATTTGAGCCGTTCTGAGAGTGTTCTTTGAGCGTTTTGTGGCCAGGTCATAGAGAATGCAAAACAGTGAATATATCAGGAGGATGAATCCGAAAATGGTCGTTCCCAATTTTAAAGAGATCACGTTGTTGTAAACTGTTAGATTGTTGAGTAATACGAGTTGGAGAATGAATATGATACATGGCACGATGATGATGAGTAAACGGATCGAGGCGATCATCGTGACGGGAACAGGCAACAGAATGGTTTGCCGATCACGTTTCTCACGGGCTCTTATCTTTACAACGACGGCCCATAGCAGAATCATCATCACAGGCATGATGGACATGTCCGGTTCATAATATTTAATCACTACTGATATGGGTATGATGATAAACCATAGCAGTAAGATGAGTTGGTTATACTTCAATTCAGAATAGAGTGCTTGCCACATCGGTATTGCTCCTCGTTTTCATTTCATGATTTCTATTCTATATAGGATTTTCGTCCTGCAGATGTGAGTATTGTTAGCCCTGCAAACAAAAGACATCCGCTCATGAATTGAATAATGCCGGATCCTGTGGTAAAGAGAGGATCATATTTTATAAAACGAATCATTCGAATAAGACCCGAGGATTCCATGCGTCCATCGAGACCGATGAGGAAGTAATAGATACCCAGAAGGTTCAAGATCAGAACGAGGAATATCAGTACCGTTTTCGACCGTTCTTTTGACAATTTGAATAACCGATTGTTCCTCAGAACGAAGAGCAGGAGATCCCTGAGGATAAAGTATATTGAGAAAATAATAAGAATGATCCCGAAGGCCACCACTGCACCCATGAACGCGACAGGCCTTGCGGGATTCACTATGAACTGAATGAAACAATATGTTGTGATCATTGCTGCACATAGAATGACGATGAGACCCATTCGTTCCAGAGCTCTCAAAACGACCGATACCGGTAAAAGAGCATGCCCGCGATCTCTATTTTCCCTGTTCCTGAAAATGATCCAGTTTTGAATCGGCATCAACATCACACAGAACAGCAACATGGTTGCTGGCATGTCTTCGAGGGGGGGATAGACGGCCATATATGCAATGATGGGAACGAGACCGAATAAAACCAAAAAAAGGATTTTATTGTAGTTGAATTCTGTGATGAGTATGCGCCACATATGTACCTCAGTATCAGATTTATGGTTTCTTTTCTTGTGCATTGCCACCAAGTCACAAAGACATCAAGATTATGTAATTATATTTTAATCTTTTTGGTGATTGCTTCATTAAAGTGATTAAAAGCCGAGGCGTCGATTTGTTGATATTGAATGGATAAAAATTCATGCTTTTTCCTTTGTGACTTGGTGTCCTGGTGGCTAAACAATAACGACCTATTTAAGTCAAAAACGATTTGCGACGGATAAAAATTTGAAAATCCCCAAAAAATAGGCCAAGGCATACGATGTTAAAGATGATCACGTCAATGAGGGATTTGTATGCGACAGGACCAAAATTCAATGGATATCGCATGATCCCGAGAAAATGGAGGTAACCAAAGAGAATAAGCACCCCGAATACCCCCCCCAAAAACAGGAATCGACAGATCTTACAGGCAGTATATTTCAGGTCATGAAAAATGACAAACACGTTGATCACGATCAGAACGAGCGCATTTAATGAGAGCATGTCCCGAAAAACCGGTCCCATATCTACAGGTTGAGTAATGAAGAAAAGGAGGGTCCAGATGGTAAACATGAACATCTGGTTTAATATTACAAATAGGAGACGGGCGACTCCAAATTGTTTTAATGGAATGGGAAGAAGGGATTGCATGTGTTCACGCTTTTCTTTGTCCTCTTCAGCACCGATCATGGCCATGATGATCCAGAATAACATGGTCATGATTCCCAATAATACATGAAGATCGATCACCTTCCATATGACTGCCATGAAGAAAAGAATGATAGCGATTCCATATAAAAAACACAGACCGCCTTTATTGTAATTTAAATCCGCTTTTAAAAATTCCCACATGTTCTTCTCCTTTGTGTGGAGCGTTTAATCCGAGTATTGATAAAATGACCATTATTATTCCGTATATAATTCCCTTCTGCTAAAGAGCGCAATACTCAAATAGGTCAAAGTGAGTCCAACAAATAAAAAAATACAACCACCACCAGGCGATAAAATAGTCTCTTGAATAAATTCTACAACATCACCAAGAGCGCTGTAATTTTCTAATGGTATTATAAATACAATGAACAGTATGTACCCAAGAATGACGAGCATTACATACACGATCATGAGGAGAAATCGTTGAATTTTTTTTAAGAATATATGAGTCAAATCACGGTGTAAAAAGGGTGCTGCATTGACCATGAGTACAAAACCGGTCAAGGACATCATATCCCAAGACAGGATTGAAAATGATTGTGTGTTCCCGATGATCAAATTACTCAGAAAAAACATCACGAGAAGAGCCATCCAGAATGCGATGAGAAAGGACACGCGGACCATGCCTATTTGTTTCACAGAAATGGGAAGCAGGAAGTGAAAACGATCCCTTTTTTCCTTGTGAAGGTTCAGAATCGAATACAACCAGACTACGGCCGTTGCAGCAAATAGGGTGGAGCGGTAGGCCGGAATGCTGTGTTCGAGGTCCCTGCCTCCGATAAATACAAAAACTGTGGATACCATCGTTACTACAGACATGCTCGTGATGAGAATGAATTTGCTATATTCAGAGAGAGATTTAAAAAGCTGCCACATGATCATTTCCTTTTAACACCGTAATGTGTCCAAAATATTACTCCAGATAGGATTTCCTCCGTGCAAACAAAATGACACTCATTATCGTCAAGCCTATTCCCAATAAATTAAATACAATAACCGCATAGGGAGATGAAGCCACATTATGAAAGTTTTCTTTAAATAAATTGATTCGTCTCAGAAAGCTGAAATAGGGTATACCTACTGCAAAAATGATATAAAACAAGATATAACCCAGTAGAATCATAACAACATTAAAAATCCGGAAACCCGACTTTCTAATACTCCCAAAGGAGAATCGAAAAAGATCACGATAAATGAAAAGCGTTGCATTCGCCATGAGGATAAAACCGGACATTGTCAGTGTTTCCAAAATAATTTTATCGAGAGGATAAGGCCTGATGGCCGAACTGCTGATCCAGAAGAGAATGACAAAGCATATCCAGATAGAAATAATATATAAGAGTCGCGAAAGTCCGATCCGTCGAACAGGCAACGGCAGGGATGTGTGGTACCGATCTTTCTTCTCTTTGGTATAACTGATTAAACGAACAAAACATGCGACCATTATACCGACCGCCATCAGACTTCTTACGCCGGGTAAATCGACATCGATATTCTGCCAACCAGTCACTATGTTGGCAATCAAACCGACCAATCCCAGGCTTGTAAAAACCATTATTTCGACTTTATGATAACTTAATTCTGTTTTCAGGAGATGCCACATTTTCACATTCCTTAACATTACCATTTCTTATTCCACACCCTTGAGTATCTGTACAGTGATCTCATCGATGGTCATGCGGCTCTCCTGGATATTCTCAGCACCCAGCCCTCTGAGCTGTTTTAATGTCGCTTTGAAGTTTGAGCTGATGATCTGGTGATCGTTTCCTTCCTTCGTCAGATTCACGGCGGCCTCAAATACGACGTTCTCTTTTGAAAGCTTAAAAGAGATCTTACGCCATTGGTCGGTCAGGTCGTCTTTGGCTGACCTCTGTATGATCTTCCCATTGTGGAGAAAGGCCAGTTCATCGGCCAGACGGCTGATATCGGACAGGATATGGGTCGAATAGAAAATCGCTCGTTCACCGTCCTCCAGGACCTCGAACAAAGTATCCAGTGCCTCGGCCCGTACCACAGGATCCAGACCCGAAGTCGGTTCGTCCAGAAGAAGCAATTTGGGAGAGTGTGCCAGGGCACTCACTAATGAAAGTTTAACCCGGTTTCCGCTGGAGAGGTCTTTAGCCCGTTTATTTAGAGGTAATTGAAATCGCTTGGCTAATTCCAATACTCTCTCGTCAGACCAGTTTGGATAAAACTTGGACAGAAATTTTAGATTTTTCTCTGCAGTCCACCTTTCATAAAATACGTGCACATCTCCCACGTATCCTATATCGAGTTTCCATTCGGGCTTGTGAAGATTATTGCGGCGTCCAAAAATCTCCATCTCACCCCTGTCGGCTTTTACGAGTCCGGTGAGACAGTGCATGGTCGTGGTCTTCCCTGAACCATTGGGACCGATGTAGCCGAGAACGGTACCCGGTTCCAGTTCAAAATTCAAGGGCCCCAGTTGAAACTCAGGATAGGTTTTGACGACATCTTTAAGTCGGAATGCCTTTGTCATGGTGGTTCTCCTTATTCAAATATTCTTGTTTTTAATATTTTAAAATGACTATCGACTATAAGATTTCTCTCCTGATAAATCAAGATCGAAATGACATTTAAGAGTATTTTGTGACACCCTGCTTCGGTGGTCGGGCGTGTATATCCGTGGCAAAACATTCAGGTTCATCCATCGTTTTTTAAGATGACGTCTACCGTTTGGTGAATGTCCTTTCGAGTCAGCCCTTCGGCCGAAGCCGTACGGACCGGACGTTCCAAATTTTCATGCAGCTTCTGTTTGGCCATCTCTTTTTTCCTATCCTGTGGTAATTGAGACACAAAAAACCCCTTTCCTCTGCGTGAATGTATCAATCCTTCATGTATGAGATGTTCATATGCCCGCTGTACCGTGATGACGCTGACGTGTTGTTCTCGGGCCAACACTCGAATAGAAGGCAGGCTGGTATCCGCCGGTAATTCCCCTGCCAGTATCATCGCCCGGATTTGACGGGAAATCTGGCCTTGTAGGGATTCATCCGATAGATCGGTCAAATTTAATATCATCTTGCCCTCTTACTAATGGTCAATTGACAATTGTTAATAGTCAATTGTCAATGTTTTTCTTACTGGTCGTACGTATACTCACATTGATAATCTTTGCGAGCTCGGAACATTCATTTAAGACTTGAATATCATCCCCTTTTACCATTTCAGCTTCCTTTATAATTATCAATTGACAATTGATAGTTGACAATCCACAATTGACAATTAAATAATTCTCAGAATGAGCATCGTCCGATCATCAAGGGTCGTTTGCTCACCGGTAAAGGTATTGAGATCATCCCGAATGATATCCACAATCGCCTGTGAATCCAATTGACGATGGTGAATGAGCAAATTGAACAGTCGGTCTTCAGTATATTCTTCCATTTCGACATTCATGGCTTCGACAACACCATCCGTATAGAGAAAAAGTGTATCCCCTCCATGTAAACGAATCTTGCCTATCTCAAATGATGTATCATCAATGAGTCCGAGGGCAGGGCCCCCGCTCGTCAATGTTTCACAGGATCCATCCTCACTGATATGGATTGGATAATCATGCCCCGCAGTGGTGTATTCGAACTCCCCGGTCATTTTATTAAATACACCGTAGAAGAGGGTGATAAATTTATCTTTTGGTGTGAATCGAGTCACCTGGCGGTTCACATTTTCAAGAATCTGTTGGATACTATTACCATTATTAATTTCACTCTTAAACATGGCCTGAATCTGAGAGATGAGCATGGCGGCCGGCAG
>Ga0114922_10001081_pt1 | contig 25886 bp, 24 predicted proteins | sample AartaG_FD_100975 | JGI IMG/M metagenome (GOLD analysis project Ga0114922, IMG submission 100975) | Deep subsurface microbial communities from Aarhus Bay to uncover new lineages of life (NeLLi) - Aarhus_00045 metaG | ecosystem: Environmental > Aquatic > Marine > Oceanic > Sediment | place... | reverse complement strand
TACAAAGTCACCAACTGTATTGAAAACCTGCTCGCGTTGGGCGTCACGCGGGAGGTTGTGACCGCTTCCCTCGATTAAAATGAGCTCCTTATCTTCCGAAGAAATGGAGTCGAATGCCCAAGAGGCATGCTCTATTGGGAATGCACCGTCGTCCTTAGAGTATATTAATAGGGTGGGTAGTTGCAGTAGAGCCAGCATAGCGGGAAGCTGTTGGACCAGATCGAAAACATGTCCAACCGCATGGAGGGGTTGGACCGGATAGTGTATGTTTAACCGCTCAGCGTCTTTGTCAGTCCAATCCGATTCGTCGGGGGGAGTACGATAGCGCCAAAAATGTTTGACAATCGGTAAAACCGGGCGCAGTCGATGAGCCATCGGTGGAAGATCCATGGGCATGGCCATAAGCACCAGACCATCAAGATCCATCGACGATGCGATCGTAGCTGATAGGACCCCACCAAAGGATAAACCCATCAATACAATTTTGGTGCAGTGTCCTCGGAGCAGGTGATAGCCGTCTTCGAGACCTGCTAGCCAGTCCCGGGATTGCACGCGGAGCAGATCAGCGGGGTCAGTTGCATGACCGAAAAGTCGGAGACCCAGGGCAGAATACCCTTTTTGATGTAAAGATTCTCCCAGCCATAGCATCTCCTGTGGTGATCCAGGGAATCCATGGACGAGCAGGCAACCTATATAGCTGCCTTTGAAGAAGAAAGGTTCACCCCCGGGTTCTATCCTCATCCACTGATGATCCGGAGGGCGCGATCGAGCTGGCTCATGCTCTCACCCCCCTTTTCCGTTACAACGATGTTGTCCTCGATGCGTACTCCTCCTTTTCCCGGAAGATAGATGCCGGGTTCCACAGTGAAGGTCAGCCCAGGTGCTAATGTTCTGGTGTTGCCAGCTACTATATATGGGGCTTCGTGTGGCTCGAGCCCAATACCATGGCCGGTACGATGGATGAAGTGTTCACCATAACCTGCAGCCTCAATGACATTTCGAGACTCCTGATCTATCAGGCTGCAAGTTACACCAGGCTTAACCGCATCACGACCGGCGTCATTGGCCTGCTGGACAATCAGATGGATCGTCTCCAAGGCAGGATCAAGTTCTTCGATCGCGAACGTGCGACATAGGTCGGATATATAACCGCCGACTCGCGCACCCCAATCTAAGATCAGAAGATCCCCTGGCTCAAGCTTACGATTTGTTGGCGTAGCATGCGGAATGGCACTATTCGGACCACTCGCTACGATTGGATTGAATGGGAGATTTGGCTCAGACCCAGCCCTGAGTAATTGGAGAATTAGCTCCGATTCAAGTTGGCGCTCTGTCATCCCAATCCGAATGAGCGATACGGTCTCTCGAAGAGCTGCTTCAGCAATTGCAACAGCTTCGCGCATGAGCTCAACTTCGCCCTCATTTTTAATCAGCCTTAGCTCCAAAAGCAGGTCGTGGGCTGATGAGAATTCCCAGGAGGTCGATATCTCCTTGAGAATAGACAACTCATGGAAGCGCATGACTAGAGGATCGACACCCACGTGTTGAATGGTTTTACCAAGGGATGCTATGACCCTTGCGAACGCATCTGTTCTGGATGCCACGTCTTCTCCATACGCTACCAACTCAATGTCAAGATTTGTGGATTCGGCCTTGGCTTTTTCTAATTCTGGTACGATCAGGGTGGGTTTATTCCCGGGCGCCACGAATAAGAGAACTGGTCGTTCCAAGAGATGAAAGGAAAGCCCGGTGAGATATTGCAGGTTTGATCCAGGTATAAGAATGATCGCATCGAAAGCATGATCACTCAGGAGCCGATCTAATTGTTCCATGCGCTGTTTGTACATTTAATAACCTCCATTGCCCTTGATTATAGCGAGGCGATGGGGTCGGATCAAATAATTCGGCGCTGTGTATGTTTGATTTGAAGCTGGATGCTGTCAGGAGGTGCGTTTGCTTGACAGTGGCTAAAGCTGTCAGGTACAATCCCGTCACCCGATTGGGGCCTGTGGCGCAGCTGGGAGCGCGCATCAATCGCACTGATGAGGTCGCGGGTTCGAATCCCGCCAGGTCCACTCGAATAAGGGCCCATGGCGCAGCTGGGAGCGCGCCTCAATGGCATTGAGGAGGTCGTGGGTTCGAATCCCACTGGGTCCACTTTACAATCGAATAAGCAGACTATGGTAGGAGTAGTAAGCCATCCGTCAGCGAGCCGGGGATATTGTGAGCCCGGTAGGGTGCGAACGGAGTGCCACGAAGGCTGAACTCGCCTACCATCCGAGTATCAGGATAAGTCCTCGCAGTGAACCGAAGTAACTGTGAGCGGGTTCGCCCGTTATAGCGAACTGAGCAGCCCGGGATATTCCTGCAGATTCTAGAAGTCCCGGGAAGCAGGGTGGTACCGCGGAGGTCCCCTTCGTCCCTGTCGAGGCGGAGGGGATTTTGAATTTCTGGATTAGAGGGATTTCTGCCTCTGTGGTTTACGACCTATGACCCGGTTTAAGAACCGGGGAGGAGTACGGCAGTGACAGAACGTTATCAACCTGAAACCATTGAAAAGAAATGGCAAGATCGTTGGGAAAAGGATCAGCTCTATAGAGCTGAGATTGACCCGGATCGGCCCAAATTCTACTTCCTGACAATGCTCCCCTATACCTCCGGGAATATGCATATCGGACATTGGTTTGCCATGACGCCTTCGGATGCACGCGCTCGTTATCTGCGCATGCAGGGCAATAATGTGATGTATCCGATTGGTTTCGATGCTTTTGGCCTCCCTGCAGAAAACGCCGCGATTGAACGTGATATCCATCCAAAAGAATGGACTTACAAGAACATCGAGAACATGCATCGTCAGCTAAGAAGTATGGGTGCGATGTGGGATTGGTCGCGCGAGGCCATCAGTTCCGATCCCGCATATTACCACTGGACACAGTGGTTCTTCTTACAGATGCTCCAGAATGATCTGGCATACCGAAAGATGTCACCTGTTGATTGGTGCCCTAACTGCAACACCACCTTAGCCAGGGAACAGGTTATTGGAGATAACCGAGTTTGTGAGCGCTGCAAGACGCCTGTGATCAAGAAGGATCTGGAGCAGTGGTTCTTCCGCATCACCAACTACGCTGATGAATTGCTGGATTTCTCGATCCTGGATTGGCCTGAAACCGTCAAGCTATTGCAGACAAATTGGATTGGTCGGAGTGAAGGCTCAAGCGTCACCTTCACAACAGAAGAGGGTGATTCGATTGAGGTATTCACTACAAGACCGGATACGCTCTGGGGCGCAACGTTCATGGTACTGGCGCCTGAGCATCCTCTGGTGGAGAAACTAACAACGCCTGAACAGCATGATGAAGTTCACGACTACATTCATGAAGCGACACGCCAAACGGACATCGAGCGTGAGGCACTGGACAAGGAAAAAACGGGAGTCTTCACCGGGGGCTATGCGATCAATCCGGTTAATGATGAACGCATACCTGTGTGGATTGCGGATTATGTCCTGATGACGTATGGGACCGGCGCTATCATGGCCGTACCTGCTCATGACCAGCGCGATTTCGAATTCGCACGCAAATTCGATCTGGCCGTGATCCCGGTCATCCTTCCTGAAGGTGTTGAATCGCTCGATGGCGATACGATGACTGAGGCGTTACCTGAATATGGCGAGATGATCAACTCAGGCGCCCTCACGGGTACTCCCGCGAATGAGGCTTTTGATAAAACAAATACATACCTGGAGGAAAAGGGGACCGGCAAGTTCGCCATTAATTATCGCCTGCATGATTGGTTAATCTCCAGACAGCGTTATTGGGGAGCCCCTATCCCAGTAATTTATTGCCAGAAGTGTGGCATCGTGCCTGTCCCTGAAGATGAGCTCCCAGTTGAATTACCAGACGACATTGAGTGGCGCCCCACCGGGGAGAGTCCTCTGAAATTTCATCCGACCTGGAAGAGCACCAATTGCCCTGAATGCGATGAGCCGGCCGTGCGCGAAACCGACACGATGGACACCTTCATGTGCTCTTCGTGGTACCACTTGCGATACTTGAGCCCTGCATATTCGAAGGGGGCTTTTGATCCGGAGGAATATAGTTATTGGATGCCAGTGGATACCTACACTGGCGGTGTCGAGCATGCCACCATGCACCTGCTTTATACCCGCTTCTTCCATAAAACTTTACGCGACATGGGTATCGCTGAGGGGCATGAACCGATGACTCAGCTGCGCAACCAGGGTCAAATTCTGGGGCCAGATGGGCAGCGAATGAGCAAATCACGTGGGAATGTGATCGATCCAGATGCGCAAGTTTCTTTGTATGGCGCCGATGCGGTTCGAGCATACTTGATGTTCGGCTACCGCTGGTCAGAAGGTGGCGTGTGGAACCCCGATAATATCCAGGGAGTCGTACGCTGGTTAAATCGTGTCTGGGCCCTGGTGCTCGAGACTCGGGATGCCAAGCCGGGAGAGGTCGATGCCGAAATTGAGCGGGCATTGTTACGCAAGACGCATCAGACCTTGCGTCAGGTTTCGCATGATATCAATAACTTTGAGTTCAACACCGTAATTTCAGGCTTGATGGAGTTGACCAACCAGATTGCCACTGCGCGCGAGGCAGGGTTGGCCGGGGTAGACTCTTTCGAACAAGCAGTTGAAGTGTTGCTGCTCATGATGGCACCACCTACGCCGCACATCGCAGAAGAACTATGGGCTAGATCGGGAAAACCATACTCCATCCACAACCAACCCTGGCCTGAATTTGATCCGGAGCTAGCCCAGGAAGATGAGATCACACTTGTGATCCAGGTAAATGGCAAGGTGAGGGATCGCATTACCGTCCCTGCAGGAATTTCGGATGATGAGGCGCGAGAACTGGCGCTGGCGAGCGAGACTGCCGGGCGGTTCGTCGGGGATAAGGAACCTCGTGAGGTCATCGTCATATCCGGGCGATTAGTGAATATTGTCCTATAGACATCGCAAGAGGCGTGGGGGTGTCGTAAGTTTCTCAATTTAAGGGGGTGTGCATGTTCAGCAAGGGACGTCGTTCGATCCGATTACCCGGCTTTGATTATTCTTAGCCGGGTTTTTATTTTATGACGGTTTGCAGTTATCGGAGGCGACCGTTCTTTGGACAGATTATTGAAAGAGAGGTTATTCATACAAAGCTCGGCGCACTTGTGGATAAATGTTGGCAGCAAATTCCACAGCATTTCAATCATGTCGCAATAGACACATTCATCGTGATGCCAAATCACTTACATGGTATTCTGAATCTCATCGAACCACGTAGGGGCACGATATATCGTGCCCCTACCGAAGGATTTGGAAAACCAACGCGAGGATCTGTGCCATCAATCATCCGAGCCTTCAAGGCAGCCGTTACTCGAGAATGGAGAGATGTGACTAAGGAAGAATCTGCAATTGTTTGGCAACGCAACTATTATGAACATACCATCCGTGGAGAAGATGAATTGAATAGATTGCGACGTTATATCGTTGAGAACCCCCTCCGCTGGGCTCACGATCGATACCATCATCCATAATCGCTTAGGGGCGTATGGCAATGTGCCTTTAAAATATGAATATATTCAAAACATGACTCCACTGGGATTTTTCCTAATTTTGCATCCATTTAATACAAAACGTACAATCGCATAGTCTAATATATATAAGCTCAGGAGGTCGCACATGACACGCAGCGTCATTAGCACAACCAACGCCCCTAAGGCTATCGGGCCGTACTCGGTGGGGATCAGCACAGAGAAAATGATATTTGCCTCAGGCAGTCTGGGAATTGATCCAGCAACCGGAGAATTCGTTCCTGGAGGAGTTGAGGAGCAAACTCGCCAGGCGCTCAAGAACCTTGAACAGGTCCTTCTGGCTGGTGGGGGTAGCCTTGAAACGGTGGTTAAGACGACCGTTTTTATGCAAGATCTCTCCGAGTTCAGTAACATGAACGCCGTGTATGCAGAGTTCTTTCCCGCTGACCCACCGGCAAGATCAGCCGTCCAGGTGGCTGCATTGCCCAAGGGTGCAGCAGTCGAGATTGAAGCAATCGCATTGCGATCATCATGAGGCTTGCACTGATTCCAAGGGAAAGAGAATGGCGGGAGAATTGATTTTACTGGTCGATGATGAAGCCAACATTGTCGATCTCGCACGAATGTATCTTGAACGTGAAGGATATCGGGTCGAGACCGCATTTGATGGTGAGCAGGCCTTAGATCGGGTGGTGGAGCTTCAACCTGCTTTAATGGTGCTCGATATCATGCTGCCAGAGGTCGATGGGTTTGAGGTTTGCCGTCAGATCCGAGTTAACTCAGACATCCCGATCATCATGCTTACTGCACGTGATGATGATATCGACAAGATCGTTGGACTCGAACTAGGTGCGGATGACTATCTCACCAAACCTTTTAACCCTCGAGAACTCGTTGCCCGAGTTAAAGCAATCCTGCGTAGGAGTGACCGTAAAACCCGTAAGGAAGGACCAATTCATATTGGTGATGTGAGCATAGACCCTGCCAGTCGCGAGGTGCGGGTAGCGGGAGAGAAGGTCAGCTTAAGAACCAAGGAATTTGATCTGCTGCTATCCCTTATCGAGAATCGAAACGTTGTCCTGAGTCGAGAACAATTACTAAATTTGGTCTGGGGTTATGACTTCTATGGTCAGACGCGCACCGTCGATGTGCATGTTGCTCACCTTCGGAAACGGCTGGCGGAGAGCCATGAAGTTAGAATCGAGACCATTACGGGTGTGGGTTATAAATTGACAGGTTGATCCGATGCTCCGTTCCCTTCAATCACGTTTATTCTTCTCCTATTTACTGATCACAGCACTGATGTTGATCTTGATGCTGTTGGGGTTGGTGGTGCTCTTACGCAATAACCCCATTGCAGATCAAGTTACATATCGACGGATGGAGCTGGGGCTACCTTTTATATCCCGACGAGAAAGAGGATCGATCAGCGAGATGGGACCGAGGGAGCTTGAACAGGCTATCCAACGACTCGATCAAGTGTTGGGAGAACGCGTATTGTTGCTCAATCCTCAAGGGAAAGTTGTTGCGGATAGCCGCGAGGAGCAACCCGCCATCCCACCACTGGCCATTCGAGAAGCGCTGGAGCAGCCAGCTCTCAGGCGTGGTCGCTTTACAGATAGTGATGGGATTCAATGGCTTTATGTCTCTCAAGGTTTAAGGAATGGATATGCCCTCATCGTAGCGGCCGAAAGACCGGCTATTCGGGTTCTTGCCGGTCTCTTTTCCGATGATTTACTCAGGCCGCTCATTCAAGCCGGGGTGATTGCCCTTGCTTTCTCCATCCTGCTTTCCTATCTCATCGCTCGATGGATCGCCAAACCCCTCGATCACATGGCGCAAGCTGCGCGGTCCGTTGCTGCGGGAGAATATCGACGTGATCTTAAGGCAACAGGTCCACGGGAGGTTGAAAGCCTTGCTCGGGCCTTCAACGAGATGATCCATCAAGTGCAGGGTAGTCAAAAATCTCAACGTGATTTTGTTGCCAATGTCTCCCATGAATTGAAAACACCGATCACTTCCATCCAGGGTTTCGCCCAAGCAATACTGGATGGCACGGCGGATGACTTCACGGCGCAGCAACATGCCGCCCAGGTCATCTATGACGAAAGCGATCGACTGAGACGTTTGGTCGAAGAGTTGTTGGATCTGGCGCGGATTGATGCCGGGCAGATCAAATTTAATCGCGATCGTGTTGATCTCAATGCGATCATTGCGAATGTCGTTGAGCGGCTTGGCCTGAGAGCAGATCAAGCCAATGTTGAAATCGAGGTTTTGCTGCCCCTGTTGCCAGCCATGATCGGGGATGGTGATCGGTTGGCGCAGGTTTTTACCAATCTGATCGATAACGCCCTCAAGCATTCTCCGAACGGTGAACGTGTGCGCATACTTGGAGAAACAACAAGTGGGTGGGTGACGATTCACGTCGAAGATAGGGGCGCTGGAATACCGCCAGATGAACTCTCGCGGATTTTCGAACGGTTCTACCAAATGGATAAAGCCCGGACAAGTCAAGGAGTGGGCTTAGGCTTGCCAATATCCCACGAAATCATCCGTAGTCATCACGGAGAAATTCAGGCGCATAGTGTCGTGGGGCAAGGTAGCCGCTTTAGCGTACGCCTGCCATTGACGCGTCCAGACGATTCCACTCTGCAAAGTATTGTCTCCTGATTGTAAGAATGAAACCGGCTCTCCCTCGGCGCAGGTACATCGACAGGGAGAACATTCACGCTGATGTTATTGAGCATCGCTGAGTCATTCACCATGAGGTAAAGCTGGCTAAGGACAGGACTCCAGGTATGTATATACTCAAGCCCTGTTTCGATATAATCCTTGTATGGAATAGGTAGGGAGGTTGTACATGGAGTCTTCTTCAAGCAGGAACACCCGCTGGTTCGTTATTGCTCTGGTAGGCACAATGGCGATGTGCCTGGTTTGCATCGGAGTGGGGTTCCTGGTTTTCAGGTCGGTCATCGATATCACGGAAAAGGCGGTTGAGTCGTTGGATGATGTCATGAATTCCGAACCAACAGTTACTGCTGTTATTTCGCCTTCGGATGATACCGGGGATCGCGTGCTTTCCGAAAAAACACTTGAGGTCTTGAGTTCGACAACTGTACCTATCAATGAGCCGATTGAACTTGCTGAACGACTGCGTGGCTTGTCTGATGTCCCCTTGGTCCTGGCAACTTCTGCCTCCCCAATCGAGGTAGGGACAGTCGAGATGTTTTGGGTATCCAATGTAGATACGATCGAAAACTTCCAGATCGAAGCTGAGATGGTCTACACAACCCCGCATGTTTATTTCTGGATAGAGAACGGGGTTAAGTACGAACTGGACGATGTACAAGCCCTTGTTGATGATTTTGAAGAGCGATCCTATCCGACCGTACGTTCGTTTTTCGGTTCTGAGTGGTCACCGGGGATCGATGGTGATGAACACCTTTACATTATGTATGCGCGTAATCTAGGTTATTCTGTCGGTGGCTATTTTTCAGCAGCGGACTCGCTCCCTCCTCAAGCGCATGAATATTCAAATGGGCATGAGATGTTCTATATCAGTGCGGACAACGTCGAACTATGGGAGGATTTCGCTTATAGCGTTCTGCCACATGAATTCCAGCACATGATCCACTGGTACCGTGATCGCAATGAGGAATCCTGGATGAATGAGGGGTTCTCAGAGCTTGCAGCCCATTACAGCGGTTTTGACGTTAGCGGTTGGGATTGGGCGTATGCGGAAAATCCTGATATCCCTTTAACGTATTGGCCAACAAATGGTGGGACGCATTATGGCCAGTCCTTCCTCTTTGTGGTTTATTTCCTCGATCAATATGGTCCAGAAGCCACAAAGTTATTGGTCACTAATCCCACAAACGGGCTTAAATCCATCGATCAGATCCTTGCCGATCAGAGCCTAGCCAACCCAGACACCGAAGAACCCCTCACAGCCGATGATGTCTTCCGTAATTGGAGTATCGCCCTGGTGGTGCAGGATGAGGACATTGCCGATGGGCGTTATGCCTATAAATCCTATAGTCCTCCTGAGATGCAACCCGTTGACACGATCAGTGACTGCCAAACGGGAACCGGGCCTCAACCACATGCGGTCTATCAATTTGGGATCGACTATATCCAACTAAGCTGTGACGGTTCTTTTACCATCGAATTTGACGGTGCCTCGACAGCGCTTGTTTTACCAGGGGAACCGCATTCAGGGAACTTCGCCTTCTGGTCCAATAGGGGGGATGAGTCCGATATGTTGCTAACTCGTGCATTTGATCTCACGGGTTTGGAAACAACGGATATCGAGCTGGTTTATTGGACCTGGTATGACATCGAGGAAGGTTGGGATTATCTCTACCTTGAGGTTTCCACAGATGATGGAGAAACCTGGACCATCCTTGAGACGCCCTCCGGTACGGATGAAGATTCATCAGGGAATTCCTATGGGTGGGCGTACACAGGATTCAGTGCGGGAGGGGAACTACCTGTCTGGATCGAGGAACGCGTCGATCTCTCCAGCTATGCCGGGGAGGAGGTCCTGTTGCGCTTCGAATACATTACCGATGCTGCAGTGAATGGTGATGGTCTACTTCTAGATGACATCCGCATCGATGCGATCGGATACACAGAAGATTTCGAGGATGATGATCATGGCTGGCAGGCGGAAGGATTTGTTAAGCTCTATAACCGTCTTCCCCAAAAGTACTCCGTTGTGCTGGTTGAACAGGGTCGCGAAACTCGCGTGAGAGAGATGACGTTGGATGAAACCAACACAGGCTCGATTGAAGTTGAGCTAGGCAATGAATTTGATGAAGCCACGCTGATCGTCTCCGGTATGACACGTTACACATGGCAGCCAGCGGCGTACACGTTCGAGATCGTGCCGTGAGGTGATGCGATAGGACAGTTTTACCACAGGAAAAAATCTTAGGGCACGGTGATAGTCCGTGCCCTAAGATTCAGATAAGTAAGATCGTAAGTCGGTCAGATACGTTTTATAAAACTCATACTGAACTTGAACTTACAGATGAGAGGTAAATTAATGTAGGGGCACGAAATTTCGTGCCCCTACGATTCTAGGAATATTTATAAATCCCAATCCTATGATCAAGGTATGCAATTTGTGGTATGGCGCTTGGTATAAAGTCACCTTTCATCCCCATCCAGTAATGGGATTGATGAAAGATAAAAAGTAGGGACGAATCGCCATTCACTCCTCCGCAATCATGAAACTGAAACCGCACATCCACTTGCCTTGTTTCAGCTGGTTTTTTTTGGTGTGCCGGTGCGAAGGTTCTCAAGCTCGGTCTCTAATTGTGTTACGCGAGCCTGATAAGCATCCTTAACTTCATCACGGAAGCTCTCCGTACGTTGACGAATCTGCTGGCGGAGCTCTTCGCCTGATGCAGGGGCAAGCAAGATCGCAGTTACGGATCCAACCAGTGCGCCACATAGCGCACCAGCAATAAAACTCATAAAGCGGCGCATCCTTCACCTCCGTTGTGATGTTGTCATTATCGCATAAATTAGTGGAAGGTTTACGTTAGAAGGCTGATGAGTATTGATTATCTGGAAGGCGCCAAGGAAATTTGGTATCACCATGGGATGCTTGATATACTCAGGACCGTTATGTAAGTGATAATCTATAGCCCGAATATATCTCCAGGAGGATAGATGGTTTCCATTTCAATTGAATACTGTGCGGTTTGACACTATACCGATAGAGCCATCGGTGCGATGGCCGAATTATTAAGCAAGTTTGAATACCAAGTTGGTTCAATCGAGCTGATACCATCCGACGGAGGCAAGTTTGAAGTGAAGGTTGGTGACCAACTGGTCTACTCCAAGCTACAAACCGGTAGCCATATCGAACCGGGCAAGCTTGTTGAATTGGTAGGCAAGGTAATCTAAATCCCTGACCACTTAGGAACAAAAAATGCGAGCCATTCTTCAACGAGTGCGACATGGACGCGTATCTGTCGCGGGCAAGGTCATAGCAGAAATCGGACAAGGATATGTAATTCTGCTTGGAGTAAGCGTAGATGATGGTGAAGAACAGGCTTTCTGGTTGGCGAAAAAATGTGCAAACCTGCGTTTATTCGAGGATGCCCACGGCAGGATGAATCTCTCGCTAGATGAAGTAGGAGGAGAGGTTTTGGTCGTGTCACAGTTCACGCTTTATGCTGATGCTCGCAAGGGACGCCGTCCGAGTTTTACCCGAGCCGCTCTTCCCGAGAAAGCAAAACCCCTTGTGGATTCTTTTATTGACACACTCATAGCTGAGGGAATACCAGTGCAGGTAGGTGAGTTTGGCGAGCATATGTTAGTGGATATTGAGAATGATGGTCCCGTCACATTGATCCTGGAGCGAAACGCAGGGGGTTAGTCGGTTATCATAATGAAGCGAACCGATGAATGTGAGGAAGTGCCCGAAAATACTTCGGGCATTCTTCGTTCTTCGTTAAATATCCATCATTGGTTGGTCGAATATGTCTGTAAAATCTTCGAGTACACGGCCGGGGTCAAGCCAGAGCATCGTATCAAGTTGCACTGCCGCCGCACCTATACTAAAAGCTCCACGAATATCTTCAACTGAAAACAATCCACAACCAAGGATCACGGGGATATCCATTGCGTTGAGAAAACGCTCTAATTGGTATAAAGCCATAGGCTGTAAACCCGGCCCATAGTACCGTCCGGAGATTCTGGTTTGCTCCACAGTCGTAAGGCTACCGCGCGGGGGACCAATCACTACTGCGTTAACCCCAGAATGCATCAAAGCCAATTGAACCTCACGGTCCGTATCGGGCAGTACACGCGCAAGTATGGGAAGTTGACTGAGAGTCGCCGCAGCGAGGATGGCTTCAGCATTGTCGGGTGTGGTGTGTGTTAATCCTATTTCAAGTGCCTGGAATGGATGATCTATAGCATCAAGCTGTTCGACAATCGCTTCCATATCCTGCGAATCATTCGCGAGTAGATGGAGGATGACAGGCTGCGAGTGCATTTCCCAATGGTACCTGTGATCATGCAAGGCTTTTCGAATCCCTGGATTGGGTAAGCCTGTGTGCAGCAATGCGCCACCCGGGAAACTCTCGAAACGGGGCGGCTTTGCTGGTTGTCGGCGCATAAGACTGATGGGATGGGTGACGAATGCACCCAAACGGTTGAGGTCAAAGGGATAATTATCGTCCGGTATGAATCCCAATATGCCGGCGCTATTCATGATGGGAGGATTGATGATCAGATCTTGCTTTCCGCTTGAGAGAGCCAGCCCGTTCATAATAGATCTCATGCTCAGTCGGTGAGCCGGGAGGGATCTGATTTGATGTCGAGACCATCGTAAATCAACGCACTGCTACAGTTTTTCCTCAAAAACTTGGCTAATCGATCCTCTGTGAGGGAATCCAGTGGAGGCCATGAGCGTTGTAAGCTCTCTACTTTCATGAGAACTTCAGCAAGCTCTAGAGATCGTCCCGCTTTCTGAGAGGAGCGGCGGACAAAGAGCGCGCCTTGTGTGCGATGACATTCAGCTGCCTTGAGTTTGGCGGGCAACCAATTTTTGATATCGAGGATGAAATCCGCTGGGTCGTCTTTATTTGCCAACCTTGGTCGAGGGTGGTTGGGATAGTCAGCCAAGACTGTATACAGTGGTATAGACCTGCCTGTATCCGATTGCAGAGCTAATTTGCTAGCCTTATGCATCAATATATGCGCGGGATGCCCATACTCACCGTTGGATCCATGCGTGATAAGAACATCGGCTTGCATGGCTTGCCGTGCAGTGGCAAGCTCCTGGGCAAGACCTTCAAACTCGGCCTCAAAGGGGTATAGTGCTTCACCTTCCCCAACCAGCGGATCAATATAGTCGAGTACAAGTACGGACTCTGCCCCAAGTATTTCAGCCGCACACCGCAGCTCCGCTTCCCTGACCATACCGAGTTTGGATCGTTCAGTGAGGGGAGGTTCGCCCAGCTCGCCTCCCTCGCCCCGAGTTGCTAGCAATAAATGGAGTGTGGCACCCTGATCCACCAACATTGCTAGAATTCCCCCAGCTAGCATGGTCTCATCATCCGGGTGTGCAAAAGCGGCCAGGACGGTTAGATCAGTCACGAATGTCCTCGAAATTATGCACAAGCCCCATCTGACATGCGAGAATCCAACCTTTTCGATGGGGAATAACGCAAGCCTGGCATCCGCCAAGCCCACATGGCGTGGGAACATCTACCAGCGCCTGAATCAATGAAATCTTTCGATCGAGCAATTCACTATGTAAAGGACGGTAGTTCGCAGGCCAGTAAGGTCCAGGGAGCTCGATTGCGATGAAGTCCGCCCAATCGACGGCATCCTCAGGTGCAACGGGACGTTCAATAGCGGCGGGCAAGCTTGGTAATGGCATTTTCGACCAAAACGCTACGGATGCAGATTGGGTATGGCCTACATTGAGCAAAGGAAGCAAACGCTCTGGGTGATTCCCAAGACTGAGCAGAAGCCAATTTTGCGATGTCGCGGGAGGTGAGAACGTATTCCCGATCGGACCGAGGAAATCAATCGCCTTGCCCGGAAACCAGGAGGGATCTGGAACATGGTCGAAAACAATCCGGGTGGGAGAACTGTTGATTGGGAATAATCGGGTGCGGGCTGTAGTCTCCACGTTAGGATGGTAAGCCATTACGAATTGCCCGGCGCTGATAGTCATTGGCTGTGATAGTTCTACGACCAGGGTAGGGGTTCCTAGCGGTTCAAGCGTATGGGAAGAGATGACGCCCGGGATCTGTCGCATGATGTCGATGCTATCATGGGTGGGTGAGGCAGGGCAATGTCAGCTTAGGGTCGGATGGGATCTAGGTCGCGTGATAGAATCGTTCCAGTAGATAAAACTTGAGACTAATGATCCTTGAAGGAGGAGTGCATGAATGTCGCAATTGTATTATCAGCAGTATCCACATTGGCAAGGTTGCTGGCATTGGTTGTCATCGGTTTGTCGATTGTGCGTGCTGCCCGAGGAAAACCGTTTCGGGCTGCAACAGCCACAATTATCGGAACGATTATCCTGGCATTGCTCCTGACTACAGTCAGCGCAGGCCTGGTCTTCGTTCAGCCGACCGAGCGCGGGGTTGTGATCACAGCATTGGGTGAGGGTATTCGCCCTGATGCACTCGAGCCCGGCTTGAATTGGGTCGTACCCTTTCTGGAGAACGTGATCATGTATCCGATCACGCGCCAGACGTACACCATGTCGATCGCGCCGGAGGAGGGGGCCATACGCGGCGATGATTCGGTCGAAGCGCGAACCGCCGACGGCCAGATCGTACGGGTCGATGCCTCGGTGATCTTCTCGATTGACCCGAGCAAAGTGGTTGAATCACACCTGAAATGGTCGGGTGCCTACATCAACAACCTGGTCCGACCTGTCTCCCGCGGTGTGATTCGGGACGGCGTCTCACAATTTCGGATCGACGAGGTGGTCAGCACCAAGCGTTTTGAGTTGACCAGTTTCATGTTGGACCAACTATCCAAGACTTTTAATGAAGGCAACTTGATCCTGCATGATTTTGTGCTGCGCAACATCGCCTTCTCCGAGGAGTATGCCGATTCGGTCGAGCAGAAGCAGATCGCCGAGCAGTTGGCGCAGCAAGCCGCCTTTATCGTCCAACAACGTGAACAGGAAGCGGAGCAAGCCCGTCAGGTTGCGCAGGGTGAGGCTGACGCGGTCGTAATCCAGGCTGAAGGTCGAGCGGAAGCGCGTGTGATCGAGGCCAAAGCTGAAGCAGAGGCTTTGGGATTAATCTCGAGCGCGCTGAAGAATAACCCCGATCTGATCACCTTTGAATACATCCAGAAGCTTGGGCCTGGAATCCAGGTAATGTTGGTACCGCAGGATAATCCATACCTCTTGCCTCTACCTTCACTAGGGAGCTCGGGCTTCACACCAGTACCATAGCATCAGGTACTGAAGATATAGAGAAAAAAGCGCCCCCTCTTAAAGGGGCGCTTTTTATTTCCGATAGAGATAGTAGCGATAACTTCAACCGAGGCGAAGGGCTATCAAGGGCACAAGCATCTCCTCAGCCGATAAACCACCGTGTCGACCGATGAGTGGATTTTCTTTCGCAGCCCACCATAAATAGGCATCCTGGTGTGTGATCACGGTCAGATCACCCAGTCGCTCACGTGCCAATGGGCTGGGAGTGCCTGGACCGAAGAGTCCGGTTTCGAGCAGTTGCGATGAAGGTAAGACGCTGAAAGCACCTGGCCAGGTTCGCCGGAGATACTCTTCAATTGCTGCCCCCTGGCCTGGCTTCACGTAGAGGTAAGCCAGCCGATTCTCGCCGGTTGGAGACATATGCAATCGTCGCGCAAGGTCGTCATGGTTGGATAACTCATAGTGTGGATCTTTCCGTGTCGTCAGTTGCCCATGATCCGCCAGCAAGATCACCAGGGTTTCAGATCCAACGACGGCATCAATCTTTTCCAGGAATTCGGCAACCATTGTCTCAGTAAAAACGCGGAACTCCGCCTCAGCTTGTTCTGAATCTGGACCGTGTCGATGGGAGAGCCCATCCACGCCGCCGTAATACACCCAGATCAACCGTTTTTGGCTGATCTTCTGATTGGCTAGGTTTCGAACGGCGATCCACAGGTCGCTGGGGTGGGCGAAGCTGTGAGCCTCGACTGCAGGATAGTGCATGCGTGATAACCCTGAACCGCTGATGCTGTAATGCAAAAAAGCATGCACATCGACACCCGCATGGCGAAGATGGGGTCCGATGGTTTTGACAGGCAAGAAAGTCTCGGGATCCAAACCTGCAGTGTAGAGTAAGCCGGCGCGCCCATCGAACACAGCCGGGGCATGTGTGATCATGTTGGCGATCAAACCAAATTCCTTGAGAAAGATCTCATATCCAAGGATGCCGTGCGCCGCTGGGCTGTGGCCGGTCCACAACGTGGTCAGTGCGGCGCTCGTCGTGGAGGGTACGATCGATGTCAGCGCGCCCGATAATCCCCGCTTTACCCAACTACTCAGCTTAATCCCCGGGTGCTCAAGCCACCGCTGGAAACGGTGTAGGGCTACAGCATCGATCAACACACAGACGATTTGTCTCGCCCTTTTGGCAAGGTCATCCAATCCTGGGATGTCGATCGGGGGATGATGGAGTTCTGCAGCGCCAAACCACTTTGCCAGGCTCCCAGGAAGATTGAGAATGGAAAGTCCGTCGTACGCAGGATGAATACAATCATCTTTTAGCTGAAGGTCGGGAAGCTTATTAGCTCGAATGCGTTTAACCAATTCCTGTGTGAGATCCGACATAGGACGATGGTCAACTTTCTCCAGCGATAGTGGTCACTGGTATGAGGATGGGGGTTAGCCTATAATTCTACACGAGATGTATCGGGGGGTATTTAGGCCGGAGGAGGGACTCCCTCGTTGAACCCATCGACAAGCATTCGAGCGGGTAAGCCATCGACTACTTGGTTCCAACGCACCTTCGGTGGACGTCGCGGCCGTGTATTGCGTGAATATCTAACCGGATATTTGTTTATCGCTCCAGCCACCTTTCTGGTTTTCCTCTTTGGGATCTTCCCTGTTGGATTTGCCCTCTATATCAGTCTGCATAAATGGAAAATAAAGCATGGTCCATATGTTGGGCTAAAGAATTTTGCTAGTGCCATTGATACCTTGGCATACCTTTTATTCTTTGGAGTCGCAGTCGGCCTAGCATATCTAGCTACGCGCAGTACTCGTGAGATTCTATCCAATGCGCGCAAAGATTCTGTGCGACTTTGGCTTCATCTCTTGCTGGGGAGCCTACATGCTGGGTCCGTGGTCTTATTTCTACGGTACGTGATCATCTTGGCACCTGAAATTCTCGGGATTGCCGACAAAGTAAAAGGCTTGGAACGCTCTCGAGAATTATTCCTCCAGTTGATGGGAGAGGCGTTACGCGCTGAAAGTGTATGGCCTGCTTTTCTGCAATGGATCGTAATTTTCGCACTAGCCTGGTTGTTGACATTTATACTTTGGCGATTTCTCACTTCGCAAAGAAGGGACTTTTATCTTACACAATCATCATTGGCTGTGACAGCTGCTGCTGGTGCAGTTATCACCGCCTTATTTACTTGGACCGAGATGCAAAAAGCCATCGTTGACGCAAGGGAAGTCGGCACGGAAGCACCCATCGGTATCCAGGTCGTCAGCATCACGGCTGGGGTTCTTCTCCTGGTTTCAGCATGGAAATTGTGGACAAGCGCTGTGAACCATGAATCTGATCGAGTTTTTCTATTGCGTGGTCTCTCCGCACTTTTCTTGATTATTGGCGCTTGGCTGCTTATCGGGGAGGTGCCTGCCGTCATCGAAGCCGGGGACAAGGATTTATGGCTAGGTCTTCAAGTTACCATTTTTTACTCACTCGGTACGGTCCCATTTCAATTAAGTATTTCATTGGTTCTGGCATATCTGTTGTTTCAGAATGTGCGCGGCAAGGAATTCTTCCGTGTGGTGTACTTTCTACCTTACGTCACCCCTGCGGTCGCTAGCGCGGTTGTCTTCAACCTGATCTTTGGACCACGTGCGTCCTCACCGATCAATGCTATCATTACGTTCTTTGGGGGGGAACAACAGAAGTGGTTGATGGAGCCAAACGGCGTATTCGCGATCCTTGGGAAATATGTGGGTCTTGGCGTACCAGAGTGGGCGGCGGGGCCAAGTCTGGCTTTGGTCGTGATCATTATTTATTCCATTTGGACTTATGTCGGGTACGACACAGTAATTTATCTCGCCGGACTAGGAAACATATCGAATGATCTCAACGAGTCTGCAGCCATTGATGGAGCTAACCGCTGGCAGATCTTTCGTCACATCACGTTGCCTTTGCTCTCACCAACGACATATTTTCTCTCCTTGATTGCAGTCATTGGCACCTTTAAGGCTTTCAATCATATCTACGTGTTGCGGGATCCATTGGCACTGGGGACCGTGGATACATTCAGTGTGGTCATATTTGATGAGTTTTTCACGAAGAGCCGTTTCGGTCACGCGTCGGCAATGGCATTTGTCCTCTTCGGCATCATCCTGGCTCTCACGTATGTAAACAACAAAGTTCAAGGTTCGCGAGTATTTTATGGATAACCGGAACGTTAAAACCCCCGGTCGTCTTTATCTCATTTCTCGGCGGTTAGGTAGCGCTTCTATCTACTTCGTTCTCATTCTGGGAGCTTTTATCTCCATTGTCCCTTTTATTTGGATGATGTCAGCCTCGCTGATGACGAGAAACGAGGCTCTTAGCAGTCAATTGATCAGCAAACAACCCCTATTTGAGCAATTCGTTTACTCTGAGGGAGAATTAGACCAACGCCTCAGTGAGAATATCCCCGATTTTGTAAAAGAGACGGATGCCTTGGGCGTGCATGAGATGAAAATGACGGCCCGGGAATATGCCAACCAATCCGAAATCTATTGGGTGATAGGTGACTCAGTTTATCGAGGGGGGGTAGTCAATTATATCTTTGCCTGGCGCGAGGGGGAATTCTCCGAGTTCCTCGTAAATTCTGTGCAGATTACTTTCATTACACTGGCAGGAGAATTAATCTTCAGCATCCTGGCAGCTTACGCCTTCGCCCGCATTAAATTCCCGGGGAGAAATATCATTTTCGGTATTCTATTGAGTAGTATGATGATACCGGGGATGGTGACCATGATCCCTAACTTCATCAGCATCACTTGGTTCGAACGTATAGGACCATTGAAGTGGTTCGATAACTGGCCTGCATTGACAATCCCTTTCATGGGGAGCGTGTTTGCTATCTTCTTATTACGCCAGTTCTTTGCTCAAATTCCTGACGACCTATTTGATGCCGCCCAAATTGATGGCGCCAGCCATTTCCAATTCCTGTGGCGGGTAGTGCTGCCCCTCTCTAAAGCGCCTATTCTGGTGCTAACCGTCCTTTCTTTCATTGGATCTTGGAATGCGCTAGCGTGGCCTCTACTCGTGACAAAAACACCTGATTGGCGGCCGATCGCCGTAGGTCTTTATTATTTTGTGGATGCGGAAGCTGGCTCATGGCTCAATTTCCAGATGGCCGGGGCGGTTGTTACGATCATTCCGATCTTGATCCTTTACTTCCTTACTCAGAGACAATTTACTGAAAGTATCAGCCGCACAGGCTTGAAAGGCTGAGTGAAGCTATCTGCTGTGAATTCGGGCGTTTTAAAAAAAGGAGGTACTGTTAATCGGAGAACTTATAAGCAACTTTGCTATGCTACTGCTATAAAGATAGAGATAACTTTATCTAACACAACTTGAGGAGGAAAGATGTCTAAGAAAGTAATTGGCGTTCTGATTTTAACGTTGTTGGCAATTTCACCAGTACTTGCAGCCTGCGCGCCAGCAGCGACGGAAGCGCCCCCACCTGAACCCACAGTAGCTCCACCGCCAACTGATGTACCGGAACCAACCGAGCCACCAGTCCCAACTGGACCACTTGGAGTCACAGCCGCGGACTTAGATGGCGTTGAAGTCGAGTTTTGGCACGTATGGTCCAGGAGCGTGGGTGAGGCGATCGAGGCGATGGCGGCAGAATTCAGCGCCATGAATGAGTACGGGATTACGGTAACGCCCATCAATCAAACCGGTTACAGCGAGCAATTCACCGCCATGAATGCGGCCATTAATACGGGAGATCTGCCCGATGTCGTGGTAGGCTACAACAACCAGTACTTGGCGTGGGATGGGGCTGGTGATGTCATAGAAGACCTGACCCCGTACGTCAATAATCCAAGTTTTGGGTTCACTGCAGATGAGCTCGCCGACTTCTATCCTGCGATCTGGGCTTCCGACAGTGTCGGTGATGAACAACTGGGAATCCCCGCCCAACGCTCGGGCCAGTATTACTTCTATAACTACACATGGGCGCAGGAATTAGGTTTTGACAGCCCGCCTACAACGCCGGCGGAATTTAAAGAACAGGCTTGCGCATCAGCCGAAGCGAACAACACAGATGACGACCCTGCCAATGATGGCACTGGCGGCGTTTTCTTCAAGCCTGAGACATCCACAATTGTGGGATGGGTCTGGGCTTTTGGTGGCGAGGGTGAGATCCCTGGAGAAGGGTATAGCGTCGATACCCCGGAGATGCTTGCATCGACCACCTTCTGGCATGAGTTGCTATCAGAAGGGTGTGCATGGACTCCAGAAGCAGAGTATCCTAATCCTGAGTTTGCTGCCAGACTGGGCTTGTTCTTCGGTAGTTCTATTGCTGGGCTTCCCTATCAGGCAAACGACTTTGCGGATGCCGGCAACGATGATGTTTGGGGCCCGATTCCCCTGCCCACGATAGGAGGAACCCCGGTCGTCGATATCTACGGTCCATCCTTCGCGATGGTCTCCTCCACCCCCGAGGAACAGCTAGCAAGTTGGCTCTTCATGAAATGGTTCACAGAACCTGAAAACCAGGCAAAATGGATTGAAGCGAGTGCCTATTATCCGACGCGTGCGTCGGCATTGGATTTCCTGGGCGACTACATGGAGAGCAACACTAAGTGGGCGGATTCACTCGCATATATCGAGTACGGCAAGGTCGAGCCTCGCTTTGAATCCTACCAATCCGTACGTTATGCTTTTGAAGATGCGATTGCTCAGATTGCCCAAGACGGTTTTACTGCGGACCAGATCCCTGGATTGCTAGCGGATTTGCAGGCGGAAGTTGACGAGCTGCATGCGGAGTCCTTGGAATAAGCAAATCCAAGGTGTCACACGTGCGTGGTGATCTAGTAATTGCCACAAAGCATTCTAGATAGGATGGGCTGCATGACTCGCGGCCCATCCTTTATTTATCGTGCAGGCATGGGCAAGAATATTTTGAATTATTCTGACGATGAAGCCTAGTAGATGGAAGATGATCTAGTATTAACAGTGGCCTTATTTTTTATCGGTTCTCATACGTCATGGGATTGTGCGAGTTGCTACCCATCCTAGAATCGAGTTCAATGGCAGTAAACGATGGAAAACTATGTACAATGTGAGCATATTTACCAGTGCTAGTAGATCGGGGGTGACATGAGCCAAAACGATGAAGTAGAACGTATCCGCAAGATACGCGATCGCCAATTAAACCTGCGAGACCACTCCGTAGAAACGAAGCGTGTCCACCGAGAGATTTCAAAGAAGCGCCGTAGGAATGTCGAAAAATTCAGCTTCCGAGGGATATTCGGGGATATCCCAAAAATGATCACGGGAACCCTGATCGGTATGGTGATCGGGATCTTGATTTACCTGATCTTACCCTACCTTTTTGATGGTGATTGGATCGACATCGCGGGTATCGCCGTGACGGTCATCGCTGCCATCTTTGGTTTCTTCTTTGGGCGGGCGGTCGATGCAAGGGATGCTCTAAGCGATTTCTAATTCCTAGAGCTCCAATTAACGATGGCCTGGGCGTGGCATGACCGCGCCCATTTTTCATACCTATGAGATTTCAGCTGTTGAAGAAGAATTTGGATTTTCGCAGTGGCTTCACAAGATCAGATAATATTCTCGTGATGCTTACCATTTGCCATTGTATGTTCATGCGCTGTCGTATTGTTGAACGATCTTCAATACAGCAGTCCGGGAGAGTTTCTGTTTCCCTTCGTTTCTTGCGTCCAGCGTGGCGATCGCCAGCGCATGCGGTATAGCGATAAAGCATCGATAGAGGTTTGGAAGGGCTTGGCTGTAGCTCTCTGACGCGACGAGTCGTTCGCGTGCATAGGCTTCCATGTCGTTATCAGCCCAACCTCTGGGATAAAAATCCACACCACGGGCGAGATCATCTTCACGATTGCGAAGGATATTCACTGCCTGTAATCCACGCCCGAATGAAATGGCTTGGCTGCGTTCCGGTTGAAGACCTTCAAACCACCCCCAAATGTCACAGAGCAGAAGACCGACAGCTCCTGCAACGCTAAAAGTGTATCGATCTAGATCCGCCTCGGTCACGATAGACCAACCACGTCGGGCCCAGATGGCCATACGCTCCGCCATAGCAGCGGTTGCCTCCCAAACGCGAGGTGCGATAACACTGGGAGCCAGCACAACCCATTCTCCGAGTCGTAGTGTAACCTCCGGGAGGATTTCAATTAAATCCTGGAACACATCGCCGAGATCTTCCTGTCGAAAGCTTTCAACGGAATGCTGACCTATCAATGCAAGGCTGACGGATTGGAGCAATGAAGATTTTTGCTGGGGATCCAGATCAGGGTGATCTTCAATTTCATCGATCGCCCGCATACATAAATATGCCGAAGCAACCGCCTCCTGGAGTCCCTGAGGGAGACGGATAATCGGCAGGTAAAATGTTCGGCTGGTTTGCTCTAGAACTTTGAGCATAGATTTCCGTTTGGCCAAAATGCACCCTTCTTCAGCTTTTGCTCTAATGTTCAGATAACGTTGTGATTAACGCTTCTTATGGCTCCTTGTTATCACTGCGTTGTCTAAGGTATATAACACCATACATGTCTCTTTCGGCACACCCAAAAGGCACTACATCACTTAGGATTTTCGCCGTTGGCGCAGCATCTCGCGAAATTTCGGTGTTAACTCAGTAATAATAGGCGAAGGATGCTTAGGCTGCCACAATTGGATGCCTTCTTCGATTCTCCCTGGCCACAGTTGCTCAGAGTGCACTACAGTACCGGGATCCGAGATCGCTTCTAACGCTTGTAACGACTCAGCCAAAATCTGGCGTTGCATTTCACCATCTCCCGGGAGTCCAAGAGCGTGACCGAACGGATATTCAACTGCGAGTGTGCGGGGCGTACCTACCCGCTCTGCCCAATATGGCATCGGTGTGATGAGAAGTGTACTCAATCCTTTTGATTCGAGTGTGCGTGCCAACACGGGCACGTTGATTGCACAATCCGGTCAAGCTGGTGTGAGTAAGACGCAATGGACCCCTTCATTATGGAGAGCGTGTGCAATTTGTGGTCCATACTCTGTTTCCCATGCGCGGCTGTCCGGTGGAAAGCCCTGATAGCCCATAAAAGCATAATGGTCATCTGCCAAAGCCCCGATGAGACCGTCTTTGACAAATTCCTGCATCCGGTGTATCGGCAATAGGATATTGAAGTCGGCTTTAATATCGCGGGTGTTTAAATGCAGATGGCTCACAGCGATATCTTCTTTCATTACGGTGGAGGGAATGATTCGGTAACTGGGATCGCCCCAACTGGGCTCTGCCTTTTCACGTTCTAGATTGAATGGCTCCTGGACTTCCTTAAGATAGAGACCCCCGGAAGTAACCAAACCAAATTTCGCTGCCCCAATGGGCTTCGTGAGAGGGGTCCATGGGATCGGGTGTTGGGGTTCGCGCTCAGTCATTTGATAGAACGTAGCGATGATACGCGGCAGGAATTTGAAGCTGTCTACCATCATACGTTATCCGACCATTTCCTCAGTGAAAATGAGCTTTCTTGTATCATTCATCACAGGGATACTCGCCCTAAGGCGCGGGTAGATTTCCCTGGATCATCACTCAGGACCGCATCACATCCCAGAAGGCGGTATAACCCCAGCCGCGTATCAGGGGTTGGATCTAGTGGGCAAACAAGCTGACCCATGAGATGTGCGATCAAGGTTAACATAGGATTCAGTAGAAGCAGCGGCCAATACGGTCCAAACATCTCTATCCCTGCATGAGGCCAGGGGCGATTACCGGTGATCCAGCCAATAGGAATGTCTTGGTCCACCGATCGCATCATAACCAACCTTGAGGTGCTAAAGGAGAGGAGTACGGTTCTTTCGTGCAGAGCCTCCCTCCGCAGTTCTTCCGAAAGACGGCGGCAAGTGTCCGGCTTCAAGAAGGCGTCGGATTTCAGTTCAAGTGCAATCATGACCGTCCCTGGAATGACCCGTGCCATTTCATCGATTGTGGGGATTGGTTCAAAAGCGAGGTCGGGGCGGGTAGCGGCTGCATTGTACGAACGAATTTCCTCGAACATCAGCTCGGAGACAACCCCAGTGCCATCCGTCGTACGGTCGAGGGTGGCGTCATGGATGCAGAGAAAGACATCATCAGCGCTGAGCTGCAGATCGGTCTCGATGATATCGGCGCCGTCGGTGACGGCTTGTTGAAAAGCCGATAGTGTATTCTCGGGAAAGAGCACACGGTTGCCGCGATGGGCCATGATATAAGGCTTTGGACGATCTGGAAGGCGGAGCTTTGACATCCCAGGTGCGGTCAACTAGAGGATGTCGCTCAGATCAATACCCATTATCTCAGCCCTTGCCTCGCGCCAAGCTTGTTTGTTCAGCGGCACTTCAAGGATTTCAGAATCAGGCCGTCGTGTGAGACTCAAAGCCTGGTCGGGACAAGCCAGAATGCACAAGCCACATCCCACGCAGCGGGTCTCATCTACTACGGCAACCGTATCATGGGAGAGTGCTTCAAATTGACAGGCGTCAAGACATAGTTCACAGCTGGTGCAGGCATCTTCATCGACCACAGATAAGTACGGTGAGCGGGCAATGACGTTGGCGATGCCAAACTCCTGGATGCCACGCAGGATGCCACAAGAACATGTGCAACAGTTGCAGATATACCAATGTCCTTCTTGATTGTTGCTGATTGAGTGGACCAGACCGGCATCGGCAGCGATCTGAAGCGTCTGGTAGGCTTCAGCTTTTGTCAGGCTGCGGATCGATGGCGAACCATCAAACGCCCCAGGATGGGAGCTGATCGACATGCAGACTTCTTTAGGATGATCACAGGGATCCCCTATTAATTCCTTCTGATTACGGCATAAGCACTCTTGCACCCCCCATGCTTGACCTTCCTCGATAACGCTGGCAATGCTTTCGTAGGGATGGATCTGTAGATCCATGTCGACAGTTGTATTCACCGGAAGGACGCGGTGAATAGCAGGTTGGATGGTTAAGGCTTTATCGAAAGCCTCTTGGAAGTAATCCTCGAATCGTAGTGCAAGTTCTTTATCGATGGTCGCATACTGATATTCATAGATGCCAATGGCGAAGGGGAGTAGAGCAAATCCGATCCCGCCCTCTATTTTCTTTGCAGTAATTAACCCCCGCTTAGCCATGCCTTTTAAGAGGGTCCTTAATTCCGGGATTTCACGATTCAACCGTTGGGCAAGTGATTTCGCTGTTTCAGGTGTGAGTCGCAATGTGGAGGCCAGCTCAGCTTCCTCAGGCGTGAAGAGTGTCTGCAGCAATCGAATTTCCGATCCACTCTCGGTGGGAGGGAAGGCATCGGGGAGTTGATTAAGCCGTTCAGCGAGCTTCTTATAGCTGGATGTAGTCATGGTTGTTCTCCTCTCCCAAGAGCATAGTGCTAGAAGGGTGGAT
>Ga0114922_10001080_pt1 | contig 25895 bp, 20 predicted proteins | sample AartaG_FD_100975 | JGI IMG/M metagenome (GOLD analysis project Ga0114922, IMG submission 100975) | Deep subsurface microbial communities from Aarhus Bay to uncover new lineages of life (NeLLi) - Aarhus_00045 metaG | ecosystem: Environmental > Aquatic > Marine > Oceanic > Sediment | place... | reverse complement strand
TAGGCCGAATGGCACTTGCCGGCGGCATACAGTTCTTTGACGGCAAGATTGATGATGTCAAGATATTTGAGAGGGTCTTGTCCGAGCCGGAAATACTTCAACTTGCATCCGACTTCTAACCTGCCGCGAGATATTCCGGGGGACGTTCCATTAAGAGCCGGGTCTTGGACTAAGTTGCATGCTTTTTATCTAACGGCGGGTAGCGCTTGGTCATATTCAGTCTTGGGGTGGTTGTGGAAAGATGATGTTGGCATTTGGCTGATTCTGTGGTAATCTTTGGGTGGCCGAAGGGCCTTGCGACCTGAGCCGGGAAACGGTTCCCCACATCTGTTGGGGGGTAGCTAAGAAACAATTAATGAAGGGCATTTATGTATAAATCGAGTCCATTTGAGGCTGTTCACAGAGTTTTGGGGGCCAATTTCGCCGAATACTACGGCTGGTTGCTTCCGGCTGATTATGGAGACCGGTCGGCTGAGGCCAGGGCGTTGAAGGAGGGGTGTGCGGTCTTTGACCTGAGCAGCTTTGGCAAAATCACTATAAAAGGGGCCCACAGCGAGGCTTTGATGGACAAACTCTTAGTTGGAGGCACCGAAAAATGCTGCGATGGTAAGTGGATATGGGCTGCTTTCGGGGCTGAGCAGGCAGATGTGGGCGGTATGCTGCGGGTCGGTAAGCTCGGCGAGGAGTATTCCCTGTTTATATTACCGGGTCAGCGGGAAACCGTCTTGACGTTGGCGGGAGCCTCGGCGGAAGAAGCGGGTCTGGGTGATATTAAGATAGCGGATATTACGGAAAAAAAAGCGATGTTGGGTGTTTACGGTCCTGAGGCGGTGAGAATCGCAGACAGTATCCTGCCGTTCGATGTTGCCGGGATCGGCGCCGGCGGTGTTGGGAAAATCGCGCTTTTTATGATATCAGCAACGATTATCCGGGGCAGTTGGTTTGGCGCCGATGGAGTTGAACTTTTGTGTCCTGTGTCAGTGGCGGCGCTGGCGGCTGGGGTGGTCGCAAAATACCACGAACGGGCAAATATCACCCCGGCGGGGATGGATTGTCTCGAAGTGGCGATTGCGGCCGGGCGGGTCAATTATGCAACGAGTCCGAACCGCGGTCAAATCAGAGAGTAATATCAAGGTGAACGTCGGGGGCAATCGTTGCCGGGGGCAGATTTTCAGTGGTTTGAGGGCATTAAAAATTCAGGCGTTGTTTTGCTGGAATTTGGTGTACAATTATGGTATAAGGTATTTTTATAGCGTTTGCCCTGTATTTTGCTGGAAGAAACATGTTTGCGATTATAAGTGATATACATTCGAATTTTGAGGCCCTGACGATGGTCTTGTCGGATATTGAGAAGCGCGGCATCGAGACGATATATTGCCTTGGTGACGTGGTGGGATACGCGGCCAATCCGAAGGAATGTCTGGACCTGGTAATTGAAAAGACGGCGGCGTCTGTTTTAGGCAACCATGACTATGCGGTTCTGTATGAGCCGACGAATTTTAACCTTGGGGCCGAGCAAGCGAGTTACTGGACAAGGGAAACTCTGGAACTGGACCAAGAAACCGGCAAAAAGGACGGTCGCTGGAGGTATCTTGGCACCCAGCAGATGCGATGGACCTTAGAGAGAAAATTGGGTGATGTGAACGCCTATCTGGACTTTGTGCACGCATCCCCGAGAAAGCCGATCAACGAATATGTATTCCCGGATGACGTTTATACGACACCGGGCAAAATAAACGCCTTATTCGAGCGGGTCAGACATATCTGTTTCATCGGGCATACCCATCTGCCGGGCGTTTTCCTGGAGGACCCGGATTTTTACACGCCGGATGAACTCGGAGGTACTTATCCGATTATCGAAGATGAAAAAGCTATCATTAACGTCGGCTCGGTCGGTCAGCCCAGGGACAAAGACAACCGCGCCAGCTACGTTTATATCCAGGACAACGAGGTGCACTTCGTCAGGCTCGAATATGATTACGAGACAGCCGCCAAAAAGATTTACGAAACCCAGGAGCTTGACAACTTCGAAGGTGACAGGCTCTTTGACGGAAGATAAAAAATTGTAAATTTCATATTTTATATTGCATATTTTCGGGACAGGCCGCTAATTAAGGTCATTTAATGAATACGAAAACCATTCTGATTGCATCTCTTGTTGGTTTCGTTGCGTTATGCACTTTTCTTGTGGCTGAATCCGGCCTGTTTGCGGTGACCGGCTCAGACCTGCCGGAAGCAACCGTGATGCCGGCAGTTAAGATGTCTTTGGGCGCGCCGCCGGCTGAAGGCGTTGATAGCGACTTTGATTTCTCGAAGCTCACGGCGGTAAGCGGAACCGAGGAAAGTGTTACAATCGGGTCAATCCATCCCGACACCGGCTTCAAGTTTGCGATTGAACTTACCAGCAGGGGCGCAGCTATCAGCAGGGCCACGCTCAGCGGGTTCGATGACAGAGAACCTAAGAATCCCCAGCCTTTGGCGCTTCTGGCACCGATAATCGGCGACAGGAATGTATATTCGCTTGCCAGCGGCGGTTTTGAGCTTATTGAGCAAAAGCAAAGATTCCCGTTGGACAGGCTGAACTGGCAGACGGGCAAAGTTATCCGCAAGGATGATAATTCGCAGGAGGTGGCATTCGAAGCGTTTTTGAGGGATGCAGCCGGCAAGGAAGCGATTAAGCTAACCAGGACCTATCGCGCAATGCCTGACAGCTACACCGTCCAGTGTAATCTGAGGGTTGAGAACCTTTCCGACGAGCAATTAAAAGCCCGACTGGACCTTCAGGGTCCTGTAGGCATCGGCAGAGAGGGGGCGCGGGCGGACATGAGAAAGATCCTGGCGGCGTATATTACGCCCGAGGGTATCGAATCGGTCAAGACCGACAACAACAAGCTGCGGAAAGCGAAAAAAAGCAATAACCGAGAGGTTATGCAGCTCAGGCACAAAAAGGCGGGTGCCCATTTTATTTGGGCGGCGACGACCAACAAGTATTTTGCGGTGATCCTTCGTCCGGTGAGCGGGGCCAATGAGGAATGGCCGGCGGGCATAAAACTCGGGCCGGCACAGTATTACGACCCCGGCCTGGCGGACAAGAAGCCCGACGGAGATGAAAACAGCAGTTTCAGCCTCCAGGCAACGGCGATAGAATTGGCCAAGGCGGGCCGGGTGGACTCGGCAAAAGCATTTGAGTTTCAACTATATTTGGGGCCGAAGGACAAAAACATCTTTGATAAAAACGAGTTGTATAGAGAACTCGGTTATTTCCATACGATTGACTTTTTGGGCTGTTGCTGCCCGCGCCAGATGATAAATCCCCTGGCTTTTGCAATAATGGGATTTATGAAAAGCATTTACAAGTTCATACCCAATTACGGCATCGTGATTATGATATTGGTGTTTGTGATTCGGCTTCTGCTTCATCCTCTGACCAAGAAGAGCCAGGTTTCGATGATGAAGATGCAAAAGCTCGGTCCGAGGGTTGAGGAAATCAAGAAGAAATATGCCGCCAATAAGGCGGAGATGAATAAGCAGGTGATGGCCATGTACAAGAAGCAGGGGGCGTCGCCGGTCATGGGTTTTCTTCCGATGATGCTGCAAATGCCGATTCTAATAGCACTTTACAGCGCGATATACGCCAATATCGAACTTCGCGGCGCTGCATTTTTGCCGTTCTGGATTACGGACCTTTCCGTCCCGGATGCGCTTGTAACGTTTAAGACGGTAACGGTACCGCTTTTAGGGTGGCAAATTGATTCGTTTAATCTTTTGCCGATATTGTTGTCCTCGGCCATGTTTTTGCAACAGAAACTGATGCCTCATTCGTCGGCGCAGGCAAATCCCCAGGCCGCCCAACAGCAAAAGATGATGATGGTGATGATGCCGATTATGATGCTGCTGATATTCTACAACATGGCGTCGGGGCTGAATCTTTACTTTATGTCGAGCACGGTTGCCGGAGTCTTCGAGCAGATAATCATACGCAAGCACATTCGCGAGAAGGAATCGGCCGAGGCGGTGGGGCTGGTGGCTGCAACGAGCAAGACAGGCGGGAAGGTCAAGAAAAAAAAGCCCAAGCCTTTCTTTAAGTATTAGAAGGTAGGGTGGGCTTTTAGCCCACGGATTCTCTAAAACCCACCGATTTTGTGATCATGTATGATATTAACGATACAATCGCAGCGGTCAGCAGCCCACCGAGCGGTGTCGGAGCAATTGCCGGGTCTATCATCCGCATATCCGGGCCGCAGGCATTAGAGATACTGACGGAGATGTTCCAGCCGGACGGAGAAATCACAAAACGCGGTATTGTAAAGGGCAAAATCCGCATCAATGGTGAACTTGAAATCGAGGCAACCGTGTATTCATTCTTTGGGCCAAACTCTTATACAGGCCAAGATTTGGTGGAGATACACATCTTCGCGGCTGAGGTTGTCGTGCAGCAGATTTTAGGCAAGCTCTTTGCTGAGGCGCGATTGGCCGGGCCGGGCGAATTCACGCTGCGGGCGTATCTGAACGGTAAGATGGACCTGTCACAGGCTGAGGCGGTGGCCCAAGTGGTCGCGGGCAGCAATAAGCTTCAGTTGGCCGCGGCCCAGAAACTTTTGGCGGGCCGGCTTTGCGAGAGGACAGGGGAGATACGCCGGGCGTTGTTGGATATACTGAGCCTGATTGAAGCAGGGCTTGATTTTGCGGGTGAGGATATTGAATTTTTGACGGTCCAAAAGGCGGTTGACGCCATCAGCATGATACGGAGTCGTCTCGAGGGGCTTTTGGCCGGCAGTATCCGCTATGAAGAGGAGATTCACCTGCCTGCGGTCGGCCTGGCAGGGGCGCCAAATGCCGGCAAAAGCAGCCTGCTGAACGCTCTTCTTGGTAAAGACCGAAGCATTGTCTCCCGGCAGCGGGCCACCACAAGGGATGTTCTGACGGGCGTGCTTGAGCTTGAGAGGTGCGACTGTGCCTTGTTCGACTGCGCGGGCCTGTCGCCGGCAAAGAACCAGGCGAATGTCCTTGAGAAGCTGGCGCGCGAGGCGGCGATTGAGGCGCTGAATGGCGCACAATTGGTTTTGCTCTGTGTCGATGCCGACAAAGACGATTATGCCGAGGATATTGCAGTAAGAGGTTGTTTTGGGCCGAAAGAACTGATATATGTTGCGACTAAATGCGATTTGCTCGGCGCCGAGCAGCTAAGTCAAAAGACAGACCAATTAAACAAGCTCTTTGGGGTTCGGTTTGTCGCCACAAGCGCCCTTACCGGCGAGGGGCTGGTTGATTTGCGAAGGCTAATCGACCATGCCGTTGTCAAGTCAAGGGCAGGCGCCCCGGAAGCAGCCGAGAGGATTGCCATTGCCGAAAGACACCGCCGGGCGGTTTCCGGGGCGATGAAAAACCTGGCGGACGCCGCCCAGGAAGTAAACGCGGGCAATGATGAAGTGGCCGCAATGCTGCTGCGTGCGGCTTACGACCAATTGGGTGGCCTTGAGAGGGAAGATGTTGACGAGGCGGTACTTGAGAGGATATTTTCGTCCTTCTGCATCGGTAAATGAGAATGGTTGGACGGTCGGATGGAGCAAAGGTAATACAGGTGTTTACGGGGAATGACAATGGACGATGAAAACCAATACCAGAGGGTGTCACAGGCTGCGCAGACCGCGCTGAATCTTTCCCACGGCGTTAAGAATCTGCTGCAGGCGGTCAAGGGTGGGATAGAAGTGGTTGACTATGCGTTTGAAATAGGTGACATTGAGCATGCGCAGAAGGGATGGTCGATACTGAAGCGAAACCTCTACAGGATAAACAAGCTCATCCTTGATATGCTGACATTCAGCAAGGAACGCGAGCCGGAATTTACGAACTGCAACTTGAACAGCCTCGTTACCTCAGCGGTTGAATCGCTCAAAGCCGAGGCGGACAGTCGTGGTGTGTCCCTCGTGGTGCAAACGGACGATAAAATCAGCGACGTGCGGCTCGACGCAGACGGGATTTATGACGTGGTACTGAACCTGGTACTTAACGCCATCGACGCGGTAAGCGACAGGACCGGCGTTGTGAACGTTACAACTGAATCGGATTCGGCAAACGGGCTTTTAATACTTCGTGTAAGCGATAACGGGCCTGGGATTGAAGATACCGAGGCGATATTTGAGCCGTTCCATTCAGCCAAGCCCAAAGTCGGCACGGGCCTGGGCCTGTCGATAACCCAGAAAATCGTTACCCGGCACGGAGGCTCAATAAGGGTTGACAGCACACCCGGCCGGGGCGCGACATTTACCGTGAAACTGCCGGCGGGAACCGGCGAATAGTCCACTTAGTTGCCCGTTTTTGTTTTGACGGTTCGTTCGAATCGAAGAACACACTTGACAGCAAATCACATTCACCCGATACTTTCAGACGTCTTTGTGCCCCGGATCGGATTTGTTGGGAACTTATCCAGATGGTGGGCTTGCCGAGGAAAACCGCGATGGTCGAGCTTATAAAGGAACATCACGAGGAATTGGAGCATCTTTGCCGACGGTACCATGTCAAGCGGCTGGAGGTATTTGGGTCGGCTTTAACGGGTGAGGGTTTCGACCCGGCAAAAAGCGACCTGGATTTTCTTGTAGAGTTTTTGCCTTTACAGCCGGGCCAGCACGCAGACGCGTATTTCGGACTACTCGAAGCCCTGCAGGATATGTTCAGCCGTTCCATTGATTTGGTTGAGACCAAAGCCATAAAAAATCCGTACTTCCTCGAATCGGTAAATCGGAATCGGAAACAAATATATGCAGCCTGAAATACGTAAATTTCTGTATGATGTCCGGTCTGCCTGTGAGGCTTTATTGACATTTGCGCAAGGCAAAACTCTGCAGGATTATCGGTCCGACTTGTTGTTGCGCAGCGGTGTTGAAAGACAATTGCAGATTATTGGCGAGGCCCTCAACCAGGCAAATAAGATAGACCCGGATATTGCCGAACTGATTGAGGGTTTCCGCCAGATCATTAATCTTCGCAATGTCATTATTCATGGCTATTCTGCCATCCAGGATGACACAATCTGGGGCATTTTGCAGGACGACTTGCCAAAGCTGTATGAGCAGGTCAACAGTTTGCTCGCTGAAGATACAAACCGATAAACCCCCACTGCCACATTGGTTACCAGGCGATTGAAGGCCAATAGATTAAAAAAGGAAGCCCCCGGGACAACCGGGGGCTGGGGGTGTTCGATAAGGAGTCAAATTGTTAGCAATCGTTATTTGTCTTTCGCCTCGAACTCGGCGTCTATTACGTCATCACCGCCTTTTCTTCTAACCTCGCCCTCCGGCGGCGGTGGTTGCTCGGCAGGACCTTTGGCGCCCGCATCGTCAGTGCCGGCTGTGGCGGCCTGCTTTTTGGCGGCCTCTTCATATAGCACCTTGCCAAGCTCCTGTGCGGCATTTCCCAGGTTCTCAATCGCTTTTTTTATAGCGTTGCCGTCCTCGCCTTTTGCCACTTCTTTTAGATTGTCGAGGGCGTTTTCAATCTTTCCACGTGTATCTGCGGAGACCTTCTCGCCGTGCTCTTTGAGGGTCTTTTCGGTAGAATATATCAACTGGTCGGCTTGGTTTTTCAGGTCAACGACTTCCCGGCGTTTCTTGTCATCTTCGGCGTGGGACTCGGCCTCTTTTGTCATCTTGCCGATTTCATCTTCGCTCAGGCCGGAGCTGGATTTAATCACGATGGACTGCTGCTTGCCGGTGCCGAGGTCCTTTGCTGAGACATTGAGGATGCCGTTAGCGTCAATGTCGAAGCTGACTTCAATCTGAGGGAGGCCGCGCGGTGCGGGTGGAATATCGGTCAGTTGGAATCGGCCAAGGGTGCGGTTATCGCCGGCGAATTCGCGTTCACCCTGCAGCACGTGGATATCGACGCTCGTCTGGTTGTCGGCGGCGGTGGAGAAGACCTCCTTCTTGCTGGTGGGGATAGTCGTATTGCGTTCGATGAGCCTGGTCATAACGCCGCCAAGGGTCTCAACGCCTAACGATAGCGGCGTAACATCCAGCAGAAGAATATCCTTTACGCCCGCATCGCCTGCGAGGACACCGCCCTGAATCGCGGCGCCGAGGGCGACAACTTCATCGGGATTGATGCTTCTGTTAGGCTCTTTACCGAATATGTCTTTGACGATTTCCTGTACCTTTGGGATTCTAATCGAGCCACCTACGAGTAAGACCTCGGCAATATCACTGCCGGAAAGCTTTGCATCGCCAAGGGCCTGGCGGCATGGGGCCTTGAGTCGTTCGAGAACATGGTCAACGAGGGATTCAAATTTGCTCCTGGTGATGATAATCTGCAGGTGCTTCGGGCCGGAGGCATCTGCGGTGATAAACGGCAGGTTGACGGTCGATTCGACCTGGGTGCTGAGTTCGCATTTGCATTTTTCGGCGGCCTCCTTGAGTCGCTGGTGGGCCATGGGGTCGGTGCGAAGGTCGATGCCTTCGGTCTTTTTGAATTCGTCAGCGAGATAGTTAATCAACTCCTCGTCGAGGTCGTCACCGCCGAGGTGGGTGTCGCCGTTGGTACTGAGGACCTCGACGACGCTGCTTTCGTCCTCGAAGCCGCCTATGTCAAGGATGGAGATGTCGAAGGTGCCGCCGCCGAAGTCGAAGACAGCGATTTTCTCGTCCTTTTTCTTCTCGATACCGTAGGCGAGCGCTGCGGCGGTAGGCTCGTTGATGATACGCTCGACCTTAAGGCCTGCGATTTTGCCGGCGTCCTTCGTTGCCTGTCGCTGCGAATCATTGAAATACGCAGGGACGGTGATAACGGCCTGTTCGATTTTTTCGCCGAGGTAGTCCTCCGCGGTTTTCTTCAGGTCCTGCAGGACCATCGCGGAGACCTCCGGCGGGGTGTATTCCTTGCCGCGAACGCCGACCTTTACGAGTTCGTTGGCACCGCCGGTAATCTTGTAGGGGACCGTTTTCTCTTCGGAGCTTACCTCGTTGTGGCGTCTGCCCATGAATCGTTTGATGGAAAATACTGTGTGTTCCGGATTAGTCACTTGCTGATGGCGCGCGATCTGGCCGATGAGGCGTTCGCCCTTATCGGTAAAGCCCACCACAGACGGCGTCAGTCGCGAGCCGGATGAGTTGACCAGGACCTTCGGTGCAGAACCTTCCATTACGGCGACAACCGAGTTTGTCGTTCCTAAGTCTATTCCAATAATTTTGGCCATGATAAGCTACTCCATATTGATTTAGGCTGTTATTTAATCTCAAAAGCGATCTATAAGAAAACCTTATAGCTGTCATTCTGAGTCCCGGCGCGCCGGGACTCAGAATGACATATAGGTATTCCGTTCAGAATGACAATTTTCAGTTTTTTTCTACAGAGCATCCCAAAAGGCACATACTTCTTACACTACCTCAGAGTATATTGCAAAGGCCGTACCAGGAAGGCGAAAAAGCGTAACGTTATTCTATAAAAGCAGTTACGGTCTTTCGATGGTTGCTATATGGTATGCCATTTTGGCAGGCAACGGTATCGATTCCCCCGTCAATTATGGTTACCATGGGTGCGGTAGTCGGTGCATTGGGTTACCGCGACCCGCGCCTTTGTGATGTTTGCCGCCTGCGACCGGTTCAATCACCCACTCCCGTACAGGCAATCAGAAACAGTCGGATCAGGGGGACATTTTTTCGTAGCGTGTAAGCCGGTCCGCCCGGGGTATCGTCGTCCTTTTCGTTTTGTTTTGGGATGGGAAAGGCAAAATCTCCGCGTGATGTGAAAAACAGGCTGCCTAAGGTAATATCGTCCTGCTTATATTGACTCGGGCCAATAAGGACGAAATCTCCGGTGCTCATCGTCAGTTCAAATCCTGCAACGTCAAAAACGATTTCGTTGCCTTCTTGGCGGCCTAACATTTTTGCGATAGTGTTGCTCATAAAGCTTTTGAACACGGGCCCAAGCTTGACTTCGCATGCGCCGCGCAGTCTCGCAATGGGCTTGGCTTTTATGCGCCACCCAAGCCGGCCGTTGCCAAGGCTTGTTCCCACCAATTTACCCTCGCCGGTTGTGTAGAAAACGTTTTGCCCGGCACCCAAAGTATTGAAAATGATGTCATCCCCTTTATCATCGAAGACTATCAAACGGCTGGTCCCTGCATTTTTTGCCCCCGCCCGGGCCAACCTGGTTGAAATTTCATTCCACATTTGGCTTCGTCCGAACCCGGTGAAGAAACCATTGGCCTCAAAGGCCTTGTAATCTGCAAAATGCAGGGGCTTTCTTATCAATCCTAAAAAAAGCTCTTTCGGTAAAGGCATGTTCTCGGCAGGCACCTCAAAAGTATAAATCCGGAAATTAACCTGCTTCGGCAGTTCCATCGGTGTAATCGGCTCAAGGTCACCGATTTTTATACCCTCTATAGCCGGCCCCGCCGGCCGTTCGCGCCCTTGCCCGCAGCCGGCTGCACAGCCGATTGCACCAGCCAAAAAAATATAGAAAAAAAACCGCTTCATAACAGATGATAATGTAGCCCTATCACCCCATCATGTCAACAAACCACAATGTCATTGCGCCACCTTCCAACCGCGCCCAATGTTATTGCGGGGGTTCTTTCTCTTTGTCACCCCGGCCTTGATCCGGGGTCCAGGCCCTTAACTCCGCCGAAGACGAGACACTTGGTTATTGGACATTCGGTGTTCGATATTTGTTCTTGTCATTTCTGCGAAAGCGCCGAATCCACCTTCAGCATTCAATATTCGGCATTCCAACCGAGCATTGCATCTACCATCTGCGCCGCAACCAACCCTGACGCCGCCGTCGAGGCCGGACTATCCTAACGGTATCAGAGCCGTAAACGCATTGGCCGGATTCGAGCCTGCCGACAACGGTTAATTCAACTCTGCCAACACCTTCCACGGCGTCCATCAATTCAGCCTTATCGAACAGAGCAAAAACTCTCGTCATATTGCCCCAACCAATCACTCGCTCCAATATCGCACCAACAGGCTCACCATCAAGCCCGCCGGCATAAAGTTCAAAGGATTCACGTACCACATCGCCCTTTACGATACCCTCCGACAGGCGAACGATAGCTATTATCCTTTTTATGTGGCTTTGGCGATTAATCACGCTCGGCACTATGTGGACATCTGCTTCTATCGGCCCGATTACCGTTATAACGACCTCATTCGGCTCAGATGTCTCGGTCCCATCATTAACAACCAATTGAATAGTATGCACACCAACCGGCAGCATAATGTTGGGATCAACTCCCATTGCTGCCATTTCGTTTGCATCAATCGTCCACGTCCAAAGGTACGTCAATTCATCGCCGTCTGCATCGAAGCTGCCCGACCCATCGAGACCAACTTCCGCCATTCCATCGACCCACACGAAGATAGTTTGGTCGGTTCCCGCGTCGGCAACCGGCGCAGTATTGGCATAGAAAAACTCATAAGCCCCCATATCAACCACTGCATCACCGTCTCCATTGCCATCCAGTATGCGCGAATTGCCATCAAGATCGGGATTGTTCGAATCTACGACGGAGTTGTCGCCCGCATCTATACAGAGCGATCCCGCTTGAAGTCGTAAATTGTCGTCTTCGGTTCCGGGCGTATTATCAGCGCCATCGGCATCGATAAAAATAGGATCGACGTCGATATTACCGCCGCCATCCATACCCAAGAAAGTATACCAACCTGGGCCGCTACAGCCGCAGCCGGCAATATCGCAGTAACTTATTACCGGGAAACTCATGTCATTATAAATCTCATTGCCGTTAGTTGCGATATTGCCCCAGAGGATACAATTAGTCACTATCGGTCTGCTATACTCGTTATAAATCCCACCCCCGTTGGAGAATTCAGCCATGTTACTGCCGAAGGTGCAGTTGATTACTGTTGGATTGCTATAGTAAATGTTGTACATCCCACCGCCGCCACCCCATTCATCGGAGTAAGCCGCGTTGCCGCCGAATGTGCAGTTGGTCACTGTCGGGCTGCTGTTGGAGAAGTTGTACATCCCGCCCCCGTCGAAGATGACCGAGTTGCCGCCGAAGGTACAGCCGGTCACTGTCGGGTCGCTGTAGTGATTGTTAAACATCCCGCCGCCGAAGTAAGCTGCGTTGCCGACGAAGGAGCAGCCAGTCACCGTCGGGCTGCTGGAGTTGTCGTTATACATCCCGCCGCCGCCGGACCCTTCGTAGTAAGCCCAGTTGGCGCTGAAGGTGCAGTTGATTACTGTCGGGCTGCTGTTGTTGGAGTTATACATCCCGCCGCCTTCCCAGGCAGCTAAGTTGCCGGTGAATGTGCAGTTGAAAACTTCCGGGCTGCTGGAGTTGTCGTTATACATCCCGCCGCCTTCCCAGGCAGCTAAGTTGCCGGTAAATGTGCAGCCCGTCACTGTCGGGCTGCTGGAGTTGTCGTTATACATCCCGCCGCCTTCCCAGGCAGCTAAGTTGCCGGTGAATGTGCAGCCCGTCACTGTCGGGCTGCTGGAGTCGAGGTTATACATCCCGCCGCCGCCACCGTCCCAATCGGAGTAAGTCCAGTTGCCGTCGAAGGTGCAGTTCGTCACTGTCGGGCTGCTGTTGTTAGAGTTATACATCCCGCCACCATCGCGACCAGACAAGTTGCCGACGAAGGTACAGTCTGTTACTTCCGGGTTGCTGGAGTCGAGGTTATACATCCCGCCGCCATCTCGGACAGACAAGTTGCCGATGAAGATACAGCTGGTTACTATCGGGCTGCTATTAGAGGAGTTAATCATCCCGCCGCCATCGCCGTCATCGCCACCAACGCCCGTATAGTTTCCACTGAATATGCAGCCGGTTACTGTCGGATTGCTGGACGCGTTAAACATCCCGCCGCCATTACCGCTATCGCCGTCATCTCCGACGCCGTCGCCTTCGCCGCCAACGCCTGCCCGGTTTCCACTGAACGTACAGTTGTTTACTGTCGGGCTGCTGGAGACGTTATACATCCCGCCGCCATCACCACCATCGCCGCCATCGCTGCCACGGTCGCCATCGCCGCCATCACCTGCCCGGTTTTCGCGGAACGTACAGTTGCTTACTATCGGTGAAGAATAATAATTATACATCCCACCGCCATGGCCGCCATTTTTGCCATTGTCGCCATTGATACCATTTCTGCCATCACCTGCCCAGTTTTCTATGAATGTACAGTTGCTTACTTTTGGGCTGTTGGAGGCGTTATACATCCCGCCGCCGCAGCGGTGGATTCCAGAAACATTGCCATTGCCACCCGTGATGATAAAGCCGTCAAGAATAGCGTTAGGGTCGAGAGCCAGACCATCCGGATGATAAAAGACATGGTAACAGTTATCGTTTGTATCATCCAGAGCACCTATATCGCCGGAAAGAATCGTTTTGAATTGATTTGGGTCGCGGCTTTCGAACGTATCCCCGCTTGGGGGGAATCCGCCATAAATCGCAACTCTGTTTTTCAACCGAAAGTGTTTACCACGGTCACCTGTCCCCAATCCATAATCAGAGGTGGGTTTATATGTCCCCTCAGCCACCCAGATTTCGTCACCAGTCCCGGCATCATCCAGCCCATCCTGCAGATCGCCGTAACCATCGATCCAGCTCGTACCGCCGCCCGTACCACCCTCCTTGACATAAATAACATCCGCACTACAGGGAATGGTCAGAAGCAGAAATGTCCAAGCCAAAGCCAGCGTTTTCACTTTCATCACTCTTCCAAATAAGTTTTCCCCGCCCAGCAGATACGATTGTACCATATAATCTGGAGTTGTCAAGCCTTTTGGTGCAAATTAACTCAAATTGTTGCAAAGTGCCCTTTTTGCCCGTGAAATACAGGTACTGAGATTCTTCAGCTTCGCCTCAGAAGGACTTTTAACTGCGGAATTTGATTTACCCTGAATTGTTATCCATTATTTGAGCGCGGAATTTTGCTTGCATTGCAAGGCTTGCAGCTTTGATCGAGCGGAGGCGTATTGTTGTACGTTGAGCATTAAGCGAAGCTGTGTAACGCGGTAATCGCGCAAAAGAACTGCTAAAAACTACACGCGGAGCTTCGGAGACTCGCAGAACTCCAGCGCCACTGCCCGCGTCGCCGAGTGTGACTGGTTCGTTGCCAACGAACTCAGCCGGTCAACCCTGACGATTCTGGCGTAGCTGGAAAACCTCCCCCCGTAATCTAACAAACCCTCAGTTGGTGGAACCGTCATGTCAATGCTTACCAATTCTCCGTCTTCTAAATGACAATCGCCGAACTCGGCCAACACGCCGCCTGGGCTTACATTAACGGTATTACCCGCATAGACCGTGTCACCGAACTGGCCGACCTTCTGGCACAGCACAGTAAGCTTGAGCGGCTGGCGCTGATATCTTCTTCTATCCTTATCTTCCTTCATAAGCGTCCCTGCCTAAATGGAGGTCATTCAATATATCCTCTATCTTACCTGATCAAAAGTTATTAGCAAGCCCCATACCAAAACGACCTGCCGGAAAATGCTCCAAATTAACACTTCCAAGGTCTTGCAAATAATCACGTTAGGTGGCCCTTTTCAGATCGGACATAAAATCTCACTACCACAGGCCTCAAGAATGTTGATAAATTGCAACGTGGAGCTAAATATGCGCACTTTTTTTAAAAAATTATTCACAATGTTGCCGTTTTGCCACCATATTAGTGCTTACCTATTTATCGGACGGGCAAAGTCTTATGTTCTTTTAAGTAGCCCCGGTTTTATTCCGAAAAACAAACAGAAACGTTGTTTTTTTGCAACATAGGCACTTGACAAAACTTGGTTGCCAGAGTTAAATGACTGCAAATGAGCGCACAAAATCCAAAACAACCTGATAAATCGACAAAAGCTGAGCATGAGCGACAGCAACGCTCTGCATCTGAGGTGTCCAGTTCCCCCAACTTGGCCGAGTCGATAATCGAATCGGTTTGTCCCGGAATTGTGGCCTTTGACCGACAGTTCAGGATAATCCGGGCCAACAGCCGGGCCGCCCAACTCATAGACCTCGGCGAATACATCGACCGTTCCCTGGCCGCCGGCACCGATGCCAAAGTCTGGGGCAACTGGACCAAGTTGCTCAAATCGGCCATCACGACCGGCCACAAGGGTGATTTCAAGGCGGTAAGGTACAACTTTAACGGGCGAAAGAGGCTTCTGCACATAGTCTGCACGCCGCTAAAGGAAAGATCACCCCAACAGGTCGGCGGCGCAGTGGTGGTTATCGAGGATGTGACCGAAAAAGCCGACATCGAGGGTCAATTGGCCCAGGCCGAACGGTTCGCAGCCGTTGGTAAGGTAGCCAGCAAAGTGGCCCACGAGTTGAACAATCCCATGGACGGGATACTCAGATACCTTAATCTTGCACTACGCGTTATTGACAAGCAGGACCTCGACAAGGCCACCGAGTACCTCCATCAGTGCCGTGCAGGTCTGGGGCGGATGGTTCAGATTATCAGTGAGCTGCTTGAATTTTCGCGCAGTACGTATCCGGCCTTTGAGCACGGTCCGGTCGATCAGATTGTTGAAGCGGCCGTCAAGGCCATGGAGTCGCAGGCCAAGGGCATAGACGTTCAGGTCATTCGGGACTTTTCCGGCGATATGCCGCGTTTCAGAGGCTCGAACCTGTTTCAGGTTTTCAGCAATCTGATTAAGAACGCCATTGATGCCATGGAAGGGGCCGGTCAATTGAGAATTACGATATCGGACAATGAAGAGATGCTGATGATAGAGTTTTGCGATACGGGTCCCGGCTTTGTCCCCGAGAACGCCGAAATTATATTTGAACCTTTCTTTACAACCAAACGCCGCGGCCGAGGTGCGGGTCTGGGCCTCGGGCTGGCAATATGCAAAGATATTATTGAAAAGTACGACGGCCGGATAACAGCCCGAAACGTCCCCGAGGGCGGCAGCATATTCACTGTCCATCTGCCACTCGCGCAGGAAAAATCACCGAAAGGATAATAAGGGAAAGATAATGGCAAAAGCAAACATTCTTGTTGTTGACGATGACCGGATAATACTTGATTCGTTATGTGAGTTTCTGAATCTCGAAGGCTACACCGCGACCGCAGCGGAGTCTTTCGCCGAAGCCGCCGCTGTCCTGCAGACAAAGTCTTTCTCACTCGTTATCGCGGATGTGAACATACCTGACGGCAGCGGCTTTGAAATGTTGTCGGTGGTCCGGAAGAATTATCCACAGACCGTAGTCATCATCATCACCGGCTACGGAACAATTGAAAGTGCGGTTGAGGCAATCAAGATGGGGGCCTATGACTACCTTACCAAGCCGATCGTTGATGATGATTTGCTCTTAGGCGTTGAGCGGGCGCTGCGGCAGCAAACCCTTCTGAGTGAGAACCGCCAGTTGCGAGGACAGCTCGAACAGAAGTACACCTTAGATAATATTATCAGCCAGGACTACAAGATGGCCAAGATATTCGACCTTGTAGAAGCCGTGGCCGATACCACGACAACGATATTGATGACGGGGGCTTCCGGCACCGGCAAGAGTATGTTGGCAAGAGCTATTCACTACCATTCATCCCGGGCAGATAATCCCTTTGTTGAGGTTAGCTGCGGTGCACTTCCGGAGACATTGTTAGAGAGCGAGTTGTTTGGCCACGTAAGAGGCGCCTTCACCGGGGCCGTAAGGGACAAAGACGGCAAATTCTTAGCTGCCGACGGCGGCACCGTCTTTCTTGATGAGGTTTCGGCGGCATCCCCGGCCATGCAGGTAAAGCTGCTGCGAGTTCTCCAGGACCGGCAGTTTGAAGCGGTTGGCAGCAATAAAACTATCAACGTTGACACCCGCATCGTCCTGGCGTCGAACAGCGACCTTGCCGAGGAGGTCGAAGCCGGCCGGTTCAGAGAAGACCTTTACTATCGAATCAACGTGGTTACGATTCATCTGCCGCCGTTAGCCAACAGAATCAGCGACATACCGCTGCTTACCGAGCATTTCCTCAGGCGCTTTTGCCGGATGCACGGCAAGGAAAAACGCGAAATTGCCACCGAGGCGATGGAGTGCCTGCAGCGCTATCCATGGCCCGGCAATGTGCGTGAGCTGGAAAACGTCATGGAAAGGACGGTTCTGCTGTGCAAGGATACGCGCATCGGCGTAGATGACCTGCCGCAGACGTTGGTAATGCAAAGCCGGGTTGCCACCAGCCCGGGCTTTAAGCAGATGGGATTAAAAGAGGTACTTGCTGACCCGGAAAAGGCCGCTATCCGCGCTGCACTGGACGCTAACAACTGGAATAGGCAAAACACCGCAAAGGCCCTGCAGATTAACCGGACCACACTATATAAGAAGATGAAACGTTACGGCCTGGAAGATGAAGCCGCAAGATTAGGATTGTAACTTAGTGGCATCGCCATCGGCCAAGATAGAGTGGTGCGAAGGTACAGCATAACTCCAAAAAGGTTTGGCTGGATCGTTTTGAAAGGGCGATTGATGCAGCAAGAGCATACGATAAAAAAGCTATTGAGCTTCATGGCGAATTTGCATGTTTGAATTTTCCGGGGGAGGAGAGGGGCAATGCAGGGTAAATACGCGGGGTATTTCGCAGTGAAAACGGTGTTTTTTTGTGAAATTGGTGTGTTTGAGGCCCGGTGGTCGAGATAGCAAGTTTTTAAGATTTTTATGATATTTTCAGCTTTTTTATCCAAAAAATCCTTGATTGTGAAACGAGGAGATGGTATAATTCTTACAAGCAAATCAGATAGAGAGTCTATGAGGAAGAGGTGACGTGATGAAAAGACAGAGGGTGTGCAATTCTTTTCGCCATAGTCTCCTTAAAGGTTAGGGCCTTTGTAACGTTAGTCGTAGAGGCTATTGATGTGACGGTATTTTGAGGAGGATTTGAGGAGGAGATGGAAACCATAAGACGAACAGTTTTTGTTTGGGTGGCATTTCTCTATATAGTCACTTCTTTATCCAGCAAACCGGCTCTTGGCGGACAGATTGCAGCGTGGGGCAACAACACTTACGGTCAGTGCGATGTACCAGCAGACAATGATTTTGTGGCAGTTGCCGGGGGTGGGTATCACAGTCTTGCTCTTAAGACCGATGGCTCATTGGTAGCGTGGGGCGATAATACGTACGGCCAGTGCAACGTGCCGGCGGGCAATGACTTTACTGCAATTGCCTGCGGTGGATTTCATTGTGTCGCCATCAGGTCTGATGGCTCGTTGGCTGCGTGGGGCTGGAACAATTCGGATCAATGTAATGTGCCAGCCGGTAACGACTTTGTCGTCGTTGACGGCGGCGGGTATCACAGCCTTGTCATAAAATCTGACGGTACCCTTGCGGCGTGGGGCGATAATACGTACGGCCAGTGCAACATCCCTTCGGGTAACAATTTTGAAGCCATTGTAGGTGATTTTTACCACAGCCGGGCCATTAAGTCAGACGGTTCGGGCGTAGTATGGGGCTGGAACAGATACCACCAAAGCCAACCGGCACCGAACAGTGAGTATGCTATAATCGTCGATGGGGGTCACCATACTATTGCTATCAGATATGACGGTTCGTTGGCGGCATGGGGCTGGAACAATTATCACCAGTGTGATGTGCCGGTAGGCAGGGACTTTGTTGCCGTTGCACGGGGTGGGTATCACAGCCTTGCCCTTAAATCCGAAGGTTCCCAGACGACATGGGACCTGAACAAACAAGAGCACAGTGACGTGCCCATTGCCAATGAGTTCATCGATCTTGCGCGAGGCTGGAGGTACAGCCTTGCCGTGGTCCGGGAGCCTATCACACTTGTGCTATTAGGCTTAGGGGGCGCAACGCTACTGAGGAAGCGCAGGGAATAGGAAATTCAGAATGAAGCATTAAAGGGCTGCTGTGTATTTGCTCAGCGGCCCTTTTTCGTTGGGCGCTATCGCAACAGGAAAAAGAGTAACGTGAAGTTCTATTTAGTTGCATTATCCTAGAAAAGACACTATACTGGAAACTGACCGACAAGTGTTTACCTTTGCTTTCCGGATTGAAGGTTTCCACAGGCAGATGAGGACGAGATTATGCTGTCGAAAGAGATAGAACCCAGGCGTTACCTTGTGTCGATAGATACGGTTTCGATCCAGCAGATATTCACTGACTGCCTGGTGATAGGGGGCGGGATTGCGGGGCTTCGGGCTTCGATTGAAGCGGCGCAAAATTGCAACGTGGCGCTTATCTGCAAAGGAACATTCAGCAGCAGCAATACGTGGAATGCCCAGGGGGGGATTGCCTCTGTACTTGGTGCCGACGACAGTCTTGCCGAGCATGTTGGCGATACACTTGCAACCGGTTGTGGTATTTGCGATAAAGATATTGTCGAACTTGTTGTAAGCCGGGGTCCCTGCCTTATTCGTCAGCTTGCCGACTGGGGGACCGAGTTCGACATGGTCAACGATCAAATTGATATAAGCCTCGAGGGTGGTCACAGTCACGCCCGTATCGCACATGCTCACGGTGATTCGACCGGCAGCGCAATTGCAGAGGCTTTGATAAGAAAAGTCAAGCAAATACCCAACATAAACGTCATCGAGAACTTTTATGTCATCGACATTATCACCAATGACGACAACGAGTGTGTCGGCGCAATAGGTTGTGGCCAAGGCGGTGGTTTTCAGATTATCTGGGCGGCGAGCACTATTCTTGCAACAGGCGGGGCAGGCAGGCTCTATCGCGAGACCACCAATCCGGAGGTCGCGACAGCTGACGGTCTTGCGATGGCTTACAGGGCAGGGGCTGTTCTGCAGGATATGGAGTTTGTTCAGTTTCATCCTACTACTCTTTATGTTGCGGGTGCTTCGCGGGCCCTGATAACCGAAACGCTTCGAGGTGAGGGCGCGATTCTGCTAGATTCCGAAAACAACCGTTTTATGACCGATTATCATGAGGCCGCGGAACTCGCACCTCGCGACATAGTCAGTCGCGCGATCCTTGATAGGATGCTTAAAACGGGCTCAACACATGTCTATCTTGATATAAGACACTTTGACAAGAAACACTTTGCGAAGCGTTTCCCATTTATCAATGAGTTGTGCGAAAGCTTTGACATAGATGTAAGCAAAGATTTGATCCCGGTTCGGCCGAGTGCTCATTACATGATTGGCGGTGTAAAGACCAAGCCCAAGTCACAAACGAACATAAAGAACCTTTACGCCTGTGGGGAAGTTGCATCCACAGGTTTGCACGGTGCGAATCGCTTGGGCAGCAATTCTCTTCTTGAGGGACTGGTTTTCGGTAAAATTTCCGGCCAGTCTGCATCGTCACGTTTGAAAGCCGGTGCCAATCACCTCAAGCACCGCAGAATAAAGTATGCCATTCCCCGTTCCGACCGAAGCCGACTCGATGCCGCTGATGTTACAAATTCGCTACGGGCACTTATGTGGCGAAACGTTGGCATTACCCGTAAGGCCAAACCGCTGGCCGAAGCCCAGGAAATCATCAGATTCTGGCAGCGATATGTGACGGATAAAGTCTTTGACGCGCCGTTCGGCTGGGAATGCCAGAACATGCTGACGGTTTCACTCTTGATAGCCCAGGCTGCGGAGAAACGCAGAGAAAGCCGTGGCGTACACTATCGAGAGGATTTTCCGGAAACCGACGACAAAAATTTTGCCACCCATATCGAGTTGACGCGTAGCCTTTGAGCGGGTTATTTGCGCCGTGCAGTTTGCAACTCGATGTTCTGCAAACCGGCAATGTCTATGTCAATGTTAAAGCCGCTTAAGTTTGCTATATTAACCGTTTTATCTCTGTAAACTGTTCGTGTGCCGCTGTCGAAGGTGACGTTTGCTATATTCTCGGAGTGAACGACCTGTATCCAGTAGGGCTTATCACCAATTGTTACCGCGGCATCAGCGACAAGACGGGTATGGCCGGTGAAGTAAACGGACCGGGCCCCGATGGACCTTTCTATCATGGTAGGACAGTTGTTGACCCAGTACTGCATAAGAAATATTTGCTTCGCTGAAAGGTCGAGGAGATAGCCGAAGGCGAAAACTATCGTCCACCTGACAGGTCTTGGTCTGTACCAGTCCTGGATGACCCTGACGGTGTCCATACGAAAGGCATCGTCGTTATCTATCCGGGTTGTAATGAGGTCATAGTCGCCGGGAGTAATATTTTGTGTTACCAAGCGTGAGAAGCATTCGTGACTTAACGGCATTTTTTCCTGCGACACATCGGCGTAAACAAGATGAATATTCGGATACTCGATGCTCGCTATCATATTCCTGTAAACCTCAGGTGTTCTTGAGTCCATCAATATGAGCCATGTGAAGTTCTGACAGGTTTGACTTATCACCGACGGCAAAGTGAAAGTTGCAAAGAGTTTTATCCTGTGGGCCATCCACTCGTCAGGTGAGATGCGAATGCACGCGCCGGGACTGTAGAGGCCCAGATTGAAGCGCGTGATAATAAAGTGCTTGAACTGTCTCATTTCTCAACTACACCTCAAGATTCATTATTTTATTGACATCTACATTAAAATCAGACACCGCAGAGAGTTCGGCAGGTATTTCCTTATGAATTGTAATGCTGCCACTTTGCTGCGTCATGGCATTTACCACATTTTTCGAGTGTACAACCTGGAGCCAATAGGGCTTGTCAACGATGTACTCTCTAACCTTTACCGGTATATCACAGTGGGACCACGAATAAACGGACCGTGCTTTTTTGGCGCTCTCTATCAGGGTGGGGCAGTTATTGTACCAGTGGGTGAAAACGAATATCTGTTTTGTTGCCAAATCCAGTATTAAGCCGGCTGGGAAAGCTATCGTCCATGGCGAAGGTCTCGGCGCATACCAATTTTGGATGACTTCGACTACGTCGGCGCGAAAAGCGTCATCGTTATCTATCCGAGTGGTAATAAGGTCGTGGTCGCCGGGCCGTATGTTTCGCAACGTGGCATCTGCAATGCACTGGTTCTCCAGGCCGTTGCCGCTTATATAAATAAGATGCATATTCGGATACGGGATGTTCGCGAGCATCTGTCTATAAGGCTCGGGTGTCTGTTCGTCCATAAACACCAGCCAGGTGAAGTTCTGGCATGTCTGGCCCATAATGGAGGGCAGTGTAAATGTTGTAAAGAGCTTAATCCTGTGCTGCATCCACCCATCCGGCGGCAGGTAAATCGGATTCTTCCTGGTTGCCGGGTCGTACAAACCCACATTGAAACGCGTGACAATATAATGCTCAAACGGTTTCACTGATATAACACCTGTTTTCTGTATAACACCTGTTTTCTGTCGGGACCGACCCAAAGAATATCTCTTATGGCAAGCGGCGTCAAAGACAATTATACAGCTTTGCAGAATTCATTTTTCAATTCGATAGTGTTGACAATTCTGCCATTTGATGATATAATACAGTTGAGTGGGTCGGGCGGTCGCCCCGCACCTGCTTTGCGCAGCAAAGCAGGAAATTCTAATATCTAAGTTCTAAATACCAAACAAATTCTAATGACCAAATTTCTCAAATTCAAAACATCAGGGTTTTGAACATTAGAATTTTTGATTTTGATATTGTTTGGTGTTTAGAGATTAGAATTTAGGATTTTCGCTTTGCTGCGCAAAGCAGGTGCGGGGAGGAAAGTCCGAGCAGGACAGGGCACGGTGATGGCTAACGGCCACCCGGGGTGACCCGCGGGCCAGTGCCACAGAAAATACACAGCCGATGGCCGGCACCTATGCGTAGGTGCCGGAACAGGTAAAGGTGAAAAGGTGCGGTAAGAGCGCACCGCGTCGCTGGTGACAGCGTCGGCACGGTAAACCCCACCGCCTGCAAGACCAAGTAAGCTGGCTGGGTTCTCATATAGAATCCTTTGCCCTGCCCGGGTAACTGTCAGCGGGTAGGTCGCTTGCCGATTTTTCGGCAGAGCCAATCGGTAACGGTTGGTCCAGTTAAATGACCGCCGTCCCGACTCGTTCGGGATACAGAACTCGGCTTACAGACCCACTCATTTTTATTTTCTATTTTTTATTTTCTATTGACTATTGAGGGTTGTGTCGGAACAGGCGGGAGTGTGTGTACCATTATGACCCGGAAGCGAAAACTAAAAATACTGTTTTTATGTACTGGCAATGCCTGCCGCAGCCAGATGGCCGAGGGTTGGGCCAGACACCTGAAAGGCGACTTCATCGAAGCATTCTCAGCAGGTGTTACGCCGATAGGTGTCAGCACAAAGGCGATTGAGGTGATGGCTGAGGCGGGTGTGGATATCTCCGGTCATACTTCCAAGCATGTCGATGACCTTTTGGGAATTGATTTTGATTATGTGATTAGCGTCTGCGATCATGCAAAGGAGCTATGCCCGGTCTTCGGCGGTGATGTCAAGGCGGTTCACAGAAGGTTTGACGACCCGTATTTTGCCGAAGGAACGACTGACGAGGTATTAGCCGAGTTCAGGAGGGTCTGTGATGAAATCAGGGATTTTGTAGCGACCTTGCCGGACAGCCTCGAAGAAAATCAATAAATGCAAAGGGCATTCGACGCAAGTTCATACAGAACCGTGTATTTTGACATTTTGAAAGGGAAAAGATGTCTGATTTGAAAGGTAAGATATACGAGGTTATCAAAGACCTGCAGTTAGCAGGCTTCGCCACGGTAACCGAGGACGGTAAGCCGTGGGTAAGGTACGTTATGACAGCAGGCTCGGAAGGGCTTACGATTCGATTTGCGACATTTGTAACCGCCCGTAAGGTTGCCCAGATAAAGAAGAATCCTGACGTACATCTTACCTGCGGCGTGACGGAGCCGCAAACACCTGCGCCTTATGTCCAGATTCAGGGCCGGGCTCGTTTCACGACCGAAGAAAGTGAGCGTCATGGATTCTGGTGTGATATGTTGTCTGGCATTTTCAAGGGTCCGGACGACCCGAATTACGGCGTAATAATAGTCGAGCCCTATCGCATCGAGTATTGCACGCCCGGCTCATTCGAACCCGATGTCTGGACTGCTGATTAGACAGCCTTCCGCATAGGCAGCTTTGCTCCCCATGCTACGATACTCTCTGTAGTTAAAAAGCTGAAATAATCTTCCAAACTAAAAATTATTTTGATATATTATAAGCATAGGCATGAAAAAATACAACAAAAATATTTGCGTAAATCAGTATCAAAACTAAGGCACGTTTGTCATTCTTGTGAAGCATGTCCCCGCGAAAGCGGGGAGCAGGAAACCAGAGGGCAACGTACTGGATTCCGGGTCAAGCCCGGGATGACATTTTATCGTTCGATATGGAATTTACTTGAAAAACAGATGCCCCCACTACGCCCTACTTCGTCAAGACTACGAAGAGCTCCGGTCGGGATGACCATGTGTGCATGCGCGAGATTCCTCACACCGCCGGCGCTTCGTTCAGAATGACTACCAAGACAAGGCGTTTGATATATCAAATTATGCTTTGCATTTTATCCGGGCCATCTCTACAATCGTATCGGGATGAATGTGTAGCCATCAGGCAGAATGGGTAAAAATTTTGCCCATGCGGTTTTGTTTAGGCAAAGGAAAATGGATTCGGAGCAGCTTGAAAAATATACGAGTGCGATAACGCTTTCTGATATGGAAGTATTTGTATTTCCAGAGCTTATGTACAGCCTGGTATTGGCCAACATAATGAGCCCGATTATCTGGCAGTGGCGCGAGGCTGACTGCTTCAAAAAGCTTGAGGGAAAGAGCCCGTATAAGAAGCTGATGCGGCTGCGACAGTTCATTATGGACGAATATGAATTCAACCTTGACCTGAACACCTGGGGTCTTACGAGCAAGGCCAGGGAACTGAAGCGTTTCGAGAAATTCATTTCGCCTGAGGACATCGGTAAAAGCAATGCCCTGTTCGGTTACCACGGCGACCAATACTACTTCGACGTGGATATCCGCCGACACTTCGGCTTAGATAAATACGATGGAGACATTATTCCTTACTGGAAGACCGAGACCCTCGAAGCAATGACTGCCTTTGCCCTGAAGGAGGGATATAACACAGGGGCGGGTGAATGCGTATCTCTTGCCGCCCTGTATGCGGCGGCCGCTTTTGTTGTTTGTGGGATTAGGCTGGAAGATATCTACATGGTGCTGACACCATTGCACTCGCAGAACTTCTTCGATGTTCAGGATGGGGTTCTGTCTAATAACAGGAGAATCCTAACCAAGACGATGTGGTTCAACGGCACAGCCATAAGCACGAAGGCACAACGAGCGTTGCGAAATGAGCAGGTAACAATTTTGGCCCACTCAACCGGCTATGTACACTGCTTTTACGACAAGGCCACGATAGACAAAGATGCTTACAAGCACTTCTCCGGTCGACTCGAAAAATATCTCTCGACCGAACTGAATTCTCTGGTCTTTGCCAACTTCCTCAGATGTTATCGGGACTATCAACAGTATTTCCAGTTCTGCCGGCAGCTTCGCGGCGAGAAGATGTTTGTAAAGGCCGAGGTGCTTTTCCATTACGAGCACGGCAGCAACTTACGAATTGCCGAAGAGACTTTTGATAAATTGCTCAGCGAAGTATCAGGTGAGGACTTTTCGCCCTACAAAGTTGCGGACCGCTTGTGCTGTGAGGAGTTGATGAGATTCGTCCAGCACGAAAAGATAGACATGGATAAAGTGATAGGCAGAAAGATGTTGGCAAAGTATCTGGAGCGTTTTGTGCCTGAGCCTGAGAAGTTTGTTGACCGGCTTTTCTCATTTGTCCATTTAGAAGCGAAGCTGCCGGCGTTTAAGAAGGACTACATCCCAGGCCGGCCGATTGAAATATCAGTTGAGCAGAATAGAGAACAGATAATCGAATCCTTAGCCGGCATCCGCAGAAGTAGCACCACCGCGGATTTGGCTTTCTATGCTTACCGCGACATGGAAAGCTGCGACTGGCAGCCGTTCATTATCGCGGCGATTGAGCGAAATCCCGTTTCAATAGAAGCCG
>Ga0114922_10001079_pt1 | contig 25897 bp, 18 predicted proteins | sample AartaG_FD_100975 | JGI IMG/M metagenome (GOLD analysis project Ga0114922, IMG submission 100975) | Deep subsurface microbial communities from Aarhus Bay to uncover new lineages of life (NeLLi) - Aarhus_00045 metaG | ecosystem: Environmental > Aquatic > Marine > Oceanic > Sediment | place... | reverse complement strand
CAGCCCACCCGCCATATCCTCGCCCAGGAAATCGCCGGCCCTCCCCCCCGCGATCACCACCGGCCGCCTCCCCCGATCCTCCTTCCTCTGGATCCCCACCCGGTAGCCCACGCTCCCCCGCACGAACAGCTCTCCCCCCCGCATCCCGTAGCCAAGCACGTCGCCCGCGTGGCCCTCCACTATGATCCGCCCCGCGTTCATCGTGTTCCCAACTGCGTCCTGCGCGTTCCCCCGCACTCTCACCGTCGGCCCGTCCATGAACGCCCCGAGATCGTTGCCGGGAACCCCCTGGATCTCGATCTCCACCTCCCCCGTTATCCCATCGCCGATGTACCGCTGGCCGTTCACGTTCACCAGCTCGAACCGCTTCTCCCCGGCCGCCACTGCCTCCCGGACGCGCCGGTTCAGCTCCCGATAATGTAGCTCTTTCGCATCAATACGCATGCCATCACTCCCGTTCGGCAGGAGCTTGCCTCCTGCCACAAGCCCTATGCCGCCCGCCTGCTCTCCCTCACGCTCCCACCCCCGCCGGCTTCCCATGCTGTCATTCTGAACGAAGTGAAGAATCCCGCCGTGCCCTGGAGCCTCCGCGCCTCTCCGGTGCCCCTCCCCCTCACGCTCCCACCCCCGCGGGCTTCACCCCGAGGATGTCCAGCGTCGTCTTGTCCAGCCCCACTGCCCGCAGCCGCTCCCGGCTCCCCCGCAGGCTCTCGATCGCGTTCACCCCCATCGCCCCCAGTATCTCCTCCAGCTCCGCGCTCCAAGCCCGCACCAGATTGGCCACCCGCTGTGACCCCACATACGGGTCCAGCCGCCGCGTCAGCGCCGGGTCCTGCGTCGCGATCCCCCACGAGCACCGCCCCGTATAGCATTTCTGACACAGCGTGCACCCCAGCGCCAGCAGCGCCGCCGTCCCCACCGCCACCGCGTCCGCCCCCAGCGCAATCGCCTTCGCCGCGTCCGCGCTCGAGCGTATCCCCCCCGCCGCGATGATCGAGGCCTGATTTCGGATCCCCTCGTCCCGAAGCTGCTGATCCACCACCGCGATAGCAATCTCAATCGGAATCCCCAGATGATCCCGGATGATCGTCGGCGCCGCGCCCGTCCCGCCCCGGAACCCGTCGAGATACACCATATCGGCCCCCGCCCGCACGATCCCGCTCGCAATCGCCGCCACGTTGTGCACCGCCGCGATCTTCACCGACACCGGCTTCTCGTAATCCGACGCCTCCTTCAGCGCGTAGATCAACTGCCGCAGGTCCTCGATCGAGTAGATGTCGTGCTGCGGCGCCGGCGACAGCGCATCGCTTCCCACCGGGATCATCCGCGTCTCGGACACCGCCGCGGTGACCTTCTCCCCCGGCAGATGCCCCCCGATCCCCGGCTTCGCCCCCTGGCCGATCTTGATTTCGATCGCTGCTCCCGAGTTCAGGTAGTCTCTCGTCACTCCGAATCGACCGGACGCGCACTGCACGAACGCCCGATGCGCGTACGGCTTCAGATCTTCGTGCAGTCCCCCCTCCCCCGTGTTCCAGAGAGTCCCGCACGCCTCCGCCGCCATCGCAATCGCCTTCTGCGCCGGCAGGCTGATCGAACCATACGACATCGCGGAGAAGATGATCGGCGTCTCCATCTCCAGCATCGGCGCGATCTCCGTCGCCAGCTCCGGTCCCTCTTCGCTGACCTTCACCTCCACCCGATCCGGCCTCCGGCCGAGATGAGTCCGCAGCTCCATCGGCTCTCGTAGCGGATCGATGGATGGGTTCGTCACCTGACACGCGTCCAGCAGCAAGTTATCCCACAGCACGGGGTAGGGGAGGTCGTTGCCCATTCCCGTTAGCAGCACGCCCCCGGTCTCCGCTTGCAGCCACACGTTCTTCCGGTGCCCCTCCGTCCACAACGGATGCGGTCGCAGGTACTGCGGGTTCGGCCCGATCGTGATCGCCTCCTGTGGGCAGAAAGCCTCGCACCGATGACACCCCACACACAGGGCGGGGTCCACCACCGGCCCGTCCTCCCACGACAGCGCCTGGAATCCGCACTGCTGCACGCACCGCTTGCACCGCGCACAGCGCTCCCGATCGTGGCTCCACTGGAAATCCGCCGGCCGGTACAGCGGCACCCGATGCGTCCGCGCCTTCGCCCGCGCCGGCGCGCGCTCCCCGCCCTTCGCGTCGCTCCTAGTCACTGTGCCGCTCACCTGCTGCCTCCTCCAGAACCCGAGCTTCCTTCCCCGGGCCGGGCTCTCCCACCACTAAGTCGCTCCCCACACGTCCAATCACAGGCTGCCCCGCGCGCGGACTCCACACCAAGTCCGGCCCCGGGCACATCGCCCGTATCCCCGCCTCCTCGCTCGATAGATACAGCCAGCTCGCCTTTCGCGCCGCCACCAGCGGCCGCAGCTTCACCCGATCGGTCACGCCCACCATCTCCCCCTGCCGCGCAAAGATGATGGCGAACGGCCCATTGACCAGCGCGCTCCCATACACCTCGCGGAGCGCCGAGTACAGGCGTCGCTTCCCCTCCGGCATCCGCTCGATCTGCTCCCAGAACGGCGCCGCCAGCACATCGCACGCCACCTCCACCGGCAGCTCGTGCCGCCGGATCAGCAGGTCGAGCAGATACGCCATCACCTCCGTATCCGTCCGCATCGTGCACTGATACCCGAACATCTCCAGGTATCGCCTGTTGATCCCATAGGACGAGATCTCCCCGTTGTGCACCACCGACCAATCCAGCAGCGTAAACGGATGCGCTCCGGCCCACCACCCCGGCGTGTTCGTCGGGAACCGCCCGTGCGCGATCCACGTATGTCCTTCGTACTCCTCCAGCCGGAAGAAATCCGCAATGTCCTCTGCATATCCCACTGCCTTGAAAGCACCCATGTTCTTCCCGCTCGAGAACACGAAAGCGTCCGCTATCTCCGCATTGATCCGCATCACGCTCCCCAGCACATGGTCCTCCGCCCTCACCCCCAGCTCGTCCAGCCTGCTCGCCCGCGGCGCCACGAAGTACCGCATCAGCACTGGAGGATTCACAATGTTCCGGTTCGGCCGCGTCGGAATCCGCTCGTCATGAACCACGTCGAACTCCTCCGACAGGACATCCTCCGTGCCATCCTGCGCCTCATCGGTGTAGTACATGATGTGGAGCGCAAACTGCTCCGCCCGATCCGGGTAGATCCCGTACGCCGCAAATCCTCCGCCCAGCCCGTTGGACCGGTCGTGCAGGATCGCAATCGACTGTCGGATCGCGCTCCCATCCACCCGCTCTCCGGTCAGGCTCATCATCCCGCTCAGCCCACATCCCGAAATCGTCCGCAGGCCCCGGTCGAAGTCCACCTCGCTCATCGCCGCTCCCAGCACCTTTCCCGCTCCTCTCTTCGTCCTCAGCCACCCGTCATTCCAACCGAGTTGTCATTCTGAGCGAAGCGAAGAATCCCGCCGTTCTGCACGCCGGCCGTTCCGCCACCTCTCCTCCACTCCGTTCGGCAGGAGCTTGCCTCCTGCCACCTCGTGCCACAGGCCTCCCCCAACTACCCCTCCCCCCCCTCCTGCTCTTCATCCCCCAGCAGCCTCCGCAGCTCCTCCGCCGCGGCCTCCGGCGCTGGCGGCAGCCCCAGTCGCTTGCGCTGTCCCACCGAAGCGTCGACCAGTTGCCCCCTCTCCCGGAATGCTCGCATCCCCTCCATTGCTCCGGCCGGCGCCAGACCCCGTGCGATCGCCAGATTCTTCGCCACCCGCAGAATCGTCATCTGGTCGTACTTGTTCGGGCACAGCTCCGCGCATGTATAGCACTCCACGCACTTCCACAGCTCCGGCGACTTCAGCACCGCTTCCAGTTCCCCCGCCGCCAGCGCCCGTACCAGCGCGTTCGGATCGTACGTCGGGTCCGCTCGCGCCACCGGGCAATCCTCCACACACGCCCCGCACTCCGCGCACGCCTTCAGCAGCCCATAATCCCAGTGCTCTCGTATCACGTCGATCCCCGCTCGCCGGCCCCGCCATCTCGCCAGGAACGGCTCTGTCGCCACCCGGTGCCGCTCGATCCCCAGCTCCTCCGGCTCCAGACCCAGCGCGAGGCCCAGAAGCTCAGGGTAGTAGAAGACCGGCAGGTGGATGTCCTCCCCCGCCCTTTGCAGCACATACTGCATGTTGTCGTACTGCATCATGCACGACGGACACACCACCGTCACCGCCTCCGCCCCCTGCTCCACCATGTCCCCCAGCTTGCTCCGGCACATCGCCTGTGACGTCTCCTCTTCCCCCGCCCTCAGCAGCAGGTTCCCGCAGCACTCCATCTTCGACGGATACGACACGCTCTCCGCACCCAGCGCCTCCACCAGCTCATCGAACTTCCGCGGCCAGAACGGATCGTCGAACAGCAGGTCCCCGCTCGGCCGCAGCAGATGACACCCGTAATGCACCGCCAGCCGCATCCCCGTCATCGGATACACCACCCGGCTCGCCAGCCCCCCCGGCCCGAAATCCCGGTGCAGCAGATCCACCACGTGCAGCACGTCCGTTGCCCCTGTGTAACGCCGTCCCACCCGCGCCAGTTCCCGATTCACCTCATCCTTTAGGCCCGGGTCCGTGTACAGCTCAACCTGCGCTTCCTTCAGCGTAGAGAAGCACCCCGTGCAGGGCGTCACGAAGGCCCGCCCCGCCTCCTCCGCCACCGCCAGGTTCCGCGCCGCCGTCAGCAGCCACGTCCGGTGGCTCATATTGCGGATCATCGTCTTCTCAGGGCAGCACGTCAGCCCCTCGACGTCCACTGCGTCGATCCCGAGTCGCTCGAATACCGCCCGCGTGGACTTCTCCATGTACGGGAGCCGCCCAGGGATATAGCACCCCCAGAAGTAAGCATACGCTGGCATTCCTGCCTCCAACTCCCCCAAGCACTCGAACCCGTCTGGCTACCGTCGGCAGACGGTAGCCGCCTGCCGACAGGAGCCTCACCTCTCAGTATACCGCGCTTGCTCCCTGTGGTCAACCCCTGACATCCGCGCGCTCGACGCTTCCCCCCGTCTCGTACGCCGCCGGACCGGGGGGGCGGAAGGAGCGCGTCCCCCTCGTCCCGTATGTGAGCTTGGGGGGTCGGTTGCATGGCGATGAACAGACGCGAATTCATCAAGAGGACGCTGGCGGCATCTGCCGGCCTGTCAGTCCTTGGAGGTAGAGACTTGGTGAGACCAGATGAGCCCCAAGCGAAGCGTCCCAACCTGCTGTTTGTCTTCCCCGATCAGATGCGCCGTCACGCGATGGCCTTCATGGGCGAGGACCCGGTCATCACCCCCAACCTCGATCGGCTCGCGGGCGAAGGCCTCGTCTTGACTAACACGGTCAGCAATGTCGCCATCTGCAGCCCCTTCCGCGCAATGCTCATGACCGGCAAGTACCCCTTCTCTACCGGCGTTGTGAGCAACTGCTACGCCCGCCCCGATGGCTGGGAGGTCACCCCGAGAGAAGCCGACTGCTACCTCAAGCAGTCCGAGCGCTGCTTCTCCGACATCCTCCACGATGCCGGCTACTCCACCGGCTACATCGGCAAGTGGCACCTTGTTCAGCCCAAGAAGCCCTACATTGACCCCACGGACTATGACGGTTACATCTGGGATTCGTACCCTCCACCCGATCAGCGCCACCAGTTTGACTTCTGGTACGGGTATGGCTGCAACGGAGATCACCTCAACCCGCACTACTACACACGCGACCTCCCCAAGGACAAGCCCATCCGCATCGACCAGTGGTCCCCAGAGCACGAAGCCGACCGGGGCATCGACTACATCAGGAACGCGAGCGGCAAGCACCGCGACCCCGACAAGCCCTTTGCCCTATTCATCGCGAACAACCCTCCCCATAACCCCTACAACGCCGTCCCCGAGCAGTATCTCGAGATGTACGCCGACAAATCCGTGGACGATCTCCTGAATCGGCCGAACGTTGACCTCGCCATCGACGAAGGCCCCACCGCCCGCGCAAAGCGCGCCGTCAAAGGCTACTTCGCCGCCGTCACCGGCCTGGACGAACAGCTTGGCAGAGTCCTCGCTTGTCTCAGAGAGCAGGGCCTCGAAGACGACACCATCGTCGTCTTCACCGCCGACCACGGCGACATGATGGGCAGCCACAACCGCATGGCAAAGTCCGTCTGGTACGAAGAGTCCATCGGCATCCCCTTCATCATCCGCTGGCCCGGCAACATCAAGCAAGGGCACGACGATCTGCTCCTGAGCGTCCCTGACTACATGCCGACCCTACTCGGCCTCATGGGCATCGGCGATATGATTCCCGCTGACGTAGAGGGAGCCGACTACTCCGATGCCCTCCTCGGCAAACCCGTCACCCGCCCCACCTCTGCCCTCTACATGAGCATCCGTCCCCAGGGCGACCACCGCGGCGCCCGCGGCCTCCGCACCCACCGCCACACCTTCGTTACCCAACGCACCGACGAGGGTGAGCGCGTCATCCTCCACGACAACCAGAACGACCCCTACCAGCTCACCAACGTCGCCGACGACAACCGACCCGCCGTCGAAGAGCTAACCGAAGAGCTCCACACCTGGCTCGACAACATCGGCGACCACTGGGCCAACACCTGAAGAGAACCCCTCCGCATTGCCCACAAATGACGCCGCCCGGCGGCAACCGCCGCCGGGCGGGAGACCGTTGGGCAGGAGCTTGCCTCCTGCCATCCCGCTGCTAACTAGGCCACCACCCCTGCGATCATATCCCCGACCTCACTCGTCGGCGGACACTTCCCCGCCGATAGATCCGGGATCTTCCCTGCCGCGAGTGTGTCCGAGATCGCCTTCTCGACCCGCTCCGCCGCCTCCGTCGCGCCCACGTGCTCCAGCAGCATTCCCACCGCGCAGATCGCCGCCAGCGGATTCGCCTTGTTCTGGCCCGTGTACTTCGGCGCGGACCCGTGAATCGGCTCGAACATCGAAGTCCCCTCCGGGTTTATGTTCCCGGAGGCCGCCACCCCCATCCCCCCCTGCACCATCGCCCCCAGGTCCGTGATGATGTCCCCGAACATATTCGTCGTCACGATCACATCGAACCACTCCGGGTTCTTCACCATCCACATACACGTCGCGTCCACGTACGCGCGATCCTTCTCGATGTCCGGATACTCCTCGCCGACCTCCGTGAACACGCGCTGCCACAGATCGTGCCCGTACGTCAGCACGTTCGACTTATCGCACAGCGTGAGCTTCTTCTCCCTGTTGCGCTTCCGCGCCAGCTCGAACGCGTATCGGATGATCCGCTCCGTCCCCTTGCGCGTGTATATCGCAACCTGCGTCGCCACCTCATCCGGCGTCCCATAGTGAGCGAACCCACCGGTGCCGACGTACATGTCCTCCGTATTCTCGCGCACCACCACGAAGTCGATCTCCTCCGGCCCCTTATCCTTGATCGGCGTCCACACCCCGGGGTACAGCTTGATCGGCCGCAGGTTCACATACTGGTCCAGCCCGAAGCGCAGCGCCAGCAGCAGCCCCTTTTCCAGGATCCCCGCCTTCACCTCCGGGTGCCCTACCGCCCCCAAGTAGATCGCATCGAACTCCCTCAGTTCCTCCAGCGCCCCCTCCGGTAGCACCTCCCCCGTCTTCAGATACCGATCCCCGCCGAAGTCATAGTGCTGAAGCTCGTACTTCAGCCCCGTCGCCCCGGCCGCCGCCTCCAGCACCTTCAGCCCTTCGCGCACCACCTCCGGCCCGATCCCATCACCTGGTATCACCGCAATCTTCAGCACTTCCAACTCCTCCTGGAAACAAGTGAGATCGATTCTACCATACGACCCCAGCCCCGCGCAAAGAAGCCCCAGGTGTCATGCTGAGCGAAGCGAAGCATCCCGCCGTTTCTTCCGGTCTTTCGCGACTCTCGTGCTACGTAGCGAGGCTTCCAGCCTTCGTAGCCGAAGCTACTCCGGCGGAGTAGGCACTTCGCAGAGTAGCATCAGTCCCAAAACAGCCCCTCGACCTCCTCTTTGTCCCACTCCTCCGCCAGCCTCTCCGCGGCCGCCACAAAGTCAGCCGCTCTGCCTCCCGCACACCTCCTCAGCACCTCCCCCAGAAACCGCGGCCCCGCCACCTCCTCCACACACAGTGCCAATCCCAGGAAGTAGTCCTGCGCCTCCTCACCCAACCCCTGCAATCGCGCCGCCTCCAGCTCCCCCTCCGCGCCGGCCAGCAACCTCTGCCGCGTCACCGCGGCCTCCCGCTCCCACTCCTCCACCGACCACGGCATCCACTCCGGCGCCCCGCTCTCCGCCAGCCGAGCTTCGGCCACCAGCCACTTCGGAAACAGCAGCTCCCCCAGATGCCCATCGGCCCACGGATCATCCGTCTCCGTAAATCCCCCGATCCCCGGCAGCGCGATGTGCCCGTACTCGTGAGCCACCTGCCGCACCCACTCCGCCGGCGACCGCGGCGTTCTCACCGCATACAAGTAGAAACTCTGCCCTACAGCCCGCGCCCCCGGTCTCCCCCTCCTCCCAAGCCACACCTCCACCGGCGTCGCCCACGGCTCGGTCGGATCGCAGCCAAGATACTCTCTTGCCACACAGTAGAACGCCAGCGTCGCACGCAGCGCCTCCTGCCCCAGCTCCGCCTCCGCCGCCTCCGCCCAGTGCGCCCTCACCCTCATCACCCATCGCTTCGCGGCCGGCTCCCACACATATCCATAGTCAACCCAAGGCAGCGCCCTCTGGTGCACCTGATCCCAGCGCTCGCCCTCCCTCGCTGAAAACCTCTCCTCCGTCACCAACAACCGATACTCGATGGGCTTGACGTTTTCGCCTGACTGTAGGGCGGGCGTGGCCACGCCCGCTCCTATATTGTCATTCTGAGCGAAGCGAAGAATCTCGCCTTCGACTTCCGGCCGCCGCACGTCGCAGGCTCCGCGACAGCGATCCACGCCCACGACTGTACCTTCTGGTTCGACCAACTCCATCTCCAACACTTCGCACTCGAACGGCCCTACCTCCTCCACCTCCTCCGGCAGCCACTTCGGCATCCGCTCCTTGACCAGCGCCTCCACCGCTCCCCGCGCGCCCTCATTTCCCGGCTCCCTCGCCAACATCGCCAGGTACTCCGCGACTGCCTCCTCCAGCATTCCCCGCTCCTCGTACGCCCCCGCGAGCCGCCCCCGCAGCTCACAGTTCTCGGGTGCGTGCGCGACCAGCCACTCCAGTTCCGCCAGTTCCCCTCCCACACCACACCAGGCCCTGTCTCCCTGCATGCAAACGGCGGCGGCATGCCACAAGCACACCACCGCCAGAAACGTCACTCCCGCTCTTCGCATCAGAGCTCTTTCGTCCCCTGGATCAGCTCATCACCGGCATAGGAAATCGATCTCCGGCAAGAGCCACTAGCGCCCTCTTCGCATCGTTCTCGGGCACAGCCGTCAGGTGCTCCCGCGCTTGCCCCAACCACCCCGCCACTTTCTCCCACGCGGCATCTATCGCCCCCGTCGCCTCTGCCACCTCCCTCACCGCCTCCAGGTCTTCCGCCGACACCTCTCGCTCCGGCAGCCGAGCTTCGGCCGGCAGCCGAGCTTCGGCCGGCAGCAGCCTCGCCAACTGCTCCCTCGCCTCCGCTCCTCCGCGCTCCGCCGCAAGGATCAGCGGCAGCGTATACTTCCCACCTGCCAAGTCCTTTCCCGCAGGCTTCCCCGACAGTCCGTCGCTCCCCACCAGGTCCATAATATCGTCTGCCACCTGAAATGCCATCCCGAAGCTCTCCCCAAATGCTCCCAGCGCGGCTGCCACTTCCGCCGACCCGCTCCCCGTCTCCGCTCCGGCCCTCCCGCAGAACCCGAACAGCTCCCCCGTCTTAGCTCGAACGATCTCAAGACACTCCCCCTCGCTCATTTCCCGGCCCGCCCCCAGTAGCTCTTGAATCTGCCCGCGACACATCTGCTTCGCCACCACCACCAGTTCCGACAGCAACTGCAAGCCGAGCTTCGGCCGCTCCCTTCCCCCTCGGGGCAGCAGCGCCAGCGCCTGCGCCAGCAAGTAGTCTCCCAACAGAACGGACACCTTGTTCCCCCACTCCGCGTTCGCCGACCGCCCCGCCGCGAGTTCGAGCCATCCACAACATCGTCGTGCACCAACGACGCCGTGTGCATCAACTCCACCGCCGTTGCCAGCGCCACGCTGCTCTCCGTAGCGCCCCCCGCACACTCTGCCCCCAGCAGCAGAATCGCCGGCCGCAGCCTCTTTCCTCGCCCCGAGATCGCCCTCTGCGCTGCAGTGCGCAGGAATCCCTCCGTCCCCTCCCACGCCTCCGGCAGCCGCGCCTCCACCTCGGCCAGCAAACTGCCAAGTCTCGGGTAAAGCTCCAATAGCTGTACTTGCCCTGCGTGAAACACATCGCCTCCACTGCCAGCCGAGCTTCGGCCGGCAGCCGAGCTTCGGCCGGCAGCCGAGCTTCGGCCACCCAGCTTCCGAACCGATCCCCCGCGTCCGAGTCACGCGGTCCCCCCATCTCCCTTGCACGGCCTCGGATTATAGGCCGAACCTTTTCCAGTGTCAAACTCATAGCAAGCGCTGTCTGCCCCGCATGTTATGCGGCCCGACCCACTACTTTCTTGCTCCCTCCTGTTGCCGGTTCGCCGGAAGAGGTAGGAGAACCGACATCCGGGCCAGAACTCGCCATTGGAGCGTCGGGGCAGCGGCCCCATGATGTCGAGCCCTGTGTCCCAGGAGAAATCGATGCGCGAGAAGCTGGCCCTGCTCGGAGGGCCGAGAGCCGTCCCCGAAGGAACGATCAAACCTTGGCCGCCCATTGACGACACCGACCGCAAGATGGTGATGGACTCACTGGAGGGCGGCAGGCACACCTTCGGGCCGAACTGCGTCGCACTCCAGGAGGAATTCGCCGCCTGGAACGGCAACCGCTGCGCCATTACCACCAACTCCGGCACGGCCGCGCTGCACATGGGCCTTGTCGCGTGCGAGTGCGGGTGCGGGGATGAGGTGATCGTCCCCGCCTACTCGTGGTCTTCCTCGGCAACGTGCGTGATGCAGCACAACGCCATCCCTGTCTTCGTGGACATCGACTTCGACACCATGAATATCGACGTCCGGAAGATCGAAGCCGCCATCACCCCCAATACGAAGGCGATCATCGTGGTGCATCTTCACGGGCTCGCGGTGGACATGGAGGCGGTTATCGCCATCGCCGACAAGCATGGCCTCCGGGTGATCGAGGACGCTTGCCAGGCGCACGGCGCGACGTTCAAGGGGAAGAAAGTCGGCACCCTGGGGCATTGCGCGGCCTTCAGTCTCAACCAGAACAAGTGCCTGGTGTCCGGCGAGGGCGGAATGTTCGTCACCGATGATGAAGCGATGCTCAAGCGCGCCCAGGCCCTTTGGTCGTTCGGCGAGGAGGTCGGCCCCACCGAGCGCCGCGACTACCACGTCTACGCCATGGGCTGGAACTACCGTAACAACGATCTCGCCGCGGCATTCGGCAGGGCACAGTTGAAGAGACTCGACCATTACCTGGCAGTGCAGAAGGAGAACGCGGCCGCCCTCACCCGAGAGCTCGAGGGGACCCCGCACCTCATACTGCCGACCGAGCCGCCCGACTGCGAGCACAACTGGTACAACTACACCATTCGCTTCGACATGAATGCCCTCGGCCATGCAGACGACGCTCGCGCCTTCAGAGACAAGATCGTCCGCGCCCTCAACGCAGAGGGCGTCGAGACCCTGGTATGGCAGTCATTCATCCTCCCCGCCATGACAGTCTTCCAGAACAAAGACGGCTACGGACACGGCTGCCCGTGGAGCTGCCCGCATGCGGAGCAGGTGGACTACTCGGTGGAGCGCTTCCCGGTTGCCACCGAACACTGCGACACCCACACCGGCATGACCACTCCGCTGCGCGCGCCCAACAGAACCGACGTCGCCAAGCTCGCGGCGCAGGCGATCCGAAAGGTGATGGAGAACGCGGACCAGCTCGAAGACCTGTCCGAAGAAGCAGGCTGATGGCAACACACACTCTAAGACGGAGGAGACCATGAAAGTCTTGGTTACTGGCGCCAGCGGGAGATTCGGCCCGTTTGTCGTGGCCGAACTGGAGTCGGCCGGCCACGAGTTAGTGCTGATGTCCCGGACGCGGCCGGAGGCCGCCGATCACTGGCCCTGGGTGCAGGGAGACATCGCCAACAACGACGACTGCCTGAAGGCAACGGAGGGCGGAATCGAGGCTATCCAACACCTCGCCGCAACCCCCTATCCCAGCGACCATCCCGACGAGCGGAAGCATTCGGCCAAGCGGGGCATTCCCTTCGACCAGACCATGCGCACCAACATCATGGGAACCTACTACCTGCTGCAGGCCGCGCTCGAGCGGAAGATCGGCATCTTCGTGATGACCGGCAGCAACTGCGCGCTCGGACACGGCTACCGAATCAGCGGCACGGAGTTCCCGATCCACTACCTTCCCATCGATGAAGACCACCCCTCGGATGTCGAGGACTCCTACTCCTACAGCAAGCTCGCGGGCGAGGATCTGCTCGCATCCTACACGCGGGCCTATGGCATCAGGACCTATGCGCTGCGCTCCGCCGGCATCTGCGATGCACAGCGTCGAGCTGCGATGGCCGAAAACGCCGGCCCCGCCGGTGGCTGGGACGAGTGGCTGTGGCCCTGGATCGGCAGCGAAGACCTGGCCTCAGCACACCGCCTGCTGATGGAAAAGGCGGCGCAGATCGAGCCCCACGGCGTCTACTTCTGCAACAACGATGACACCACTGCGCTCGAACCGACGATGGAGCTCATCGAGCGCCTCAAATCTGACCTACTGCCCCGCTGCAAGGGCCTCGAAGGACACGCGACCCTGATGTCCAATGCCAAGCTGCGCGAGACCGTCGGCTGGGTGCCGCGCACATCGTGGCGGGACGCGCTCGGCGCGTCATAGGCGCCACGCGGCCGCCGAATGCTAGCTACCAGGAGACCATCCAACATGAGCGATCCAATCGGAATGGGCGTCGTCGGCGCGGGCGCCATCGGCATCCGCTGCGCGCTGTCCCACCTCTCGCTGCCCGATGTGCAGGATCGAGTCCGGCTCGCCGCCGTGTGCGATCCCGTGCCCGGCCGGGCGCAGGCGGCGGCCGAGAAGTACGGCGTGGCCCAGTGGTACGAGGACTACGAATCTCTGCTCGCCGATCCCGGCGTCGACGCGGTGACCATCGGCTCGCCCATCGGGCTTCACTACCAGCAGGGCCTTGCCGCCATCGATGCCGACAAGCACATTCACTTCAACAAGACCATGGCGACGAGTGTGGCGGAATGCAACGACCTCATCACCCGCGCGGCGAAGAAGGACCTCCGCCTCGTCGCCTCCCCGGGCATGATGCTCCACCCCCACAACCAGCGAATCCGAGACCGCGTCCGCGAGGGCGCCATCGGCCGCCTGATATGGGCCGTCACCGGCGCGGCCGTGGGTGATTACCACCTCACCGAGGAGTTCCGCACGGGCGAGGATATCCTCACCGACGTCGATCCGACCTGGTACTTCAGGAAGCCGGCCGGCGGGCCGCTCTGGGATGTGACCGTCTACTGCCTGCACATCCTCACCGGAATCCTCGGCTCCGCCAAGCGCGTGACCGCTCTCTCCGCGCTTGCCCTGCCACAGCGCGAGTACCGCGGCCGAACTATCCAGTGCAACATGGATGACTCCACGTTCATGCTGCTCGACTTCGGGGACTCGGTCTTCGCGACGGCCTACGGCACCGTCAGCGGCGACGTCGCCAAGGGATTCCAACCCAGCATCTTCGGCACCGACGGATCGGTCGTCGGCACGGAGCTGAACGGCGAGTCGATGGCGCGAGAAGGCGACCACATGCCGCACGTTGTAGGCCCGCACGCGAAGATGGCGGAATCCCATGTCTTCGAGGACATGATGCAGCTCGTGGACTGGGTCCGGGATGGCGCGCCCTCGATCGCCACCGCGGAACATGCCCGCCACGTCATCGACATCATCGAGTCCGCCTACAGGACCGCCGAGACCGGTCAAACGGAGAACCTACGCACGACGATGCCCGCATAGGAGTGGGCACATTAGGTCCTCGCCCTCGGAGGAGGTGTGAAGTGGCGCTGAGAGCCGGGTTCGCCGAGACAGACATCACGCCGCCGTTGGGTGCCCATAAGATCGGCTGGATAACGGACATCATCATCGACGAGATCGCCGACCCGCTCTTCGCCCGCGTTGCGGTGATCGAGTCCGGCGATGACGCGATCGCCTTCATTCAGCTAGACACCGCCTGCATCCGCTGGACGCAGACCAACGACATCCGCCGCCGAGTGCAGGACCGCTACGGCTTCCCCGGCGACAACATCATGGTCGCCGCCACCCACAACCACGCCGGGCCCGCGGTGGCGCACTGTGGCGACGTCCCCCGCGACGACGCCTACATCGAGACCATGGTCGGCAACATCGTTGAATGCTTCGGCCGGGCCCTCGACAGTATGCAGCAGGCGGAGATCGGCTTCGCCGGCGTGCCCGAGTGGAACATCTCCCACAACCGCCGCGTCGTCATGCGCGACGGGACCGCCAGCACCCATGGCCCCTTCCGCTGCCCCGACGCCCTGTACGTCGAGGGACCCATAGACCCCGAGGTCGCCGTGCTTGCCGCCCGCGGGACAGGCGGGGACCTCCTCGGCGCCATCGTCAACTTTGCCTGCCACCCCACCGACCACGGCGGCGACACCATCGCCTCCGGCGGCTTCCCTGCCGCGCTCGCCCGCGAGATGAAAGCGCGGAGCTGCCCCGTCACCCTCTTCCTCAACGGCGCTTCCGGCAATATCTGCTCCGGCGACCCCTACCGCGGCATCGACCTGTCGCTCGAGCAGATGGGCCGGACCCTCGCCGATGACACCTCCAAGGCTCTGCGCGCGATGTCGTTCACCGGCGAGCTGATGCTGGACGCGCGCTCCCACACCATCCAGCTTCCCTACCGAGAGGTCACCCCGGAAGAGATCGCGGGCGCCGTTAGGGGCGCGCAGCGGTTCGTGGACCCCACCGCCTACGACCGCGGCATGCCCGCGCTGCTGAAGCGCATCGAGGATCGTAACACACAGCCGGCCGAAGTGCAGGTGCTCTTCTTGGGCGATTGGGTGTACGCCGCCCTCCCCGCCGAGTACTTCGTCCAGCTCGGCCTCCGCATCAAAGAAGATGCCTATCCGCGCCATGCGCTGGTGGTCAGTTGCGCCAACGGCATGGTCGGCTACGTGCCACACAGAGAGGCATTCCTGCGCGGCGGCTACGAAACCACCTTCACCTCCGGCGCCGCCCTCGCTCCGGAGGCCGGCGATATCCTCGCCGACACGGCGATTGGCCTCATCCGCGACGCCGCGCCCGACTGATCCTCCTGTCACCGGCCCGCTGCTTCAGCAATCAGCGGAACGGGTTCGCGCCGTGCACCGTGCGCCTCAGTCCTTGCCCCCGTACTCCTTCGTCATCTCCAGAAACTTGGGATGCTCCCCCTCCAGCATGTGGTAGCAGTGCTCGTCCGTGGGGAACGCCCCGCTCCGCACCTCCGCGCAGTACTCCTTCATCGCCTTGACGATCACCTCCGCCACATTGCCGTACTTCTTCACGAACTTCGGCGTGAAGGCCTGGAACTGCCCGATCATATCGCTCACGATCAGTAACTGCCCATCACAGTGCATCCCCGCCCCGATGGACAGCACCGGCATCGTGAGTCGCTCGGTGATGAACTTCCCGACCTCCGGCGGCACCGCTTCCAGCAGCAGCATCTGGATCCCCGCCTCCTCCAGCGCCAGCGCATCCTCGATCAGCGTTCGCGCCGACTCCGCCGTTCGCCCCTGCGCCTTATGCCCGCCCAACTGCCCCGAGCTCTGCGGCGTCAGGCCGATGTGGCCCACCACCACTATCCCCGCATCCACGATGCCCCGCGCCGCCGCTGCCACGCGCCTGCCCCCCTCCAGCTTGATCGCGTCGACGTTCGCTTCCTTGAGGAACCGTCCCGCGCTTTCGATTCCCGTCTCTACCGACGACTGGTAGCTCATGAACGGCATATCCCCGACCACGAACGTCCCCGGCGCCCCCCGCGTCACCGCCTCGCAGTGCACTATGCACTGATCCATCGTCACCGGCACCGTGCTCGGGTAGCCGTACACGCACATCCCGAGCGAATCCCCCACCAGGATCATGTCCATCCCCGCCGCCTCCGCAAACTGCGCCGTCGGGTAGTCGTAGGCCGTGATCCAGGTGATCTTCTCACCCTCCTGCTTCATCCGGTACAAATCGTGAATCATCTTCTTTGCCATCAATAATCTCCTCCGAAAGAGTCTCCTCCGAGCGCAGTTGTCCTGCCCGCGCCATACTGCTTTTGCCAATGCCCGCCAATGCCCTCTCTCCCGCGCTCCCACATCCTGAGCAGGGCGCCGCCCCGGCGAAGAGAACAGACGGTCCACGGCCGCCGCTGCCACCGGCGACACGGACTTCGCCTGCTGCCGCACTATGGCGGCGAGACTGAGAATCCGGAGACAATGAGGTGAAGAGATGAGAGACCATGCTGATCTGAACACGGACGTCCTGGTGGTGGGCGCCGGAGCCGCGGGCTTGCCTGCGGCCATCGGGGCCGCACGCGCCGGAGCTGAGGTGATCTGCATCGAGGAGGACCCGGTCGTAGGGGGAGCGCCCTGCGACTACTACGTATGCCTCTTCTACGGGCGCCCTATGACAGGCGTCAACGCGGAGCTCGAGCATCTTCTCCAGAGCAAGTATGCCCCGACTCCCCGCGCCAAGTTCTTCCTCCCATCCGGGTACCAGCGCGCCTGGCGGGAGCTCATTGCGGCGGAGCCGAGACTCCGCGTCATCACCGGGGCGCGGGCAGTCGCCGTCCGTCACGCGCCGGGCTCCGGGACGCCTGCGGTCACCGCGGTCACGGTGGAGGTGCTGCCCGGCACGACCTTCGACATATCCACCGGCGTCACCATCGACTGCACCGGCTCCGGGATCCTGTCGGAGCTCGCCGGCTGCTCGATCATGTATGGCCGAGAGGGCAGCAGTGACTTCGACGAAGAGAGAGCGCCCGAGAAGGCCGACGACTCGGTCCAGGCCTGCACCTGGATGCACTTCATCCAGGGCATTCCGGGTGCGGACCGTTCGGGCGACTGGCGGCCGAGAGGCGTTCACGTCAACGTGGGCATTCCCTTCCCGGATGCGGAACGCGAGCCGCCGCCCCCGGCCGTCCTGCCTGGCGAGACGGACCCCGAGCTCTACCTGCACTGGGGTGGTGCGTTCCCGGGCTACGACACCAGAGATCCGATATCACTCGCCCAAGCCCATGCCGAGGCCTACCAGATGCTTGAGCCCCAACTGCGCGAGATCCAGGAGAGGGGCTACACCGTCCATCTCGCCCCCCGCATCGGTGTCCGAGAATGCCGCCGAGTCGTCGGCGAGCACGTGATGACCGAGTCCGACATCGCCTCTGAGACGTTCCCAGGAGATACCATCGCTGTGGGGGAGTACGGCTTCGACATCTGGCCGAAGGGAGGGAAGGAGGGGACCAGTTCGCGCTACAAGAAGACCAGGTACCCGTGGCGCTTCGGCATCCCCTATCGCGCGCTCGTCCCCAGTGGTGTTGACGGCCTCCTGGTCGCCGGCAAGTGCATGAGCGGAACCCATCTCGCCCAGAGCTCCTTCCGCGTCATGCCCATCGCTGGCAGCACCGGCCAGGCTGCAGGTGCGGCCGCCGCACTCGCCGTCAAGCATCGCCAGCAGCCGCGGGACCTCGACACCGATGAGATTCGCAAGCTGCTGCGGCGCAAGGAGCAGCACCTGCGGCTCTCATTCGACGAGCCATCGTAGGGGTATTGAAGACTCGTCGTGAGACCATCGTAGCTGAATCCCCTAATCGCCCTGGGAACCGGCTAGCTGCAGGCAGGAGTCACGCGTCTGCAAGCCAAGTAGCAGACTGCTAAGCCGATTCCTGGGTCTGTTGCGGTCACGGATTAGTTTCGGTACACTACCGGCGTGGCGGCCAGCCTCCGAGGTTGCGAAGGGAGAGAGAAGCCATGCCTTGGTGTCCACAGTGCGGAGCCGAGTACCGCGAGGCCGTGGAGACCTGCGCGAACTGCCATGTCCCACTCCAGGACCAACCTCCACCTCGGTCTGGAGATACCGCCGACGCCGCGCGGGGCGTCCGTGTCGGTCCCATCGACGCGCTGCGCGAGCAGGTCGCTGCGGCCGTCGCGCATGCGGCCGCGGGCTGGAAAGCGCTGTGGCGTCATCGGGCGCTGCTGTTGGTGCCGCTGCTGCTCGGACTTCTCCACACCTCGCAGGCGGCGATGATGCACTACGCGCGGGTGCGCCCCGCCGCCGGACAAGTGCAGCGCCTCGCGGGTGACGACGGAGCACGGCTTGATGTTGTAGCCAGCGGGCTGTGGCCGCTGCTTCGGGACAGGCTTCTCCGCTCGGGGCCACTGCTGGCAACACCTGAGTTCGCGGCGCCTGTCCCCTGGTTCAACTTCCAGGCGACGGCCACTGTCATCGACATCGAGGCATATCGGGGAACCCGACCGGACGATGAATCGCCGAGGTCCGTCCTACCGAACTGGCCCCTGCGAATCGCCTTCTATCTGCTCGGACTGGCCGTCAGCGGTCTCATTTTGGGGGGATTCTACGGCACGGCGAGCAGGGCAGTCGAGCGGGACGCCTTCACGTGGTCCGATTTCGGGCGGGACGGCCGGCGCTACTGGCTCCGGTTCTTCCTGTTTGGGGTCATCGTGACCGCGCTCGCCCTCTGGCCAAGGCCGGTCACCTCCGCCTGGTATGGGCCTGGGCCGGACTTCCGGCCTGTGCCGGGGCTGGCCATCGTCGGCTTCTTCCTCGCGCTGACGTGGTGCGCCATTGTGACCCAGGACGTCGGCCTCTGGCGTGCGCTCCAACGCAGCGTTGTGACAGTGGGTCGCTGTGCCGCTACCGGCCTTTGTCTCCTGCTCCTCCTCACTCTAGCGCGGTTCCTCCTCCTGCTGCCGGTTGAGGTCGGCGACACGGTGCTCATGCTCGCCTACGACTCCTACCGCTTCACTCCGCTTCTGTATCTGCCTGCGATCATTCTCCGGTCCACTCTGTTGGCCGTCCTCAGTGTGTGGTTCTCCCTGACGGCGCTCCATTGGTACGGGGGTGCCCGCGTGAAGATCGCGGCGAGGCAGGCTGTGGGTGTCAACTAGGGATGAGACACCGTGCTCCTGCTAAGTAGCGATGGGGCACCGCTGAGCGGCTTCTGCGGGCGTCCCATTGCCATTTGACACAGGCATTCTGCAGCGTCAGCTCCCGGCACAGCAGCCGGGCTACAGTTGGCTCTCACGGCCAGTCGCCCTGTAGGGCGGGCCGCTCTGCATCGTCGGCGCCATTCGCAGCATCCTCCGCCGTGGGCCCCCGCTCCCAATGGAACCTTGCACCCCACCCAGGGGTCTAAGCTAGTAGCGCATCAGTAAAGCAGTGGTGAGGAGGGTTCACGATGAAGCGAGACCATTCCACTCGATTCCCCGAATCGACAACCTGGCGCCGTGCTGCCGCCATTCTGGCCGCCCTGGCCGCTCTGGCGCTGGCCGCTCTGCCGGCCGCCGCCGACGGCATTATGATCCCGAAGCGGCCCGACGCCCCCAACTTCGCCGTCAAGTACCACCGGGTCGACGTCAAGATCGAGGGCCAGGTGGCCACTACCAGCATCGATCAGGTCTTCGAGAACCGCACCAACCGGGAGCAGGAAGCAGTCTACATCTTCCCCCTCCCTCACGGCGCATCGGTCAGAGAGTTCACCCTCTATGATCAGGGCCGTCCTCTTCACGCCGAGCTCATCGACCGCGACAAGGCGCGCGAGATCTACGAGAGCATCGTCAGACAGCGCCGCGATCCGGCCCTGCTCGAGTACATCGGCCGCGACACCTTCCGCGTCAGCGTCTACCCCATCCCCGCCCGCGGCACCAAGCGAGTCCAGATGGAGTACACCGAGCTGCTCGAGTACGACAGCGGCCTGGTCACCTACGTCTACCCCCTCAGCACCGAGAAGTTCTCCTCCGAGCCGATAGAAGAGGTGAGAGTGTCGGTCGAGATCGAGTCAACGGCGCCCATTCGCACCGTCTACTCGCCCACTCACGACATGAAGATCGACAAGCCCGACGCCCACACCGCCTTCGCCGCTTTCGAGGAGCGCGGCACGAAGCCCGACATGGACCTCGTGCTTCACTACACCGTCTCCGAGGATGGCGTCGGCACCAACATCCTCACCTACAGAGACTCCGGCGAGGACGGCTTCTTTCTCCTCATGGCGGCCCCCTCGGCCGAGCTGGCGAAGAAGAACATAAGGCCGAAAGATGTCGTCTTCGTCCTCGACAAGTCCGGCAGCATGTCCGGCGAGAAGATCGAGCAGGCCAAGGGCGCCCTCCTCTTCTTCCTCAACAGCCTGAACGAGCAGGACCGCTTCCGCGTCATCACCTTCAGCAACACGGTTCGACTCCACGGACTCGGCAAAGGCCTTCTGCCCGCCTCCCGAGACAACATGCGACAGGCCCGAGATCTCGTGGAGGATATCTCCGCAAGCGGCGGCACCGACATCCACTCCGCCCTCGAGGCCGCTCTCGACATGGACTTCGCGGACGCCCGCGCAAGCTATATCGTCTTCCTGACAGATGGACTCCCCACCGTCGGCGAGACCAACATCGGCGCCATCTCCACCGATGTCAACGAATGGAACGGCGACGGCCCTTCCCGCCGCGCCCGGCTCTTCGTCTTCGGCGCCGGCTACGACGTCAACACCCACTTCCTGGAGAAGCTCGCCCAGGGCAACGGCGGCGTCACCGAATACGTCCGCCCCAACGAGGACATCGAGGTCAAGATCTCCCGCTTCTTCGCCAAGGTCGCACAGCCCGTGCTGACGGGAATCACCCTCGAAGTCGCCGACGTCGAGACCTACGACATCTTTCCGACCGAGATGCCCGATCTGTTCGCCGGCTCCCAGCTCCTCGTCTTCGGCCGATACCGCGCAGACCGCTCGGTCGTCGCCAAGGTCTCCCTGACCGGCTACGCCTCCCCGGAGCGCAGGCGGTTCGGAACCTCCGCCACCTTCCCCGTCTCCCAGCGGGAGCACGCCTACCTCGCTCCTCTCTGGGCCAGCCGCAAGATCGGCTACCTCCTCGACCAGATCATGCTCCACGGCCAGCAAGAGGAGCTCATAGATGAGATCGTAGCCCTTAGCACCCGCTACGGCATCCTTACCGAGTACACCGCCTTCCTCGCCGAGGAGGGCGCTCGCCTCGGCGATGTCGTCGCGCACGAGGAGGTCAGATCGAAAATCACCGCCGCCTACGCACCCGCCTCCGGCGATTGGGCCACCTCCCAGCGCGAGAACGCTCAGTTGCTGCGCAGCCAGTCCAGTCTCGGTAAGCAGAACGTCCAGTACGATGCCGAGGGCGAGACGTTCCGATTCCAGCAAGCCCAGGCCCGGAACAACCAGGCCTTCTTCAACCGCGCCGGCAACTGGGAGGACGCGCGCTACAAGGAAGGCGTCCAGCAGGTCATCAACGTCAAGGCCTTCAGCGAAGCCTACTTCCAGCTCGCCCGCCGCGACCCAACCCTCAACCAGTACTTCTCCTTGGGAGAGCGCGTCCTCGTAGTGACTAACGGCCAGGCAATCCAGATCGCCGACGAAGGCAAGGAGTCCTTAACCGAGGAAGAGCTCGACGCCCTTCTCGGCGAACGCCATGCGGCCAACCCCCACACTGAGCAGATCCCTGCCCAGTCTGTCACCAGGACCGCTTCCCAGCCTCCCTCCCAGTCCTCACAGCATCCTTCCCAGTCCTCACCGCTGCCCGCGGCGACGGCCTCTGGCCTCCTCGCTCTAGTGGGAGTCGCCCTGGTCGCCTCCCGCCGAACTCGCCTCGGCCGGCCAAGCAGCCTGTAACAGCACAGGGAACGCACACAACGCATGCCGCGGGCGCTCTCCCGAGCGCCCGCGGCCCATTTCTCTATCTATCAGAGTCTCGCTATGCCTCCCCGCCTTGAAGGTGCGCGCCACACGCTCGTCAAAGCAGTCCCCACATCAGTCATCCACTGGCCAGACCCCATGTCCTTCGATGAACCCGGCCGCACCTCCATCCCGCTGCTGCACAAGGTCCTCTATGGTCTCGGCTACCTCGGCATCGCTCTCACCACCGACATAACTCTCTTCTGGCTCGTCAAGTGCTACCGGCCCGCCCCGGACGATGCTCGCTGGCATATCCTGGTTTCCGCCCTCGCCTTCACCTTCGCCCTGGTCGTCGGGCGCCTCGTGGATGCCGTCGCCGATCCCCTGGTCGGCTACTGGAGCGACCGCCTCCGCACCCGACTCGGCCGGCGGAAGCCCTTTCTCCTCGTGGGCGGCCCCGTTCTCGCTCTCATGTTCGTGCTCATCTGGACCCCGCCCACTCCCACTCTCTCCACCGCCAATGCCGTCTATCTCGGACTGGCCCTCTCCGCCTTCTTCTTCGCCTTCACCATCGTCGTCTGCCCCTACCTCGCCATGCTCCCCGAGATAACATCCAGCCGCTCCGAGCGAGTTTCGCTCACCTCCTGGCAGGCCGGCTTCAGCATACTCGGCGCCGTCGGCGGCGTAGCTCTCGCGGGCTACCTCGTCGAGCATCACGGCTATCGCACGATGTCCCTCTGCCTGGCCCCCGTCGTGTTGGCTTCCTCCTGGGCCCCTCTCCTCGTGCCCCTGCCGGCCCCCGCCTCCAGACCGGCACACTTCCCCCTCGGCCGAGCCATCGCGCACACCCTCCGCAACCCGTTCTTCAGGCCCTACCTGGTGGGCATGCTTCTCTTCTGGGTGGCCGTCCGCATGATCATGGCCGCTCTTGCCAAGATCGTGGAAGTGCGCGCTCAGGTCCTCGAGGCTCAGCAGGGCATGGTGGTGGCGGCGGGACTCCTGGTGGCCGCCCTCTTCCTGCCCTTCATGCCTCGGATAGCGAAACGGGCGGGGAAGAAGCGACTGCTACTAACCGCTATGCTCTACTTCGGCATCCTCGTGATCCCGCTCCCGTTCCTGGGCGATCTCCCCCTCCCCCTGTCGCCCGTGGGCCAGGCCGTCCTGCTGATGGCCCTCGCGGGCCCCGCCATTGCCGTGCTGTTCACCCTCCCCAACGCCATCGTCGCTGACATTGTGGACCGCGACGCAGACGCGACAGGACAGCGCAGAGAGGCCATCTACTACGGGGTACAGGGATCCATCGTGAAGCTCGGCATGGGCCTCGGCGCAGGGATCGCGGTGCTGCTCATGCACCGATTCGGCGAGCGTGTCACCCAGCAAGGGGGATTCCTGGCCGTCGCCCTCGCTGCCGCGGCCGTCTCCTTCCTGGCCGCCGCCGCGCTCGCCAGATATCCGGGACGGTAGCGCGCCCCGACCCCGACTTCCCCTGTTCCGACCGGGGCCCTTACCCGGCGGCCTGGCTCGCCGGGGTTCGCGCCTCAAGCAGCGCCGTCTCGACCACCTGCACCAGTTTCCGCAAAGGCACCGGCTTCGCCAGAAACTCGCTGATCTCGAGCCCTCGTTCCCGGATTGCTGATTCCTTGTCCGGGTGCCCGGTCAACACCACCACGGGGAGTTCCCGCGTTGGCTCACTCTTCCTCAGCATCGTGAGCAGCTCCACCCCCCCGTACCTCGGCAGCCCCAGGTCGAGCACGATCAGTGACGGCAACACCGCGTCACAAGCCAGCAGCGCCGCAACCGCCTCTGCCTCGTTCTGGGCCACTCCCACGCGGTAGCCTGCTCCCGTCAACACATCTCCGACTAACGCACATACCTCCAGGTCATCATCCACCACCAACACGAACGGGCGCGGCTGCCCGGGATTCCCGCGAAGCCGCGCCTGCGTCTGCAGAGCCCTTTCCAACTGCCGCGGCGCCAGCGCGCCCATGCCGATCAGAATCTCGCCCAGGGGTTGCTCGCTCCGCTGTTGTCGACGGAGCGCCGCCCGCACTTCCTCCGGGGTTACTGCCCCGCTCGCCAGCAGGAGTTGACCCAGAAGCGTCGCCGATTGCTGCTCTTCCATTGCGAATCTCCAGTTCCAGGCCCCCGCGTCATTCTTGCACCCGCCTCCGTCTTCCCTACTATTCCATGACCTGACCTGCTTCGGCAGCGCCCAGCCACGCTCTGGCCCAGAATGAACCCCCTATCACTCCCGGCTCGCATCCCTGAGGAAACCGTGCCTGCCCGCCGCCTCCGACCACTCCGGGTGACTCTCCCCGTATCCCCGCGAGTCCCACCGCCACGGCACCTCATCCCCCGTCTCCACGAACCAGTCCAACATGGCCGCGGCCAGCTCCTGTCGTATCGGCGCCAGCGACTCATCATCGATAACGTTCTTCACCTCGTCCGGATCGTTCCTCAGGTCGTAGAGCTCATCCGTGTCGTACAGCCGTCTCACGTACTTCCATTCCTTCGAGCGAATCATCACCGCCTTCCCGTGCACCTCCGGCTGCGTGAATTGCAGCGCCGGCCGCGACCAGTAGATGTCCTCCCTCGGCCGATCCGTCTCGTGCGTGTGGATCTCTGTCTTCAGCCCGCCGCCCTCACTGAAAACGTACTCCCGATGCTCCGTCGTCTCCCCGCGCAGCAGCGGCAGCAGCGAACGCCCGTACTGCGTGTGCCCCAGCTCCATCCCACACGCCTCCGCCAGTGTCGGCAGCAGATCGATCATCTCGATCAACGCCTCCGACGGCTTCCTCAGCGGCCCGCACCCAGGCGCTCGCATCGCGAGCGGCACATTCACCAGCACATCCTCGAACGTATTCTGCATCTTCTCTGCAAGCCGATAGTCCCCCACGAAATCCCCGTGGTCCGACGTCGCTACAACGATGGTATTGTCCCACGCGCCGCTCTTCCTCAACGCCTCCATGACGCTGCCGAGATTGTGATCGACCTTTGTGACCATCCCGTAATAGACGGCCACCATCTCCCGCAGCTCCTCATCCGTCATCTCATCCATCCGCATCCGCTTGTGCACGGTCTCGAGGATCTTCGGCTTCCCCGCAAATCCCTCCGGCGGCCGCACCGGAAACTGCACTTCCGCCCGGTCGTACATCGAGAAGTACGGCTCGGCCACCGCGTAAGGCGGGTGCGGATAGCTCTGATTCACCAGCATGAAGTACGGCTCCGCTGCCGGATGCTTGATGAACTCCGTCGCCTGCTCGGCCACGTAATCGTCGCTCAGCGACATCCCGTAGTTCTCCGGCACTTCCCCCCACAGGAACGTATGGAACAGCCGGTCGCCGGCCTTCCAGGGACTCGTGTTGTACGTCTCCCGGCCGCCGGTGCCCCCCACCCGGTCATGACAGGAAGCGGTGGTCGCTTCCGCCGCGATCATGTCGTTCTTCCCGCCCCACCAAACGTGATAGCCGGCCTCCTTGAAGTACCGCAGCATGTTCGGCTCGTGCCGCCGCAGCATGCGGTGCATCGTCCGGTGCCCATTCACGTGGCAGTACCACCCCGACGCCATCGTCGCCCGGCTCGGCGTGCTCACCGGGTTCTGCACGAAGCACCTCCGGAACCCCGCCCCCTCCTCCGCCAGCCCATCCATGTGCGGCGACTTCACCACCCCGTTCCCCCAATACCCCGTGTCCTTCGCCCGCCACTGATCCGTCACGAACAGAACCACGTTCGGCCGCTCACTTCCACTCATTCCTCAGGCTCCTTCCTCGTGCGCTCTGGTGTTTCGGGACTTCAGTCCCGGAACGAATCTCCGGCCCCCGCCCCCCTCACCTCGCAAATGACCTGATCCCCTCCGGTGTTTCGGGACTTCAGTCCCGGAACGAATCTCCGGCCCCCGCCCCCCTCACCTCGCAAATGACCTGATCCCCTCCGGTGTTTCGGGACTT
>Ga0114922_10001077_pt1 | contig 25929 bp, 15 predicted proteins | sample AartaG_FD_100975 | JGI IMG/M metagenome (GOLD analysis project Ga0114922, IMG submission 100975) | Deep subsurface microbial communities from Aarhus Bay to uncover new lineages of life (NeLLi) - Aarhus_00045 metaG | ecosystem: Environmental > Aquatic > Marine > Oceanic > Sediment | place... | reverse complement strand
TAGGTGGTTTTCTAACAAATAGTATCGCTATTATTTCTGATGCCCTGCACGACCTGGGAGATACAATATCACTGGCTGTGGCATGGTATCTTCAGAAAATATCCAACCGAGGCAGGGATAAATCCTATACCTACGGATACAAAAGATTCTCACTGTTGGGTGCAGTCTTTATATCGGTAATGCTCATCGTGGGTGCTGTTTTCATAATTAAAGAAAGCATTGAACGACTGCTGTCGCCTGCTGAAGTTAATGCACAGGGGATGATGTATCTTGCCATTCTGGGGATAATAGTAAACGGGTTGGCAGTGATAAGACTGAGAAAAGGCACCAGTCTTAATGAAAAGGCTGTTTACATTCACATGCTTGAGGATGTTCTTGGATGGGTTGCAGTGCTTATTGTAAGTATTGTAATGTTATTTGTGGATGCGCCCATACTGGACCCTCTTCTGTCAATTGGCATTACAGTCTGGGTACTCTTTAATGTTTATAAAAACCTGAGAAAAACATTCAGGATACTCTTACAGGAAGCACCCCAGGATACTGATATTGAAAAACTTGAGAAATCCATATCAGAGATTGATGGTATATTATCAGTTCACGATTTGCATTTATGGTCACTTGACGGAGAAAACAATATTCTTACCCTTCATGCCGTACTGCCGGATAATTTCTCGGGTAAAACTCAGCAAGATCTGAAAATTGAAATAAGAGAAACATGTGAGCGATTTAATATCCAGCATGCAACCATCGAGTTTGAGACTGAAGGTGAAGAATGCATGTTTGAGGAATGCTGAAATATTCAACACGGAATCCTGATCCATCATACCATCAATCCATTAATCCATCAATCCAATTATTTTTTCCTTTTTCCTTTTGTCTTTGTACTTTTGTCTTTTATCTTTAATATTCAAAACAAATAAATCTCAAATCTATGTCTACCAACCAGTTAAGACTAATTACTATTCTCACTTTGATCATGCTTGTTTTCCTGGCCGTTGCTTCTATCTTCGGTGCTTTTGTGGATATAACCTATGCACGGGAGACACCTTCGATGGCTGCACAGGGAATGGGACAGGATATAGTTGACCTTTTCCTTGTAGTGCCTGCTGTTATTATCAGTCTTATTCTGATGAGAAGGAATAAGAGGATTGCTACATTGATATTTGGTGGCCTGGTTTTTTATGTTTTATACTCGTTCATTATATACAGCATGGGTGTTCATTTTAACCTTATGTTCCTGGTTTACTGCTTTACCCTGGGAACAGCATCATATGTCTTTATATTTTACTTTTATACCCTTAGCCGGATAAATGTCAAAGATTGGTTTAATGAGAGAACACCAACCCAGGGTCTTGCCATTTTATTTATTGTTGTTGCTGCTATGTTCTATATGCTATGGCTGAGAGATGTACTTCCCGCAATACTTAATAACACTATCCCAGAAACAATCTCCGACTATGATCTTCTTGTTAATCCTGTTCATGTAATAGATATATCCTTTGCCCTGCCCGGTTTGATTATTACTGCCGTTCTTCTGCTTAAGAAACATAATGTAGGATACATACTCGCGCCCGTAGCCCTTGTATTTATAATTATACTGACAATAGCCCTGGCAGCTATGGTTATAATGACCCGCATTAAAGGAATAAGTGAAGATGTATCAATTGCTGTTATCTTTATTATTCTATCTGTTATAAGCATTGCTTTTCTCTGGGCTTTCCTGAGAAAGATAAAACCAGCAAAAAATGAAATTCAAACGAATTAACCAATTAACAAATTAACACTTAAACCAATGACAGCTATTTTCAGCAAGAAGAAATACAATTACGGCATAGCTCTTGGTGGCGGAGGTGTCAGGGGTTATGCACACCTGGGTGTATTGCAGGCCCTTGAAGAAACAGGAATTAAGCCTGATATAATTTCAGGAACAAGTGCAGGGTCAATAGTTGGTGCATATATTGCTGCAGGCAAATCCCCAAAAGAGGTTTTTGAACTTATTAAGAACAGAAAACTTATTGATTTTGTCCAGGTTAAAATCCCAAAAACCGGTCTGCTCAATCTCGATAAGCTGCGTAAAAGCCTTGCCGAACATATCAAAGCCGACGACCTGCAGGATCTTGAAATACCATTAATAGTAGCTGTCAGTGATATAGTAAACGGTAAAATCAGATATTTCGACAGGGGCCCTCTGGTAAAACTGGTACAGGCCTCCGCCTCAATACCTGTTCTATTTGCTCCTGTGGAAATAGACGGCATATTATATTCCGACGGGGGTCTCTTTGATAACCTGCCTGTGAATCCGCTCAGGAAAATATGCAGGAAAGTAATTGCTGTAAATGTAAGTCCTATAAATAAGACAGATAAACTGAAGAATCTTATCCAGATCGCTGCACGTACTTTCCACCTTAGTGTCAGCTCAACAATTCAGGGGATTGATGAACAGTGCCATCTCTTAATCGAACCACCTGAACTCGACAGGTATGAAATCCTTGATGCAAGTAAGGCCGATGAGATTTTCAGGATTGGTTATGAATACTGCAAGGGAATGGAGATAGAAATTTAGGTTCAGGTATACAGTGTTCTGGGTGCTGGAGACCGGGGACTATATGTCAGATATCTGGAAGAAAATTCGTATATTTGGAATTTAATAAGGAATAACTTAATTACTTATTAAAAATCAGAATAAATGATTTTTCCTGAAATGTTCAGACCAGATCGTATGTATCATCTCTCCAGATTTTCCATAGAATCAGGAAGCAATTAATTTCTATATTTGCAGGTTTAATAAAAACTATAAAATATATTGTCATGAAAAGTATTTTTAAAACGCTCACAATTCTTTTTCTCGGAAGCTCCATTTTCATTTCATGTGAGGATACTGTAATTCCAACAGCCGGTTTTACGGTTGATCCTGAGGATATTACAGTATACGATGAAGTCACATTCACCAATACCTCAACAGATGCCAACATCTATACATGGGATTTCGGGGATGGAACTACATCAACTGAAATAAACCCTGTTCACATCTATACTGAAGCAAATACATATACTGTAATACTAACAGCAGTTAATGAAGACGGACAGAATGAATCGACACAGGTTATTACCGTAAATCCACCTCATAATTATTATACGATTGATAATACAGAGTATGTTATAGACACAGATATGTTCTGGTATCAATCAGGGATGGGTGGTGATCCTTATATCAGGTTACTCACAGATGTTTCCGGCCAGGATAATCCCGATCTCCTGAAGCTTTATCCCATCAAGGGAGTAAATGAGCTTCCTGGCACTTATACATGGGATTTTGAAGGATCTGCCGGAACATATGACGCCGGTTATACTGCCAATTATGCGGGAATGAGTTTTGACTGGACAGCTATAGGCAAAACAGGATCCGGAAACCTTGTAATAACCGAACTGGAAACAGGTGTCTACAGAATTGAAGCTGAAGATATTTTAATGGATAAAGGTTACTATGACTTCGCAGCAGGAGGGGTTTTTATTGTTGAAGGCAGCATCATTGTTGATCTTTCCTACATTGGGGTGATAACTCCTCTGGCTAGGTAGACCAAGCAATATAAAAGTTGGTAGAGTTTAAAAAGTTTAAAAGCAGAAGTATAGGATCATTAATTACCTGACTGAAGTATTATAAACTTTTTAAACCTTATCAACTTTATCAAGATATCCTATTTTGATCCCAGGTACTTGAATTCAATGGTAGGATGATGATCTTCACCGTCAAGTTTATAATCAACTATCTGCAACTTAAAATACATTTCCCTGCTGGTTTCGTAATCATATTTTTCAAGGAGATATTTTTTATCCGGATCCATCGTATAGAGATTTGCCGACCCCACCTCTCCCAGAATTTTCCAGTCGGCTCCGATCGCGCCTTTAAGATCAGTAAACTCGTACAAATTAGTATATGAAAGGTCAATATCCTTGAAGTCGACATCCGGGTCAAAGATCCTGGCTATGCGAACACCAAATTCATTGTTGATAAGTATGCCACTGATAAAGAAAGGAGCATAAACTCCTGGTTCATCCGTCTCCCACCACCCGGTATATGGAGTACAAACTATATCCCATTGCTCCCGTAAAGGCTCTACCTGAACAGTACTTTCCTCATTATATGAAAAATAGACATAATTGAATGCATCGTTACGGTATACGGTTACCTCCTTGATAATATCTAGCGATTGGGCAGAGGCATACCTGAAAGTATAGGAATCACTGGTTTGCGAAACATATTGTAATGCATAATACGTATCTGATTCCACTCCCCGGTTATGAATAAAAACATTTCCAAGTTCCCATGACATAAGGTGCATTGAATCGATCCTGGTTACGAATGAAGGATCATTAAATTTCCAGTCTTCCGGTTCTTCTATCAGATCCAGAATCAGATCCTGGCTGACCTCAGAAAAATCATCCAGACCGGTATCTATCATACGGGAATTAGTCCCCCAACCAATCATCACCCTGTTTTCTTCACCGGCAGATTCAAAGGCAAGGTCCCATGAGGAGGGTGATACAGTTACAACCTCAAGAACCGTATTCTCATAAAATCTAAAAAACGACTGTACCTGTTTAATGGAATTCTGAACAGTAAATGTCTCTTCAACCGTTCTTGGTATTGGGCTCTCATCAATTTCTTTAAAGCAGGAGCTCAGAAAAGTTGACAATGCAAGTATATAAAATATTTGTCTGGTTGTTCTCATAGAGCTATTTACTTAATTTCATATTGAATTTCAGGAACCATGTTCTACCGTAGTTTATCGGGCTGGTTCTTTCAGGTTTGAATCCCGCTTCCCCAAAGTCCCTGTATCCGGTAGTTATACCTTCATAATTATTCAGAATATTCTTACCTCCTGCTACAATATTTATCCTGTTTTTCCATACTGATTTCGTTACTGTAAACTCCAGGTCACCATAAGGATCGGTGTAGATTCTGTAATATCCTCCACCATCATCCTCAGGTATTGGTGCAAGCGACGGGGTTTTTCCATAAAACTTAAGGTTGGTCATGAGAATAAGACCAATACCTGAAATATTATACCGGCAATTAAACGAGTAATTGTTATAGAAAATAACGGGTAAATAATCTCCCTCTCCTTCCTCATCGAAGGTTTCACCTATCCTGCTTATTCCTGCCCCCAGATTAAGACCGGCACCTGAAATAAATAATGCATTGAATTCGGCCCCCATTGTTCGCCTGCCACCCAGGTTAACATTGGTGGCAGAATTAGAGGCTGCATCGGTTACGATAAGAGCAATTGCATCTTTCCCATTATTGTAAAACAAGCCTGGTTCCAGTTTAAGTTTGCCAGCACCTAACTGAATCATATAATATACTGAAGAATTATAACTGTTGGTTGTTTCCGCCTTAAGATCCGTATTACCCGACAGGTTATGGTTGCTGTCTTTGAAGTCCAGATAAAGTTCTTTCAGGGAAGGAGCCCTAAAACCTCTGGCATATGATAATCTCAGATCTAGGTTTTCAGTAATCTTTAGCTGAAGATTGACAGAAGGCACGACTGGCGCACCATAGATAGTGTTATAAATCAGCCGTACTCCGGGCTGAAGCACCACCCTCTCATGATAGTCAAAACGACCGCTTAGAAAAGCAGCAAAGTCACCTATCTCTGCTCCCTCGCTTATTTTGTCACCGCTTCCATTGTCAATACTTATATCCCAGCCTCCGTTAATCGAATAACTTTTCCCTTCAGGTGCAAAAGTTACACTTCCCCTTGTCATGTAATTGTTAAATACTGTATTGGTTGTTCTGGTAATCTCTTTGGTAAGAAGGAATAGGTCTGATGTTATATAATCAGTTTGCCGTCCGAAGTATGTATATGAAGCAACAATATCCCATGCCAGGTTCTCCGATACCTTTTTACTTACACTTATACTGTTAATTGATCTTGTAGTGTGATAATCAGCATCGTAGGCAAGCACAACCTTATCAATATAATTATTATAATTCTTAAGCAGGGTGTTCATGAACTGAGACTTCACGGATATCTGCAAATCATTGTGCTGTAAAGCATATACTATATCTGCATTGTAAACCAGTTTTGGTTTGAATTCCATATACCTGTCATGTCCATCATTATCTGCAGTATCTACATTCAAATCAATATCAACTCCCTGGAAGAGATTCCTCGTACCATTTATTGTCAGTGTGTGTTTACCTCTTTTAATTGAACCGTACATACCGAAGTTGTAGTTACCTTTGTTATCAGCAAAACTATTGGTTCTTAGAAGATTACGGTAGTAGGTATTCTTTTTGGTAATGATATTTATTACACCTGCTATAGCGCTGGTTCCATACTGAACCGACATGGGTCCCTGAACAATCTCAATATGATCAATATTCTCTATATTGATTTGTGAGAGATCTACTATACCTCCTACCCTTCCTATGATCGGAATACCATCAACAAGATATTTGACATTCTCACCGCCCATACCCTGAAGTTCGACAGAAGTACCAAGTGAAGGATCGATCTTTAACCTTATCCCCGTTTCGTGTGATAAAGCTTCAGCAAGATTGTTCACTCCTCTCTGTTGCAGTGAAGCCGCATCAAGTATATCAATCTTATAAATTGATTTGTCAACCGGCCTGGGTTTGTACTGTCCGGTAACCACAACAGTTTCAAAATTGTAGAGATCCTGCTTTAGTTTTATCACATAATCCCTGCCAGGTTCTATCTGTTGATTATGTATTATATAACCAAGGAAGGACACACTCAGGTTCACTTTATGATCAATATCTAGACTTATCTTTCCGTTATCATCTGTGATGCCACCGCCAATATATTTATTATCCAGCTCTGAAATTACAATGTTGGCATTTACACAAGGCTCAGAACTAACACTGTCGATTACCCGTATTTTTGTTTGCTGTGAAAAAACCGACAGTGAAAATAAAAATAAAACAGGCAATAAAGCTGGTCTGATCATATATGAATACTTCTCCATTGACAATTAATAATAATCATTATTATATCCATAAAATGTTTGTGATAGAATGATTTCAAAATTAGTCATAATCCATCAAAAATTTATAACCGGCATTCATTTTTATAAATCCAGAAGGTATGGTGCTATCACATCATTCTTATTTTCAGTGGTGCCGTCAAAGGTGATTGTTACAATAGGAATTCCGGTATTTTTTCTTATCTCATTCTTCATGGCCTCGGTAATAAGTGAAGGACAACAGAATGCGGGATTGGTCTGGACAAAAAGCGAGATACCGGGGTATGACTCAATTATATGATAGATCTTAAGGATATTATCAAATGATTCGCCCGAATGGTATTTATCAATATTATATTTCCCCAGGTTCTTTTCCAGTTCTTTTGAGCTTGTTTCCTTGGATTTACCAAGGAAAGGTTCAAAATGCTTATAGTACTTACGCTCAAGCAGCTTAAGCACCTGAAGTATCACCCTGTATGCCGCTATCTGCAACCTCCCGGTATCAACCGACCTTCGCCTCATTACATTTCCAGCTATTAATTTATAAAACTCACTATACGGTGTGCTTAAAGCTTCACCACCATATTTTTCAATAGTATGGATAAGGTCCTGGTTCATTATATCATTATCCCTTACGAAGAAATCACCAAAAATTGCTACCAGTGGTCTTTTCTCCTTTCTGAGCCTGATACTTTCGAATTTTGGCATTATCCTTGTCAGGGCCTTATCAATCCTCTCTTTCCCCTCAAAGGCATTCTCAAGGACTTCTGTTGCCTCTTTCAAAACAGCATCAGTCTCCCCCTTATTAATCTCATAAGGTCTGAGTTTGCATCCTGTACGTCGCAGTAGACCTGAAAGCATGTATGCAAAATAGGCATACCTGGTAACATCCACTGATATTTCCGTATGTGCTACCTCACCTGAATACACTGATGCTTTCTCAAGGCCATTACCATGATTCTCCAGTATTGTTTTTATGTACTGTGGATACATCCTGATATTGCATGAAAGAACTGTTTCAGTCATCCATAAAATTACCCTTGAAGGGTCAAGACCATTCTTTTCGATATAATCTATATAATCATGTGCAATAATATTGAGTGGCAGGCACTGACCTGAATTTGTTGCCATCGCTTTCTGGATACCAAGCTTACTATGGTCAAGCAGATGAGTTTCGAACCCGTGGCGCCTGAAGTTTGCTGACAGGAACCTGCCAGCTATCTGGTCCCAATTAGGGAAAAGAACAATTCTGTCTTTCCTGAGTTTGTATACAGGCCGTACAATATTAAAAGATTTCGAATCATCAGTCCTGCTTTCTTCCTGGTAATGATTTCTGAAAGATCTGACAGCCGCCTCAACTCTTGTTTCATAACCAACACTTGAGTCATGCTCATCTATCTGTAATATAAGATAAGGCTTTGATGCAGTGTCAAGAATCTTCTGGAAGTATTCTATTACAAATGAATCAGGTGCGCATTTGAATGCTGTTATCAGTACCGGGTACAAACCTTTTGTTTCAGTAATGTACCGGGCAGCTTTCATCATTTTTGATGTAAAATGCCAGGGCATTGATTTCAGGAGATCATCAAGCCCCTCATCAGGAGGATAGTCATCAAGGGGTACCATATCCTGGTAGAATGTCTTTATATCCAATCCTCCAAAAATATCGGGAATATTATTATTTATATGATCAGTCAGGACCATATAAGGCCTGCCTAAAAGAACAACTGATAATTCATTACCGCTGTCAAAATTCGATTTAAACAGATCCAGCAGACTGGCTTTTTGTTTTTTATCTTCTTCAGTAGCCACATTCCATGCAGATTTTATCTGCCAAAGGTTTATCCTTTTCCCTCCTATTCCGTCCAGTGAATTCTGAATTGTTTTAAGAACAAAAGCAATTCCTTTTTCAAACCTGAGCAGTGGGACAATAGCTTTTTCTTTTAACCTGTTGCTCAACAGGGATGTAACAGAGGGGCTGAACTGGGTATAATAACAATATAATTCTTTTTCCGGATGATCTGATGCCCTGCTCTCAAGCACTGCTGGCATGAATATATAATCTGCCTTATCTTCAAGCCATTTTACATGAGCATGCATGGCGTGCATGGGGGCACAGAACTCCGCACCGGCAAGCCTCTTGCCGTGAGCCACGGGTTCCGGTACCTTCTCACTGCTAACGGTATTGAAACCCAGCTCCCTGAAAAAGAATTTCCAGAAGCTCATCTCCTCGAACATATTCAGTGCAGATGGCAGGCCAATCTTTATATTATCGACTGGGTTGGTCAATGAAGGCACCTTCAATATTTTCTTCCTTCCCTTAATCAGATCAAAGCCAGAAATGTTTTTATCAATATATTTATCAGTATCATAATCCCTGCCACACAGAAAACCATAAGCAACATTCTCCTCATGAACCTCTGCAACGGTTATTGAACAATTATTATTACATAAGCCGCATATTTCGGTACGCACTTTAATATCTTCCTCAATAATACCAAAACCTCGAAACCTGCTTTCAGCATTATGTTCATCCGCCAGCAATAGAGCAGCACCAAGGGCTCCTGTGAGATGACAATAACGTGACACAAAAATGTTTTTACCGAGTTTACCCTCGAAAGCAGCAACAAGGGCTTTATTCTTTGCTGTTGCGCCCTGGAAACAAATATTATCGCCAATGGACGATTCAACCGCCACTTTCTTCAGGTAATTATCCCGTACTGAATGCAATACTGCTGCCAGTATCTCATTTTTCCCATAACCCTTGTTAGTATAATAATTTATATCCCTTTCCATAAACACAGTACACCTGTCACTAGCGAGTGGAGCCCTTGCATTTTCAGCCATGGAGGAATAATCACGGAGGCTGACATTCATTCTAATAGCCTGTTCTTCTATGAAACTACCTGTGCCTGCAGCACATACCGAATTCATTTTTGAAAATACGACCCGCCCGTTTTTCAGGATAGTAAATTTAGCATCCTGGCCACCGATTTCTATTATGGTATCAGTATCAGGATTTAGTTCATGTGCTGCCCTGGCATGAGTTGTAATCTCATCAATTATCATATCGGACCCAATAACCGCACCGATAAATTTCCTCCCTGATCCAGTTGTAGCAGTTCCTTTGACTGATAACCTAAATTTCCTGCTGTGCGACAGAGATTGGATAGATTCAAGTATCGCCCTCGTAGCATTAAGTGGCTGGCCGTTTGTATATGTATAAAATCCAGCTATAGCATTACCGGAGGTATCAGTAAGCACTGCTTTGGTACTTGTCGAACCGATATCCATTCCCATATAAACATCGGCAAAGCCCAGTTTCCCGGGATCACTATAAATATCTACCTGCACCCTGGAGGGATGCCTTACAGTTACAGGAGTGTATAGCAAGTCATTGTCCTTCATCTCATCAGGGTAAGATGACAGTTTTATTTCCAGGGGCTCATAAACGTATTCCAGTTCTTCAGCCCTGGTCTTCAGAATATCTTTTAGTTCTACTGACTGACCACCTGAATCTTGCTCATTCCCTGAAATATGTATCAGTGCCGCTCCAATGGCAGGAAAAAATTGAGATAGTTCATGTACCTCGAGTTTTACCCCTGTAATTGATTCCAGGTGACGACAGACAGCCCTGTTTTTGGACACCCCACCGGCAAAAACGACCTCAGCTCCAGTATCCCCGCCATTAAAAAGAGTATCAGCCAGGTTCCTTGCAAGCCCTCTGCAAAGGCTATCACATATTGATTCCAATGAATATCCGGCCTGCTGGGCATGTATCAGGTCGGTTTTGGCAAACACGGAACAACGTGAGGCTATATCGGGCATAGATCCCTTATTCTTATCCGCGAGGTCAGATAATTCAGAAGCTGATTTAATATCCATCCTGCTTGCCTGTTGATCCAGGAAACTGCCGGTACCTGCCGCGCATGAAGTATTTGTAACTGACCAGGCAAAACTGCCGTCATTATTAAAGTGCAATAACTGGAAGCGCCCTGCACCTACAAGCAGTAACGCTTTATGATCTTTATAAAATGTGTGGAAACATTTGATCAAGGATGCCTGTGCATCATACATGGTAACTTTGTCTGACAGCACATAAGCACCGGATGGACTGACAACAGAAGCTATCTCTTTAAAATTGAAAATACCCGGCAACTCAGCTATTATATCGGCAGCCTGCCCTTGATGGTACTTATAAAAAGTATTAAGTATCTCACCCTGATTGCTTAACTCAACTGCTGATACAGCAACCGAACCTATATCAATACTGAGGATTTTTTCAGGGTTCCTATTCATAGTGCGACAATCTGACTCCAACAAACCAAATTAAGATCAAAGCCGGTTGTTAAATATATGAAATAAGGTAATTGCGACAAAGGAAAGATGATTAGAGAGAAGTATATAGAAAAGAAGGCGTGGTTTCAAAGTGTAGAATGGCGTAAATCCGGAAAGAAGTTGGTGTGGTTCTCTGACCCAATCCCTAACAAAAAATGGCGTGGATCTGTAGATCCACACCATAATTATTAAAAGATTTTTTTGGATAATTTTTATCTATCCAAGATAAGTTCTGAGCAATTTGCTCCGTGACGTATGTCTTAATCGCCTTATTGCTTTTTCTTTTATCTGTCTCACTCTTTCACGAGTCAGCCCAAATTTCTCACCTATCTCCTCAAGCGTCATTTCCTGACAACCGATCCCGAAGAAAAATCTTATTATATCCCTCTCCCTTTCTGTAAGGGTAGTCAGGGCCCTGTCTATCTCACGGGTTAAAGATTCGTTTATCAAAGATTTATCAGCTATTGGAGAGTCATTATTAGGCAGTACATCCAGCAGACTATTATCTTCACCTTCAACAAAGGGAGCGTCGACCGATACATGGCGACCTGATACCTTAAGGGTATCGGTAACCTTCTCTTTTGGAATTTCAAGCACATCAGCCAGTTCTTCTGGTGATGGAGTACGTTCGTTTTCCTGCTCGAATTTGGAGAATGCCTTATTGATCTTGTTAAGCGAACCAACCTGGTTCAATGGTAATCTGACTATTCTCGATTGCTCAGCGAGAGCCTGCAGGATACTCTGGCGTATCCACCATACAGCATAGGAAATAAACTTGAAACCTCTTGTTTCATCAAATTTCTCGGCTGCTTTTATCAGTCCCAGGTTGCCCTCGTTAATAAGGTCGGGCAGGCTTAATCCCTGGTTTTGATATTGCTTTGCCACAGAAACGACAAAACGAAGGTTTGCCTTGGTCAATTTTTCCAAAGCAGACCTGTCTCCTTTCTTTATTCTCTGTGCTAATTCAACTTCTTCCTCTACGGTGATCAACTCTTCCTTACCAATTTCCTGAAGGTACTTGTCCAAAGACGCACTTTCCCGATTGGTGATGGATTTGGTAATCTTAAGTTGCCTCATTTATGCCTCCTCAAAAATTTTCGCAAAGATACTTCTTTTATTAATACTAAACAAAATTATAAATCCCAAAAAGTGATCAGGCGAGCACTCTGTCGCATAATCAGTAGGTTATTTAATTAAACTGGTTGGAAAATGTTTTTATTGCCTGAACTGATAACTAAAATATGTGCCATTCGACTGTAAACCTTTGAGCGATTTCAGTTCAGTTCCATCCTTAGTTGCCTCTTTAATATCTTCGTAACTATTTACATCTTTCCCGTTTACTTCAAAAATAACATAACCTTCACGTATACCCAGATCTTCGAACCGGCCATCCTGCACCCTGGTTACTCTCATTCCATTTGTAATCCTGTACTCACTTCTTTCAGCCAGTGTTAGAGGCTCGAGCCGTACACCGAAAATAATACCGCCGTCTTCTCCCACTGTAACCACATCTAATCCACCGGCAATGTTTCTCAACACCATGTCATAATCCAGCCTCCTTTTATTCCTCAATACTACCACCTGCACCTGATCGCCAGGCCTTTTCTTGCTTACCTGCTCCTGGAGTTCTGCTGCTGTATCAGTATTTTTGCCATCGAATTTCAGAATAACATCTCCTGACTTCATACCCGCTTCATCTGCAGCTCCGCCTGGAACAATATCCGTGACATAAACACCTTTTATTTCATCAATATTTGTTGTTTCAGCCAGCTCTGATGTTACATCAGTTATGTTTACCCCAATAATAGCCCTTTGTACCTCACCATATTCCCTGAGATCTTCCACTACTTTCTTGACTATATTAACTGGTATGGCAAAAGAATTACCCGCATAGGTTCCGCTGGGCGATATAATGGCAGTGGTGATACCAACAAGCTGACCACTTGTATTTACCAATGCTCCGCCGCTGTTTCCAACATTCAGGGCAGCATCAGTCTGAATAAATGATTCGATCCTGTACTGTGAATCAAGCAAACCGAGGCTGCGACCCTTTGCACTGACTATGCCTGCAGTAACAGTTGATGTGAGATTAAATGGGTTTCCAATAGCTATTACCCACTGTCCTAGCTTCAACTGATCACTGTCACCATATCTTACATAAGGTAATTCCTTTGAATCAATCTTCAGAAGTGCAATATCAGTACTCGGATCACGTCCTATGACAGTTGCATGAAATGTCCTGTTGTCATTTAATGTTACATCAACCTCATCAGCTCCTTCAATAACATGATTATTTGTGATTATGTAGCCGTCAGAACTCACAATAACACCGGATCCATATCCCCTAACTTCCCTGGGCCTGCTGTATTGTTCACCATAGAAGAATTCCATAATAGGATTCTGGTAATAATTGTCCTTAATAGTTTTGGTTTTTACGTGAACAACCGTATGAACAATATTCTCTGCAACTTCCGAGAAATCTACCAGGCCTTCCTGGGGAACAGTAAAAACATTGGTAAAATGTGCCGGCACCTCTCCTTCAGCGCCTTCTTCCCTGTCGATAACAGGTTCGTCTAAAAACCTGGTATATACAAACAGTGCCACCAGTGCACTCAGAATAGCTATTGCTGCTACTCCTGCTATTTTTCTTCCTTTCATAATATTTTAAATTTACCTTTATTAAACAATATATTATCAAAAACTCAAAAACTGTACCTTTGTAAAGGTTTACTATATTTATAACCAGTACATAGTATGTTTTGTTACCTAAATGTCATATTTTTTTTGTAAACCTGACAACTTTTCATAAGGGTTTAACAAGTATTTAACCAAATGCAAATTATTTTTAACAAATACCATGGAACCGGCAATGATTTTATCATTGTTGATAACCGGGAGGATAAGATCAAACCTGATAATGAAAACCTGATAAAATATTTATGTAACAGGCATACAGGTGTAGGCGCAGATGGCCTGATACTGGTGTATGATCATGCAATACATGATTTCGAAATGAAATATTTCAATTCCGACGGCAGGGAGAGCACCATGTGCGGAAACGGAGGCAGATGTGCTGTCGCATTCGCAGAAAAAACAGGACTTGGTAAAGGAACAGGCTCTTTCCTTGCAACTGATGGATTACATAAATACAAAATTTCAAATGATATAATATCAATAAGCCTGTGCGATGCAAGGCCACCTGCAATTATAGGGGGCAATCATTTCATTGATACGGGTTCACCTCATTATATTATCAATGTTCCGGATTGTACGAAGATCAATGTGCTTGAGAAAGGCAGATCAATAAGATGGTCAGACATTTTTACACCCGGAGGAATAAACGTGAATTTCGTAGAGCATACAGCTGACGGGATATTCGTTCGTACTTATGAACGGGGAGTTGAGAATGAAACACTTTCATGCGGAACAGGTGTGACTGCGGCAGCTATATCCAGCAAATGGAATAAAGGATACGGCAAATACAATGTTAATGTAGATACTCCGGGGGGAAAGTTGTCTGTGAGCTTTGAACTTGGCGAGAAACTTATTACCGGAATATACCTCAGCGGACCTGCCGCGTTTGTTTTCGCCGGGGTATTTGAGATTTGAGAGTATACTTTTAAGTCAAACAAATAATAAAATATCATGAGAAAATCATTAATGGCTTTTTACCTGACTGTCATTGCCGTATTTATTTCTGCACCGGGAGTATTATCACAACCCGGCATGACTGATATCTATGAAAAAATTGAACAGGTGACTAATAATTTCGAATCTCTTGGTCACAGGCTCGATGTCCTGGAGAAAATGATTGATGACATCTACTGGTATAATAAAGTTGGTGATATAGCCTATATTGACAAGGTGTATATGACAGGGCCTCCTCTGGCTCATGAGCCTAACCCAACTGCCCAGGGAGCAGGTAATCCGGTTAAATTCTGGTCGTACATATTCATTCCAAGTACGGCTGAAAATGGTAAGAAGTACCCTCTTCTTGTTTTTCCCCATGGTGGAGTGCATTCTAATTTAAGCACTTATTATACCCACATAATTAGAGAATTACTGGCCCAGGGATATATTATAATCGCAGCAGAATACAGGGGTTCGACCGGTTACGGGGCTTTACATTACAGGAAGATAGATTATGGCGGACTGGAAATAGAAGATGTGGACGCCAGCAGGCAATATATGATAGATAATTATGATATAGTTGATAAGAACAGGATTGGTATACTGGGTTGGAGTCATGGTGGATTACTAGCCCTTCATAACATCTTTGAGCACCCGGATAATTACGATGTAGCTTTTGCCGGCGTACCTGTAAGCGACCTTATTGCACGTATGGGTTATAAAACACAGGATTACCGTGACCTTTATTCAGCTGATTATCATATAGGTAAAACAGCATATGCCGATGTGGAGGAATATCGCAGGAGATCACCCGCATGGCAGGCACATAAATACCAGGGTACGCCATTATTAATCCATACCAATACAAATGATGCAGATGTTAATGTGCTTGAGGTTGAGCACCTGATTAAATCATTGAAAGCTGAAGGGAAAAAGAATTTTGAGTACGAGATATTTCAGGATATCCCTGGAGGACATTCGTTTGACAGGATGGATCATATGACTGCCAAGAACATAAGGATGAAAATATACAGGCACCTTAATGGTGTGCTGAAACCGGATAATCCCTTCAACTCGGTTAAAGACCTGCAACGGGCTGGATATGGATATGAATAAAACGAATTACACAAATTATTACTAATTATCACGGATAATATACACTTTGACAAAAACGATTACTTATTTCTTCAACAGTAGAGACGTAAGGCTTTGCGTCTCTAAAATAGCATTACTCATATTTTTTGCATGTCTTTGGGTTACAGGTATATCCCAGGCAAATAATTATATCCGGGAGTTTGTAAATGACACTGCGTTCAGGCATGCAGGTATATCAGTATGCTTCAGGGATGCCTCTACAGGCAAAATGATCGCTTCATATAACGAGGATATGGCACTGGGTAGTGCCTCGGTGATGAAGCTCGTAACAACTGCAGTTGCTCTGGAAATGCTGGGCCCTGATTTCAGGTTTGTAACAAGGCTTGGGTATACAGGTGAATTTAACGCTTCTGATTCAAGCCTTAATGGGTACCTGGTAATAAAAGGTGGAGCCGACCCAACGATGTTATCAGAATATTTTCCTGGCTATTATAACAATATTATCGATACCTGGGCTGATACATTATATAATGTAGGGATCAGGCAGATAAAGGGGTCAGTTTTGGCAGATGCACAGATTTTTGATTATCACCCGGCGCCTGGAGGATGGAACTGGTCAGACCTGGGGAATTACTACGGGGCAGGCGCTCATGGGATTTGCCTATTTGATAATATGTACCGGATACATTTCAAAACAGGAGATGAAGGAAGCAGGCCTGAAATAACAGTTATCGAACCTGATATACCAGGCCTGATAATTGAGAACAGGCTGACCTCGTACGGTAACAGGGATAATGGCTATGTATATCTTGAGCCTTATGGAGACCATGCTATAATCAGGGGAGAAATACCTCCCGGCAGGGATGATTTTGTATTAAAAGCGTCAATCCCAGATCCTCCTGTGCTGGCAGCCAGGTTGTTACAGGAAGAACTGACTGAAAGAGGTATGGTTTTCGAAAAACAGGCAACAAGCCTGAGACTCTCTCCATCAGTGACTGATGAATACCGTCTATCACCAAAAGAAGTGATGTATACATCCTATTCACCCCCACTATCTGAAATAATTACAGTAACCAATACTGAAAGCCTGAATATGTTCGCAGAACAGCTTCTGAAATATATCGGTCTGCTCTATACAAACCAGGAGCAGGCATCCACTGAGTCAGGCCTTGAAGCTGTAAAGAAGTATCTTGAATATCTCCTGGGTGATACCAGAGGCCTGTATATGAATGACGGAAGTGGTTTATCGCGGGCCGATGCAATAAGTGCTTCCTTTATTACATCTCTGCTTCACTTTATGAAAAGTAAAAGCAGGTATTCAGATTATTTTTATGAATCACTGCCTGAAGCAGGTAAATCAGGTACACTTCAGGATTATTTCACAGATACTCTTTTCACCGGTAAGCTAAGGGCAAAAAGCGGTACCTCAACAAGGATCCGGAATTATGCCGGGTATTTTGAGACATCAGAAGGGAAGGATATGGCTTTTGCCGTGCTGGTTAACAACTTTGATTGTACCAGCAGTGAAGTGACAAAGCGGGTTGAGAGGTTGTTAAAGAGTGTGATTGAGGAAAACTAAAAAAGGTTCCGGGTTACGGATTAAATCTTTGTAGCTGTCTCAAAAGTTATTATAACCACCCCGTCACTGATACTCCTTTCAGTCATTCAGTGCCACCCCTCCTTTTTAAAAGGAGGGGAAAAGTTTGATTTACAATAACATAACTTTCTCCTCCTCTTTAGAGGAGGAGTACTCGGGGGAAGGTGGTGTACTTTTGGGACAGCCCCGATTTTATCAACTTTATAAACTCTATCAATACCTGAACCACTAAACTCTTAAACCTAAAGATCATACAGATCAATAAGATATATAAGTGATGCAATGGCGGCGCTGCCCAGTTGCATCTCACGGATATTGACCTGTTCAAAAGTATCATTAGCCGAGTGATGGAACCAGAAATATTTCTGTGTATCAGGAATATAGCCAATCTGCAGGGTATTAAATCTTCTTAAAGAAGAAATATCTGATCCTTCTCCTCCCCTTGCAAAATACCTGATCCCATAGGGTTTAAAATATTCTTCTAAGCGGAAAAGTTTTTCAAGTCTTTCATCACCTGCATTACCAAATCCAAAACCAAGAGGACTCATAACGCCCCTGTCAGATTCAAGCGCTGCATAATGTATCTCACCGTTTTTTTCTGCCTCATCGGCATATACCACTCCGCCTGTGGATGTCATTTCCTCGTTCATGAACATTACAGCTCTTATACTTCTTCGGGGGATTGGGAAAAGGAGGCGCAGGAACAGGTAAGAATCAATATTATCGTAAAAAAGGATCTCATAATTAATTTATTTTAACCTGATTGTCGTAGATTTTAAATCCATTTCATCCCGCTGGTTTGGATCTTTAACTTGTTCGCGTGGATCTCGTAAATTGTTGGTGTTGGTCTGGAAAATTGTTGGTGTCCTAGGCATCGATATTTGCATATTTTGCATGTTTCTCAATAAATTCCCTCCGGGGGGGAACCTCATCACCCATCAGCATACTGAATATTCTGTCTGCCTCGGCCGCGCTATCGATAGTAACCTGCCGGAGCGTTCTTTTTTCAGGATTCATTGTAGTATCCCACAGTTGTTCTGCATTCATTTCACCCAATCCTTTATATCGCTGTATACTGACATTAGAGTCTTTCCCTTGGCCAAACTCTTCGATAAAGCCACTCAGTTCCTCATCTGACCAGCAATACCGACTGTTTTTACCTTTCTTCACCAGGTACAGGGGTGGTGTGGCAATATACAGGTAGCCATTCTTTATAAGCTCCTGCATATACCTGAAAAAGAAAGTCATTATCAGAGTTGCAATATGTGAACCATCGACATCTGCATCGGTCATTATAACGACCTTATGGTATCTCAGTTTTTCCAGGTTCAGTGCCTTACTGTCATCTTCTGTTCCTATATTGACTCCAAGGGCGGTAAATATATTTTTTATTTCTTCATTATCGAAGATCTTATGCTGCATTGCCTTTTCCACGTTAAGTATTTTTCCTCTCAGTGGCATTATTGCCTGGAACTTCCTGTCGCGTCCGGCCTTTGCAGTTCCTCCCGCAGAATCGCCCTCGACAAGGAATATTTCACAGTTTGCAGGGTCACGGTCGGCACAATCGGCCAGTTTACCGGGCAATCCTGATCCGGAGAGCACATTCTTACGTTGAACCAGTTCACGGGCTTTACGGGCAGCATGTCGTGCCGTAGCTGCAAGTATAACTTTCTGCACTATAGCTTTTGCATCTTTTGGATTTTCTTCCAGGTAGTTTGAAAGCATAGTACTGACTGCCTGGTCAACGGCACCCATAACCTCCGTGTTTCCAAGTTTTGTTTTGGTCTGGCCTTCAAACTGTGGTTCGGCAACTTTAATTGATATTATTGCAGTAAGCCCTTCCCTGAAGTCATCACCATTGATATCGAACTTAAGCTTGGCCGTTAGTCCTGATTCCTCGGCATATTTTTTCAGTGTACGGGTAAGTCCTCTTCTGAAGCCTGCCAGGTGTGTACCTCCCTCAATGGTATTGATGTTATTAACATACGAATGTACATTCTCTGAGAACGATGTATTGTACTGAAGAGCTATTTCAACAGGTACATCATTTTTTTCTGTTGTGATAAAAATAGGTTCCTCTATCAGTTTCTCCCTTGTATTATCCAGGTAGTCAACAAACTCTTGCAAACCTGTCTCGGAGTAAAATATATCTTCCCTGTAAGTATTTCCATTACCGTTCTCCTGGATTTCCCGCTTATCAAGAATAGTAAGTTTTATTCCTTTGTTCAGAAAGGCCAGTTCCCGCAACCTTGTAGCAAGTATTTCATACCTGAATTCCGTTTCTGCAAAAATGCTGGTATCGGGTTTGAATGTTATTATCGTTCCTGATTTTTCAGTGGTTCCACTTTCTTCAACCTTTGACTCGGGCTTTCCTTTTCTGTATTTCTGAAAATATATTTTACCATTCCTGTGTATCTCAGCCCTTAGTGTTTCGGAAAGAGCATTTACAACTGATACACCAACTCCATGTAACCCGCCAGATACTTTATATGATTCCTTATCAAATTTTCCGCCGGCGTGAAGCAGTGTCATCACAACTTCAAGAGCTGATTTCTTCTCTTTTTCATGATAATCTATGGGTATACCCCTCCCGTTATCAATAACAGTTATTGAACCATCCTCGTTTATTATAGCATTTATTTCAGTACAGTATCCTGCAAGAGCTTCATCTATTGAATTATCAACAACCTCATATACCAGATGATGCAAACCTTTTATACTCACATCACCAATATACATGGCAGGTCTTTTCCTGACAGCTTCCAGGCCTTCAAGCACCTGAATACTACCTGCTGAATAATCGCCGTTATCCATTTGACTTTTATCTTTTTCGCTCATACTCCTGGTCTTAACTTTTCTTCTTTATTATATATAATTCCTGTAAACGCTTTGATTCCTAAAGCAGTCATTTAATCAAATAAATTACAGCTTAATTTTACCTCTGATCCAACACTAAAATAAGTTCTCATTCAATTGGTATATTCCCTTTTGGGAAATATGGCAAAAACCTCTTTTAAGTTCCTGATTAAACTATACTTAAGTAATTGCACAAAGATAATCAAAATATAGCACTTTCCCGCTTTAATTTACTTAAAATTCACCAGATTTTTTAACAAAAAATCAACAGGTATTGTATTGAAGAACAGACTATTATGCAAACAGGAATAATTTTAGAGACTGTAAGTGAATCCGGCCATAAAAAGGAGCCTCTGTGAGGGGTAAAAATTCCACTCATAATATCTGTTTAAAGCAATATTATTAACCCTGGCCCAGAATGATAGAATCTTTGTATATCTATACTCGAGTCCGATGCTCAGGCTCATGCTCAAAGGAAGTTCATATATCTCATAATCAGGTGATGATGAATATGACATTGGCCCTACCCTGGCATATCTTTTTGACAGGCCATATATATCAGCATGTGCAAGTACTTTATCCCGCAGATTATAGTTTAACACCAGTTTCCCATCCCAGCTGGGTTTATGCCAGGGTTTTTCCAGGTATTCCATTTTATTCCTATAATATCCTGCCTTTGCTGAAAAAGATATTTCCTTACTTATCCTTGTTGTGAACTCAGCGTTCAGATCGAGTAATTCACCATTATCATATATGGGCATTAAACTCCTGCCCTGGAACAGGTCATTGATATAGAATACCATATTTTCGAACATAGAGTAAGATACATTTAGCCTGTAACCGGTATTAGCACTGGCATGTCCTGTTATACCGCCTTTTACCCTTAGTTTGGTATCGGTGGGTAATAAAGTATAAAGTTCATCAGATGGTTCAACAAGTCCATCCATGTTCTGTGTAATAATAAATGGGTTGGTATATATTATTTCACTTGCATTATTGTCTTTATACTCTCCATCGAGTCCCACGTACATATTTAAGATAGTGGGTATTACACTGAACTGAAACTTAAGGTCGGGATAAAAGAAGAGCCTTGTTTTATATTCAGCCGGGTTTGGTGTTTCCTCATAATACCTGGCGTCAGCTATAAGTTTTAATCCCACCCTGAAGTCCCAGTTACCGCTTCTTTTACTGATAGCTGGACTGAGGCTCACACGATGTCTGAATTTATCCTCGATATTGGTTATTGTAATCAACTCATATCCAAGATCGAGGCTGGCATAGAAAATATCCATATCATAACCAAGGTCTGCATTTAAACCTGCCAGGTGTTGATAATACCGGCTATTTTGATACAGGAGGTTATAATAAAGTTCAATATCATAGAACATTTTTGCAGAGTCAAGCCGTGTTGAATAGATATTGATGTCTGCCCGGGGATTAAAATATTCAATCTTAAGACTATCCTTGCTTATTTCGATTGGTGCCAGCAATACGGGATCGCCACCATAGGCATGCCTCCTCAGATGGTTAAAATCGATATTTGCAGCCAGGGCCACTCTCCTGAAAAATCTGGTTCCGTATATCCTGGCCATATTGTCCATATATCCTCCATACACTTTTGTGGCATCATCGATCATTAATCTACCAAAGCTAGATTCATGACTTAAATAAATACCTGCCAGGCCGTTATGTGAACGATCGCTGGAAATGCTTAACTCACCTACAGGTGAGAAATAGCTACCAAAACCAAGGTTCAGGAAGCCTTTATACAATTTTGGCAGGGGGTCGGGCTCCAGGCGTGCAGCACTTATTGTTTTAATTTCATATTCAGGCATAAACGGCTTGGCACTGATAGTATAAAGAAATTCCGGTACTGACACAGTAGTATCACTGATCTCCGGGGAAAAGTTCATTTTTATGGCCTTATTCAGAGATGGTTTGAAAGGATTATACATGGTTACTTCACGACGTATATCTTCCTGCCCTCTTTGGGCATCCACACCAGCCGGAAATATCAGAAGCAGTATAACTATATATGATATTATCCTTATATTCATAATTAACAGATTGAATTAATTGTTCCTAATATTGAGAGTATCTGGGTTCATTTCACTATCCCTGTTTATTTGATCAAGTTTTGCATTCACTTCATCAAGAATACCATCATCATTCACCTGGTAGTAATCTTTCAGGCTTTGCAGGGTTGCCCTTGCCTGGAATTCATCACCCTTCTCTATGCTTATATCTGCCAGCAATAAAAACATACGTGCCATCCAGTATTGATGAGGGGTATTCTGATCAATAAATTCATAGATTATGTTTTCTGCATCCTCAAAATTACCCTTCATAAAAAGTATCTGGGCCACACGGTATTTTGATTCTGCACCCTCACTGCTTGTAACTTCCACCGCCACCCTCCTGAAATCAGTCAGTGCGCGGTCATAATTTCCAAGTGTAAAATTTGATTTGGCACTCATAAAGCTGGCTTCCCGGGCCAGTTCTTCTGTAACCATATCATACTCCATCAGTCTTTCTGATGAACTTATTGTTTTTTCGGCATCACCCATATTATAAGCTGAGCGCATCATGCCAACCCTTGCCCTCAGTTCATTCTCAGGTAATTCAGCAACTTTTTCAAGTTCATTATAAAAATAATATGAGCTGTCATAAATCTCTTTCAAATAATAGATACCTGACAATGACTGGTATGTTTTCTCCAGGAAAGGGTTATTAGGTGTTTCTGAAACCTCCAAATAACACTTTAGAGCTTCATCTGTTTTACCTGATTCCGTCAGGCATTCAGCCAGGTAGAAGCTTGCATTAAGCCTGAAGCTACCCTGCTTAAACTCGCTGAGGTAATTCCTGAAGATCTGGCTGGCCCTTTCGCAATTACCCGATATATAAAGGTTTTCACCTGAAATATACAGCAGGCTATCCCTTTCACTGGCACTAACATCGGCATATCCTTCAAGATCTCTTACGTAAGCGAAATAGGATTCCACATCATTCATGTCCACATAGGTATTCTTAAGGCCGGTAAGAGCATTGCGTGCTTCAGGTGTTGACTGGAATTTTTCTATAACTTCCTTGAATCTGGCAGTTGCCTTTTCATCTTCACCCCTGCTATAATAGAGTAATCCCAGCTGCACTATGGCTCTTGGAACAAATACTGAATTTGGGTATGAATTGATTATCTGCCTGAAATCTTTTTCTCCCTCGGTATCATTTTCAAGACCTACGTAAGCTCTTCCACGTTCAAAAAGAGCATTGGGCACCAGTATTGAATTCGGGTATTCATTAATCATGGTAGTCAGGGCACGTGTTTTTGAATTCTGATCATGCATAAGGCCCAGGGCAAAACCCTTTTGAAATAATGCATAATCTGTTCGTGTGGCTGAGTTCTCTATTACTTTATCATAATAGCTTATTGCCTGCCTGTAATCTGTGTTAATATAGTGGCAATCTGCAATCCTGTTATAAACATCAGTAATTAACCCGTCCCGGGTATCCGGTTCTGCTGATTCAAAATCTTTGAACCATCTTAAGGCTTCGGCATAATTCCCATTATTATAATAAATATAACCGATATTATAAGCAACCATCCTGTATTCATCAAATGATGATGAGCCCGGAATACCCATAAATTCTTGGTATTCATCAAGGGCCCGGTCGGTTTCATTTAAGCGGTAAAGTGATTCACCTTTCCAGTAATGGGCTCTTGCCCTTATGGCACGATCATACTGCCCATACAGTAATGACTTATCAAACATTCCTATAGCAGAATTCAGGTCAAGGTTTTTATATAGTTCAAGACCCCTGAAGAAAGCTACCTTCTGGTACGCTTTCTCCAGTCTTTCATCTTTATAAGTAATACGATCAAGTGATTGTATTGCCGCTCTGTAATTCTTAACTTTCATATAGGCAGATACGAGGTAATCGTATGCTTCTTCAATATGTTCCGAGGCTGGAAATTGCTCAATATATTCCTGGAAAGCCCTTATTACTTCACCAAAAGGTGAATATACTGTTTCATAGGTAAGCTTTGCGAAATTGAAAAGTGCTTCTTCTTTAATATCCCTGTCATAATCCATTTTTGCTGCAGAGGAGAATGCCGCCCTTGCCATTTTCTTCTCGTCCTTCTTCAGAAAGCAGTCACCCAGCAGATAATATGCATGCTGTCCCAGTTCGTCCCTTCTCCTTGTAACTTCCTGGAAAAGTTCTATGGCCTTGTCATATTCTTCTGTCATATAATAACAAAATGCAAGCTGGTAACTGCCCTCCCTGCCTGTTCTTACTGCTCTTTCAAGGTGTTCCTCCAGGTTGCGGGCAGCTGAGCGGTAATCGCCTTTCTTAAAATAAGCATCGCCTATTAGCCTGTAAAGCTCTGATTTCCTGTCTTCTCCTGCAGCATTGATAAGCTGCGGGGCCATATCAAGTATGCCATCATAATCTTCCATTATATACATTATCTGGACTATATAAAAAGGAACCACATGCCCAAATGTTTCATCATCCCTTAACCTCATAAAGCCGTCGAATGCAGTGTGGTACATCTTTTCATTATATGCTATATATGAGAAATAATAAATAGCCGGTTGACTGTACTCGGTGTCAATGTCCATCAGCTCGGAAAAGAAAAGCATTGCTCTTTTCCTGTCTCCATCCATAAAATGGGAATAACCAAATTTAAAATAGTAAGCTGGCAGCAGTTCATTATCCAGTTCAAGTCTGTCTACCTGTTCATAATATTTTATCGCCCGCCTGTAGTTCTTGGCCTGGTAGAAATGGTTTGCAAGCTCTAGCCAGGCCTCATTGATAAGCGGATCATCAGGATGGGTGGATGCGAACTTATTCATCCTGTATTCAGCATCACTGTTATATAACCTGATAGCAGATACAGCAGCAAGATATTCAGCCTTAACTGTTTCTTCTGTCATGCCACCATCAGCCTTATTAACAAAACTATCAAAAAGGGTCAGGGCTGAAGCATACTTTGCCTTGTTGTATAACTCTTTCCCCCTCTCGAAATCAGTTAATTCAGCTGTGTAAGATTCCGGTTTCTGTGCTAATAAAAGGGAACCACTGAATATCAGGACTGATATATTGATAACCAGCCTGTTAAAAAGTATTTTATAAACCTGGTATTTATTCATATCCTTGGCATCTTCTGTATAATTACAGAAATTTAATTATTTTAAAATGAACAATTTATACTTAACAAAGCTTCTTAAAAGTTTTTGCTAATTTACAACTATAAAACGCTTGATTTGGGGCTTTAGTATTGATTTTATCAACATTGGAATGTTAATTTTAAAGGTATGGAATATTGGAATATTGGAACCGAGCCCCGAGAATTCCTTTAGATTCGAAAAATGAATAGAATGTTAGTTTTGTTAAAAAACAAGACAAACCGAAAAAGAGTT
>Ga0114922_10001075_pt1 | contig 25936 bp, 13 predicted proteins | sample AartaG_FD_100975 | JGI IMG/M metagenome (GOLD analysis project Ga0114922, IMG submission 100975) | Deep subsurface microbial communities from Aarhus Bay to uncover new lineages of life (NeLLi) - Aarhus_00045 metaG | ecosystem: Environmental > Aquatic > Marine > Oceanic > Sediment | place... | reverse complement strand
TATCATGGATTTCGGGCTGGCCAAACTCGAGGGACGTACAAAACTCACAAAGACGGGAATGACCCTGGGAACGCCTTCCTATATGTCTCCGGAGCAGGCCAGAGGATCGGAAGTCGATCATCGGTCGGATATCTGGTCTGTTGGTGTGGTGTTGTACGAGATGCTCACGGGCCGGCTGCCTTTTCAAGGGGATTATGAACAGGCTGTGGTCTATTCGATACTCCAGGAAGATCCGGAACCTGTCGCGGCTTTGCGATCGGGGATTCCGGTTGAATTTGAAGCCATCGTCAACAAGTGTCTGGAAAAAGATCCGGCAAATCGGTATCAGCATGTATCCGAGCTGGGCGTGGATCTGAAAAGGTTGCAGAAGAAGCTGAAAGTCGATGTGAGCCATGTGAAAAATGCACCCTCTCCCGGTACAAAGCGTTTTCGTGGGATCATCGCTGCGGTGATCGCGACCTGTGTCATACTCACGGGTGCGACGTATCTGTTTTTTAAATTCCGACACAGTACAGAACAGTTCGGGAGTCGAATAATTGCGAAGACAGAATGGGAAAACTCCATTGCCGTACTTCCGTTCCGGTATTTCAGTCCGCAGAAAGACCAGGAGCATTTCTGTTTCGGAATGACCGATGCCATTAATGACAGGTTGGCCCGGCTGGGTGTGCTGAAGGTGAGTTCCACCACGTCCGTCATGCGTTATAAAGAGACAAAGCTGGATATCCGGGATATCGGCAGAGAATTGGGCGTGGCCCATATTTTAGAAGGCAGTGTTCAGGTCGAGAATGAGCGAATCCGGGTTCGGGGTCAGCTCATCAATGCGGAGACGAACTTTCACGTCTGGTCGGATACGTATGAGAGAGAATTGGAAAGTATCTTTGAGGTTCAGGACGAAGTCTCTCAGGCCATCGCCGAAGCCCTGAAGATTGAACTCACACCGGAGAATGTCGAGTCTTTGACCCGGGAAAGACCTGAGAGTATGGAAGCATATGAGTACTACCTGAAGGGAATGCACCTGTTTAATCAATTTGTTATCTCCTTTAAAGACGAGGATTTCAGAGAATCAGAAAATATGTTTCGAGAAGCCCTGAAGATCCATCCGGATTATGCGCTGGCGTATGTCGGTCTTGCCTGGATCTATTTACACCATTCTACATGGACGGGTGAGATTGAGTCCTCCCAGAAAGGTGTGCGATGCAGTGATATCGCATATAAACTGGGCCCGGACATCGGTTCCGCAATTGCGCTGAAGGGGTATATATACCGTGGAGCCGGAGATTTCGAGAATGCCTTCTCTTTGTTCAGGATGGCCTTGTCTGTTAATCCGAACGGTTCCATGATCCAGGCTCTGGTTGGATATAGCTTACGCCAGTTAGGCCTTTATACGTCTGCCAAAGGCCATCTGAATAAAGCGGGTGACCTGAATCCTTTCTATACCGTCCCTTTTGAAGCGCTTTTTATGGCCTATTATATGATGGGTGAGTATGATAAATCGATTCCATTCTTAAATAAAATGGTGAAAATGAGTCCTGAAATACCTTTTCATCCTGAGCAACGTGCTATTGCCTTGGTCATGACAGACCAGTTTGAAAGAGCGGATTCACTATTGACATACTGGGAGCAGGTTGAAATACAATCCTCCGCTATACACAGAGGAAAAGCTTATTTGTTTGCGGTACAGGGAAAAAGAGATGAGGCCCTGGCCCTGGCGAAAACGGATATGGTTTATCTTGCTTTGGGTATGGAAGAGGAAGCGATTGCTTATATGAAGGAAAACATGCAAAGTCATCGAAGTTATCCATACCTTCATTTGAAGTATAATCCGATATTCGATGCATTGCGCGATAACGCTGAATTTAAGCACATCGTCGAGAATCGTAAACTGATCTATAACAGAATATTGAAGGCGGCTAAAGGATTGTAGTTGTCCGGGGGCACACGATGATCGGGAAAACCATTTCTTATTACCAAATTATTGAAAAATTAGGCGAAGGCGGGATGCCTTCAATAATTAAAGCATATAATAGCTTGGTTCCTCCAAAAAGAGGGCGGACAGGCCCGCGAAGCGGGAGGTGTCAGTGATGATTGGTAAGACTGTGTCTCATTATAAGATTCTTGAGAAATTGGGTGAAGGCGGTATGGGCATAGTCTACAAGGCCGAGGACACCAAGTTAAAACGCACTGTGGCACTGAAATTCCTTCCGTCGGAATTAACGCAGAATGCAGAAGCCAAAAAGCGCTTCATCCACGAAGCCAGGGCAGCGTCGGCATTGGATCATCCGAATGTCTGTACAATTTACGAAATCGATGAGATCCCGATTGAAAATCGGGGGCAGACGTTTATCGCCATGGCCTGTTATGAGGGGGTGACTCTCAAAGATAAGATCCAGAAAGGGCCATTAAAAGTTGAACAGGCTGTGGACATTGCCATTCAGATTTGCCAGGGACTCGAGAAGGCGCATAAGAAAGGGGTAATCCATCGAGACATCAAACCTGCGAACATCATTATTACAGAGGACGGTGTTGCCAAGATTCTGGATTTCGGTTTGGCTAAACTGGCCGGACGCACGAAACTCACCAAGACGGGCACGACTCTCGGTACGGTGGCGTATATGTCCCCGGAGCAGACCCGGGGCGATACGGTGGATCACCGATCAGATATCTGGTCGGTGAGTGTGATACTTTTTGAGATGATCACGGGTCAGTTGCCGTTTAAGGGGGAGTACGACCAGGCCATGATGTATTCTATTGTGAACGAAGAGCCGGAACCGGTGACGGGACTGCGGACAGGTGTTCCCCTGGAATTGGAACGCATCATCAATAAGGCCATGGCCAAGAATCCCGAAGAACGCTATCAGCACTCGGATGAGATACTGGTTGATTTGCGACATTTACAAATAGAAAAGAGAGAAGTCTCAAAAGCCAGTCAGTCAAAATTTTCATCTAAAAAAAGAAAGAATGTCATTCGTATATTTGCTGCAGTGACCACGATTGTGTTGGTGACCTCAACACTCTTTATCATACAGAAAAAAAGTTCCAAATTCATTGCGAATCGGATCGTCGTTGTACCATTTGAGAATAAAACAGGTGATGAATCTCTGGACATATTGGGTCAGATGGCAGCGGAAATGATTACCCAGGGGATTTCACAAATAAGTGAACTTGAGGCTGTTCCATTCATATCTGTGATGGATTCATATCCAAAAAAGAAGGCGAAATCCTCTCCATTCACAATTGCGGCTCAAAATGAAGCAGGTGTTTTGATAACAGGATCCTACTATTTGCAGGAGGAGAGTCTTTTCTTCCGGGCAAGTATCATGGACGCTGAACAAAAAAAACTCATTGAGGCGCCACCGTCGGTAGAAGGTTCATCCAAGACACAGAAGGTGGTTCTCGAAAGAATATGCAGTCAGATTCTGGGGGCCCTTGCCATTTATTTTCAGCATGATGTTCAAGCCGGTCAAACATATATACCTTCCTTCGAGGCATATAAGGAATATAGGATAGGTTTAGAACTTTTTAGCACTGATTACGATAAAGCAAGAAGCCATTTTTATAAGTCTGTTGAAATCGATTCTGCATTTACAATTCCTCTATTATGGACAGCCATGTCTTATTCTAACCAGGGCCAACACGCCAGGTCAGATTCTTTATGTGACATGATTAACAAGCATAGAGAAGAGTTGCCCCTTCTAGACCGTATCATGCTTGATTATTTTATTGCGGGTAATCCTGCAGAAAAGATGAGAATTCTGAGAAAGGCCGAAAAAATTGCTCCAAGAGATATGAATATTAAATACCTTATCGGCTTGTACGCGAGAAGTCAGAATCTTCCTCAATTAACGGTCGACACCTATGCAGTGTTAGGATATGAGAGAATGGCTGAGTATGTTATGGGGGACGTGGGTCTCAGGGCCCTGGCCGAAGCACTGTATATGCTTGGAGAGTACAAAAGGGCTTTGGATGCCATTCAATTATCTCGCCAACACTTTCCTGATAAATCATCGAATCTGAGATATGAAGCCATTTTGCAAGCGGCTTGTGGTCAACTTCAGGAAGTTGACAGGGTGATCGATGAAAGCTTTCAGCTATCAGGTTCTGCACCTGGCACTGTGATGCATGATGCCGCGATGGCCCTCAGGGCCCATGGGCATAAAGAAGTTGCTCATGATGCAGTCAGACGAGCATTGGAATGGTATGACTCTCGGATTAGCGGAGACCATCGATACTCTATTGCTGAAGTATTGTATTTGGATGAACAGTGGGCAGAGGCGCAACAGGTTTTTGAACAGCTTTATCGAGAATTTCCAGACGATCAGAAATATCAAGGATATTTGGGTGTTGTGGCAGCCCGATTGGGAGACCGGGAAAAGGCAAACAGGATTTTAGAAAAGTTGTACAGTAAAGAGGAGTCTTATTTGCTTTACTGGTGCGCCAGGATCGCTGCAGTCCTTGGTGAACATCGGCGTGCCGTCGATCTACTACGGGAAGCTTATGGTCGAGGTCGTGTTTATCGTATGGTTGAATTCTTACAAATTGATTTTGAATCACTGAAAGACTATGAGCCATACATCGAGCTGATGCGCCCCAAGGGTTAGAGGATCAGTGAGAATAAAATAATATTTACCGGCTTGTCGCACTATAAAATAAGGAGAAAACGATATTTTGATTGGTAAAACGATCTCGCATTATAAAATTATAGAGAAATTAGGCGAAGGTGGTATGGGCATCGTTTACAAAGCCGAAGATACAAAGCTCAAACGCACTGTTGCCCTGAAGTTCCTGCCACCGGAGTTGACACGGGATTCAGAGGCGAAAAAGCGCTTCATCCATGAGGCGCAGGCGGCCTCGGCTCTTGAGCATAGTAACATCTGCAACATCCACGAGATCGATGAAATCCAGACCGAAGGTCGGGAGCAGACGTTTATCGTGATGGCCTGCTATGAAGGGGAAACCCTGAAAGACAAAATCAACAAGGGTCCTTTGAAAATCGAACAGGCCATGGAATTCGCCATTCAGATCTCACAAGGATTGGACAAGGCCCACCGGAAGGGCATAGTACATCGGGATATCAAGCCCGCCAATCTCTTTATCACTGAGGATGGTGTCGTTAAGATACTCGATTTTGGCCTGGCCAAGCTCACGGGAGAGACAAAACTGACGAAGACGGGTACGACTTTAGGGACGGTATCATACATGTCACCTGAACAAACGCGGGGAGAAAAGGTCGATGGACGTTCGGATATTTGGTCTTTAGGGGTCGTTTTATACGAGATGCTCACCGGCCAACGGCCGTTTAAAGGTGAATACGAACAGGCGGTGCTCTATTCCATCATGAGCGAGGAGCCTGAACCGCTGACGGGTCTTCGAACGGGTGTTCCCATGGAACTGGAACGTATTGTCGGTAAATGTCTGGACAAGAATCCGTCCGAGCGTTACCAGCGGGTGGATGAGCTGATTGTGGATCTGCGTCGACTCATGAAGACATCGGAAATGGGAATCTCCGATGCGGGCTCGGCTTTAAAGCCGAAGAGAAAAAACAAGAGAACCATCGCTTATGTCTCATTGGGAATTTTCTTTATGACTCTCATTACCGTTGTGATCCGATACGGTGTGCTGACACCCCGTAAACCGTCATTCGACTCGGAACGAAAAATGCTGGTGGTGCTGCCCTTCGATAATCTGGGACCTGCGGAAGATCGCTATTTTACCGACGGTATCACAGATGAGATTATCGGCCGTCTCGGTGTCATAAGAAGCATAGGCGTCATTTCCCGTAACAGTGCCTTTCATTATGCGGAGAAGGAATGGACAACAAAACAGGTCGGCGAGGATTTGAACGTCGATTTTATTGTGGCAGGCACGGTCCGGTGGGCCCGAACCTCCGGAACCGCCGACCGGGTTCGAATTACACCCCGGCTCATCCGTGTGTCCGACGATGTTCAGATCTGGGCGGAACCTTTCGATCGTGTCGTGAATGATATTTTTGATGTCCAATCGGAGATCGCCATGAAGGTGGTTGGACAATTAGGAATCACACTCATGGCATCGGAGCAACGGGCCGTGGAAGAAGCTCCTACCGAAAATCTCGAGGCTTTTCAAGCGTTTCTTCAGGGACGCTATTTTGCCCGAAGTCCCCATTTCACAGTAGACAACTGGAAACGGGTTATTCAAAGTTGCCAGCGTGCGGTTGATCTGGATCCCACGTTTGCAGAAGCCTATGCTGCACTGGCCAGTGCCCATTCCCGACTTTTCTTCTTGAGGCATGACATTTCCAGGGAACGGCTCATCAAGGCAAAGGATGCGGCGGATCGTGCAGAAGCTCTGGCACCCGATTCCCCGGAAGTCCTCCTGGCCCTGGGTTACTACAATCTCTGGGCTTACCGGGATACAGGAAAGGCCCTGGAGAGCTGGACCCTTGCAGAGAAGGCTCTGCCAAACGATCCCAGAATTTTAGAAGCCAAAGCAAACTTATATGAACTCCAGGGTCGTTGGGAGGAAGCGATTGAGGCCATCGAACTGGCCTATCGGTTCAGTCCCCGGGACGCTTCTATGGCATCCTTCCTGGCTTTCGATTATTGGATGACCCGGCAATATCTTCGGGCCATCGAGATGTGCAATCAGGCCATTGCTTTGGCACCGAATGAGAACTGGCCCTACCTTTACAAAGCCTTTGCTAACTGGAGCTGGAAGGGGGCGACCGAGGAGTCTAAGGTCGCTCTCGAGAGTGTGCGTCAGGACTATCACTGGATGCCGTGGGCCTGGTTCTGGCAGGATGTAGGCGAGCGAAATTTTCAAAAGGCCCTCGAACGCCTGGTCGATTTTTCCGGAGAATGGGTTCGTACGAAAATGTGGGCCATGCCGAAAACCATGATGTTGGCTTTTGCCCATCAATTTATGGGAGAATCCCATCGGGCCTTGACAGCCTATGAGGCATCCGTGGCTCCTTTGGAAGCGGAGGTTCAAAAATGGCCCGAAGATCCGCGATACCACAGTGCTCTCGGCATCGCTTACGCGGCTCTCGGAAGGAAGGCGGAGGCGATTCGTGAGGGGAAACAGGCCGTTGAACTTCTCCCGTTATCGAAAGATGCCTTCTATGGTTTGCCATACGCACAGGATTTGGCCATTATTCACATCATGGTTGGAGATCATGACATCGCATTGGATCAAATCGAATATCTCCTTACCATCCCTTCATGGGTATCTCCAGGCTGGCTCGAGATTGATCTTCGGTTTAAGCCCCTTTATGACCATCCGAGGTTTAAGCAGATGTTGGAAAAATATTCGGGGGATAGATGATGATTGGTAAAACCATATCACATTATAAGATATTAAAGAAATTGGGTGAGGGAGGGATGGGCGTCGTCTACAAGGCCGAAGACACCAGGCTCAAGCGCATCGTAGCACTGAAGTTTCTACCTCCTTCGTTCAACATGGATGAAGAAGCTAAAAAGAGATTTATCCACGAAGCTCAAGCGGCCTCGGCTCTTCAACATAATAACGTAGCCGCCATCCATGAGATTAATGAGACGAAGCCTGCCCCCGGGGAACCGGGGGATGGACAGATGTTTATCTGCATGGATTGCTATGAGGGTGAAATCTTAAAGGATAAAATTCAAAAGGGACCTCTAAAATTGGAGGAAGCTACCCATATTTCCATACAGATTGCCCAGGGATTGGAAAAGGCGCACAAGAAGGGGATCGTACATCGAGACATCAAGCCGGCTAATATTTTTATAACGGAGGACGGTGTTGCCAAGATTCTGGATTTCGGTTTGGCCAAGCTGGCGGGCCAGACGAAGCTGACCAGGACGGGAACAACTCTTGGAACAGCAGCCTATATGTCACCGGAACAAGCTCGGGGTGAAGATATTGATCATCGCACAGATATCTGGTCACTCGGTGTGGTGATATATGAGATGCTTTTTGGGCAATTGCCGTTTAAAGGTGAATACGAGCAGGCAGTAATTTATTCGATCTTAAATGAGAATCCAGCATCCATTAAAAAATTTACACCTGGATTATCTGAAGAAGTAGAAAATATTTTATTTAAATTACTGGAAAAAGAACAGGAAAATCGATACCAGCACTGCAAAGAGATAATAGCCGATCTTCAGACAATTATAAAAAAACCTCAACCGATAGTAACAAAAACTAAGCAAAACAAGCAAAAATTCTTGAAAAGAAACAGGAAGTTTTTACTATATGGTCTGCCATTATTAACTATTCTCTTGATACTGATTTGGACCATTTTCATTTTTAATCAGAACCATCAGTTGGATTCGATCGCCATATTACCTTTCCAAAATAGTAGTCAAGATCCAAACATGGAGTTCTTAAGTAAAGAAATCCCGGCAAACATTATTAATAGCCTTTCGAGATTACCCGATTTGCGTATTGTTCCTCGCACTACCGTATTCCGTTATGCGGATCGTGAATCCGATCTTGCAACTATTGGAAAAGATTTGGGAGTAACATCCGTATTAACAGGTCAAGTGAATGTCATTGCAGAAAACCTGATTATTCGAGCAGAACTGGTAAACATAAAGAATGACAGTCAAATCTGGGGAGACCGATTCGAAAGAAAATTTACTGATTTATTGGAAATCGAGGAAGAAATTACCAAGGAAATTTCTGAAGCCCTGCAACTCCATCTTACAGGAGAAGACAAAGTAAAACTCCTCAAACGTTATACCGAAAACATCGAAGCGTACCGTGCTTATATGGAAGGCCGATTCTGGTGGAATAAAAGAACGAAGGAAGGTTTTGCTAAAGCAAATTTATTATTTAATAAAGCGATTGAAATAGACCCCGACTATGCCCTTGCCTATGCCGGTTTGGCGGAGTCTTATTGCATGAATTCAATCAATCTAGCTAAGCCTGAACCATTTATTCGCCAGGGTAGAATTGCCGCTGAAAAGGCATTATCCATTGATGAAACCCTGGCGGAAGCTCATGCAGCGCTTGGATGGATTAAATTAAGTTATGATTGGGATTGGCTTGGGGCTGAACGTTCTTTTAAGCAGGCTATTCAGCTTAATCCGCGTTATCCAACAGCTTACAATTGGTATGCGGTATTACTTAGTATCATCAACCGCCATGAAGAGGCCATTCGCTATATGACTCAAGCGCAAGAATATGATCCCGGATCAGCAATTATCAATCGTGACCTTGGTATTATTTATTTATGGGCTGGTGATTTTGAAAAAGCAATAAAACAGCTTCAGTTTACAATTGATATGGATCCCGATTTCTCTCCTGCTTATTTTCATATGGGCGTCGTTTATGTTTGGCTGAAAAAGTATGATTTAGCGATTGAATATTTTAAAAAAGTGAGGGCTATGACCGGAGATTTTTTCCATATTATCGGAATCCTGGGTTATACTTATGCCAAATCAGGGCAAAAAGAAGCAGCACTGAGTGAACTAAAAAAATTAGAAGATTTAGCTAAAAACCAGGACACCAGAGCCTTCGAATTCTGTTTAATCCATACCGGTCTCGGGAATAATGATCAAGCCTTTGAGTGGCTGGATATTGCCTGTGAAAATCATGAATTTACGGTTTTGCTGCTTGGAACTGAAACTGCATTATGGTTCGAAGATCTGTTACCGGACCCAAGATTCAAAGAATTTCTAGCAAGAATTGGTATTGAGAAGTAATAGAAATCTTAGATTCAATGTTATTTTATTTTTTTATCATTTCGTAGCGAATTAATGACATTGTTGATTTAATCGGTTTTTCATGATTTTGCATTACATAAGCCATTGTTTTTTGGTTCAAGATTTCAGCAAAATGGCATTAAATCAACAGAGTCATTAATAAAAGGTTTATAGATGATAAATAAACAAATTTCACATTATAAAATCCTCGAGAAACTTGGCGAAGGCGGGATGGGCGTCGTCTACAAAGCCGAGGATACCAAACTCAAACGCACCGTGGCCCTCAAGTTCTTGCCGCCGGAACTGACTCGTGATGCCGAGGCAAAGAAACGCTTCATCCACGAGGCCCAGGCGGCATCGGCTTTGGACCATCCGAATGTCTGTACGATCTATGAAATCGATGAAACTAATGATGAGCAAAGCTTCATTGCCATGGCCTACTACGAAGGTGAAATCCTGAAGGATAAAATCCGGAAAGGGCCATTGAAGATTGATGAAGCCGTTGATATCACCATTCAGGTTGCCCAAGGATTGGAGAGGGCTCACAAGAAGGGGATCGTGCATCGAGACATCAAGCCGGCGAATATTTTTGTGACAGATGACGGGATCGTGAAGATTTTAGATTTTGGTCTGGCCAAGTTGTCGGGGAAAACGAGGTTGACGAAGACTGGGTCAACCATAGGAACCGTGGCATATATGTCACCCGAGCAATCACGCGGGAAAGAGCTTGATCACCGGACAGATATCTGGTCGCTGGGTGTCGTGCTGTATGAAATGATCACCGGCCAGTTTCCTTTTCAGGGGGAATACGATCAAGCCGTGATATATTCCATCTTGAATGAAGATCCTGAGTCCATTTCAACGTTGAGGAGCCAGGTCCCCGATCAATTAGAAAATATCGTGACCAAATCATTGAAAAAAGATCTATCCGACCGTTATCAAGATATGCATACCCTTCGGTCTGATCTTCAGAAACTAAAGAAAAAAATGGATCACATGGAAATGAAAGATTCTGATGAAAAGGGCGATGAATCGCCTTCCATTGCGGTAATCCCGTTTGTGAATATGAGTGCTGACCCGGAGAATGAGTATTTCAGCGATGGATTGACAGAAGAATTGATCAACGCTCTAACACAACTGAAGGACCTGCGCGTCGTTGCCCGGACTTCGGCATTTGCGTTCAAGGGAAAGGAGATCGACATTCGGGAGATAGGCAATCGATTGAATGTTCAAAAAGTTTTGGAGGGCAGTGTAAGAAAAGCCGTAAATCGTATTCGTATAACGGCTCAGTTGATTAATATAAAGGATGGATATCATCTGTGGTCCGAGCGTTACGACCGCGACCTGGAAGACGTGTTTGCCATTCAGGATGAGATTGCCCGGGAGATAGCAAATAAATTAAAAACGAAGTTCAGAGAGAGGAAGGAACAGGAAATTGTCAGTGCCTCGCCTAATGTAGACGCCTATGAACTGTATCTTAAGGGCCGTTATTACTTTAATAAATTTTCACCCGAATGGATTAACAGAGCCATTGAAAGTTTTTCTGAAGCCATCGCAACAGACCCTGAATTCGCCCTGGCTTATGCAGGGTTGGCAGAAGCGTATGTCTTTCTTTCGACGCCATTTGGAGCGCTCGAGAGTACTGTTGCCATGCCCAAGGCAAAGGCGGCAGCGGAGAAGGCGTTGGAGCTTTCCCCAAATTTATCCGAAGCCTATGTGGTCCTGGGCGCCATAGCCACATTCTATGACTGGGATAGAAAGAAGGCCCACAAGTTTTTACAACAATCCATTACTTTGAATCCCAATAATGTAAACGCGCGGTTGTGGTATGAATTGGCGCTTTCTTTGTTGGATCAAGATTATGATGAGGCATTAGCCCAACTTACAGTCGCTTTGGACTTGGATCCCTTAAATCTGTTGGTAATGCTCCGAATGGGATATGTCTATTGTTACAAATATGATTTTGATACTGCCATACAGTATTTTAATAAGATAGTCCATATCGATCCCGGTTATGCAGCCGGTCACCATGGCCTCATGGAGGGATATGGCTTAAAAGGGGAATATGAATTGGCCATCACCGAGGGGGAGAAGGCAGTAGAATTGGGCAAGTATGGGCCCCCATTTGTAGCAATTCTGGGATATATTTGCGCAAGAGGAGGAAATCAAAAGCGTGCGAAGGAGCTTCAATCCATGTTATTGGAACGATCGAAAACAGAACCTATTTCTCCTTTCTGGATTGCTGTCAGCTATATGGGATCGAATGAACTGGATGATATGTTTGAGTGGTTAGAAAAAGCTTATGAGCAACGGGATGGTAACCTACTTTATCTGTTTGCAGCGCCATTTGATCCCGTCCGTGGAGATCCAAGATTCATTGCACTTCGTAAAAAAATGGGTTTTAAAAAATGATAGGTAAAACCATTTCTCATTATAAGATAATTGAGAAGTTAGGCGATGGGGGGTACCTGTCCCGCAGGCTTTATAGGAGACTTCAAGATGATAGGTAAAACGATATCCCATTACCGTATCTTAGAGGAGATAGGCCGTGGCGGGATGCCTTCAATAATAAAAAAATATAATAGCTTGGTTCCGCCCAACAAGATGGCGGATCAGCAGACAGACCCGCGAAGCGGGAGGTGTCGTAAATGATTGGTAAAACTGTATCTCATTACAAGATATTAAAAAAATTGGGTGAGGGGGGGATGGGAGTCGTCTACAAGGCCGAGGACACTAAGCTGAAACGCACCGTGGCACTGAAGTTTCTGCCGCTGGAGTTGACCCGTGATCCTGGGGCAAAACAGCGCTTCATCCAGGAGGCTCAAGCGGCCTCGGCTCTTCAACATAATAACGTAGCCACCATCCATGAGATTAATGAGACGAAGCCTGCCCCCGGGGAACCGGGGGATGGACAGATGTTTATCTGCATGGATTGCTACGAGGGTGAAATCCTGAAGGATAAAATCCAGAAGGGACCCTTGAAAATCGAAGAAGCCATAGAAATTACCATTCAGATTGCTGAGGGCTTGAAGAAAGCTCATAAGAAAGACATCGTGCATCGGGACATCAAACCGGCTAATATTTTCATAACCGAGGATGGAGTTGTTAAAATTCTCGATTTTGGCTTGGCAAAACTGGCAGGCCCGGCACAATTGACCAAGACCGGTACGACGTTGGGAACTGTTTCTTATATGTCACCTGAGCAAGCAAAGGGTGAAAAGGTCGATCACCGGAGTGATATCTGGTCTCTGGGTGTCGTGTTGTATGAAATGGTCACAGGACAACTGCCGTTCAAAGGTGAGTATGAGCAGGCGGTGGTTTATTCGATCTTGAACGAAGAGCCAGAACTGGTGATGGCTGTACGCACGGGTGTCCCGAGAGAATTGGAGTGGATTGTAAACAGGGCGCTTGCCAAAAGTCCGGACTCACGTTACCACAACGCTGGGGATATTCTGGCTGATTTGAGAAAGCTCAAAAAGGAGCGTGAATCTATTAGTTCGAAAGAACAACCTCCCACAGCCAAACCTCAACCCTCTATAGCTGTGCTGCCGTTTACGAACATGAGCGCCGACCCGGAGCAGGAGTACTTTTGTGATGGTATTTCTGAAGAACTCATAAATTCCCTCACCCAAATCAGTGACTTGCGGGTTGTAGCAAGGACATCGGCTTTTTCGTTTAAAGGAAAGGATGCTGATATTGAAGAGATTGGACGAAAACTGAAGGTGGATAAGGTTCTTGAGGGGAGTGTAAGAAAAGCAGGGAATCGACTGAGAATAACAGCCCAGCTCATCAATGTTTCGGATGGGTTTCATCTATGGTCGGAGCGCTTTGACCGAGAAATGGAAGATGTGTTTGTCATCCAAGATGAGATCGCTTTAGCGATAGTTGACAAGCTGAAGATCAAGCTTTTGGGAAAAGAGAAACAGGGATTGGTGAAGCGTCATACTGACAACCAGGAAGCTTATAGCTATTATTTGAAGGGCCGCTATTTCTTTAACAAGATGAATCCTGGAGGATACGAAAAGGCCATCGAGAACTTCGAGCAGGCGATAGAAAAGGATCCGAACAACGCAGTGGCCTTCGCCGGCCTGGCTGACAGTTACTGGTGGAGCTCAATTTGGGGGAATTTGCCGCCACACCAGACGTTCCCCAAAGCAAGGGAGGCTGCCAAGAGGGCCATCGAGATAGACGATAGCCTTGGCGAGGCCCATGCGTCATTGGCATCCATTCATACCTTCTATGACTGGGACTGGGAGGCTGCGGAGCGGGAATTCAAGCGAGCTCTCGAACTAGCTCCGGGCTCCGCCTACATTTACGTCTATTATTCCATTTTCTTGAATAACAGAAGGCGGCACGACGAGGCCGTCATCCAGGTCAAAAAGGCACAAGAACTCGACCCGGTTTCCGGCTTCTGCAATACAAATCTTGGACATAGGCTCTGGCAGGCACGTCGGTACGACGAGGCGATCGAAGAGTTTCAAAAATGGCTGGTGATTGAGCCCAACGACTGGTTCGCACACCATCACCTTTGCCATTTGTATTTGGAAAAATCGATGATCAAAGAAGCTATTGTAGAAATCGACAAGTCTTTAGAGCTTTCCGGCGGCGTTCCCATGAATGTCGCGAACGCTGCTATGACTCATTATCGGTTTGGGGACAGGGAGGTTGCCGAGCGCCTCTTCGATAGCTTGAAGAAAAGGGCAAGTCATGAATATATCCAGCCAAATTGTTTTATCCTTATTTACCTAGCCCGAGGAGAGGCGGATCAAGCCTTCGAGTGGGTAAAAAAAGCCTATGAGGAGCGCGACAGCTTTTTACCTTGGCTTAGAGTAACTCCCTTGGATTGCATGCACTTCCCGAGCGATCCGAGGATCAATGAGCTGTTGGACCGACTGGGACTGCCATGACCTGATGCACATATTCTAAGTGCCGATAATATAAAACAAATGGATGGTCGACTTCGAATGCGGCACATTAGTGGGGCAAACATTCGAGGATTTCAAGAAATCCCTCGACCTGTGGAAGGATGCTGACTCGGGGATACCTAAGGTTGAACAAAATCCCTCAATAGAGTGGAGAATATATGATAGGAAAGATTATCTCTCACTATAAAATCCTTGAAAAATTGGGCGAAGGCGGGATGGGCATCGTCTACAAAGCCGAGGATACCAAGCTCAAACGCACCGTTGCCTTAAAATTCCTCACCCCGCAAACATTAGGCAGCGAGGATGAGAAAACGCGTTTTGTTCAAGAGGCGCAGACTGCTGCCGCATTGGATCATCCCAATATCTGCACCGTCCACGAAATTGATGAAGCTGAGGGCAAGCTCTTCATTGTTATGGCATACCTTGATGGACAGAGTCTAAAGGAGAAAATTGATTCTGGTCCCTTTAAAATAGAAGAATCAGTGAATATTGCCATCCAAATTGCCGATGGACTTCAGGAAGCGCATGAGAAAGGCATTGTTCATCGGGATATAAAAAGCGCCAATATTATGTTCACATCCAAGGGGCAGGCAAAGATCACTGATTTCGGTTTAGCCAAGTTATCCGGACAAACAAAGCTTACAAAAACAGGCACAACCGTTGGCACAGTAGCTTACATGTCGCCGGAACAGGCGCGAGGAGAAGAAGTTGATCATCGGACCGACATTTGGTCGTTTGGGGTGATTCTTTACGAAATGCTTACCGGACAATTGCCATTCAAAGGTGAGTACGAGCAAGCAGTGATGTATGCGATTTTGAATGAGGAACCGAAAACCATCGGCGAATTCAGGAAAGAGCTTCCACAAGATCTCGTAGCCGTGATAAACAAGTGCCTTCAGAAAGAACCGAAATCCAGATTCAATAACATGAGCGATGTCTTGAATGTACTTAAAAAATTGAATAGTCAATCGATGAAAAAAGAAGATGATTTGACACACTTTAAAAATCGATCGGTTTTGACATGGCTGGTTCCTGTAGCCGGGATAGTCATCTTGACCCTGATTCTTTGGATGAGCGGCATATTTCGGGTGAAGGAGAAGAAAAATGAGATCGATTCCATTGCTGTTCTTCCCCTGGCCAATCTGTCCGGCAATCCCGATAAGGAATATTTCTCTGATGGAATGACCGAAGCCTTGATTACCGAATTGTCCAAAATCAGGGCATTAAATGTGATTTCACGAACATCGGTGATGCGCTATAAAAATGCTGAGAAATCCCTGCCACAGATTGGTAAAGAACTGAATGTGGATGCAGTCGTCGAAGGATCGGCTATGCTGGTGGGGGATCGTGTGCGGATTAGCACACAACTTATCGAAACCGCAACAGACCATCATCTCTGGTCCAACGATTACGAGCGTGACTTAAAAGACATTTTAAGCTTGCAGAAGGAGGTTGCCCGAGCCATCGCTTCTGAAATCAATATTACTTTGACACAGGACGAACAAAAACGTTTGCAAACGGCACAAACAGTCAATCCAAGGGCTCAGGAACTCTACTTCATAGGCAGATATCACGTCCACAAAATAACTCTTGAGGGAGCGCGAAACGCCATTCAGTACTTCCAGCAAGCCCTTAAAATCGATGATCAATACGCGCTGGCCTATACCGGCATTGCGGAAGCCTATGATATTTTATTTGGTTTGGGCGGAATCGACTGGCGGGAAGGGCTGAAAATGGTCAGGGAATATGCGGAAAAAGCCCTGGTCATTGATCCGACTATCGGAGATACTTATGCGCTTTTGGGAGATGTTAAATACTATCTGGAATGGGATTGGGAAGGTGCGGAAAGGGTTTTTAAAAGAGGTGTTGAACTGAGCCCGGGGAGTGATCTCACTCGTACATATTATGCCAATTTTCTAATTGATCGCGCCCGTTTCGATGAGGCGATTCCTCAGTTTCAGCACGTCCTCTCTACTGCTCCACTCCAGGTATTATATCATTCCAACATGGGATTGATATATTTACGAGCAGGCAGGTATGAGGATGCTATTCCATATTTCCGGAATGCCGTCAATTTGGATTCTACATACATATCAGCTGAAGCCTATCTGGCTGCGGCTTATTTTGCCAATGGTCAATCGGATAAAGGCCAGAGCCAAATTCATCGTGTACAAAGAAAAGGCAATCAGAATTTACATATTCATACTCAAGACTGGAATTTTGTACAAGCCGTTATTTTTAAGTTAACGCATGATAAAACCGGTGCCAGGAAATTAATAGACGAAATATCAAGGGAAGTGGATGAGGTCACCATAAAAGGACGCCGAAATACACGAATTATCCTGTATATTATTCTTGATGACTTCGATTCCGCTTTTGAATTAATTGGGCAATTGATTGAAGCCAGAGATTGGAGAATTTTGAACCTTAAAACGAACTATTGGCTGAAGGAGTTGCGAACAGACCCTCGGCACCCTGAAATGGTTAAAAAGATTGGATTAGAACCGTGATCGGCAAAACCATCTCTCACTACAAAATCATCGAAAAACTCGGCGAAGGCGGCATGGGCATTGTCTACAAAGCCGAGGATACGAAGCTAAAACGCACTGTGGCCCTCAAGTTCCTGCCGCCAGAGCTGACACGAGACCCTGAAGCCAAACAACGCTTCATCCACGAGGCTCAAGCGGCGTCGGCTCTTCAACATAATAACGTAGCCACCATCCATGAGATTAATGAGACGAAGCCTGCCCCCGGGGAACCGGGGGATGGACAGATGTTTATCTGCATGGATTGCTATGAGGGTGAAATCTTGAAGGATAAAATCCAAAATGGACCCATGAAAGTCGAAGAGGCCATCGATATCACAATTCAGGTTGCTGAGGGTTTGAAGAAAGCGCATAAAAAGGGTATTGTGCACCGGGATATCAAGCCGGCGAATATTTTCATAACCGAAGATGGAGTTGTTAAAATTCTTGATTTTGGATTAGCAAAATTGGCGGGACCGGCGCAATTGACCAAGACCGGTACGACGTTGGGTACTGTTTCGTATATGTCTCCGGAGCAGGCACGAGGCGAAGAGGTCAATCACCGAACAGACATCTGGTCTCTTTGTGTTGTGTTGTACGAAATGGTTACAGAGCAACTGCCTTTCAAGGGAGAATATGAGCAGTCGGTTATTTATTCTATTTTGAATGAAGAGCCCGATCCGATAATAGGCGTGTCTATGGAATTGGACCGGATCGTCAAGAAAGCATTATCCAAAAGACCAGAGGATCGTTACCAGAACATAGAAGAAATAATGACGGACTTAAAATCACTGAGGAAGGAGATCGAAAACGAATTGCTGAAAAAACAATCCGAGAAGAAATCCGTGCCCTCTATCGCGGTATTGCCCTTCGTGGATATGAGCCTGCAGAAGGATCAGGAGTATTTTTGTGATGGGATGGCAGAAACACTCATCAATGCATTGTCTCATATTTCGGAGTTGCACGTGGTTGCCAGGACCTCAACCTTCTCCTTCAAGGGAGAGAAACTCGATGTCCGTGAGATTGGCCAGAGATTGAACGTGAAGACGGTTCTTGAAGGAAGCCTGCAGAAAGCGGGGAAAAGGATACGCATCACGGCTCAGCTCATCAATATTATCGACGGATATCACCTCTGGTCAGAGAAATACGATCGTGACATGGAAGACATCTTCGATATTCAGGATGAAATATCGTTGGCGATTGTTGAAAATCTGAAGGTTAAGCTTTTAGGCAAAGAAAAAGCATCTCTCGTGAAACGACGTACGGATGATGTGGAAGCTTACAACCAGTATTTGAAGGGCATCTATTTTGCGCGACAGTATACAACCGAAGGATTTGAGAAAGCTAATAGATATTTTGAGCACTCCCTCCAAGACGATCCGAACTATGCCCCTGCCTATTATGGGCTGAGCGCTGTCTGCTACGCCAAGTCCTTCTGGTGGAATTTACCTCCGAAGGAAGCCTACCCCAAAGCAAGAATCTATGCGGAAAAGGCTCTGGAGATAGATACAACACTTGCCGAAGCCCACGCAGCATTGGGCTTCATAAATACGATTTATGATTGGAATTGGGATGCAGCAGAGCGAGAATTGAAACATGCCCTTGAGTTGAATCCGAACTCTGCCATTATTCATGTGTACTATTCATGGCTCTTAACATTCACTCGAAAGCACGAAGAAGCCATCGCTGGGATGAATCATGCCCAGCAACTCGATCCGCTTTCGAGTTCAATGAACGCTCACGCAGGATTGACGTTGTGCTTGGCTGGCCGAACCGATGAATCGATCGAAGAATTGCTTAGAACGATTGAAATGAATCCCAATTACTTTTTGGCACATGATAATCTCGGAATGGCATATCTGGCCAACTCTATGATTGATGAGGCCATTGAAGAATTCGAGAAAGCGGTCGATCTTTCAAAGGAAGTTCCTATGACGGTGGCGCACCTCGCAGAGGCTTACTTTCTATCAGGAAATGAGGAGAACGGGGAGAAGCTTTTCAACAGTTTGAAAGAACGATCCAAACAGGAATATGTAGCACCGATATGTTTTTTCTCTATTCATTTAGGCAGGCGTGATCTGGATCAAATGTTTCATTGTCTGGAAAGGGCCTATGAGGAGCATGATAGTTTTTTACCATGGATATTTAACTTCATGGATATAAATGATTTTAGAACTCGTATTCGATCTGATCCGAGGTTCAAAGCGTTGCATAAGAAAATGGGATTGGAATAATCACCCGCTAAAAAGATTGGCGGGTAAATTGGATAAGGAGTAATTATTAATGATCGGCAAAACTATCTCCCATTATAAGATTCTCGAAAAACTGGGCGAAGGTGGCATGGGTGTAGTGTATAAGGCCGAGGATACCAAACTTAAACGTACCGTAGCCCTGAAGTTCCTACCTTCGGAACTGACTCATGATAAAGACGCCAAAAATCGTTTTGTTCATGAATCTCGGGCAGCAGCCGCATTGAATCATCCCAATATCTGCACCATTCATGAGGTTGATGAATCAGAAGCACAATCTTTCATTGCTATGGAATGTATTGAGGGCCAGAGTATCCGGGAAAAGACCGAGACTGGGCCATTAAAATTAGAAGATTCCATAGACATAGCCATTCAAATAGCGGAAGGACTCAAAGAGGCACACGAAAAAGACATAGTCCATCGGGACATCAAGAGCGCCAATATCATGGTCACGGAAAAGGGTCAGGCAAAGATCATGGACTTCGGCCTGGCCAAGTTGGCTGGACGAACGAAGCTTACCAAGACAGGGACGACAATAGGGACTGTAGCCTATATGTCGCCTGAACAGACAAGGGGAGGTAAGGTCAACCACCGATCAGACATATGGTCTATGGGCGTTGTATTGTACGAGATGATAACAGGGCAATTACCGTTCAAAGGTGATTATGAACAGGCAGTGATGTATTCTATTATGAATGAAGAACCGGAGCCGATAACAGGAGTGCGTACTGGCGTACCGATAGAATTGGAGCGCATCATCAACAAGGCACTGGCCAAGAATCCCGAAGAGCGCTATCAGCACGTAGATGAAATACTGGTTGATTTGCGTGCTGTTGCAAAAGAAGCACTGATCAAAATCAAACCTGAGGAGAGTGTCCCTATTGTTGAAGGTTATGAAAAGGAAGAGCCATTTCAGTTTACTAAGCGTAAAAAGCACAACAAAAAAAAGGCATTGCTGATTGCTGCAGTGGCTACGATTGCGTTGGTGGCCGCGGCTATCTATATCATACAGAAACAGAGATCCAAATTCGTTGAGAATCGGATCGTGGTTGTACCATTTGAGAATAAAACAGGCGATGAATCTCTGGACATGTTGGGTCAGATGGCAGCCGAAATGATTACTCAGGAGATGTCACAAATAAGTGAACTCGAGGCTGTTCCATTAATATCCGTGATGGATTCATATCCGATAAAGAAGGATAAACCCTCTGCATTCACTATTGCGGCGCAAAATGAAGCGGGTGTCCTTATAACAGGGTCCTACTACATGCAGGGTGAAGATCTTTTCTTCCGGGCAAGTATCATGGATGCTGAGCATGAAAAAGTCCTTGAGTCGCCATCACCGGTAAAAGGTTCATCCAAAACACAGGAGGTGGTTCTCGAAAGATTATGCGGTCAGATTCTGGGCGCCCTTGCCATTCATTTTCATTATGATGTTCAAGGCGGTCAAACGCATATACCTCCCTTCGAGGCATATAAGGAATTTCAGATAGGCAGAGAAGTTTTTGGCATCGATGACGATAATGCAAGAAGCTATTTTTACAGGTCTGTTGACATCGATTCTGCTTACACACTTCCTCTGCTATGGATAGCAGTATCTTATTCTAACCAGGGTCAATATGCCAGGGCAGATTCCATATTTGACATCATTAACAAGCATAGAGAAGAGTTGCCCCTCTTAGACCGTATCATGCTTGATTGGTGTATTGCAGATAATTCTGGTAATCTGGCAAAAGCGATGAGATTTATAAGAAAGGCAGAAGAACTTGCTCCAAGAAAATACACAATCAAATACATCATCGGCTTGAACGCGAGTAGTCAGAATCTTCCTCAATTAACAGTAGACACCTATACTGAATTTGGATATGAGAGAATGGCTGAGGAGATTAGGGGGTACTGGGGTCTCCGGGATCTGGCCAACGCACTGTATATGCTTGGAGAGTACGAAGAGGCTTTGGATATCATTCATTTCTCTCGCCAACACTTCCCTGATCAATCATCAAATCTGAGGTATGAAGCCATTTTGCAGGCGGCACGCGGTCAAATTCAGGAAGTTTACAGGGTTATCGATGAAAGCTTTCAGCTATCAGGTTCTGCACCTGGCAGGGTGATGCGTGATGCCGCGAGGGCCCTCAGGGCGCATGGGCATAAAGAAGTTGCTCATGAAGTGCTCACGCGAGCATTAGAATGGTACAACTCTCGCATTACGGGAGACCATCGATACGCTATTGCTCGAGTATTGTATCTGGATGAGCAGTGGGCAGAGGCGCGACAGGTTTTTGAACAGCTTTATCGAGAATATCCAGACAATCACGACTACCGAGGATATACGGGTGTTGTGGCAGCCCGATTGGGAGACCGGGAAAAGGCAAACAGGATTTTAGAAGAGTTACACAGTAAAGACGAACCTTATCTGTTCGGATCTCATCTTTACTGGTGCGCTTGCATCGCTGCAGTTCTTGGTGAACATCAGCACGCCGTTGATCTGCTGCGGGAAGCATATGGTCAAGGCTGGGGTTATGGAATGTACGACCTTTTAGAAATGGATTTTGAATCACTTCGCAACTATCGACCATACATTGAGCTTATGCGCCCAAAGGGTTAAATGATAATTAAGAATAAAAAACTGAGAATGAGTAGGATGAATTAGAAAATTTGTCTGAGGACGATTTTATGATCGGCGATCCGTTGTGTGGTTAAAAATATTAAAGTGTTGATTATTTAAATAATTGTGAGTTTGCCATGTCTACGCAAATTTTTACTATCAAGATAGGTATTAATAAATGTTATTTAGTCAAGGATGAAGGAACCATTTTAATTGATGCTGGTACCCCCAATAGAATACATGCATTTCAAAAATCATTTGAAAGATTATCAATACATCCGAATGAGATCAGATTAATTTTACTTACTCACGGCGATCATGATCATGTTGGATCTGCAAAAGATCTAAAAGAACTTACTGGAGCGAAGATCGCCATTCACCATCATGACAAATTAAATTTCGAGCGTTCCCTTTTTAATTTTCCACCGGGAGTAACTTCTTGGGGACATCTTTTGCACTTTATCTTATATCCGATTTTAAAAAATGTAGTCCCCAGTATTCCCGCTGAAAAGGCTGACATTGTGCTAGATGAAAATGATTATTCTTTAATTGATTTTGGAATACCTGGTAAGATTGTCTATACTCCTGGACATACGCAGGGCTCAGTTAGTGTACTTTTAGAAACTGGAGAAGCTTTTGTGGGATGCTTAGCTCACAATAACCTTCCATTTCGGTTAAGACCAGGTTTACCGATATTTGCAGAAGACATTGAAAAAGTCAAAGAAAGTTGGAAATCAATTATTCAACAAGGGGCCAAAACGATTTATCCAGCTCATGGAAATCCATTTTCTGTGGACATCATAAAAAAAGCACTAACAGAATAATATAGATAATTAAATTAGATTTAAAAGCCACATAACGAATAAATCAACATAACTGGAACAGTGATGTGCGAATCTGAACGGGTGGTGCTACGCATCAAGTATCTTTTAATACCAAAGTACTGTGCACCGCAAGTTCCAGCAGGTTACTTCCGCCAATAATAGAAGGAGAAAATGAAATGGAGAGAAAAAACAAGCATTATGTAAAAGTAATAATTCTTATTTCCATTGTAAGTTTAACCTCATTTACGCTACTTTTGGGGCAGAATAAAATGTCTTATCCTATCGAAATTAGTTTTGAAAGTAATGGCGATAAAATTCATGGTTGGTTTTACAAAGCAGAAGGAAAAGGACCATTTCCTACAGTTATTTTAATTCACGGTTTTCCGGGTTGTGATGGTGATTTATATGAACTCGGACAGAATTTAATTAAGGAAGACTTTAACGCCCTAACTTTCAATTATAGTGGTACCTGGAAAAGCGAAGGAATTTGGACACCAAAAACTTCCATCAAAAGTGTAGAATCTGCTATTGATTTCCTACAATCAGAAAAAGCGATAAAAACGTTTGGAATTGATACATCTAATGTTACACTCATTGGCGATAGCTTTGGTGGCGGGATGGCTCTTTTAGGATCGCTATACAAACGCTCTGTGAAAAAAGTTATTTCTATTGCTGGTGGTGATTTATATGTTCTTGGCAAAATGATTGAGGATAATCCTGACTTTAGAAAGACACATCAACAATTTTTAAATGAATGTATGTCGGATTCAACTGTATGCCGTGGATATGGTGGCAAAATGACTCATGAATTATTTCTAAAATATAAGGATGACTTTAACTTGAAAAAGTATGCAGAAAAACTGGCTCAAAAAAAGATCCTGTTGTTTGGTGGTTGGCAAGACAAAGTGGTTACGGTTGAAGATCATGTTCTACCCCTATATCGTTCTCTGCAAAAGCAGGGTGCGGAAAGCACAGAGATTTATGTATTTGACACAGACCATTCTTTTGAAAATGTAAGAGAAGCTTTACGATCAAAAATAATCTTATGGTTAAAAAAATGATATTAAAATTTCACTTAATTTACTTGAGGGCTAAAGCGGTATAATCCTGCAATCAACTCAAGCGTTTTTGGCGGGTTATCGCCAATCCTTATACGGAGGTATACTATGAAACTAATTATAAACTTTGTTTCCATTGCATTAATAATTTTGGTTATATCCAATCCATGCTCAGCTCAGAGTGATCCCAATCGTGTTCTTATTGAGAGCTCAGGGTTTAAACTGGTGGCTCATATATTCACTGGTATTGCTGATTCCCCAAGACCAACAGTTATTCTTGTCCCTGGATGGAGTGGTGGGAAGAAAGATGTACTTGGTCTAGGTTCAGGGATGAGCCAAGCAGGAATTAATGTTATTGTCTTTGCTCCGCGTGGTTGGCATGATAGTGAAGGTATCTCAACTTTTCCAAATGGCTTAAAAGATATAGGAGCTGTTTTGAAATGGTGCCAAAAATCTGAAAATCTGGAACGCTATGGTATTGATCGAGATCGCCTCGTGCTCGGCGGACACAGTTGGGGTGGTGGCATGTCTTTGGTCTATGCTGCTACAGATAGTAGTGTTCAACGTGTTTTTTCTATTTCGGGCGCTGACCATGGACAGTTAATACGTCAATACCAACAAGATAAACAGTTTTCCGAGATGCTTTATAAATTTTTAGCCAGCACAAAAGCTCCCGAAGGTCCAGTTCGCTTCGAACCATCAGATGATGTTAGAGAATTAGCAACGAACCAAGATGTTTATGGTCTGATCGAAAATGCATCCAATCTCTCTAACCGATCAATATTGCTGATTGGGGGTTGGGAAGACGTGAGCGTTACTATTGATAACATGTTATTACCATTTTACAGAGCATTAAAATCAGCTGGGGCTACTGATGTAACTTTCATGGTCTACCATGCAACACACGGATTTGGTTCTGTGAGATATCGTTTGACTAAGGATTTATGTCGCTGGATTTTACAATGAGAACTCCGTATAACAAGCCAATCTGAACAAAAACACATTCGGGTTCAGGCTTAGTTCGTTAAACCGATCGGGGACGTTGGATTCGTGAAAATTACTGGCCGCCGTATTTTTGTCGGGTTGTCGGCAATCCGTTGGGCGGCCTAAAAGCATGAAAGGAGAAAAGAAATGGAGAAACAAATAACACCAGGACTGAAGTACACATTCCTCGTCCACGGCATCATGATGACAGTGTTCGGTCTTATCTATCTGTTCATCCCGGTGCTGTGGGGCGACTTGACAGGCTGTCTGTCCAACATGGTGCCGCAGGCATTCAAGGCTTTAAGCGTAGCCTTCCTTGCTCTCGCCATAGGATCATTGTTGGCGTTCAGGGAGACATTATGGGACAAGGTGAAGATCGTGGCTCAGATGGAGTGCATCACCAATCTCCTGTGGCCGATTGTCATCCTCCTGGGTTTGTTTTTCTGGGATCTGCCCGAGATCGCCTGGATGTACTTCGTTGTCATGAGTGGCTTTGCTATAGCATTCAACGTCTTCTACTTCAAAGGATAGACGAGTAGGGAGTCGGTCCAAGTCCTGAAGCCCGATTTCTTAATTTGGACACTCTGGATTCAATCCCACAAAAGCTCGTTCGTCCGACGGTCTTCGAAGGGCTGTGCTTGCTCGCCCGCTGATACTGTCACAGAGCCCTTGGGCTGGGTAGTGTCCAGATCTGGTGGGGTCTCCTGGTCAGCAGCGGTTTCCGGAGTGGCGGGGAGTAGGCCGCCCGGTAGCTCAGCGTTTTCGTTATTCTGCTATAGATAATAACAGAGAAATTGTTTAAAATGATCGGTCAAATAATATCACATTACAAGGTTATCGAAAAACTCGGTGAAGGCGGTAACTTCCCGAAGAATCGGGACAAGTCGTCCCGCAGGCCTTATGATAAACCAAAGGACGATTATCTATGATTGGAAAGATGATAACCCACTATAGAATAATAGAAGAGTTAGGCCGTGGCGGAATGGGTGTGGTATACAAAGTCGAAGACACCAAACTCAAACGCACTGTGGCCCTCAAGTTCCTGCCGCCAGAGCTGACACGAGACCCTGAAGCCAAACAACGCTTCATCCACGAGGCTCAAGCGGC
>Ga0114922_10001074_pt1 | contig 25944 bp, 21 predicted proteins | sample AartaG_FD_100975 | JGI IMG/M metagenome (GOLD analysis project Ga0114922, IMG submission 100975) | Deep subsurface microbial communities from Aarhus Bay to uncover new lineages of life (NeLLi) - Aarhus_00045 metaG | ecosystem: Environmental > Aquatic > Marine > Oceanic > Sediment | place... | reverse complement strand
GGCCATATCGTCACCGTCACGCTTCGCGACCGCGTGTCATCCTCGGCCCCGTAGCCGCCACGCAAATCCGTGACCTCATACTCCCTGGCGAAGCCACACATCCCTCCGAAGTAGTGCCCCGACTGCGCATAGGGACGTCCCCGGTCGTCGACCACCTCGAAGTCCACGTGCCCGACCTCCATGCATCCCGGTGTTCCGACAGCTCCCCGGCCCGGTCTCGAAACCGTGATGAAGATGTCCCCGCGCTCATTCACGTCCAGTGAGTGCAGAATCACATCTCCTTCCGTCACCACCGCCCGGCCGAGTTCCTGGTCGCCTCGCGTGTCGAGCCACGGCTGGAATGTCACGCGGGTCCCCTCGGGCCAGGCGAAATCCGTCGCTTCCGCGGGCACGGGCTCGTTCCATTCCACCAGCTCCGTCGTGAAGATCCGCTCCCACTCCCCCGATGGTCGCCAGAAGTTGAAGAACCCCCCGATCCCTGGCATTTCCCGCGGTCGGCCTCCCTCGGTCACCTCCTGATGCCACGCCTCACCTGCTCCGCGCCAGCAGTCCAGCGACGCCAGCAGCCCCGTCTCCTCCAGGACTGTGGCTTGGAACATCAGCGGCATCCCGCGGTAGAAGTCTCCATACCCATGATGGTGCAACTCCCCCTCGAAGGTCCCCGTTCCCTCCACCACCATCACTGTCCGGCCGTCCGGGCCGCGCTCCTTCCACGTTCTCAGCTCCAGATCATTGCACTTGTTCATGAAGGGGACCATCTGAAGCAGGTCCACTAAAGCGTCGCCTCGGGACGCCGCCACAGCCGCCCCGACACCGGGCGCGTTCGTCTTCACCAAGCCGTACTTCCCCTGCTTGTCGGTAAAGAAGACAGCCTGTTGGCTTCCGTCCTGCAAATCGAGATAGACGAGCCATGCGTCCTCACCATCTCTGATCTCATATCGCCGAAGCCCACCACTGGAGGTCCACCGCTCGAAGGTGCAGGCCCAGTCAGTCAGCAGGATTCTCCCCGCCACATGCAGACTATCCGTCCGCGCCGCCGCCGCCTGTGCAAAGGCCCACGCGCGCTGCCCCTGCCACGATGGAACGAGTGACAGCGCGAATGCCGCCACCGCCGCTGCTCCCGCGGCGATCGCCGCCACCCGCCAGCGTCGGCCTCGGCTCGGCCGCACCGCGCCCACCGCGCGCATCCCCTCCACCGCCCGCGCGCTCACCTCACTCCTCGGCTCACCCGCGGCCTCGCACACGGCCTTCTTGATCTCTGCGTCTGTCCTCTCACTCATCACCCACCAACCTCTCTCGGGCCTTCGTCTTCGCCCGGTGCAGAATCGAGTGGACGGCTCGCTCCGACCGGCGAATTGCCTGCCCTACCTCTCGTGCTGACAGCTCCTCCACGCACGAGAGCACCAGCACCTCGAACTCCAATTCAGAGAGAGCATCTCGCAGTTCAGCAACCGTCCTCTGCGCGTCGAGTCTCCTGGCTGATCCTTCGGCGAGGTCCCGACCATCGCTCACCTCCCCGATCTCATCTGCCGACACCTGCGCCTCCGCGGGCGCCGACTTCCGCCGCTTCCGCCTGCGTATCTCCAACAGCACGCGTCGGCGGGCAATCCCATACACCCATGCGGACAGCGAGGACCTTCGGGGGTTGAACCGCCTGATATCCCGAACCGCGCCCACCATCGTCTCCACCACGACATCTTCCGCCGCCTGTATGTCCCCCAGGCGAGTCACGGCGAATCGGTGAATGCCCGGCCCATAGCGGTCATACAGCTCCGCGCAGGACTCGGCCGAACGCTCCCGCAGCCGCTCCACCAACGCCGCGTCGGCGGACTCCGCCGCTTCCGACTGCCTCTGCGTCAACTCGATCTCGCTCAACACATCCCCCTTCGGCGAGTACCGTCGTTGGACTCAAAGGGTGGGGGAGGAGTTCTTTCCCGCCGCCACTCCGAGCGAACCGTCCCACCCTTAATGTTGCGATCCCGCGCCGATTGTCGCGCGGGACCGCTCCAACCCTCGGCTCACACGGCATCTACGAGACAGCCGACTCCACCTCCCCACCGTACCTCACAAACGCCCGGCACGCAGCATCCTGCCACTCCGGCCGGACCCCGATCGACTTCATATCCCCGTAGTACCCCGCGATGAAGCCGCCCCCAGAGGCCCCCAGCTTCTCCACCATGTCCCGCGCGAACGCCTCGATCTTCTCCTCATCCCCGGTCGGGAGCACCTGCTGTATATCCACCGGGCACCAGAACGTCACCCGCCCCCCGAAGGCTTGCGCCAGCCTATCAACCCCGAACAGCCCCGGCTGGTCCAACTGCAGCACCGCAATCCCACACTCGATCAGATCCTCGATGATGTCCCAGATGTACCCACATGAGTGCATCCACACGGACAGCCCGTTCCGCCTCGCGACTTCACAGAGCCTCATGTAATCCGGCTTGAACACCTCCCGCCACATCGCCGGACTCACCAACAGTCGCTCCTGCGTTCCCCAGTCCTCCCCGAACATCACCCCATCTGCTCCCGCGGCCGCCCAGTTCTCGATGCAGCGGGCCAGCAGCGGCACCACCATGTCGGCCAGCCGACGCACCTCTGCCGGATGCGCGGCCAAATCCTCCAAGAACACATCCATCCGCCGCAGATAGCGCATGACGTCGAACGGGAAATGCTCGAGGCTGCCGATCCGATACTTGCCCGGCTCCTTCTCGAAGGTCTCCCTCGCCGCCTCATACCTTGCCGGATCGTCCCACGTCGGGAATCGGTGCGTGTCCAGCTCCGACCAGTCCTTGATCGCCCCCTCCACCACCAGGCCCTTCGAGAAGTCGTCCAGCCGCGCCCACACATTCCCCCACTCGTCTTCCCACATCGCCCCCTTCTCCGGCGCGAACGTTCGCGCTGGTTTCCAGTGCGGGTCGGGCGACAGCGATCCCCACACGAAGTCGTGCGGATACGGCTCCGGCAGCGACATCGCAATGCGCTCGGGCCCCTCGAACCGAATCGTTCGCAGCACTATCTCCCGCGAGGTCATTCGCCCTCCAACACCCCCGCCTCTCTTAGCAACCCCTTCACCGCCGCGAACGCCTTGCTCTCCTCGCTCACTTGCACCAGCGGCTTCCCCTGCACGTCCAGCTCCCGCAGCTCCGGGTCCTCGGGGATCGCCAGCGGCTCGGGCAGCCCGCGCTCGCGCGCCGCCCTCGCCAGCCCCTCCGGAATCCCCTCCGCCACCCGCGTAAACGCGAACGCCGTCCTGCCGACCTTCGCCTCCAGCTCCTCGACCAGCCCCACCACCCGCGCCACCGTGTCCAGCCCCCGCATGCTCAAGTCCGACAACAGCACCAGCACATCCACATCCCCCGCCGTCCGCCGGCTCAAGTGCTCCAGCCCCGCCTCGCAGTCGATCACGACATACCGGTACTGCTTCCCGATCTGATCCACACACGCCCGCAGGATCGAGTTCGCGAAACAGTAGCACCCGGGCCCCTCCGGCCTCCCCATCGCCAGCAGATCGAAGCCCTTCGACTCCACCAGCGCCTGCTGGATCCGCATCCGCAGGAACTCCGCCTTCGCCATCCCTCCCGGCAAGGAGGCCGTCCGATCCAAACCCTCCTCTCGCAGATCGCCGACCGTATCCTCTGCCTTTACCCCCAGCGCCGCGTCCAGGTTCAGGTTCGGGTCCGCGTCCACTGCCAGCACCGCTCCCTGCCCCGACTCCACCAGCAGCCTAACGATCAGCGCCGCCACCGCGGTCTTCCCCACCCCGCCCTTCCCGGTAACGGCTATCACCTGCGCCATCAGGACCTCCGAAGTCGGCAGCTCATTGAAGCTGTTTCATAACCTCCATCGGAGGTTATGAAACAGCAGCACAAGCCGCCAGGCTACAGCAGGCGCATTTCATGCCAGCGTCTCTAGCGGACAGCCAGGCGAGTAAGGGTTATGAAATGCGCTCTTGTCATTCTGAGCGAAGTGGCTAGGTCGCCTCTGGCGACCGCCACCCCGGTCCGCCTACGGCGGACTTAGGGGCGAAGAATATTTGGATCGTTGGTCCTCGCTCGTCACCTGCCAACCCAACCCTCCAGCTTCTTCTTCAGCTCCCCAACCGCCTCCACGTATGCCCCCTCCGCCGGCACCGCCTCCGACTCCGCCAGCGCGGCGTCGGCCGGCAGTGTCGCAAACACACTCAGTCCCTCCAGATACGGCCTTACCTTCGCCTCCGCCTCCGGCGACGCGGCCTTGTTCACCACTACCCCTGGAATCCGCATGCCCAGCCCCCCTGCCAGCCGCGCTACCCGCGCCGCGGTCCGCGCGCTCGCCGTCGTCGGCTCCGTCACCACCAGAAGCGCCCCAACGTACCGCGCCGTCCCCCTTCCCAGATGCTCCAATCCCGCCTCCATGTCCAGCACGAGCGACAGGTCCGCCAGCCCGACCAAGTGCCTTACCAGCGCCTTCAGCACCGCGCTTTCGGGACAGACGCACCCCGCCCCCGGTTCGTCCACGGTCCCCATCACCAGCAGAGATATCCCATTCTGCTCGACCGCATACTCCTCCAGCAGATCCTCCACCGGCGGACTCAGCGCGAAAAACCCCCCGCCCTCCGCCGTCCCCGCCCGCTCCGCCAGCATCTCCTTCATCTCCGAGAGCGGCGTTATGCTAGCCAGCGCCCCCTCCGGCACTCCCAGCGCCCGGCCCAGGCAGTTGTTCGGGTCGGCATCCACCGCCACCACCCGCTCCCCCGCACGCGCCAGCGAGCGCGCCAACGCTGCGCTCAGCGTCGTTTTCCCCACGCCTCCTTTGCCCGCAACCGCGATCTTCAGACTTGCCATTTCCTCACTCTTGCCGGCGAAGTAGTGCGCCCCCGGAGCTTTGTGCTAATTCCCGTACATTCCTCGCCCCAACTGTATCACTGTGCCACACACAACACAAATCGAGTTTGTCCTGGACCCACGAGGGGTATATACTGCCCGATGGTACCGTCGCCCGGGACAACAGCAGACGACCAGGATTCGCTGAAGAAGTTGACATAACAGGACAGACGGTACCGTCTAACCCGGAGGGCCAGGCCGTCACCCCCCCCTCGCCCCGGCTTGTCCCTCCGATTTTCTATGGCCCTGTTTCGACGTTGCCTCGGTCGCGGTCCCTAGCCATCTCCCCAACCCTGTTCTGCCCAGGGAGCGGCAACGTGGTGCAGTCTCTGCTCCGGGACGACGCCAGCAACTGCGGGACGGCCGCCCACGGGGAGCGAGACAGGTCATCCATCGCTGCGGTGCCAGTCGTGGGGGATGTCGTTGTCGTGAGGGTCGGCGCGGTACTCGTCGGGCTCTTGGTGGCGGTAGGGCTCAGTCACTGTGTTAACGATGATCGCCTCTTCCAGGCCCACGTTCTTGAAGCCGTGATATACCAGGGGAGGCACGTGTACGAGGAGGGGGTTGTGCACGCCGGCGTGAAAGACGTTGACTTCGCCGTGGGTCGGGGAGTCCTCGCGGGAGTCGTAGAGGGCGATCTGAACCGTTCCGTGAACCACCGCGATGTTGTCGGACTGGAGCTTGTGGTAATGCCAGGCTTTCACGACTCCGGGGTAGGCGGTGGTCATGTAGACCTGGCCGAACTTGAGGAATACCTCATCATCACAGCGCAGGATCTCCATGAGGCGGCCGCGCTGGTCGGGTATCACTTTCAGGTGCTTTGTCTTGACGCCTTCGATCATGGTGTGCTCCCTTTTGTCTGCCGTTGCCGTCGATCAGGAGGCATTCTAGCAAGGCGGCGAGAGGCGGTCAATTGCGGCCGAGGGGGCTGGGGGCCGCTAGAGAGATCTGATCGCGCATAGTAGTAGTCCGTCTCGCGCTCGGCGCCAAGCCCCGTCCCCCCACTCGAACTCGACGTCGAGCCGCGGCGGCGGGAGCCCGGAGAACCTCGCCGCCGCGGCCGGGGCGAGCCCCGCGAAGATCGAGGAGCTGATCGGCGCGCAGCCCGAACCACGCTTCAGTGTCTCCTCAGAGCAGCTTCTCGGCCCCGGAGTATGCCTCCTCAATGTGCAGAACGGTCGCCGCCACAGCTGGCAAGTCGGCGCTCATGTCCTTGACCCACTCGCGCATCCTGTCATAGAGAGCACCCTCTGTCAGATACTCGATCCGTCCCTTGACCTGATAGGACGTTCCATCCTCGGTGATCCAGAGTAGCGATCCCCTGCTTCCAGCAAGGATGTTGGCCCGCGTCTTGTGGAAGTAATTGTCGGCCAGCATAATCCGCTCTTCCTCGCACTTGTCCACGCAGCCGACCCAGGCGGAATTCGGCGTCCCGTCTGGCGCCACCGTCGTGAAGACGACCGGCCCCTTCCGGTTCTCCAGTGCTTCGATTACAGCTTGCGGTAGTGTGGGCATCAAATCGCTCCTTCTCCGTTGATTTCGCTCCGTCTTCTGACACAACCCTCGCCGCGGGCCGGTCACGTCTCCCGCATACTCTCCACTATCCTCAGCAGCGCCAGCCGAGACTGGGCACTCCTATTGTTGGTTGAACGGTCAGCCATTCGCAGCGACACTTCGCCATCCGAAGTGGAAAAACCTGCACCTCCCGCCGCGGAAGCCGAGAGCGGCAGGTGCTGCCACCAGTAGTCAGGGCCTGTGGGCCTTGTTTCCGCTGGCAAGCTCGGCGCGAGGCGTGACGGCGCCTCCATCCCGGCGGAGACCCTGTGATCGTTGGCGCCATGACGGCAAGACCGCGCGACGATCATGTGGCCACCGGTGACAACAGCCTGACACGGGTGAGGGTCTGCGCGAACAGGTCTCCCGTGACCGCTGAGCGGCCATCGCCGTCAGCTCGAGCTTTTCATGCAATTCGCGGTATGCCAGCAATCCGGCGTCGGAGGTGATCTTGCTGCTTCGGAACTCCAGCCGCACCCGAGCGTCGAATCCCAGGCTCAGCCGCTCCTGTTTGCCTTCACCTATCGGGTGCCTACTGCGATGTCTGCTGCTATCCTTGCTGCGATGCGCCTAGGGACAGTTTCTTGCCGTCCCTACTGAAAACCTCCCCGCTGATATGGGCAATGCGGGCCAACGCCTACAGTCCCGGCACGAACCGTCCGCATCCCATGATCCCCGCCGGATCGAAGCTCTCTTTCAGACTGCGCATCAGGTCTGCGTTGGCCGTCTCGGCTCCCCAAACCGGGAATTCTCGCTTCAGCTCGACCGGCCCCGACTCCAAAATCGCGAATCCGCCGCCTTCCTCCGCCTTGCTCCGAAGCTGAAGGAGCTTCCCCCCGATCTCAGACAAATCGTCTCCTTCAGGAGGCCCCGCGTACACGACGCCCTCCCCGGCCCACGCCACCACCCACCATCCTTCCCACGATGACACCATCTTCACCGTCTCGCCCACCCGCGCCACCGGCACACTCGCCCGCACCACCACCGCCTCCCGCGCCGATGGGTAGGCCGCCTCCCGCAGCCGCCGCCAAATGCCGTCCGCCTCCTCACCGTCCACGCGCGCGCATCCGCCGGACACGAGCTCTCTCGCCTCCCGCTCCTGGCGCGCGATTGCCTCCCCATCGCCCATCAGCCCGAGGAAGATGACGTAACAGTCGGGGGTGACGGTCACCGGCAGCGCCCCCAGCATCCGCTCACACGCCACCTGATTCGCGACCTCGAATGAAGTCAGCTCCAACCGAGATCCCGCGAGCCGCGCAGCTACTTCCTCCGCCTCCGATGGCGACAGCGCGGCCATCACCATCGCCCGCCCCTCCGGGAGCGGCGCCAGCCGCAGCGTCAGCTCGCAAATCGCCCCCAGCGTTCCGAGGGAGCCGACAAACAGCTTGTTCAGCTCATAGCCGGCAACGTTCTTGACCGTCTTCCCACCCGTCTTCACCACCGTTCCATCGGTCAGCGCCACCCGCAGGCCGAGCACCAGATCGCGCGGCGTGCCGCAGCGCATCCGCATCGGCCCCGACAGGCTCGTCGCCGCGATCCCCCCGAGTGTTGCCGACTCCGGCCCCGGTGGATCGAGTGCCAGCATCTGCCCCTGTTTTCCCACCACCTCCTGGAGCCCGCCCAGCGACATCCCGGCCTCCGCTGTGACCGTCAAGTCGTCTGCATCGTACTCCACGATCCGTCCCAGCCGGCCCATCGACACCACCACTCCGATCGGCCCCGGCGGGGACCCTAAGTGCAGGTGCTTTCCGGCGCCTCGCACCAGCACCGAGAGCTTCTCTTCCGAGGCCGCCTGCAACAGCGCCGCCGCCTCCTGCGCCGACCCGGGCCTCGCCACCGCTACCGGTTGCTGCCCCTCCAGTCGGTGCTCGCTGACCGCCTGCGTTTCGGTCAGCAGGTCTTCCTCGCCGACGATTGACTCCAGTCTCCAAAGGGCCGTCGAAAGGCCACTCATTCCGCCGCCCCTTCTTCCTTGGCGCCGGCCGTCTCTCGCTCCGGCAGCACCTTCCCAGGGTTCGCCAGCCCCTGCGGGTCGAACACCTCCCGCACCTTCCTCTGTGCTTCTATGTCCTCCGGTGAATAGATCAGGCGCATGAAACCCGGCTTCTCCGCTCCCACCCCGTGCTCGCCCGTGATCGTCCCGCCCACCCCCGCGGCGATCCGGAAGATCTCCGCGGCGGCCGACTCCGCCCGGTGCAGGCCCTCCGGGTCATCCCGGTCGAACATTATGTTGGAGTGCAAGTTGCCGTCGCCCGCGTGGAAGATCTTCGCTATCCGCAGCCCGCTCTTTCGCTCGACTTCCTGGATCTGTCTCAACACCTCCGGCAGGCGCGTCCGCGGCACCGTCGCATCGTTCACGAGCATCTCCGGCGATATCCGCGCGGTCGCCCCGAACGCCGACCGCCGCGCGTTCCACAGCCGCTCCTGCTCCTCCGAAGTCCGCCCGATCTCCACACTGCGCGCCTTCAGCTCCCGACAGATCGCCGCGCACCGCTCCGCCTGTCTGTCGAGCGCCTCCTTCAGCCCATCCAGCTCGATCAGCAGCACCGCCTCCACATCGGTCGGCAGCCCGGACGGGAACGACGCCTCCACCGCCTCTATCGTCGCCCGATCCATGATCTCCAGCGCCGCCGGCACCATCCTCGCCGCGATGATCCGCGACACCGCCTCCCCGGCCGCCTCCAGGGAGTCGAAGAAGGCCACCACTATCTGCGCGCTCTCCGGCAGGGGCCGCAGTCGCAGCACCATCTCCGTCGCGATCCCGAACGTCCCCTCCGATCCCACGAACAGTCCCACCAAGTCGTAGCCCGGTGTCCCCTCCACCTTCGACCCAAACCGCCTGACCTCGCCCGATGGCAGCACCACCGTCAGTCCCAGCACGTGGTTAGCCGTGACCCCGTACTTCAAGCAGTGCGGCCCGCCCGCGTTCTCGGCCACATTCCCCCCGAGGGTGGAGACCTTCTGGCTCGCCGGGTCCGGACAGAACTGCAGCCCGTCCGGCGCCAGCACGTTCTGGAGGTCGAGATTCACCACGCCCGGCTCCACCACCGCGCGCTGGTTCTCCACATCGATCTCCAGCACTCGGTTCATCCGCGCCAGCGCGATCACCACCCCGCCGCGGATCGGCGCCGAGCCCCCCGAGAGATTCGTCCCTGCCCCCCGCGCCACAAACGGAATCCGGTGCCGCGCGCATACCTTCACTACGCCTGACACTTCCTCCGTCGAAGCCGGAAGCACCACCGCCCCCGGCATCCCCCGCGCGGTCGAAGAATCATAGCTATACAGCAGCAAATCGGCCGGCTCCGTCAACACATTCTGCCGGCCGACCACGCGCGCCAACGCCTTCACAACCTTCTTGTCAACCATACCTCAGAACTTCGCAGGGCAGGGGCGTGTCTCCTGCCCCTGCCCCACCGCGTCTCGTGCAGGTCTCACCCCGATGAAGGCTATCCCCAATCCCCCCAACCCAGATTCGTAATCACCCCCTCCGCCTCCTCCGGCGTCAGCTCGCGCCGGTGCAGGGCCTTGAAGATCACCCGTATCGGCCGATCCACATCCCGGACGCTCTCCCTGGGCCAGTCGTCAATTCCATTATCTTTCAACCACTGTTTCACTCGGTCCAGGTCGAATCGAGCGAAGGGCCAGCACCGCAGTATCGGACAGCCCTTCTCCACCCACTCATGCAGCATCTGCGGCGAGCACCGCAGCCGCGTCATGACATCTCGCGCATCCCTGATCTTCAGCTTCATCCGGCTGTGCGGGACACCCCATCCATCCTTCCCCCGGCCAGTTGGCTTCCCCAGCGTGCCCTCCATCATGTCCACGTCGGCCACTTCCCAATCGAGCTCCTCCAGCTTGAACCCGTACTGCGCCGCATTCGCCTCCGCTTCTTCCCGTCGTTTCTTCTTGAAGGGCAGTCCCTTGATCCGCGCTGCCTCCATGTTGAGCTGGAAGTTTGGATCATCACCCGACGCGAAGTACTCCTTGATCTGTATGCCCAGCGCTTCGTCCGCTCGCCGCGCCGCGCCGTCAACATCGCCCTCCCCCAGTAGCCGCCGCGCCTCCCGCATCAGCCGCTCAATCGTCTCCTGCGTGAACTCTTCACTCGGCTTCCCTTCCCTCAGCTCTTCCTCCGTCATCCCGAACACCTCCTTCAGCTTCCCTCGCGCCCGACTCAGCCGGCTCTTCACCGTCCCTTCCTTCACTCCCAGCAGCGCCGCCGTCTCCGCACACGTGTATCCAGCCAGGTACGTCAGCGCCGCCGCCTGCCGCATCGCTACTGGTAGTTCGCTCAACAGCTCCGCTGCGCCATCACGCCCCGGCGCCTCGTCGTGCCGCATTGCTTCAAGCCGCTCCGGTGCCACCGGCTCCTCTCGTCGCTGCCTCAGCCGCGTCAGCGCCAACCGGTCCGTCAGCCGCCTCAGCCACCCCAGTAGCGCATCCGGCTTCCGAAGCTGGTGCAGCCGGAAGTACGCCTGCACGAACGCCTCCTGCGCCACGTCCTCCGCGTCCGCCAGCGACCCCAGCCGCCCCGCCGCCAATGCCACCAGCGCCGCGCGGTGCCGATCCACTATCACCTCAAACGCCGACAGATCCCCTTCCCTCACCCGCGCGACTAGTTGTCTATCCGTCTCCTCTTGCATAACGGCCTCGCCACCCAGTAGATGCACTTCACCCCCCAAACGGTTCCCTCCACCCTTGACACACCGCCTGCGGTCCCCCAAAATCGTAGGGCAGGCCTGCCCTGAGAGACCAAAGGGAGCTTGTTGCTGGCACTCGACTATGGACGCCACAGCCTACTGGCTAGCACTCGTCACCGTCATCGCAGTCCCGCCCTTTGCCGTCTTCTGGTTCTTCGTCCATCCCTTCACCAGCTTCTGGCGCAAGCTCGGCCCGGCAAAGGCCTATCCCACCCTCTTCGCCGTCGTAGTCGTCATCATGGTCATCATGTATCAGTTCCGCGCGCCCCTCCTCCGCATACACTTTGCCGTGACCTGGCCTCTGACCGCGCTCGCCATTACCCTGTTCGCAGCGTCAATGTTCATCGGGGTCCTCTGCGTTCCGCGCCTCGGCCACGCCGGTCTCCTCGGACTGCCCCAGCTCTCCGACCGCGAGTACCCCGGCAGGCTCGTCACCGATGGCATCTATGCCTATATGCGGCACCCGCGCTATATCCAGGTCGGATTCGGCCTCGCCGCCACCGCGCTCTTCACCAACTACCTCGCAGTCTACGTCATCGCCGCCGCCTACATCCCAGTCATCTACCTCGTCGTGCTGCTGGAAGAACGAGAGTTGCGGGAACGGTTCGGCCAGCAGTACGAGGAATACGCAGGCCGCGTCCCGCGCTTCCTGCCCAGGCTTATCCCCCGGAAGAGCTGACGCGCTCGCACTGCTGCTACTCGACCTCCACCCTCAGCCGGGCCAGCGCGCCCACGTCCCCCATCTCAGGCCCATATGGCCTCATGCGAAACCGATATCGGTAGGGCTGGCACGGCAGGCAGTACTCCGGGTGCGGGCGGGCGCCCCACCCGTCGTCTGCCCCCACTCCCATCTGCTTGTGGTCCACATTCACCGTTACCGTGTCGCGTTCAGGCAGCTCGTTCGCGTGCCGCGCCCGCTCCAGGTCGGCCATCGTGTGCGGCCACGCGCTCACGCTCAGCAGGGGCATCCCAACCATCAGCAACCCGGCCCCCTCCTCGTTCGTCAGCGTCATCCACCTGACATCGGTCTTGTTCCCATACTCCTGCGGCTTCACGTATGGGTAGCTCTCCCCACCCACGCGCTCGCAGTACACCCCGACTGCCGCTCCCGTGTTGCGGTCACAGTAGTTCTCCTGCGGGCCCCTCCCGTACCACGCCATCCTGTTGAACTCGCCGGGCATCGCCATCTGCATCCCGAATCGCGGCAAGTCGGGGAGCTTCATGTCGCCCGGATCGAAGGAGCTTTCCACCACCACATCGCCGCTCCCATAGATCGTATAGACACACCGGTAATTCGGCGGCCCCGTCGGCACTTGGTCCGTGCTTCCCCGGAACATCTCCACCGTCCGGTACTCCCTCTGCCCAACCGGTACTATGGCGTCTACCGTCACCCGCACCACTTGCGGCCCGACCTGCTCGACCGCGACGTCTGTCACTTCCCGATACTGGCCGGCCCGCCTCCACATCCCCTGCCGCCGCTCTATCCCGCCCGCGCTCTCGACAAAGTCGCGATCCCACGCATCGCAATAATCGTTGTCAACTGGCGCTCGCCAGAAGTTCGGGACCAACGGCGACGCGATGAGCTCTCTCCCCCCAAACCGGAACGACGTTACCGCGCCGCTTACATCGCTCCTCAAGGGGGTCTTTCTGCCGATGGCTAGCCTGAAATCCTCTCCCGCGACGATCACGGCAGAGTGGCGATCGCTCACCTCCACCGGCGGCATGTCCGCGACAGCCGCTGCGGGAGCGTCCGGCCCCACGAACGGCAGCTTGAACTGATCCCACGCCACCACGTGACCTCGCTCCGCCCACATCGTGTCATCGGCCAGCGTGAACGTGAGCTTGAGGAAGCACTCGGCGCCCGGCCTCAGTTCCGGCCGCTCGAACGGGACGATCACGTCTGCCTCCTCCTTCGGCCCCAGCGACATCCTCGGCAGGCTTCCCTGCTGCAGCGTCTCGCCCTCGGATATCAGCTCCCACCCGACATCCACGTAGTCAATGCTAACGAAATCGTGCTTGCTCCGAATGCGGACCCTGCCATCCGCAGCATCCTCCACCGGCTCGGCCTTGATGTACTGGTACACCTTCTTCACCTCATACAGCTCCGGCTGAGGATCGCGCTCCGGCCCCACGATGCCGCAGCACACGAAGATCCCGCTCGAAGGCGTCCCCGGCGGGCCGTAGTCACCCCCATAGGCCCAGAACATCCGCCCCTCCGCATCGTACTTCCTCAGCCCCTTATCCACCCAGTCCCAGATGAACCCGCCTTGCAGGTGCTTGTGGCTCTCTATCACATCCCAGTAATCCTGAAGGTTCCCGACAGCGTTTCCCCCCGCGAACGAGTACTCGCACATGATCAGAGGCCGGCTCCGCTCCCGTCCCGCGTACTTCCTGAGCGCCTCGATCTTCGCGTACATCGGACACACGATATCCGTCACCGCATCCTCCCCCGCCGGCTCGTACTGCACCGGCCGAGTGGGATCGGCCTCGCGCGCACAGGCGGCCATGTGCCTGAAGTTGTCCCCGAACCCCGCCTCGTTTCCCAGCGACCAGATGATGACTGATGGGTGGTTCTTGTCCCGCTCCACCATCCTGGCCATGCGGTCCACACACGCTTCCCGCCACTTCGGATCGCTCCCCGGCACGCTGTGCGCCACCCCATGAGACTCCAGGTCACACTCATCCACAACGTAGATCCCATACCGGTCGCACAGCTCGTACCATCTGGGGTCATTCGCATAGTGGCTCGTGCGGACCGCATTGATGTTGCTCTGCTTCAGCAGCTTGACGTCTTGGACCATCCTGCTGAAGGGGAGCGCCTGTCCGTGGTCCGGATCGTGCTCGTGCCGGTCCACACCCCTCATCAGAACCGCCACCCCGTTGACAAGCAGCTCCCCCCGCTTGATCTCCACCTTCCGAAAGCCGAAGCTGCATCGCTCGACCTCTATCACTCTCTCCTCACTGTCCTTGAGCGTCAGCAGCACCTCATACTGGTACGGCGTCTCGGCCGACCACTTGTGCGGCTCCGACACCGCGGCCTCAAGCTCGATCACGCCCTCCTTGCCCGCCGCTACCCCATCGATCCGGCCGCTCGCAAGCGGAGCCCCGCCAACTTGCTCGCCCTGGGCATCCAGCAAAGAGACCTCCAGGCTGTGCGCCCCCGCCGCCTCCGACCCGTAGTTGCGCACCTTCCCCGTCACCTTCAGAACAGCGTCTCGATACTCGTCGTCGAAGTCGCATCGCGCGAAGAAGTCCCTCAGGTGGACCGACGGCGTCGAGAACAGATACACATCTCGGAAGATCCCGCTCAGCCGCCACGTATCCTGGTCCTCCAGGTAGCTGCCATCACACCACCGGTATACCTCCACCGCGAGAATGTTCTCGCCCTCGCGCAGGTGCTCCGTAATATCGAACTCCGCCGGCAGCCTGCTCCCCTGGCTGTAGCCCACCTCTCTGCCATTCACCCACAGGTAGAACGCGCTCTTCACCCCCTCGAAGTGAAGGAAGACCTGCCGGTGCTTCCACTCCGTCGGAACGGAGAACCGCCGCCGGTACGAGCCCACCGGGTTGTTGTCGTGCGGGATGTGCGGCGGGTCGGGGTCCACTGGACTGAATGGGTATATGACATTCGTGTAGATCGGAATGCCGTGCCCCTGAAGCTCCCAGTTCGAAGGCACCGGAATCTCCGGCCACCCGCTGTCATCGTACTCGGGCTGGTAGAAATCCACCGGCCGGTCCGCCGGCTTGTCAACGTAGTGGAACTTCCACTGCCCGTTCAGCGGAGCGTGAAACGGAGACGCCTCCCGCTCCCCCTCTCTCGCCGAGGCCGCATCCGGACACGGCATGAGCGTGCAGTGGCCCGGTTCTTTGTTCCTCCCGATCATCTCGGGGTTCTCCCAGTCGTTCATCCTGTCAGTCACTCTGGCACCTCCGCCGTCATCGGTCTCTCCATCGGGCGGGGCGCATCTCGCCCGCCTCGCCTTTGGAGATTCCGGCTGTCCCCCCGTCGCCCCTCCTGTCTTGCTTCATCCACACCCTCCCTTGACGCCTTCCCTCTCGGCCCTACAATAGACAAGGATGCAGGGCAGGGAAGGGGAGGAGACACATGCCCGAACCACGCAAAGTCGTCATCATCGGCGCCGGCAACGTCGGCTCCACCTTCGCCTACACCCTCATGCAGTCCGGCCTCGCCCGCGAGATCGTCCTCGTTGACAAGGACGCCGAACGCGCCCAGGGCGAAGCCATGGACCTCAACCACGGCCTCTTCTTCGCCCCCCCTGTTGACATCCGCGCCGGCGACTACGACGACTGCGCCGACGCCGCCCTCATCGTCATCACCGCGGGGGCCAAGCAGAAGCCGGACGAGTCCCGCCTCGACCTCGTTCAACGCAACGTCAAGATCTGCAAGGACATCGTGGGCGAGATCACCTCCCGCACCAGCGACGCCGTCATTATCATCGTCACCAACCCGGTGGACGTCCTCACCTATGTCACCCAGGAAGTATCCGGCTGGCCCCGCGCCCGCATCCTCGGCTCCGGCACCGTCCTCGACTCCGCGCGCTTCCGCTATCTACTTTCCGCGCACTGCCGCGTCGACCCCCGCAACGTCCACGCCTACGTCATCGGCGAGCACGGCGACTCCGAGGTCGCCTGCTGGAGCATGACCCACATCGCCGGCGTGCCGATGACCGATTACTGCGAGCGCACGTGCCAACACGTTTGCTCCGACGAAGATCGCGCCCAGATCATCGAGCAGGTCCGCGACTCGGCCTACCACGTAATCGAATCCAAGGGGGCCACCTACTACGGCGTCTCCATGGCCCTCGAGCGCATCACCTCCGCCATCCTCCGCGACGAGAGCAGCGTCCTCACCGTCTCCCTCCGCGCCGGTGGCCAATACGGCCTCCGGGACGTCTGCCTCAGCCTCCCCGCCATCATCAACCGAAACGGAGTGGACCGCATCATCGACGCCGCCCTCACCGATGCCGAGCAGGAAGCCCTTCAACGCTCGGCAAATGTTCTAAGAGACATCATCACACAGCTCAACCTGTGATGCTGAGCGGGTACGAGAGGACCTCCTGCCCCCAACCCCGAACTACCCCACCGCTTGGCAGGCGGTTGCCGTTTCCTGTAGGGCGGGCACGTGCATCCTGCGTAGCTTCAGCGAAGCAGGACTCATGCCCGCCGGCCGTTCGGCAGCGTGGCCCCATCAAACGAGGATACATCTTGGCCGACACCGCAAGACCCGATCTCCTCCTCATGCACCCCCCCGCGGTCTTCGACTTCCGCGAGCGGCCCCTCAACCATTGGATGCTCTCCAAGGCCGTTGACACCAAGCCCGTCTTCGAGTACTACCCCGTCGGCTTCATCGCCATCCTCGACGATCTTGAGGAGCGGGGCCGCTCCGTCCGCCTCGCCAACATGGCCGTCAAGATGCAGGCCCGCCGCTTCGACCCCCGCCGCTTCATCCGCGAGCACGAACCGCTCCTCTTCGGCATCGACCTCCACTGGGTCCAGCACGCCGACGGTGCCCTCTCCCTCGCCCGCCTCTGCAAGGAAGAGCATCCCGACATCCCCGTCGTCCTCGGCGGCATCTCCTCCACCTACTTCTGGCGCGAGCTCATCCAGAACCCCGACGTGGACTTCATCCTCCGCGGCGAGACCACCGAAGAGCCCCTCGCTCAACTGCTCGACTGTCTGGAGCAGAAACGCGATCCCGCCGACGTCCCCAACCTCATCTGGAAGTGCGACGGGGAACCAGTCGAGAATCCCTTCACCCACCGCCCCACCCTCCTCACCACCCGCGTCGACTACCAGCGCCTCTTCCGGCACTGGCGCCGCACCCGCGACCTCAAAGGCAGCCTGATAACGGGGCAGCACTGGCCCGTCTACTGCGCCAACCTGCTCCTGTTCTGCAAGGGATGTGTCGAGAACTGCGCCATCTGCGGTGGCTCGAACCGGGCCCTCGGCCTCGACGAAACTCCTCTCTGGGACATAGACGTCCTCGCCGACATGTGCCTCGCCGCTCGCGAGCTCACCAAGTTCCCCATCCGCCTCCCCGGCGACATCCGCCAGGGCGACTGGCGCGGCTTCCTCGCCGCCCTCAAGCGCAGAAACTTCACCCGCGCCATGCACTTCGACATCTTCCAGCCCGGCGACCTCGACTTCTACCAGGCCCTCGCCGACGCCGTGCCCGAACCCCAGGGCGGCATCGGCCCCGTCACCCACGACGAGAAGCTCCGCGCCCTCTACGGCCTCCCCTACGACAACGAGGCCCTCGAGCGGACCATCGAAGACTTCCTCTCCGTCGGCGGGAAGATGGACCTCTTCTTCTACATCGGCCTCCCCGGCCAGACCAAAGAGAGCGCCAAAGAGACCACCGACTACTGCCTTCGTCTGTTGGAACGCTACAGCGCGCGCGGCCGCCACAACAAGTTCGACGCCTACGTCTGCGCCCTCGCCCCCTTCATTGACCCCGGCAGCCTCGCCTTCACCCACCCCGAGAAGTACGGCTACCGCCTGCGCGCTCGCACTCTGGCCGAGCACCGCGCCCTCATGCGCCAGCCCGAGTGGTGGGACACGCTCAACTACGAGTCCCAGGCCATGACCCGCTTCGACCTCGCCCAGGCCGTCATCGAGGCCGAAGCCCGCGTTACCCGCGCCCGTGCCGACCTCGGCCTCTACCCCCGGCGCTACGCCCGACGGGACCTCAAACGCCTCGAACAGGAAGCAGCGCGGCTGGAGGACTCTCTGCTGGCGGGCGCTTTGCTGTAGGGCGGGCATTCCAATGCCCGCCGCCCTTCTCCGTTTGGCGTCGTGCCCCGCCTCCGCTATCCCGTAGGCCAGAGCCTGTCCCGAGCGCAGTCGAGGGAAGCTTGCTTGCCCGGGCCTTGCCGCAGGGTCTCCTGCCCCTTCCTCCCACTTCCCGTCTTCGCCCCTCCCGCCGCCAAGCGCGTCCGGGCCCCCACCCCCACACGCCGAAATGCATTAGCCGGCAGCTTCACCCCGATCTCGATCTGACGCGTGTGGGGATCGAGCGTCATCCCGTCGAGCAGGTATCTCGCCACAGATCGCTTCTCCTGATTGGTTGCGTGGCGAAGAGCGCGGCTCACGTCAGACAGATATGTGACCAGCGCTTCACCGTCCGCGGTCGGCGGCTCAGGCGGCCCCACTGTACCGCCGCGCTCTGCCAACATCCCTGCCCTCTCCGACGCCAGCGCTTGAAGGCGTCCGTTGACCCAGGCTGGAGTTGTTACATCGGTTTGGGACGCGTGTCAGGGGGTGGAATGGGTGCGTGTGTCAAGTGCGAATGAGACATGCCTGAGAGCCGTCAAGACGCCCGGATGGGGTTTCTGGGTAGGACAGCCCCGCAAAGGCCCCTGTTCTACCCTTGCTTGGTCGGAAAACGCGCCAAAGCGCCCTGGCCACACAAACGCGCCGCCCCTTCGGGCGACGCGTCTCACCTCCCCGCCTTCTGTCTAATCTAGCCGTGCAGCTCGATCAAGTCATTCCGGCGGACCGCCTTGTCCAGCCGCGCCGGTCGGCCATTCACCACCACTCGTTTGATCTCCTCGTCGAACAACCCCACCTGTGACACCACATCTCGCACCCGACACCCAGCCGGCATCGTCACATCGATGCCCTCTGCGCTCAGGCGAGAATGCCGTGCCAGCCGCCCTTGCGGCACTACCCGTACCCGAAGCATCGCCTCCTCGCGCCTCCTCTCCCTACGTTCGCCCCTGCTGCACGGCCAGGCTCTTCCGCCACACCAGTTCCGCCACTTGCTCGTTCGGGAACCAGCGCACCTCCCCATCTTCCCCTGGCGGTATCGGCGCCACCGCCACCCACCCCTCCTCGTGGAGCGTGATCTCGCCCTGCACCGCTTCGCCGCTCCCCACGAGCTTGATCTCCCCATATCCCTTCATGATTATATTCACTGCTGACCTCTCCCTCGGCAGCTTCCCCCCCCGGCAATCACCGCATTATACCACGGACCAACCCGAATCGCGCGCAGCGCACGGCCCGGGAAGGTGAACCTTGGTCCCTCCTCCAATACTTACCGTTACCTCATATTCCAAGACGACTATCCCCCAGGAGGCGCCCGTGCCCGACCCCGCCGCGGCTGATACTGTCGATCTTCGCAGCGACACCATCACCCAGCCCACCCCCGAAATGCGTCGCGCCATGGCCGAAGCTGTCGTCACCGACTACGCCCGCGACCCATGCCCCACCACCACACGCCTCGAGCAGCTCGCCGCCGAGCTCACCGGCCACGAGGCCGCCCTCTTCTGCACCTCCGGCACCATGGGCAACCTCGTCGCCTTCATGACACACCTCCGCCCCGGCGAAGAGGTCATCGCCGAACGCAACTCCCACTTCCTCCACTTCGAAACCGGCGGCTGCGCCGCCGTCGCCGGCGCCATCCCCCGCACTCTCCCCGGCCGCGCCGGCCGCATGGACCTCGACGAGCTCCGGGCCGCCATCCGGCCCGGCAGCACCCACAACCCGCGAACTGCCCTCGTCGTCGCCGAGAACACCCACAACCTCGCCGGCGGTACCTGCCTCGATCCCGACTACATGCGCCACCTCTGGCAGATCGCCCGCGACCGCGACCTCCCCGTCCACCTCGACGGCGCCCGCGTCTTCAACGCCGCCGTCGCCCTCGGCGTGCCCGTACATATCCTCACTGTGAGCTGCGACTCCCTCATGATCGACCTCAGCAAGGGCCTCTGCGCGCCCTACGGCTCGCTTCTCTGCGCGGGCGCCGACTTCATCACCCGCGCCCGCCTCATGCGCCAGCGCCTCGGCGGAGGCGTCCGCCAGATCGGCCACATGGCCGCCGCCGGCATCGTCGCCCTCGAGACCATGATCGACCGCCTCGCCGAAGATCACTCCAACGCCCGCCGCCTCGCCGAAGGAATCCACCGGATCCGCCCCGACCTCCTCGACCTCGACCTCGTCCAGACCAATATTGCCCTACTGGACACCAAACCCCTCGGCCTCCCGGCCGCGCAGCTCGCCGCCAAGCTCAGCGAGGCGGGCGTCCGCTGCCTCCCCATGCACCCCCTCCGCATCCGCTTCGTCACCCACCACGATGTCACCTCCGCCGACATAGACCGCGCCCTCAACGCCATCACCGACCTTCTCCGCTCCCTCCCCATGTCATCCTGAGCGGCTTGTCCGCCGAAGTGGCTAGAAGCAGTCTCAAAAGTCTCGAAACTAAGACCCTTCGCTACGCTCAGGGTGACGGCCTTGCCGCCGGGCTCTTCTATGTCATTCTGAGCGAAGCGAAGAATCTTGCTCGCAGGCCAGAGCAGTTCTGAGATGGCCTCTAGGCCCTCCGGGCCGCCATCCCGGCCCCCAGGGGACCTAGGGACCTTGGCGAAGGCGGAAGCGAAGAATCTTTTGCCGTTGCTTCGCCAGGCTGCCCCCCAAGCCCCCGCGCCCCCGCAGGACATCCCGCCCCGTTCGGCGAATACCAGAAACATAGCTATGTAGGGCAGGAGGGTCTCTCCTGCCCTCTGCGCTCGATCTGCTACCTACCATCAGGACCATGCCAGAACTCAGAATCACTGACGACCTCGACCTCCTCTTCCAGGCGCTCCCTCCGCACATAACCTCTCGCCTCCGGGAGATCAACCGCCGCGAGGAGCTCCTCGAGGTCGTCCTCGACCTCGGCCGCGAGCCCGAGGCCCGCTTCCCGGCAGAGGCCGTTGCCCTCTCCTCCGAGGCCGTCACCCGCGAGGACATCGAGTACGTCGTCGCTCGCGTCGGCGCCTTCACCGAGGACAACCGCGCCGGCATCGAGCGCACCCTCCACCGCATCTCCGCCATCCGCAACCGGCAGGCCCGCATCATCGGCCTCACCTGCCGCATCGGCCGCTGCGTCTACGGCACCGTAGACATCGTCCGCGACATCGTCGAGACCGGAAAGAGCATCCTCCTCCTCGGCCGGCCCGGCATCGGCAAGACCACCAAGCTCCGCGAGGTCGCCCGCGTCCTCGCCGACGAGTTCAGCAAGCGCGTCGTCATCGTCGACACCTCCAACGAAATCGCCGGCGACGGCGACATCCCCCACCCCGGCATCGGCCGCGCCCGCCGCATGCAGGTCCGCCGGCCCGAGTTCCAGCACGCCGTCATGATCGAAGCTGTCGAGAACCACATGCCCGAGGTCATCGTCATCGACGAAATCGGCACCGAGGCGGAGGCCCTCGCCTCCCGCACCATCGCCGAGCGCGGCGTCCAGCTCGTCGGCACCGCCCACGGCAACAACCTCGACAACCTCCTGATGAATCCCACCCTCTGCGATCTGGTCGGCGGCATCCACGCCGTCACCCTTTCAGACGAAGAGGCCCAGCGCCGCGGCACCCAGAAGACCGTCCTCGAACGCAAGGCCCCTCCCACCTTCAATGTCGTCATCGAGATCACGGAGATCAACAGCCTCGCCATCCACCACGACGTCGCCGACGTCGTCGACCGCTACCTCCGCGGCCTCGTCACCGCCCCTGAAATCCGCCGCCTCAGGCCCGACGGCGAGGTCGAAGTGGTCGCTTCCCAGGAAGTCGACATCCACCGCGAGCGTCCCCTCCCGCCCTTCCGCCCGGAACAGCTCTCCGAACCCGCCGTCCCCTATGGCCGCGAGCTCCGCATCTTCCCCTATGGCGTCAGCCGCAACAAGCTGGATCGCGCCCTCTCGGACCTCGGCCTCCGCGCCCAGATCGTCAAACACGCCGACGAGGCCGACGCTATCCTCACCCTCAAGGCCCACTACCGCCGCGACACCGGCAAGTTCCAGGACGCCATCGCCGCCGGCATCCCCGTCCACGTAGCGCGCTCCAACACCCACCAGCAGATACTCGGCTCCCTTCGCGAGATCTTCCGCCTCAACCGCCTCTCCGCCGAGGAGCGCGCCCTCCAGGAAGCTCAGGCCGCCATCGACCACGTCCTCCACACCTCCGAGCCCATCGAGCTCGGCCCCCAGGGCTCCTACCTCCGCCGCCTCCAGCACCAGCTCGTCAACCAATCCCAGCTCCACTCCGAAAGCGTCGGCCTCGACCCCGCCCGCCGCCTCCGCATCAGCAAGTGACACCCGCACACCTCGTTGGGCAGAGCCTGTCCCGAGCGCAGTCGAGGGAAGCTTGCTTGCCCGGGCCTTGCCGCAGGGCCTCCTGTCCCTGTAGGGCGGGCACAGCGATGCCCGCCGGCCGTTCTCCCCGTTGGGCAGGACCTCGCGTCCTGCCCCGCTGCAGGGCGGCTATGTCCGCCGCAGGCGGCATCCCCGCCAGCCGTTTACCTTGCTTCGGTAGCGTGCTGCCGAAGCGCCGTGGTTGCCACGGGGCAGTGCCCAGGCCGCCATCACCATCCCACCTCACATCACTTCACCGCCCTCGTCTCCTCCTCCGTTGTTCGGGCACTTGACATACTGCCCCCACATCTGGCAGGGAATCCCCCCGCCTTCCGCCGAAGACAGAAACAGCGAACGGGAATCCGCTGCACCAAGAGGCAACAGGCATGTCAGAAGAGCGAGAGGGCCAACAAACACCCGGGGGCAACGGCAAGAAGTTCTTCCTCGTCGGAGTGCTTGGCGCTGCCGTAGGAGCGGCGGCCGCGATCCTGCTCACTCCCTGGCGGGGCTCCGAGGCCCGCGCCAAGCTCAAGGAGGGCGCGGTCAAAGCTGGCGAGGCCGCCAAGGAAGGCGCCGCCAAGGCCAGCGCCGCGGCTAAGGAAGGTGCCGCCAAGGCCAGCGCCGCGGCTAAGGAAGGTGCTGCCAAGGCCGGCGCGGCTGCTAAGGAAGGCGCCGCCAAGGCCGGCGCGGCCGCCAAAGAGGGCGCCGCCAAGGCCGGCGCGGCTGCTAAGGAAGGTGCCGCCAAGGCCGGAGCGGCCGCCAAAGAGGGCGTCGCCAAGGCCGGCGCTGCGGCCAAGGAGCGGGCCGCTAAGGCCGGCCAGGCAGCCAAGGAGAAGGCCGGCGACCTCGTCCGCCGCGCCAAGAGCGAAGGGGCCGCGAAGAAGGAGACCAAGGCCGACTAGTCGGGCGTGACCCAAGACCTGGGTTCGTAGGAGCGACATTCTTGTCGCGACCTACTGTGTATGCTGTCGGCACAAGAATGTGCCTCCTACGATCACGACCCTCCGACCAGCCCGCGACGGCGCCGCGCACGTTGCCCTCAACGCTCCCTCAGCCGACCTGCCCAAAGACCACTCTATAGGTCGAAATGCTGCCGCCGCGTGAACAGCACGAGCGCGATGAACAGGTTCGTCGCCGCCGACGTCGCGGAGTATATGAGCCCAAGCCCTATGGTCCCCGACTGAATCGCTGACGCCATGCCCAGGCCCATGAAACTGACCGACCCGAGCAGCCCAAACAATGCCCCAAGCAACGCCAGCCAGTATCCCCACCACCGAAAGCTCAACACCCCCCACAGGATCACTCCGCCCAAGATCGCGCCCAGTATGCTGGCGCCCAGGAACGCCATCAGCACCTGAAACGCCAGAATCGCCAGCATCGCCGCGAACACCTTGTCCGCTCGCGCGATCCCCCTAATCTGGGCCCAGCTCCCCGCCGGCTCCTGTCCCTCCGCCGGCGGCAGCCGCTCCACCCGGTGCTTCTCCTCTATGGTCGCCGGCGGTTTCTCCCACCCCTTCTCAGGCGTCTCCGCCTCAGGTTCCCCTCCCTCACCCAGCGGCCTCAGCCCGTCCGTCGTCACCGCCCGCCGGCAGTGCGGACACGCCTCCGCCCCCTCCGGCATCATCTTTCGACACCATGCACATCTCACCACCGGCGGTTCTCGCTCCCCCATCTCGCACTAATCCTGTTCTCGGAGTCCGCTGCCCGCCTCAGCGCCCTCGCCATCCCAAGCTTATGTGCAATCCGACTCTCGCCAGCCTGCCAATCATATTCCTCCCGCTCGGCGCGCGCAAGCCTCTCTCCGAGGACATGCAATAGAGATTATGGCGGGGTATCCGAACCCCGCCACCTTTCTTGTAGGGCGGGCATTCCCATGCCCGCCTCTCTTGTCATCCTGAGTTCGTAGGGCAGGAGCTTGCTCCTGCCACTCTTGCGCGAGCATGTGGCTGCGCCCCCCTCTGGCGGCCCGCCAATCCGCCCCTCCCCCCGTCCCTTTGGAGGAACCGTCCAGCACCTCATGGAACCTCCCTCCCGCTTGGCGGTGAGCACCGGTGCAAGCCATATGTCAGCCACTGCTTTGGATAATCGCTGCTGCCGTTGCGGCCGGCCTTGTGCGAAGTGAGAGCCCCCCGCAGAGCGCCCGCCCGACCATCCCCGCAGCCTACCGCATCCACGGCGTCCCCTTCGCGGAGCCTCACCGCGACTGGTGCGGACCGGCCGCCCTGGCGGCCGTCCTCCAGTACCACGGCGAAGACGTGAACGCCCGGCAGATCGCGGACGACATCCACCTTCCTCACTACCGCGGCGCCCTCACTCTCGACCTCCTGCTTTGGGCACGCAGACGAGGCTGCCGCGCATGGGCGAAAACCGCCTCCGCCGACCTCCTCAAGAGCGCCATCGCCCGTGATCGTCCGGTCATCTGCCTGCTGCGGAAGAGGGGCCGCCTCGCCGACCGTAACCACTTCGTCATCGTTCTCGGCTACCAGGACGACCCGCCCGTCTGGCTGCTCGACACCGGCGAGCGCCGGGAACGGCGCATCGCCGCCCCCGACTTCGAGCGCAACTGGCGGGACTGCGGTAGCTGGATGCTGGTCGTCGAAGGCAGGGCGCCCTCGCGCCCGGAGCCAGACGATGACAGCCCGTAGCCTACTGCCATTGGCCGCGCTGCTCCTCGCGCCCGCCCTCGCCGGCTGCGAGACCGACCGGGACGGCGTTGGCATCGACGTCGCCGCCGCCCTCAGGGCCTATCGCGAGCAGTTGGATCGAAGGCCGGGCCGCGCGCAGGTCGAGCGCATCATCGCCTCCCTCCCGCCGGAGCAGCTCAACGATCTCGGCGTCTCCTACGAGCGCGAGGGCAGACTGGAGGACGCAGCCTGGGCCTACCGACAGGCGATTCGCAGCGACCTCTGGTACGTCACCGCCCACGTCAACCTCGGCAACGTGCTCCGAAAGCAGGGCCGCACCCCGGAGGCCCTCTCCCGCTACCGCAAGGCCCTCACCATCGACCCCCACAACTTCCAGGCCGCCAACAACTTCGCGGACCTGTGCGCCGGAGAACGCACCAACCTGCAGGAGGCGATAGCCCTTCTCTCCCCATTCTTGGAGACAGCAGGGCCGCACCGGCCCTATGGCCTCGACACTCTGGGCTGGCTCTACCATCTCTCCGGAGACCACCACCGCGCCGCGGCCGCACTGGAGGCCGCCCTCGGGGAAGCAGGCGAGGATGACCTCGGCCTCCGCCTCGCCATCCACCAGCACCTGGCCGGCGTCTATCCGGCATTGGGGCGAACCGCGGAGGCCCGGCGGCACAGTCTAGAGGCAGGGCGACTCAGTGCCTTGATCGAACCCCAACAGCGGCTCGAAAAGAATGCCGATGCCACACTGAAAGGAGGTGAACCGATTGGCGAAGAGACTCAGTAGTCCGTTCACGTCGCGCGCGCTCGCGCTCCTGTTGGTGCTTGCGGTGACTGCGCCGATGGCCTTCGCGGCCCCGGTGCCGTCTCAGCCCGCGGCCGCGCTCGGGGCTGCCGCCGATGAGGCAGCAGTGGCCGCAGAGCGCGAGTTGCTCAAGGGCAGGCTGATGGACTTCGGCCTCGACGAGCAGGCCGCCGCGGACCGCGTCGACCTGCTGTCCGACCAGGAGGTCCACGCCGTCGTGCAGCACCTCGACTCCGTTCAAGCCGGCGGTGCACTCGCCGACGAG
>Ga0114922_10001073_pt1 | contig 25946 bp, 19 predicted proteins | sample AartaG_FD_100975 | JGI IMG/M metagenome (GOLD analysis project Ga0114922, IMG submission 100975) | Deep subsurface microbial communities from Aarhus Bay to uncover new lineages of life (NeLLi) - Aarhus_00045 metaG | ecosystem: Environmental > Aquatic > Marine > Oceanic > Sediment | place... | reverse complement strand
TGGCTGTGGTTTGCATGCGACGCTCGTCCCATCTTTAAGGGTACGCTGATCCCGGCTCAGTGTCCGGGAACGCCCCGGGACCGCCAAGTGCCCAGGGCCCCTTTGCACGCTTCGGGCGTTACCGGCCATTGCATCGCCCGGCACGTACATTCTCCTTCAATGAACGCTTCCGGCATGTACATTCCTCCCTCATCAACGATTGATGAATGCGCTCCCGCATACGACGCTGCGAGGGCGGGTGCGGAGTTGAGGACAGCCGGGGTCTGACTGGCGCACCGCACACTCGCGCACGGTGATCCGGTGGGGACTATTGCCGTGGGAAGGTGGGGCCTATCCCCGACCCCAGTTTGGCTCGACTCGTGCTCGTGGCACGTGGATTGCATAGCGATAATGCGCCAAGCTGTGACGCGGGCCAAGGTTGCGTCCGCCGCAGAAAGCTGCGATGTCCAAGGAAAGTCGGCACGAGGTTATCCAGTTGCGATTGTGCTTGACAGGCGTGAGCAGGCGGGCAAGCTACGCAGATTCCTAGCAGGTTCTGGACCACGCAGTTCGCGGAGATGACGGATGAGCACGAATCGACGGGATTTCCTCAGACTGGCCGGGGCGGCTGGACTGGCAGTTGTCGCGGGTGGGGAAAGCGCTAGGGCGTCGCACGGTCCGGCGGTCTCGGATGACTTGATGGGTGTTCTGGTGGACATCCCCAAGTGCATCGGTTGTCGCCGGTGCGAATACGCCTGTCAGGAAGCGGCCGGTTTCGATCCACTTCCCGTCGAGACGTTCGAGGACAAGTCGGTTTTTGAACAGGCCCGGCGTCCGTACCCGCGTTCTCACACGGTGATCAACCGCTACGCCAACCCGAAGGACGAGACTCAACCGACCTACAACAAGTTTAACTGCATGCACTGCATCGATCCGGCGTGCGTGTCGGCCTGCCTGGTCAGCGCCATCAGCAAGCTACCGGACGGGCCGGTCGTTTATGACAAAAGCCGGTGTATGGGGTGCCGCTATTGCCTGGTCTCCTGCCCCTTCGAGATTCCGACGTATGACTACGACATGCCGCTGACCCCGCAGGTGCGCAAGTGCAACATGTGCGCCCATCTGGTTCCAGACAAGCAATCGGTCCCCGCCTGCGTGAAGATTTGCCCGCAAGAGGTCTTGACCTACGGCAAGCGGAGCGATCTGCTGGAGTTGGCCCACGATAAGATTCGGCAGCAGCCGGACGTGTACGTCGACCACGTGTACGGCGAACACGAGGCGGGCGGGACCTCGTGGCTGTGGCTGTCCGGCGTGCCGTTTGATCAGGTCGGCTTCAAACACTTCGGCACCGAGGCCCCACCGAGGCTGACGGAGAAAATCCAGCACGCTGAGTTCAAGTATTTCATACCGCCGCTGATGTGGTACGGGCTGCTGGGGGCGGCCATGTGGTTGAGCCAACCTGAAGGGAAGGACCACGCGGCCAGTGAAGACGATTGATTCACCCAGTGGTCAATCCCAATCGCGAGAGTCCGCCATATAGGAGCTGCGAGCGTGAGTGAACATCACGAACCTCTGCCGATCGAGCGAAAACTGTTTACGCCGGGCGTCTGCGTGTTGCTGCTGCTGACGTTTATCGGCGTCTGTTTCGCGGCCTGGCGGTTCGCTTTCGGCCTCAGCTCGGTCACCAACCTGGACCACCAGCATCCGTGGGGGTTGTGGATCGCCTTCGACGTCGCCACCGGTGTGGCCCTGGCGGCGGGCGGCTTCACCACGGCGGCCCTGGTCCACATCTTCCATCGCGAGCACTATCACGCGGTCATACGCCCGGCCCTGCTGACGGCCATGCTGGGCTACACCTTCGTCGGCATCGGTTTGATGGCGGACCTAGGCAGGTACTACAACATCTGGCACCCGGCAATGCCCTGGATGTGGAGCCCGAACTCGGCGCTGTTCGAGGTAGGCATGTGCGTGATGTTGTACCTTACGGTGTTGTACCTCGAGTTTGTCCCGATCGTCTGCGAACGATTCACAGATGACCTGCGCTGGCCGACGCTCGGCCAGATCGCCACGTCCGTCCACCGCGTTCTGGGTAGGATCATGCCTTTGCTCATCATCGCCGGCGTGGTGTTGTCCTGTGCCCACCAGTCGTCGCTGGGGAACCTGATGGTCCTCGTCCCGACCAAGATGCACCCGCTGTGGTGGACGCCGATCCTGACGATCTTGTTCCTGCTGTCGGCGATCGCGGTGGGGTTCCCCATGGTGATCTTCGAGGGTTTGTACGCCGCGTGGTCGATGAAGCTGAAACCGGAGATGCACATTCTCAGCAAGTTGGCGAAGTACATCCCCGTTCTGCTGGGTCTTTATCTGGGGTTCAAAATCGGAGACATGGTCATCCGCGGGAGCTACGTTTACCTGGCCGAGGGTTCCGCGCAGAGCTTCATGTTCATTATCGAGGTGGTCTTCGGCGTGATCGTCCCGTTTGTGATGCTGCTTTCACCCAAGGTTCGCAACTCGCCGCGCTGGCTGTTTTGGGCGTGCCTTTTGGTGGTCTTGGGTGTGGCGCTCAACCGCATCAACGTATTTCTGGTGGGCTTTATGCCGTTGTATCCGGTGAAGAGCTATTTCCCGGCGATCGGCGAGTTCGCGGTGACGATCGGTCTGGTCTCTCTTTTGATGTTCATTTATCGGGTTATCGTGACATACTTCCCCGTGATCACCCATCCCGGAAGAGTGAAAACGGTATGAACGAGCGATTCCGTCAAGCAAGGCTCCTCGTGCGGGGCATCGGCACAGTCGCAGTTGTGGTTGCGCTTCTCCACCTGGCTGCCACAGGCAGACCATCGCTTGCCCAGGAGGGACCGAAGCCGCCCCAGGATGATGCTACCACGGAAGCCGCACGCAGAGGGCTGAAGGAAAAACCGTTGGCGGCGGGGAGAGACAAGGCGACCCTGCTTGCGGAAACCGCCGAGGCGCAGGCTCGAAGGGAGCGGGAATCGAAGCACGCGATGGACGCGTCCAAGATGGACTGCACGATATGCCATGCGTGCCAGACGCCGACGAGGGAGCACCCGTGTTTGCAGATGTGTCCTCGCATGGTGGCACAAGCCATCGCCGAAGCCGCCCGCGAGAAGCTGCCCGATGACATGATCCTGCTTGGCGCGTTCTCGTGGTCCGAGCGGCGGTTCATGCCCGTGCCGTTTACCCACAAAGAGCACGCGGACATGGCCGGCATGGCCGGCGGTTGTCAGATCTGCCACCATCACTCGCCCGAAGGGCAATCGTACCCCGCGTGCAAGGTGTGTCACGAACCGGTGTTCGCGGCCAGAAGCCCCGGAGAGGAAATGGGCGTGCCCAACCTTAAAGGCGCCTATCACCGCCAGTGCATGGGTTGCCACCGCGAATGGAGCCACGACACAAGGTGCTCGATATGCCATCTTGTCAAAGGCGATCAAGAAACGCCGATCGATGACGTGGACACGATCCTGAACAGGGGCGATGCGTTTGGAGCGTATCCCCCAATCGAAAACCCGCAGCACGTCTTGCACAAGACCGAATACGTGGGTGGCCCCTATGTGACCTTCCGCCACAAGGAGCACGTCGATCGCTACGGGTACACGTGCGAGCGCTGCCACGTAGACCAAGCTTGCTCGCGCTGCCACGAGCAGCGCGCCGACAGGCCCCAGCCGGCGATGCAGATCGAACGAGAGCGGCACAGTGCGTGCTTCCCGTGCCACGAGGATGATGCGTGCGAACGTTGCCACTCGCAGACGGAGCGCGCCGAACCCAAACCGTTCGACCACGCGACGACTGGATTCTCTCTGGGCAAGTACCACGATCGCCTGACCTGCCGGGCCTGTCACAAGCGCCTGTTCTTCCTCCGCAAGTTGGAGGGTCAGTGCGATCTCTGCCACAAGGACTGGGGGCCGGAGACTTTCGATCACGCGGTGACCGGTCAGCCTCTCGATGAAAACCACGCCGAGCAGGATTGCGAGTTGTGCCACATCGAGCGTAGGTTTGACCGCGCGCCCACGTGTGATGAGTGCCACGATGAAGACGAAGGCTTTGTCTTTCCAAAGAAGCGCCCCGGACCGGTAACGCAATCCGCGGAATCGACAGGCCAATAAACGCCGATTTCACTCGGCAGTGTGTGGTTTGTCTGTCATGCTCGACACGTCGTGTCAAGACCTGATACTCAGTGAACCGACTGCGTCGGCGCCGGCGGATTCAGCTTGTCACTGGCGTCCGCAAGCCCGGCCAGGCAACCGGCAAAAGTTATTCGCAAAACCCCAGCTAAGGATAGTTGGATTCTTGTCCTAAAGAAACACAGGAGAAAAAGTCATGTCTATGCGCTTGGTTTATCTGCCCTGCTGCCTCCTAAGCCTCTTGTCAGGCCTTGGGGCAATTACGGCTGCTGACGCTTGTGCACAAGAGGTACTACATGTGTACGGCCCGCTCGGACCGTCCCCCGCGATTAAAGAAGCAGCAATGGCCTTCGGCAATCGCAACAATGCGAAACTGGAGATTGTCGCAGGCCCCAGCGAAGACTGGCTTGACAAAGCCGGAGGCGACGCGGATCTGATCTTCAGCAGCGCCGAATACATGATGTCTGCTTTCGTCCGCACGGGGGAGCTTCAGATCGATGAAGGCTCCGTAACGCCGCTGTATTTGCGCCCCTCCGCTATCCTTGTGCGCCCGGGCAATCCCAAGCAGATCAACGACTTCCCGGATCTTCTAAAGCCCGGCGTGCGGCTAATGGTGGTTACAGGCTCAGGACAGACCGGTCTGTGGGAAGATATGGCAGGGAAACTTGAGGACGTCCGGACGCTTCGTTCCCTTCGCAGGAACATCGTGTTCTTCGCTCCTAACAGTGGCGAAGCAAAGAGTGCGTGGTTTAATAGAGAGGACATTGACGCCTGGCTCACCTGGAGCATCTGGTATATGCCGCTTCGCGATCGGGCGGAGCATATACAGGTGAGCAGAAATTACCGAGTTTGTCGGCAATGCAGCATTGCCCTGACACAACGGGGCAAAGGCAAGCCGTTGGCGGCGAAGTTCATTGAATTCCTCACGTCGCCGGAGGGCGCCCGGATCTTCGACTCGTGGGGTTGGATGATGTCGCCAGCGGGTGTGAATCCGCTAACGGTGCCCACTGACATTTGTGCCGTCTGCCGAGTAGACAGCGATGTTTGGAAGGACAACGTCGGCCTGGGGCTGGCGTGCGTTCAAAGGCTCGTCAAAGATTATAAGTTCATGGGGATTCCGACTGGCGAAGTACACATCAGTGCCGTCTTTCACGGTGACGCCGCCTACTGGATGCTGAAGGATGAACCGTATGCCGCATTCACCAAGAAGGAGGGGAAAAACCCTAACAAGGCGATCATTCGTGAACTTGTTGAATCAGGCGTCAGTGTAGAACTGTGCGCCCAGACCATGAAACAACACGGGTGGACAAAGGACGACATACTGCCCGACGTGAAAACCGTGGTGGGCGCTTATCCGCGGATAGTCGACCTCGAGCTTCAGGGATATGCCTACATACGATTCTGAGCCGCCGAGCGCCTAATACGGCACGCGCGGCGCGGCAATGGCACGCCTGTGTCGGATCGGTAGGTCTCCTGATAGTGCGAGGTCCCAATTAAGTGCTTATCCCACAGTTGTGGGACGGGTTCTCCAACCTGTCATTTGACCGGCTGGGAAGCCGGTCCCACAGGGGGGTTCGGGATAGGCTCCAAGGGGTATACTATGGACGTTAGTCGCCGGACGTTCCTAAGAAAAGCCGGGTTGGCAGGCCTGGGCGGCTCGGTCGTGGGTCTTGACACCGGCCGGGCGATCGCTTCCCAGACACACCCTGTCTCAGACGATTGGATGGGGGTCCTGGTGGATCTGCCCAACTGCAACGGGTGCCGTCGGTGCGAAGCCGCCTGCCAGAGAGTAAACGGGTTCGAGGTTCCGACGGATGAGATGCTGAAGGACAAGTCCGTGTTCGCTGAGCATCGCCGTCCGGGTCCGCGAAGCTACACGACGGTGAACGAGTTTCCCGGCCCGGTCCGTGAAGGCGAGGGCGAGGGTGGCTTAATCTACGTAAAGGCCAACTGTCTGCACTGCAATGATCCGGCCTGTGTTTCCGCGTGTCTTGTGGGAGCGATGCAGAAGGAGCCCAATGGGGCGGTCACATACGATGCCTGGAAGTGTATGGGCTGCCGGTATTGTATGGTGGCTTGTCCGTTTCAGCTTCCAACGTACGAGTATGACAATGTACTGACACCGCAGGTTCGCAAGTGTACGCTGTGCTCTAATGAGGGCAATCCGAATAAAGGCGGCGTGCCGGCCTGTGTGGAGGCTTGCCCCAAGGAGTGTCTGACCTACGGAAAGCGCAGCGAACTGATCGCACGGGCCCACGAGAAAATCGAACAGCACCCGGGCGTCTACATCGATCATGTCTACGGTGAGCATGAGGCCGGCGGCACATCGTGGCTGTACCTGTCCAGCATACCGTTTGACAAGATCGGTTTCCTGAACGTGGATCCCGAGGCCCCGCCGCGGCTGACGGAAGTCATCCAGCATGGCGTCTTCAAACACTTCATGCCGCCGGTGGCGTGGTGTGTCGTGCTTGGCATGGCCATGTGGCTGAGCAAACCGGACTCGGAACAAACCCCGATGCCACCGACGGACAGCAAATAGGATTCAGTCCCAGGCGTGGTTCCCCAAACCGGTGTCACGCGTGAATCCAAAGGATGACCCACATGACCGGCCACGACCAACCCGCCCCACTCAAGGGAAAGCTTCTCACTCCCGGCGTATGGTGTTTACTCGTCCTGACTGCGATCGGGGCTTTTGCGGGCGTCTATCGTTTCTTGTTCGGCCTGGGGTCGAGCACCAATCTCAACCAACAATATCCCTGGGGTATATGGATCGTCGCCGACGTTTCTTTCATAGCCCTGGCGGCCGGCGGCTTCACGACGGCCGCTATTGCACATATTTTCCATCGCCACCATTTTCATGTCCTTGCCAGGCCGGCACTGGTCGCCGCCATGTTAGGGTACACGTTTGCCTGCATCGCGCTGGCCGCCGACCTGGGCAAATACTACAACATCTGGCACCCGATCCTGCCGAGCATGTGGCAAGGCAATTCCGCCTTGTTCGAGGTCGGCATGTGTGTGATGTGCTACCTCACTGTGCTGTATATTGAATTCGTACCCGTCTTCTGTGAACGGTTCATCGGCGATTCACGATACCCGAAGCTCGGCGGCATTTGCACAGTCGTCAATCGCGTGGCCGGCAAGACCATGTTTCTGTTTATCATCCTTGGTGTGGCGATCTCCTGCCTGCACCAGTCGTCGCTGGGCCACGTCATGGCCCTTGTCCCATCCAAGCTCCACCCGTTGTTTTACTCGCCGATTCTTGCGCTGCTTTTCTTGCTGTCGGCCATTGCAGTTGGCTTTCCGACGGTCATCTTTGTGTGCATTTACGGCTCGTGGGCTTTGAAGATCAAGCCGCAAATGCACGTGCTTGGCGCTCTGGCCAAGTATATCCCTGTCTTCTTGAGTGTATATCTGGCGTTCAAAATCGGCGACATGCTGATCCGTCGCAGCTACGTTCACCTGACGGAGGCATCGATTCAGAGTACGATGTTTATCATCGAAATGGTCTTCGGCCTGGTGATTCCGATTGTGATGACGCTTTCCCGCCGCGTCAGAAACTCGCCCCGTTGGCTGTGCGTGGCCACCCTGCTCGCCATGTTCGGTGTGATTTTGAATCGTGCCAACGTCTACGTGATCGGCTATCACCCCCCGTACATCGTCAAGGTGTACTTCCCATCCATTGCTGAATGGGGACTGACTATCGGCGTGGCGGCTGGGTTGCTTTTGTGCTGGCGTGTGATCGTGACCTACTTTCCCGTGATCAGCCTGCCTGGTAAGGCGACAACGACATGAGCAGACAAGTGACACTAGAGCCGGCCTGGAAAACCGAGAATGTGCATCTTCTTAGCGTGATCTGTTCTATCGTTTTCATAGTCAGCGTCTGCCTGGTGACGACCGCAGAACCGGAAGAGACCGGCACACAGGCCGCCATACAAAACACCGCTGCAATCTCCGAGGAGTCCGACGATTCCGATTGCCGTCGTTGCCACTCTTGTGATAGACCGACGCCGGAGAATAAATGTCTGCTTGCCTGCAGTCGGGAAACGACCCGGAAGGCTGAGTTTTACCCGTATGGCCGCCTGGGTCCGGACGTGATCATTCTCAACGAACTGGAAAAGATCTACCTGCCTGTTCCCTTCGACCACCGAGGCCATGCGGAAATGGCGGAGATGGCGGAAGGTTGTGTCACCTGCCATCACCACACACCTCGAGGCAGGCCACACCCACCTTGCAGAACCTGTCATGATATATTAGGAGCCGGCACGAAGATCGCCAAGCCTGGCTTGAAGGGCGCCTTTCACCGCCAATGTCTGAATTGCCACCGGGAGTGGATGAACGAAAGGGATTGCGAAATCTGCCATCGGACGAAGACCCGCAGGCTGGGGTCGGATGACACACCGGATTCATTGACGAAGGATGATGCTTTGGGGCGGATGCACCCGTTGGGGCAGATGCACCCGCCGATCCCCGAGCCGGACACGGAGATATACCGCGCCGACTCCAAACAGGGCGAGGGATCGCAGGTGATCTTTCGCCATCGGGAGCACGTGCGTCGTTTCGGGCTGAAGTGTGTGGAGTGTCACCACAAGGAGAATTGCACGCGCTGCCACATAAGGGCCGGGGAGCAGAAGCGCCCCCGCGTCCCCGGCGAGCACCATAGGCTGTGCATCCAGTGCCATAAGCGTGACATGGATGAGGCGACGACCGAGATCACCGGTGAATGTGAGCGCTGCCATTGGCGGCAGGGCCAGCAGAAACCCGAACCGTTTGACCACGCCGACACCGGCTGGCCGCTAAGCGAATTCCACGAGCGGAGCAGTTGCCGCGACTGTCATGAGAGCGTGCCGTTTGTCGAGTTGAACAGTGATTGCAACGCCTGCCACGGCGATTGGGAACCGGACAGCTTCGATCACCTCGTTACGCGGCAGGTGTTGGATGAGAACCATGCCGAGCAAGATTGCGAGCTGTGCCACATCGAGCGTAGGTTTGACCGCCCGCCCACGTGTGATGAGTGTCACGATGAGGAGGACGACGGCATCGCTTTCCCAGCCAGGCGTCCCGGCCCCGTAGTTGCCGCCCCGCCAAAAGACTGATTTCACATCGCCGCAGGGAACTGAGTGTCACTACGTGACACCATGTTTGCCGGGTTCCAGAGGCAGTTGCTAACCCCGCTGCCACGGATTGGGACTGACAATCCGAAGAATTTCTTCAACACACTGTCAGTGCTGCAACGCTGTGTTCCCGGCCCGCGCTGTCGTGAATCGCCGCTTCAGTGCCGCTCGCCAACGTCAAAATCTTTCTCCAGCCCGTGCCGTCGGTCGATTTCCTGCTTGCGGAACTCCTCCATGCCCGGCGGTTCGAGAAATGCCTTCTCTATCTTCAGCGGAGGGTCGTAGTTCTCACACAGCTTTTCATAGTAGGGCCGCACGCGGTCCCAGGTGAGTTGCTGAAGGTCATAGTCCAACCGTCTCCAGAGCCTGGCCTTGTCGATGACGGGAATCTCCGGCCTGGTCATGAAGTTGACCAGTTCGTCGGCCCGCATAAGGTAGAACGGTTGGAGCTTTCGCCGATCATCACGATCGGTTCTGGTCGGGTCCATGTATTCCCGGTAGAATTCACGCGCGTTTGCCAGCGATCCGGTGCTGGCCTGGACGTTCCCCAGTGACAACTCTCGGAACGATTTCTGGATCCATCTTCTAATAAACGCGCCGGCCTGGCGGTACGTCTGGAGCTGCGCCTTCAGGTCTTTGAGCACGAAGTCGCGTAGCGGCATCGTGTATTGTTCCTGCGTCTCACCGTTCGGGTGTTTATTCATGCGGCGCAGATACGCGTAGTATTCCTCCGCCTGGGCCACGTTCTCCTTGCCGCCCTCGAAACACAGCAGTTGGATGAAGCTGTGCATTTCGCTGACGAACCCGGCCCAGTAGTTCGGCCCCGGCGTCCCCTCTCGGAACCGCGGATCGTCGCCGAATTGTTCCTTACCGAACGTCATGTAGGCGTCATAAAGATATGGAATGTATCGAATGTCGGGCATGAACTCGACATACGAACGGAAAGGATTATCAAAATCGGGAGTCACGACCATACGCCCGCGCGACACCGCCTGCTTGAGGGCGAAGAAAATAAATCGCACCGCATTCATAGAATCGGCCGGATTGATATTGAGCTGCCCTTTGGCTGCGATGTCGCCGTAAGTCGCCCAGTAGAGACAATGGGCCCACGCCGCACGCCAGTCGATCGGACCGTACTGCTCCATCAACGCGAGCATGTACTTCGGATCAAGCTTCAATTCCTCCCGCAGGGTTTTCGAGCGCACCGCCGCCAGAAGGCGATCCAGTGCCTCCGCGTTGTCCGGATTCGTTAGAATGGCAAGCTGTGATGCGAGTTGAGGGTCCGGCTCGGTGGTCGTCTCGGTCAGCTCGGATATTTGAATCTCCGGCCTAAGGTGGCGGGCGGCGATCTCCAGCAGCTTCCGGTCGGGCGGCAGTCCTGCCTCTTCCAGGGCGGCGCGCAGGTGGTAGACCGCCGGGTCGGAATCATACAGGAGCTGCAAGTCGGCCGCAGATTCGGCGATCTTGCGGAATGCGTCGATGGTATCCTGCGCTGTCAACGCCACAACCGGTGGGCCCAGAACGCGTTCCATTTCGACGGCCAGGGCCCGTTTGTAGTTCATGTGCTCGTCGTCAAGAAAATCGCCGATTTTGTGCCAATAGATGAATGCCAGTGTCTTATAAAGCGTGACCGACTTGGGATTGTATTTGATGCCTTCGTCGCGTAGCAAAAGGATACCGTTGCGAACCCACTGCCAACGGGCCTCCGGGGTATAGTAATTGACCGAGATATTGTAGGCCATGTTCCACGCGTTGAAGTCCCAGACCGACGCGAAACGAGGTTGCAGTTTGCAGATCAACGATGAAAGCTGGTAGGCCTCGTAGTTCTTGCCCTCTTCCTTGAGCCTCTCGGAGCGGATGAACGCCCAGTCGATGGCCAGCGCCCGGAAAGTACCCAGCTTGCTGAGCAACTCGATGTCCGGCGGCAGCCCGCTGAAGGACTCCGGATTGATCACGAGTTGGTTTTCTTTGCGAACCTCGTTCATCGGAGCCAGGAAAAAGCCCGCCGAAATGAAGCAGACGACCGCCAGCGACAAGGTCAACAGGATCACCCAACGATCGCGCCGCACGGCCGCCTGTCGGGCGGCCAGGTATTCCGGAAAGGCATGGTGCGGTATTGTCGACATGGCCTGTGCTTTCAATCCATACCCTATGCAGCAACCGGCGTCACACAGAAACCTCCGCCACTTCGCGACGGTGAAACAGGATCATTGCCAGCCCTATCACTACTGTGGTTTGCAGCAGCACGAGTTCGCCGATCCCCTGCAACACCCAGTATAATGAAACGTTGCGCCCGTTGACCAGGGTTTCCACGCCGTTGTAATAAGCGAAGTCCGGCACAACGAAAAACAGGGCGCGCAGCACCTCGCCGACCGTTTCGACGACAAATGTCTGAAACGACTCCGACGCGGCGCCCCAATCATGGTTCCACGCCGATTGCGCTGCAGCTTTGAACGCCGATATGACGGTCATCGTGTCGCTGTCCACCTGATCGATTGATTCGCCCAGGAACTTGCGAAGACCGGCCAACGTGTAGACCATGAACGACGCCAGACACGCGACGGGAAACGAGAACACGCTGGTCATCAGCAATCCAACGGCCGCCAGGAACATCAGCTTGCACATCATCAGCGCCAACAGGCGAACCAGATTGCCTTCGAACGACCCGACCACGAACAGGCACTCAACCGGTCGGGATTTCATGAATTCCACTTTGTAGAGGAAGAAAGGTTCCGGATTACGGACGAAGTTGGGATCGGCGTAGGGATTGGTGTTCACGAACAGAACCGTGAGGGTATGGTCCGGAGCGACACAGTCAGCCGGGACCTTGATCGTCTGGTACCGTCCGATCACGTGGCGTGTCGGTATGCGGTATTCCTTAGCCCCTTTGCTCCGGTCGCCGAAGATCCAGAACGCGCGCAATATCTCATCGATTGGATAGTTGTACACATGCGGCTTATAACGAAACTGGATTTCGCTGTTTGGAGAACGATCGCACAGTACATTCTTGAACTCGAACACCCGGCTGTCAAACGGCGGAACGACGCGCCAGCGGGCCTCTTGTTTGCCTCTAAGGCGTCGTCGCTCTTCGGCCGGCTCGAAAACGGAAACACTGTCGTAGAAACCCTCCTCCAGACGCTGCTGAAATTCCCGCTCCGCGGCGGCGCTGAAGTCCGGCGGGACGTACTTCGTGCCATGCCGCGCCGTGAGGACTTCGTATTCAAGCCTTTGGCGGTCGAAGCTGAAGGCCTCCACCTCGTTGGAATCACCAATCTGCGTCGACGAGTAAATCTCGTCGATGGGGGGTTGTGTGGCTTTGATGTAGTGCACCATTGCGTAGATAACCGCCCCACTGAATGTCAAGAACGACAGATTCAGCATGGTAATGCCAAGCCACTTGCCGAGGATGTAGTGCCATCGGGCGACCGGTTTGGTCATCAGCACCATGATCTGCTTGTGCACCAGTTCATCCGAGATCGAGCGCGACAGGAAAATCGTGAGGATCGACAGCAGAAACCCGACCACGGTCAGAGAGTACGACATGTAGCTTTGCACCGCTCCGGTCAAGGAACTGTCGCCCCGGACCGTGAACGGCAAGCCCAACACACACGCGCCGATCAGGACCAGAAACACCAGCGCCAACTTCATCCGAATGCCTTCGGAGATCGTGTGCTGGGCGATCGAACCCAGGCGGGACCGGCCCAGAGGCGTCTTGGCGTAGACGTGGGCCACACCGCCCGCGATGAGTTGCCACAGGCGCAATACGCCACCCACAGCAAGAGCCACAAGGCCTGTCAGGATTCTGAGGATATCCCAGAATATCTTCACGACGACTCGCCTTCGTCCGACTTCCGGCTCGTCTTGGCCAACAGTTCGTCGATCACTTCGCGATCCGCCTCCACGGGCGGGCGCGGCGCTGCCGGCTCGGACGGCGTCACCGGCTCGGGCTCGTCCCGTTTTGCCTGTTCGCGTTTGGCACCGGCGCTGAGTAGGTCGTCGACCACCTGTTTGGAAGGTTCGGGCTCGTCCGGCAGAGGGATAGGCTCGATTTGTTCGGCGGCCGGCTCGTGTCGGGTGGACCCGGCGGACACAAGCGACTCGACCACGGCCGACGCCGCTTCTTCGGGTGATTCCGAAAGGAATTCGGGCAAGGTGCCGCCCGCACGCACGCCGGAGGTCGTGATCTTGGCCCGCTGGGCATCCTCGACGACCTGGAGGAAGAAATCTTCAAGCCGGTGCTTAGGAGCCCCCACGCTGACCACGTCCTTGTTCTCCAGCCGTTGCAGCATGTCACGAAGCTGCTCAATCGTATCCTGCGACAGACGTGGGGTGGTGATCTGTGTGTATTCCTGCTTGCTTAGAAGTTCTTTGATGTCGCCGGCGGCGCGTTGCTGGCCGCCGTAGAGAATCGATATCTGATCACAGATATCCTCCACATCCGCCAAGACGTGGCTGGACAAGAGAATCGTTTTCCCTTTTCGTCCCAGTCCCCGTACGACGTCTTTCATCTGCCGGGTTCCGATGGGGTCCAAGCCGGAGGTAGGCTCGTCCAGAATCAAGAACTCCGGGTCGTTGATCAGCGCCTGGGCCAGACCGATCCGCCGGGCCATGCCTTTGGAGTACTCCCCGATTCGCCGCTTGGCTTCATGCCTTAGCCCGACCATGTCCAGCAGCGTTTCCGTGCGGGTCTTACGCACGGATGGGGGCAGGCGAAACAACCGGCCGTAGTAATCGAGCGTCTCGCGGGCGTCGAGAAAGCGGTAGAGGTATGATTCCTCGGGTAGGAATCCTATTTTTTCCTTGACCGCGACATCCGTTGGGGCTTTGCCGAACACCGCGATTCGACCGCGCGTCGGGTACAAAAGCCCCAGCAGCATTTTGATCGTTGTGCTCTTGCCAGAGCCGTTGGGTCCCAAAAGCCCGAAAATCTGTCCCGGTCGAATCTCGAGATTGAGGTCCTTGACCGCTTCCACGCGTGGCCGGCGCCAGAAATCCTTGAATGTCTTGCAAAGCCCCGCCGTCTGCACGACAGGCGTCGGTTTTCGATTCATCGATAATCTCTAGGCACATCGCGTGACCCGCACTCCGCCACCGATCGGACGAACAAAGAACGGGTCAGCCCCACGGTAAGATCGGAACCTCGTATACTCCCGAGCTTTGTGCTTCGTCCCGTTTTTCATACTCCCTGCGCTCACGCTCGCGTTCATGCTCCGGGTCGGGCCCGATGATGATGCGGACCTGGTGGAGGTCAAACGGTCGGTAGATTTTCGTCATGCGTGGGTTGTTCAGCACGGCATTGCGTGTTTCATCCCAAAGACGCGCCAACAGAAGCTGAGGATTGTGTTTGTACTCCGGAAGCAGCGCCTCATAGATCTTAACGTCATTTCCGATCGCACCCACGACCTCCGCGAATTGTCCCTGGGCATCTTTGATACGGCTGCCGGCCTCCCCGTAGACATCCTCCTCCAACATTTGCTCCAACTCCGCCTCCTTGGCGGCGAGTGTTTCGTCGTCCACCGCGAGCTTGGCCCGGTCGATATCGTCCAGGACACCGATCAGACGTGCATAGACCTCGCCCGCGGCGTCGTTAAGGATCCTGGTGCGTTCCTTCTGCGCGTCCTGAATGAGCTTGCGTCGGCGGTTTTCCGCCCTCTGCGACTCCTCGAATGCGTCGCGCACCTGCAACGGGACAATCGACTCGGGGACTTTCACGTCGGTGACCACGATCCCGGACTTCAATGCGACCAGTTCGGCGTTGACCCGTTTCCTAACCTCGTTGCGGAGGTGTTCTACCTGCTTGCGGTAGACATTCTCCGCCTTGAGCCCGGCAGCGACGTGGATGGCCGCATTCTCGATCAGCACGGTCAAGATATCCTCGGCCGCCTCCCTCTTGCGGCCCTTGAGATTGCGAATGTAGTCCGCCAGGTCGTCGATCTTGTAGGTGATCACCCAGCTAACGTGAACCAGGCCCTTATCCGCAGTCAACAGCGCTCCATCCAGGACGGGGTCAAGCCCGGTTCCCGGCCCTCGATGTACGAATCGCAATCCGCGGCTCTTCTCTTCGTCATCAAGATGCAGCATGTGGCTCTGGATCAGCAGCTCGCTTGCTTCCTTGACAGGCAAGCGAATGACTTCGTCAATCGGATAGGGCCAGGCCAACAACATGCCTGGGTCGTGGACCTCCTCCAATATCTCCCCCAGCCGGGCCACCACCGCCTGCTCGTTTGGCTGGAGGAACGTAACCCCCGAGAAGACGTAAAGAACCACAAGCAACATCATAATGTACTTGAGGATTTGGAAGCTCGCCCGCAGCGCGTCTGCTAGAGACTGACTGGCGGCGTCCAACGGCGCATCGCGGATGTTGTCGTCGTCGTGCTGGTGATTAGTGTCGTCGTGCATCGTGTCAGAGTCCATCCCTATCACTTGCCCTCCATACTACGAGCCGGTGTGGAATCCTCGCCGCCCGTATCCGCCGTCGGCAGAGCCCCCTGGCTTGAAGGGCCCTCTATCGCGTGGATGAATTCCTCTCTGAACAGATCAAACGGCGGGCCGCTGGTGTCCAGGATGAGCGTCGCCCGCTCTTTCAGAGCCATGGTGGTGGTTCTGAGCTTGTCCAGGAAGATGCGCAATTCGGGATACTCGTCGAACTTCTTGTAGTATTCCGAGACGATTCGCTGGGTTTCGGCCTCGATTTCAGCCACCTTTGTCTGAGCGGCGGCAAGGATGCGCTGCTCGGTCGCCCTGGCCGACGCCACGATCTCCTTGGCCTTGGCCTCACCCTCCTTGGTATAGCGCTGAGATTTGGCCTCCTGGGTCGCCTTCATGCTGGAGAAGATCGTCACCGTTACCGCTTCAGGCAAGGTCAGCTTCTTGATCCCGAAAGCCACAATCGCCACGCCGTACTCGTCCTCCGCCGCCTCACGAACGGTCTTCGCGATCGTCTGTTCGATCTCGCGCAGGTGCCGTTCCTCGTCGTCGACCGACACGAACTCCGCAAACTGACGTTTTCCAATCTCCTGGTTCTTGCAGGTCTGGATAAGGGTCCGGAGTTTCTTTTCGCCGTCCGATTCCTTGGGGAAGTTCTCATGGAACTTGGACGGGTTGACGATCTGCCAGATCGTGTACGTTGATAGAATGACGTTCTTCTCGTCCGCCGTGCCGGTCTCTTCCGTCTTGTCCGACAGAATGCGCTTGCGGTTGTCGTACTTGACGACGCTCTGGATCGGCCAGGGCAGCTTGAATTTCAGACCGGGCTGTGTGATCGCCTCGTCGGCCGGCTTGCCGGCCGTCTTCACAATGGCTACTTCGGTGGACCGAACCTCGAATGTGCACATGTACGTCAGCAATACCACAACAACGAACACCGCTGCCAGAACGGTGGGCAAGTTCTTCATGGATGTTTAGCTCCGTTAATGTCCGCCGTACCCGGCTAGCGGGTGCCAGGCTCGGACAGGTCAATTTGTGTCGGTTCTACTTTCTCGTATATGACGATGACCCTCGACGCATCGCCGACGATCAGATACTTACGAATGGCGTCAAGCTCCTCCATGGCCGCGAGCTGCTTGCGAGCCCGATACAATGCCGGTGCGGCCTCATAGGCAGCAACCTCGCTGGAAAACGCCGCCACCTTCGAATGCGCCTTGCTCACCTCGCGGGCCCGCCGCGACCTGGCGTTGGCGATCACCGCAGAGGCTGTTCCGCTGAGCGGCTTGATGCCCGCCTGGGGGCTGCCCATTATCAGATCATCCACTCGCTGCCGGGAGGCGGAAACGGCCTGGGGGTCGGCGTCCACGTCGTTTTTGAGCTTCTCGTACGTCAGTATCGCCTCGTCGAGCACAAGCGCTCGCGTCTTGCTGCCCGCCACCGCCGTCAAGGTGGCCTCCGCCTGGCCTTGGGCCGCGTCAATCGCCGCCCGCATTCCCGTCTCTGCCGAGATCACCCCCTGGTACGTTCCGGCAACGTTGTTTTGACTCGGCGGGTGCACGCTCTGCATGCCGCAATAGACCAACTCAATTCCCACGTCCAACGTGTCGAGCTCGGCCTGGATATCCTCTTGTAGATTCTTGTTGAAGTCCTCGCGCCCCGGGCCCATCAGAGTCTCGAGGTCCACACTGGCGGCATTGTTCGTTAGAACGCGGTTCGCCACCGACTCGAGCATGTAGATCGGGTCAGCGTAATTGTACAGGTAAGCTTCCAGGTCGTTGATGCGATATTCGACCGGGATGGAGGCCATAGCCACGCTTACAGCAACGCTGCGGTCGGTCAACTCCGCATCCTCACCGGGCGACGAATCGTCTTCGTGGATCGACAAATCTGCCAGGTCCCGCGCCGCCACGAGAAGCATCGTTTCCGCCTGAAACTCGTGGGTCTCGGTCCACAGGATGGCCGGTCGTTCTTTCTCCTCTTTGGCCCCTCGGCGGCCGTTATCCTCCCGATCGGCAGTGTCCTCACCGACCAGAATCCCATTAAGACGCCCCACGGGGGCCCGATACGCGATCTCGATAGGCCAGGGCAGCTTCAAGTGTATTCCAGGGTCCAGAAGCTTGACTTGTCCGCCGTCCATTCGCGGCCCGCCGAAACGCTCGACGATCGCCTGCTCGTCGGCGTCGACCATCAGAATGCTCGAAAGCCCGATCATCGCAACGACGGTCAGGACCATCAGGGGCAAAAACGCGCTCTTGAGCAACTGGTAGAACCACGTCTTGCTGACTTCAAAACCGAACTGATAGTTGATTGCGTCGGCGATGGATTTGGCGATCCCACCCGGCTCGCTGACCAATCCCAACAGCCGGCTGTCGAACGACGGACGGCTGATCGTGCCCGCAATCCGGGGGCGGTAAAAGTCAGCCACGAAGTTGCCGAGAAACTCGATGCCCAGAACAAACAGCATCGCCCGTGTAGCGTAAAGCACCAGCGGCTCAGCCGGGGTGAAACGCACGGTCAGGCCAAGCGCCAGCACCACCCCCAGGCAAACCAGGGCACAACCGGTGAGCATGCCCGCACCCGCGCGAATCAGGCGATACTCACGAAGGCGGGCAAGCCCGATCGCGTACCGCGCGAACCAGAAGCATACCAGGCCTACACCACCCACAAACCACATCGCCAGCTTGGGCTCGGTCGTGCGGTCCTGCGGGCGAAAGACGGTTTCGTCGAAAACCGTCGAGTAATCCCACCCCCACGCGATGAAACTACCGATGATCATCGCCAGCGAGAGAATCAATGTGACCGTCGGCAACATCCACTTGACAAGCCATTCCAGCTTGCGGCGCTCGATCAGCAGGTCTTCCGCGTCGATGTCGAAAAGCGCTGAGTCCTCACCCGACGCCCTCGCCCGCCGCAACTCAGCGGATTCATACTGCTCAGCCGTCACCCGTCGCCGCTGCCGGAAAAGCAGCAGCAAGGCGATCCAGATCAAAATGCCGATCGACGCAAAGCGGGCGGCCGCCGCCACCGCGAAAGACTCGAAAGACCTCGCCACGGCGATCAGCGTCCCCGTGGCCACGATCTGGACAAGCAGCCCCAACCAGACCACGTTGGTCGCCCGCCGGTCTACGGTCGCCGCTGTTTCAGTCATGCGTTAATCCTGATATTCCCAAAATAAAAACGAACCAGTCGCCCGGATCATTCGTTCCAATGGATGGGAACGCGACACCTGCTCGCGCTGCCTTGTCGGATAAGAGCGGCAACATACAATGTCAACCGGTCCTTGCCAAGCCATTTGGCGAGATTGGCGGCCCAGGCGGAGATCACCCAGTCTCTCATGTTTCAACGATTCGTCTCCATCGCAGCGGTCTCGTTTATCGAGACTGCTCGCCAGTCGATTTTCGGTGTTCTGCTGATCGTCACCGCCTTGATGATGATCCTGAACGTGTCGCTGGCCGCCTTTACCCTCGAAGACGACGACAAGCTCCTCCTCGATCTAGGACTGTCTACGCTCCTGCTCAGTGGTTTGTTCTTGGCTTCTTTCAGCGCCACCGGGGTTTTAAGTCGAGAAATCGAAAATAAAACCCTACTGACTATCGTAGCCAAGCCGGTGAGTCGCCCGCTTTTCCTGCTCGGGAAGTTTGTGGGGCTGTCCGCAGCGCTTTTCCTGGCCCATTTCCTCAGCCTGGTTGTCTTCATCCTCGCCCAGCGGCACGGTGTCCTGCAGAACACGAGGGACCCATGGGATATGCCAGTCCTCGTGTTCGGGTTTGGTGCCGTTTTCCTGGCGCTCGTCCTCGCGGCGTTCTGTAACTACTTATACAACAAAGACTTCGTGCTCTCAGCGCTCGTATTGGTCACGCCGATGCTCACAGTTGCGGTCCTGGCTGTGGGCGTTTTTGACGAAGAGTGGAAGGTCATCCGCTTCGGCGAGAATTACGTCGGTGGTCAGGTCATCATCGCCGCCTTTTTCGTATTGCTGGTCAATTTCGTGTTGGCGGCGGTGGCCACCGCAGCCTCAACGCGTTGCGGCCAATTGATGACTCTGATGATTTGCGTTTGCTTCCTGGGGTTGGCCCTCACCTCGGACTACGCCTTCGGGCAGCGGATTGACGAGTCGGCCTTGGCCTCGGCCGCATACCACGTGATGCCGAATATCGGTCCGCTGTGGATCATTGACGGGCTGACCAGCGAGTCCGCCCAGACCGTCGTGCCGTGGCGCTACGTCGGGTACGCGACCGGCTACGCCCTGCTGTGGGTTGTCGGCGCGCTCAGCGTCGGCGTGGCCCTGTTCCAACGCCGCGAGGTCGGCTGATACACAGTCCTTCGCAAATCCTGCGACCATGATAACAAACCGAGCCGCAGGCCTTGGCCCTGACGCTTACCCACAAGTCATGGTGTGCGGCTGGGCGCGGCGAAGGCGGTCCCGAAGGGACACCCGGAGGTGCCTTCGGTTCCAGCGGGGTCAAGGACTGTAGCCGCGGGTGGAGCGCAGCGGATCCCCCGGTGCCCGAGCCGTCCCCTTACCCGAGCCTCGAAGGGACGCCGGAAGTGCCATCATGATGGCACCAATGCCTCAACCCTTGAGGGGCGGGAGCTTGATCCATGCCATCCGAACCCATGGGTTCCGCTTCGCTTCACTCGTGTCTGGAGTCCATCCTACCTGCAGGGTGGTTGGCGCCACACACGCGCTTCACGCTCCAGGCGCTCTGCGGATCATTGCGTCACCCACGAGGTGTGACGCTACACGAGAACGAGGAACACCGTAGAGCCAACGGCTCAGGTAGTCGCGTGACTTGCGAAATACAGTGCTAGCGCGATTTCGTAGGTGCATCGGTCTTGCCGCCGGGTGCGGTGGACGCCGACCAACGTCCCGCGTCTTCGTGGGCAATCCCCAGAATCAATGAGGCGCCCAAGGCGATGATACCCAGGATCATTTCCTCGCCCACGTTGAGTCCATACTCCGCTGCCAACGCCACCAGGACCGTAGCGATCGCCATCTGCACCTTGCGCGAGGCCAGCAGACGCAAACCACGTGGTTTTGCTTGCGGCTGATCAACATCGGAAGTCAACGGTTCTGACATGATACATTCTCCCATGGGACTATAGCAAAACAGGTGTGGCACTGGTCTTCAACCCGTGCCACACAACACATTCATCAGGTTGTCCGAGTGTCATCGGGCCGTTGCCACAAATAGTAGACCGGGCGGGTGCCGATCAGGTTGCGAAACGCTTGTGCGAGCAAGCACGGCGATTGCTTTGCGACGCGGCGTTTGCCGCCGGCGGTGGTCGCCTGATACCAGGCGTAGACGACGCGCGAGACAATCTCGCGAACGCGCCTTCGCCGGCAGACCTGCACCTCAAAATCCCTGGCGAACGGGTCTGCCCCGCACTCAGACAATTCCTCCAGCGCCCGCCTACGGTCCTTGTGGAGGCCGTACTGTCCGATTCGCACCATGCCGGCCTTCTCAAATACGGGATTGATTTCTCCCATGGCGGCCAGACATTCAACGTAACGGGTACCCACTTGCGGGAGTGTGCGGCGAACCAGATAGTGTCCCAGCCCGCAGCCGCGCACGTCCGGATGGATCACCAAACGGCGGAGAATCCTGCACTCGCGGTTGAGCAAGGCCACGTTGCGCGAGAATCGGCCGCCCGTCGCCCGGTTTCGCAGCGCCAGCTCCACCGGGCCGTGAGAATAAACCACGATCCCCAGTAGATCGCCGGCCCGGCCGTCGCGAAGGACGAACACTTTGTCAACAAAGCCAAGTTCGTCGCTTGCGCGGTAGTGCATGGCCGAGAACTCCCTGTAGTCGTCCTTCGATCCGCGCTCGATCACCAGCCGCCGTCTGAAGCTGATCGGACATCGGCGAGGCCTGCGCTGCTCAACCTCGCAGGTCCCCCCCCCGGACAGACGAACGATCGTGTCGGGCTGCAGGTCGGTCACGACGTCCTCCTGGCTGCACGCCAATACAACCGCCAGTTGCTGTTGCGTTGCGAGTTTGCGCAGGTTGAAGCTGATCGCTTTGGCCGCCCGTCGGTGCAATAACGAGCAATACTCATCACAGATCAGCGGCGTCGTAGCCCGCCCGCGTGTACGCAGTCCGATCGCCCGGGCAAGTTGCGCCCGAAACTTCTCGCCGTCGGACAGTTCATCAAAACGCCTGATCCAAAGATGCGCCTCACCCAGGGCGCAGCGGCTCAGAAGCGACAGAGCGCGAGGAAGGTCAGCCGTGGGGGCGACGCAGTCAACGATGGCGGAGGTCTTCGGAAAGCGGATCCGTTGGACGAAATGCCCGCCGGGGAATTGTCGATCCAAGGCTGACAGGGCAGTCGATTTCCCGCTGCCCGAAGGCCCGAGAAACAAAACGATCCGTCCGCAGCCAAGCGGCACAACGGTCTTTGGGATGATCACCCTCGGTCCCGGCTCCAGCGGAATCCCGTATTGAAACGCGATACTTCCGGTTCTTGCCGACCGACGCGTCGCAGACGGCGTGGCGACACACTCCAAAGCAACACTCGACAGCGCCGGTTCTGCGTCAGGGCTGTCGTGATTGCATTCATCGTGCTGCGGGTCTGGCTTTGGCGACCGCGGGTCGTGGCGGGCGTGGGCGTGGCGGGCTCCAGCCAGGTCATAATCCTCATTGTTGTTTGCTGTACTCACTGCCCCCGTCGGGCCTCGCGGGACTCGCTCCGGTCGCTTTCTCTGGTCCGACCGACCTTGCCCGGACCTGGGGCCTGGGTTGCAGTCAGCCCGGTTGTCCCCCCGGCTAGGCCAGGGACGGGTATCCTTGGCCGACCGTTTCTCACTGCGTTTCTGTCGTTTCATTGCCTGCTACGTTCGCGTGTCTGCGGTTCGAGCGTATACCTAACACATACCTAATATACACCGCAAGACGCCACTTGTCAATATTCTCAGCAATACTCTTGCAGGTTATCGGACGCTATCGACTGATTTGGCGATACTATGGCAGACAAAGGGTTGGTCGTTGACGGTCCAAATGGCGGTTGACTGACTACAGCACGCGGCTGACAAGCCTGATGACGATGCCCTGTATGGAGAAGTCCCGGGACGCGTCCACAAGAATGGGCTGGACGTTGGGGTTGTCGCCACGCAGGAGGATGACCGGTTCATCGTCGCGCGATTCGACAGAGACGCGTTTGAGCGTCGGTTGCCCGTCCAGCAGGCAGGCGCAGATGCGACCCTGAACGTGTTCGGGGTTGACATCGGGGCGGTAATGGACGAGCACGATGTCCCCCGGTTTGAGCGTCGGCTCCATGCTGTCAAACGCCAGCTTCAGGCAATAGTAGTCGGGGGACCATTGATGCCGCAGCACCGGGAACATCTCGAGCTGCTCCTGGGACTGGGCGGGAGGTCCAGCCGGGATGGACCCAAACAGGGGTAGCGGGTGTGTCAGTAGAGGCTGCGGGGCGTCGTGTTCTTCGCCTCCGCCGAGCAAAACGCCCTGGGGAACCCCCAGAGCCGTCGAGATCGCATCAAGCATGCGGTTGGAGGGCCGCTTTTTGTCACACTCGATTTGCGACAAAAAGCCCTGATTGACGTTGGCTTGCCTTGCAAGGTCCACCTGGGTCCAGCCGCGCGTTTTTCGCAGCCGCCGCAGCCGCCGCCCCAAGGTCTCCTCGGCGCGCAGTTGAATGGAACGTAGTGTTCGACGGTTGTTCTTCACGGCAGTATTATACCACGGAAATACCACAAGGCCATAACGTGGCAATATTTTTGCCGCAGGCGGGCCATATCCGAGCAATAATACCAACATGCCGGCAACGCCGACCTGCGTAGTTAAAAGCCCGTGCCCGACGACCGTTGGTATATCCGCATGTAGTAGAATCGTTGCTTTAACCGCTCACGTTGCTCGGGACCGTAGGCCTCGTAGGCGTTGCCCGGAAAGTTGTTCGGGTGTACGGCCTCCTCGATAATCTTGTACGAGGACGGTGGCACGAACGCCTCGTCTTTGCGATCCGGCAGGAACATCCAGTTCATGTTCACCAGGATGAAGTCCGCGTTGCTGTTGCGTGCGGCCTGGTGCGAGGCGACGTGGATGTAGCCCTTCATTCCGTCAGGCCACTCCTCCATTACCATGATCACCAACGGATGGTCGGGGACGGCGGGATGATCGATGCGACCGCCGCTTCGAACCCAAAGCCTCCGGGCCGCGTCGCCGATCGGCAGCCCGCACTGTGCGACGGTCAATTCGAACAACTCACCCGGATACGTGAGTGACGAATACCGTCGGGCCGTGGGCACGAACGATGCAAACGAGACGACCAGCAGCACGGCGAACCCGGCCTGGCGTAGGTTTCGCCTCGGGAGCCGGGTCAATGCCGCCACCGCACCCAACACAAGGAACGGCACGTACATGTGTACGATGCGCCCGTAGAAGACCATGTAATGAAGGACCGTGCCCATAGTCGCATGCCAGAGATAACATCCCAAGGCGACCGGAATTGCAACCCGTAGCGTGGGAGACAGGCCACAGTTGCGTCGCCAGACAATCAACGCGACGAAAATCCCAAAAAGTACGAGAAGCATCACACCTGCGGCGCCTTCCACATCTTTGAGGTAACGCCATGCGTAGGCGTACCCCTCCTCAAAATCGCCCATCGTAATGGTCGAAGAAAGACCGCTGAGCTGCGACAGATACGATGAGCCGCCGACACGCGATAGGATCTCAAATGCGCCGAGAACAGCCGCCGAACTCACAGCGTAGGCGGCAAGGCGTGCGGCACGCCTTGTCGGCGCGCTCAGGCAGACAGCCGCGAGAATGACAGGAAAGGCGTAGTACCCCGGATAGCACGCAAACCCGAGCCCGCTCAACACCCCCGCGAGGATTCCACGTCTTACCGGATGTGCGGGAAGTGATTCCTCGCAGGTGATGATCAGCAGCGCCCACAGAAACAATGCCAACGATTCATCGTACGGCACCAGATGTCGCACGTAGGCGGATGTGTTGAACAGCAACGAGTAGACAACGGTTGCGGCCAGTGCCGTTCGGTCAGAGCCGGTCCACCGTCGGCCCAACAAAAAGATCACAAGAGCGATGACCAGTGTTACCAGGACATTGAATACGGCGGGGATCAGGAAGTATTCGAGCTTATACCTCGAAACGAGTCCGTGCTTCTCGGCTGCGTGCTGCAATGTCGCCGGAATCATGCCGAGCAACACGAATCCCGGTCGCCCCCCCCCGTACGAATCGGACACTCGCGCGACTGCGGCACGTACGTCGCCTCGGGCCAGTTCGTCCACGGCAAACGTCGCCAGCTTGTACTTGCGTTCGTCACCGAAATGGAAGCGCCCGGTGTGAATCAACGATAATCGATAACCGCCCAGACCGATTATCAACACCACAAGCCAGAGATATGGGGACCCGGCCAGCCGACGCGCCCGTTCTGATGGCGTGGGAATGTGCTGCGATGAGGGCATATTGATAGATCGAACCGGTTCGCTTACGGCACTGTACGCCGTGTCCGATGAGGCGGTCAAGCATCGCCCGTTGACGACAACTCGACCGGACGACACCTTGCTATAATTGGTTGACGCCGGCGCGACGAACCACGAGGATGAATTGTGACGCTGCTGAGCAGCGGCCAAAGGCGCAGCGGGCGTCAGAGCCAGGGGTAGTGCAATTGCCGGGCGGGTCGGTTCGGACGCGCTGGACGATGACTGTTTTAGACGCGAGTACCCGATCGTGCGTGACGGCCCGCAACATGCTCGGCGGCTGCAAGCCTGCCTGATCGTGGCGATCGGCTACTTCACGATTGTCTCGATCGGCGTGCTGCTGCGACTCGAGGCGCTACAGCGCTCAGTGGAGCCGGACGGTTACCAGGGCCACGCCCTGTGGGAGGTGCTGAAGTTGCACGGGTTGGCCGCCGGGCTGCTGGCATGCGTCTTTGTGTGGGTGCGTCGGCGCGGCGGCGTGTGGCCTGGCTGGAACAAGCTTTCGCTGGCCGCGATGCCGTTTGTGTTGCTGGCATCGGTCGATCGACTCGCAACCGTCGCGTACCGGCCCATTTTGAGCGGGCCATCCATTTTTGAGCCTCACAAAACTCGTGGATGGGCGCATCGTGCCGGGGCGACGGCCAGGTACTCGGATCAGTTGATTCGCATCAATGCCAAAGGGCTGCGTGGTCCGGAGGTTCCCTACCACAAGCCTAACACTACAGCGCAAAGTCACTTTCCGCTCCGCGCGTAAGTACGGAACGCACAAGAGGTTACGGTTCTCGAGCGCGTTCCCGGGATGTAACGCGCAGTTGGAGACGTAACACGGGTTTTTGA